>Ga0335073_10007176_pt1 | contig 15625 bp, 18 predicted proteins | sample Lox_Sample_22_FD_207093 | JGI IMG/M metagenome (GOLD analysis project Ga0335073, IMG submission 207093) | Soil microbial communities from Loxahatchee National Wildlife Refuge, Florida, United States - Lox_Sample_2.2 | ecosystem: Environmental > Terrestrial > Soil > Wetlands | place: USA... | reverse complement strand
TCACCACGATTTCAAGCGGCTGCAGCACATGGATTGCCCGGTCGCGGTCGAGGCGGACGGCAATATTTGGGCCTATGGGGTGCTGGCGGCAACGATCCTGGCGCTGTGGCTCGGCGGGTGGAAGGTGGCGCTGGGGGTGGGTGCGATCGGCGTCGTGTTCTATTTCACCGTCGGCATTTCCTATGTCCGCCGCCGGATCAGGCGCCGCATCGACGAGCGCGCGCTGCAAAGCCTCGACGACTGGCAGCGTTTGTGGCGGTTTGGCGGGATATCCCTGGTCCCGACCGGTGGCGGCGAGCCCTGCCCCGCGCCCAAAGGCAATTGGATGGCGTTCGTGCGCGGACTGCGGGCTACAGCGCCGGCGCAATAAGGCGGCGCCAATCGTTGGCGAGCGTGAGCTTGGGCTCGGTCAAGGCCTGCAATTCCGGCAGATCGAGCCCGTCCACCAACTCGCGCACGACGACGCCGTCGGCGGTGATGTCGAGCACGGCGAGATTGGTGTAGATGCGCTTCACGCAACGCGGCGCCGTCAACGGATAGCCACAGCGTTTGCGGATGCGCGGCGTGCCGTCCTTTGTCGTGTGCTCCATAAGCGCGCGGACCTCGCGCGCGCCGACCGCCAAATCCATGGCGCCGCCGACCCCGGGCGAGAAGCTCGGGTCCTCGGTCGTCCAATTGGCGAGGTCGCCCGTTTCGGACACTTCGAACGCGCCCATGATCGACAGGTCGAGATGGCCGCCGCGGATCATCACGAACGCGTCGTTGTGGTGGAAGAAGGCGCCGCCGGGAACGAGCGTCGTGAGGCCCTTGCCGGCATTGACGAGGTCCTTGTCCTCTTCGCCCGGCTTGGGCGCGCCGCCCATGCCGAGAATGCCGTTTTCGCTGTGGACGACGATCTCGCGTCCCTCCGGAAGGTAATCCGAGACGAGCGTCGGCATGCCAATCCCGAGATTGACATAGGCGCCGTCGGCCACGTCCTGCGCGACGCGCCACGCCATCTGGCGGCGGGAGAGCGGCGTCATGCGACCACCACGCGATCGATGAAGATGCCGGGCGTATGGATCATCTCGGGATCGAGCGTACCAAGCGCCACGATCTCGCGCACCTGAATGATCGAGAGCCGCCCTGCCATGGCCATCACCGGGTTGAAGTTCCGCGCCGACTTGCGATAGACGACATTGCCCCAGCGATCGGCGCGATCGCCCTTCAAGAGCGCCACGTCGGCCTTGATCGGCCGCTCCAGCACATGAAGCGCGCCGTCGAGCTCGCGCGATTCCTTGGTCTCGCCAAGCTTGGTTCCCGCCGACACCCGGGTATAGAAGCCGCCGATCCCGGCGCCGGCGGCACGGATGCGCTCGCTGAGCGTGCCTTGCGGCACCAGCTCAAGCTCGATCTTGCCGGCCTGATAGAGCGCCTCGAACACATGCGGGTCGGAGCTGCGCGGGTAGGAGCAGATCACTTTGCGCACCCGCCCCTCGCGGATCAGCATCGCGATGCCGCGCTCGCCGGTGCCGGCATTGTTGGAGACAATGGTGAGATCGCGCGCGCCTTGCGCCACCACCGCCTCGATCAGCTCGACCGGCTCGCCCACGGTGCCGAAGCCGGAGCACAACAAGGTCATGCCGTCCGCGATGCCGGAGACCGCCTCGGCAAGGCTCGCGACGCATTTGTCGATCATCAGAACGTGACCCGGTCGCCGCCTTTCAGGTCCAGCATGCTGCGCGCCTCCTTGGGCGTCGCGATATCGAGCGACAAATTCTCGAGGATGGTGCGGATGCGCGTCACCTGCTCGGCATTGGTCTTGGCGAGCTGCCCTTTGCCGAGATAGAGCGAATCCTCGAGCCCGACCCGGACGCTGCTGCCCATGATCGCGCCCATGGTGATGAGCGGCATCTGGTGGCGCCCGGCCGCAAGGATCGACCAGTAATAATCGTCGCCGAACAGCTTGTCGGCGATGCGCTTCATGTGGGTGACGTTCTCGGGATCGGCGCCGATGCCGCCCATGATGCCGAAAATGGTCTGCACCAGAAGCGGCGGCTTGACCAGCTTGCGGTCCAAAAAGTGAGCCAGATTATAGAGATGGCCGACGTCGTAGCATTCGAACTCGAAGCGCGTCCCGTGCGCCTCGCCCAGATCCTTCAAAGTGCCTTCTATATCCTTGTAAGTATTCTTGAAAATGAAGTCTCTCGTGCCCTCCAGATGCTGCCGCTCCCAATCGTGCTTGAACTCCTTGTAGCGGTTGAGGAGCGGATAGAGGCCGAAATTCATCGACCCCATGTTGAGCGAGCACATCTCGGGCGAGGCGCGCTTGGGCGCGGCCAGGCGCTCGTCGAGCGTCATGCCGAGCCCGCCGCCCGTAGTGATGTTCACGACCGCATCGCAGGCCTGCTTGATGCGCGGCAGGAATTGCATGAACACGGCCGGATCGGGCGTGGGACGCCCGTCCTTTGGATCGCGCGCATGAAGGTGCAGGATCGCGGCGCCCGCCTCGGCCGCGCCAATCGCCTGCTCCGCCACTTCGTCCGGCGTGAGCGGCAGATAGGGGCTCATCGTCGGGGTGTGGATCGACCCCGTGACGGCGCAGGTGATGATGACTTTTCCGGTTCGCGCCATGACGCCTCCTAGCACCGGGCGCCGGCGGAACGCGCGCGCCCCTGGTCAGCCGTGGATGCGGATGAAATCCCGCACCTTGGGATAGATCTCGCCGCGCCAGCGCCGGCCGTTGAACACGCCATAATGGCCGACCTTGGGCTGGACGTGGCGCTCTTTCATCCCGGCGGGCAGGCCGGTCAGCAGCTCGTGTGCGGCGCCGGTCTGTCCCACCCCGCAAATGTCGTCGTTCTCGCCCTCGACGGTCAAGAGCGCGGTGCGCGTGATGGCGGCCGGCTCGATCTTGCGGCCGCGGCTCGTGAGCTTGCCTTGCGGCAACGCCTGGTCCTGGAACACGCGCTTGATGGTCTGGAGATAGAAGTCGGCCGGCAGGTCCATCACCGACATGAACTCGTCGTAGAAGCTGCGCGTCGCCTCGGCGCTGTCGTCATCGCCGCGAACGAGATGCTGGAAGAGGTCCATGTGGGCGGTGATGTGGCGGTCGAGATTCATCGTCATGAATCCCGCAAGCTGCAGGAAGCCCGGATAGACGCGACGGAACGCGCCGGGATAGCGCGCCGGCACGGTGCCGATGACGGTCCGCTCGAACCAGTCGAGCGAGCGCGACGTGGCGAGCCGGTTGGGCACCATCGGATTGACCCGCGGATCGATCGGACCGCCCATCAAGGTCATGCTGCGCGGCTGCGCCGGATCGTTGCCGGCCGCCATCAGCGCCACCGCGGCGAGCGTCGGCACCGAGGGCTGACACACCGCGACCACGTTGACGCGCGGTCCCAACCGGCGGATGTAGTGGATGACGAGATCGATATAGTCGTCGAGATCGAACCGCCCGTGCAGCAGCGGCACGTCGCGCGCATTCACCCAGTCGGTGATGTAGACGTCATGGTCGCAGAGGAGCCGTTCGACCGTCCCGCGCAGCAAGGTCGAGAAATGCCCCGACAGCGGCGCGACCAACAGCACGCGCGGCTCGTCGATATCTTCATCTTTCTCGAAATGCAGGAGATTGCAGAAAGGATGCCGCGCGACCACCCGCTCGCTCACGCCGATTCGCCGCCCCTCGACCTCGGCATGGGCAATGCGGAAAGCGGGCCGCTCGTGCCACATGCCGGCACGCGCGACCATCTCGCTTGCGGCGGCGGCGCTGCGCACCAAGGGATGATGCGCCAACAGCGGCCACGGCTGGTTCAGCATGCCTTGCGCCGCCCGCGCCATCGCCCGGATCGGCGCGAGCGCGTCGACATGCGCCTGATACGCTTCGTAATGGAACATGGGATGATCGCCTGTGGGAGTTTTCAGCGCCTGTCGTTAACGTCCTTCGCGGGACGCGGGCGGCGGTCACCGGTGAGGCAAAGGAGGGTCTATGACGGGGGCATATGTAAGTGCGATGTCAGTGCCGGTCAAGCAGAGAGCGCCCCAACCTATTGGGCTTTGGGGGATTTCGACCTTCAGGCCAAAGCGGCCATGAAAGGCGGCGAGCGTCCGATCATCGTCTGGGACGTGCCGACCCGGCTCTTCCACTGGCTCGTGGTGGCGCTCGTCATCGCCGCCTATGTGACGTTGGAGCTGAACTGGATGGATATGCACGCCTGGATCGGCGAGGCGGTGCTCGCGCTTGTCCTCTTCCGGCTGCTGTGGGGCTTCCTCGGAAGCGACACCGCGCTGTTCTCGCGTTTCATCAAGGCGCCCGGCGTGGCAATCCGCCACCTCGCGCATTTGTTCCGGCGCGAGCCCGATCATCAGATCGGCCACAATCCTGCCGGCGGCTGGATGGTGCTGCTGCTTCTCTTCCTGCTGCTGGGCGAGACGCTGAGCGGGCTTTACGTCGCGAACGACGTGGCGGACGACGGGCCTTTCACCGAGATCGTCCCGGCATCGGTCGCGGATGCCATCACCAGGCTTCATGCGATCTTCTGGTACGCGCTGCTGGCGGCGATCACGCTGCATGTCGCCGCGATCCTGGTCTATTGGATCGCGAAGCGGCAGAACCTCGTGCTGCCCATGATCACGGGCCGGAAAAGCCTGCCGGCGGGTGCGCCGCTTCCGCGCCTGGGCACGGTGCTGCGCGCGGCGATCCTGTTGACCGCCAGCGTGTTGGCGGTTGCGGCGCTTGCGACCTATTCCTGACCGAGGTCACGCCTTCGGCGGTATCACCTGCCCCCGGATCTCGCCGCCCGGATGGGCCTCCGTGTGAACATTGACATACCATTCGCCGGCCATGAATTGCTGCGCCTGCGCGGCCGTGAGGGTCGCCTCTCCGCTGAAGGGGCTGGGCGCCGGGTCGCCTCGCTTGCTGAGCCAGATCACGACAGGACCATTCTTTCCGGCGGCGGCGGGCCCGTGGAAATGCGCCATCGTGGCCGGACCGGAGAGACCGCTATAGGTCACGTTCCACGTGACGTGGCGCGTCGCCGGATCATAGGTGATGGCTGCCGATCCGCTGCCCGCGGTCTGAACCGGCGGCACTTGTTCGGCGCCGGTGAGCTGCACCGTGAAGGATTCCGGAGCCGCCTGTGCGTGGCCGGCCCAAGCGATGCCGGTCGCGCAGACCAAAGCAATAAGAGCGCGGCGCGTGATGGCAGAGTGCATGTTCGCCTCCCTCGCGTTTCGATCTCGATGGCTGGTGAGGATCAACGGCGTTCCGAGTATGTCGATGGAGGAGCGGCTTCGCAAGAACCAGGGGCCATTGACGACGCGTCCGCGCTCGCTAGGCTGCCGCGGCCATTGGAAGGAAACCCCCTATGCGGGTCCTCGTAGCGGCGGTCACGCTTTTGCTCTTTGGCGTCTCCTCGGTCTGCGCCCAGCAACAGAACGCCCCCGCGAACATGTCGTCGACGACCATCATCACGACGACGAACGGATCATCGCAAACCACGACCAGCAGCTCGGTGACGAGCGGAACCGGGGCGATGTGCGCCGTGGGCTCGTGCGGGCAATGCTCGGTCTCGTGCCCGGTGGGACATGCCGCGATGTGCGAGGCCGGACATTTCGACGCCGCGTCGAACCAATGCACGACGCATTCGCAGTGTTCTTGCAAGTAAGCCTAGAACGTGCCCGGATACTGCCCGCCATCGATCAGGATATTCTGCCCGACCAGATAGCTCGCCTGGCTGCTGCAGAGGAACGCGCACACCGCGCCGAATTCCTCGGGCGTGCCGACCCGCCGCGCCGGAATGGTCTCGAGCCGGCGCCGGCTCACTTCCTCGAGGGTCCGTCCCGTGGCCTTGGCCGTCGCTTCGGCATTGGAGCGCAGCCGCGCGGTCTCGATCGCGCCCGGGAGCACGTTGTTGATGGTGACGTTGTGCTCCGCCACGCGGCGCGCCAGTCCCGCGACGAAGCCGGTAAGGCCCGATCGCGCGCCGTTCGACAGCCCCAGGAAATCGATCGGCGCCTTCACCGCGGCCGAGGTGATGTTGACGATCCGTCCGAAGCGTCGCGCGATCATGCCGTCGATGGTCGCCTTGATAAGCTCGATCGGCGTCAGCATGTTGCCGTCGAGCGCCTTGATCCACTGATCGCGGTCCCAATCACGGAAATCGCCGGGCGGCGGCCCTCCTGCATTGTTGACGAGGATGTCGGGCGACGGGAGCGCCGCCAGCGCGGCCTTGCGGCCTTCGGGCGTGGTGATGTCGCCGGCGACGGCCGTGACCTTGACCCCGGTCTCGGCCCGAATTTCCGCCGCCGTCGTCTCGAGCGCATCGCGGCCGCGGGCGGTGATGACGAGATCGACCCCTTCCCGCGCGAGCGCCATCGCGCAACCACGTCCCAGCCCGCGGCTTGCCGCGCAGACAAGCGCCGATTTCCCGGTAAGGCCAAAATCCATCCCGCCGCCTCCATCAAGGGCCGGCGACGATCATAGCGGGACTTTATTTGCCCGTCGCGCGTAGCGGCGGCACCGACTTGATGTAGGTGGCGATGGCTTGAAGGTCGGCGTCGGTGAGCTTGCCGGTTCCCTCGACCACGTCCGCCATGCCGGAACCGACGCTGTCGCCATCGGGCGTGATCCCGTCTTTCAGCACGCCGACAATGTCGGCGATGCTCCATTTGCCGATGCCGGTTTCTGGGTCGGGCGTGATGTTGGGCGCTTTCTGACCATCCGGACCGTCGGGGTTGCCGGCAAACGCGTGGTCGCGTTCAAGCGCGCCAAGGAAATTGCGCGGCGTGTGGCATTCCTCGCAATGCGCCACCGCCTCGACGAGATAGCGGCCGCGGTTCCATTGCGCGTCCTTGCCCGCGACCGGGTCGAGAGGGCCCGGCGTGAAGAACAAGGTGCGCCAGAAAAAAAGCAGCGGGCGGTATTCGAACGGGAACTTGATGTCGTGCCGCTTGGCGCGCTGCGGCACCGGCTTCTGCGTCTTGAGGAAGGCATAGATGTCGGAAATATCCTGATCGGTCATCCCGGTATAGGAGGTGAAGGGGAAGACCGGATACATGTAATGATCGTCATCGTCGATCCCGTCGCGGAGCGCACGATGGAACTGTGCCTCGGTCCAGGTGCCGATGCCGAAGCGTGGCGCCGGGGTAATGTTCTTGCCATAAAATACGCCGAAGGGCGTCGTAAGTGCCGCGCCGCCCGCAAAGGGCGGGCCGCCGTTCTTTTTGTCCGTGTGGCAGGTGGCGCACCCGGCGGCGGCAACAAGATAGGCGCCGCGTGCCACGGGGTCGTTTTCCTGTGCGAATGCGCACCCCGCTACGGCGATCATCAGCAACGCCGCTGCAGCCAACGCCCGTGTCATCCACCCTCCCCGCCGCTTCGGCCGAGAGGAGCGGCAAGCACCACCATCGGCAAGCAATCTGTTCTCGCGAAAACCCGGCTAAGGCTCAGGTCTCGGGCAAGCGGTACGCGTTGTGGCAGGCGCCGCAGCCAGCCTTGCCGGCCGCCCCAAGCTGTGCGGCGACGGCCTTCGGATCGCCGGTCGCGATCACTTCCTTCAGCTTCTTTTCCTGCACCAACAGCGCGTCCGGGATCATCTTCGCCTTGTCCCAGTCGGTCCACAATTCCGGCTTGGCCCAGGTCTTGCCGGGGAAGTCGGTGGCGCTGGTCCCGGCCGGGAACTGGTCGACGATCTTGGGGTTCCGAGCGATCAGATCATCGACCGCCTTCTCTGCCGCGGCCTTGTCGCCTTGGCCCTTGGAATAGTCCGAGATCGCCTTCACGTCCTTGCCCTGCGCCTTCATGAAGTCCTGGCGGGCCTTGATCAGGCCCATCTTGTCCTGCGCGACGCCCGTGACGACGCCCGAGAGCAAGATAGCGGCGGCGCCCGCGCCGATCGCCGCCCACGTTACCGATTTGCGCATGCTTCCCGCTCCTTCTCTTGTTTCCGGCCGCAAGTCCCGACCGGCGCGATCATAAAAGCCCAATTCCCCCACACTGCGTCACGAATGCGTGAGGCTATACCATCGGCACCGCGATATGCTCGACGAAGCCGGGCCGCGTCTTCACGCGGTCGTACCAGGCTTCGAGGTGCGGCATCGACGGCCGCTCGATCGGAAACGCAAACCAGCGGCGCGCGAAGATCGCGACCGGGATGTCGCCGATGGTGAAATCCTGGCCCGCGAGATAGGGCCATTTCTGATGCGCGAGCCAGTCCTCGGCGATCTGCCAGGTGGGGATCGCGACCTTGCGCGCGCGCTCGAGCGCCGCGGGATCGCGCTTTTCGGGCGGCGTGCGGACATAGCCCATGAAGAGCGGCGTGGTATCGGGCCCGCAATGGGCAAGCTGCCAATCCATCCAGCGTTCGACAAAGCTGCGCTTCCCGGGATCGGTCGGGTAAAGCTTTTCCGCCCGGCGCGTCGTGCAGAGATAGCGCACGACCGAATTCGACTCCCACATGACGACGCCGTTCTCTTCGACGGTGGGCACGCGGCCGTTGGGATTCATCGCGCGATAGGCGGGCTCGTCATTGCCGCCATAAGGGCCGCCCACATCGAGGCGTTCGTACCGCTCGTTGAGCTCGGTGCAGCACCACAGCACCTTCATGACATTGGCCGAACTCGCCCGACCCCAGATCTTGAGCACCGGATCACCCCTCGTGAAACCCGGCACGATCCTGCCCGGTGCGGCGCGGAGGCGCAAGCGCGCTAGAGCAGCCCCAATTCGAGCTTTGCTTCCTCGCTCATGCGATCCGGCGTCCAGGGCGGAGACCAGACCACTTTGACGCGCGCGTCATTGACGCCATCGACGCCAGCGATCGCTTCCTTCACCTGCCCCGGCAACGCGGCGGCCGAAGGACAGGCGGGTGTCGTCAACGTCATCTCGACATAGACCGAGCCGCCGCGATTCACGACCATCTCATAGACGAGGCCGAGATCGACGAGGTTCACCGGAATCTCCGGATCGCGCACGGTCTTGATCGCCTCGAGCACACGCTCCATGAGCTCGGGATCGGGCTCGCCCGGCTCGGGACGCTCCACATCCTCGGTATCGGGCGCCGGCTCGAAGTCGAAGGGATCGCGATCGTCGGTCGGCATCGCCGCTACTCGGTCTTGACGGTGGCGCCGGCGGCACCGTTCTGCAGCGCGGCCTCGAAAGCGTGCCAGGCAAGCGTCGCGCATTTGACCCGCGCGGGATAGCTCCTGACGCCGCTCAGCGGCATGAGACGGTCCATGTCTTCCTCGAGACCCGGAGGCACGGTCTCATCGCCCTCGCCCGTCACTTGCGCGCGAAAGCTTTTGAAGAGCGCTTCGGCCTCCTTCAGCGTCTTGCCGCGCAACAATTCGGTCATGAGCGATGCCGACGCGGTCGAGATGGCGCAGCCCCTGCCCTCGAAGCTCACATCCTTGATGCGATCGCCCTCGATCGTCGCGAACACGGTGACGCGGTCGCCGCACAGCGGGTTGTGGCCGTTCGCCAGATGGCTCGGATGCTCGATCTTGCGGAAATTGCGCGGGTGGCGCCCGTGATCGAGGATGATGTCCTGATAAAGATCGCGCGGATCCATGATCGCCTCTATCGCGTGAACATCGCCTGCGCCGCCCGGATCGCGTCGCACAGCGCGTCGATGTCGCGTTCGTCGTTGTAGATGCCGAACGAGGCCCGGGTCGTGGCGCCGAGCCCCAGCCGGTCGAGAAGCGGCTGCGCGCAATGATGGCCGGCGCGCACCGCCACGCCGTGCTGGTCCAGCACCTGGGCCAGATCGTGCGGATGAATGCCCTCGACGTCGAAGGACAGGATGCCGAGCCTGCGCTGTCCCGCGCCGACGAGGCGCACGCCTTCCATGCGCGAGAGCTTGTCGACGCCGTACCCGGTCAGCTCGATCTCGTGCGCGACGATCGCGTCGCGCCCCAGGGTGTCGATATAGTCGAGCGCGCGGGCAAGGCCGATCGCGCCGGAAATGTCGGGCGTCCCGGCCTCGAAGCGCGCGGGGGGATCCTGGAACAGGGTCTTCTCGAACGTCACCGACAGGATCATGTCGCCGCCGCCCTGATAAGGCGGCATGTCCTGAAGCACCTCTTTCCGCGCCCACAACGCGCCGATGCCCGTCGGCCCATAAGTCTTGTGGCCCGAGAAGACATAGAAATCGCAGCCCAGCGCCGCGACATCGACCGGCAGACGCGGCGCCGCCTGGCAGCCATCGATCAGAACCAAGGCCCCGCGCTGATGGGCAAGCCGCACGATCGCCTCGACCGGGACCCACGCGCCGGTGGCGTTGGCAAGATGCGTCACCGCGACGAGGCGCGTCCTCGGCGTCAACAGCCGTTCGAACGCCGCCATGTCGAGGCCGCCCGTGTCGTCGATCGGCGCCGCCACCAGCTTCAGGCCGGTGCGCTCGCGGATGAGCTGCCACGGCACGATGTTCGCGTGATGCTCGAGCTCGGTGACGAGGACTTCATCGCCGGGCTTGAGGTTCGTGGCGCCCCAGCTTGCGGCGACGAGGTTGATCGCCTCGGTCGCGTTGCGCACGAACACGATCTCGCTCGCGTGCCGCGCGTTGAGGAACCGCGCCACCCTTTCGCGCGCGGCCTCATAGCGTTCGGACGAGCGCGCGCTGAGCCGATAGACGCCGCGATGCACATTGGCATAGTCGGTGCGATAGAACTCCGAGACCTCGTCGATCACGACCGCGGGCTTTTGCGCGCTCGCCGCGGTATCGAGGAACACGAGGCCGGGATTGTTCGCGAAGATCGGGAAATCGCGGCGGATGCGGCGCGGATCAAGCGCCGCTGTGCGTTCGGCAAGACGGTCAGGCATCGGATCCGGTCCCTTGAAGCCAGCGCGCGAGATGGCGCGCCAGGGGCTCGCGAAGGCCTGCATCCTCGATCCGGTCGAGCGTCTCGGCCGCGAAGGCTTCGACCAGAAGCCGACGCGCATCCGCTTCGGCGATGCCGCGCGAGCGCAGATAGAACATCTGTGCCTCGTCCAGGTCGCCGACCGTCGCGCCATGGGCGCATTTGACGTCGTCGGCCAGGATTTCCAGTTCGGGCTTGGTGTCGATGGCGGCGCGCCGGCTCAGGAGCAGGTTGCGGTTCAGTTGCTGCGCATCGCTTTGCTGCGCATCCTCCCGCACCGCGATGCGGCCCAGAAACACGCCATGCGCACGGTCCTCGACCACGCCCTTGAAGAGCTCGCGCGTGGTGCCGCCGGGCGCGGCATGATCGATGACGGTCGCGGTCGTCGCTTCCTGCTCGCCGCGCAGGAGAAAGGCGCCGTCGAGCCCGCATTGGGCATCGGCGCCGTCGAACCGGACCTGCAGGTCGAGGCGCGAGAGACGCGCACCCAGGGTCAGCGCGAAGCCGTAATAGTGCGCGCCCCGTTCGAGCCGCGCCTGCGTCAGCGCGATATGGATGGCGCGGCTGCTTTCATCCTGCACCCGGACATGGGCGAGATTTGCGCCATCGCCGACGCGCACCACCGTCGCTGCATTGGTCCAATAGTCGCCGGCGCCGGCAAAAGTCTCGACGATCCGCGCGCCGCTGTCCGCGCCAAGAAGTGCTGCGCTGCGCGGGTGGAGCGAGCGCGGCCCCCCTTCGCGCGCGAGATGGATCACCTCGACGGGCCGCTCCAGCACGACGCCCGGGTCGAGCGCCAGCACCCAGCCATCGGCGAAGAGCGCGGCGTTGAGCGCCGCAAAGGGCTGCCGCGCGTTTGGATCGTGCGCAAGCGCGGCCTCAACGAGCTCCGGCCTTTCGGCAAGCGTCGTTGCGGTGGACGCGAGCCACGCGCCCTTGGGCAGGCCCGCGAGGTCCGACAGATCAGGCGCGAAGACGCCATCGACGAGAACGATGCGCCACGAAGGCTCGTTGAGGCGCCAGGGCGCGACGTCCCGCGCCTCGGCGCGGGCTGCGGGTCTCGCCGGCGGATAGATCGTGCGCTCGAGCGGGCGCAGATCGGTGAAGCGCCACGCTTCCTCGCGCCGGGTCGGAAAGCCCAGCTCGGCAAAGAGCGCAAGCGCCGCCGCGCGGCTCGCCGCGAGCCATTTCGGCTCGCCCGGCGTTGGCCGGAAACTATCGAGATAGGGAGCGGTTTCGCCAGCCATGACGCACCTCAGGCCGCGTCTCCGAGCATCGCGTAGCCTTCGCGTTCGAGCCGCGCGGCGAGGCTCTTGTCGCCGCTCAAGGCGATGCGGCCTTCGCTCAGGACATGGACGCGGTCGGGCTCGACATAGTCGAGCAGGCGCTGGTAGTGCGTGATGAGCACCATGGCGCGATCCGGCGCGCGCAGCTTGTTGATGCCATTGGCCACGAGCCGCAGCGCGTCGATATCGAGGCCGCTGTCGGTCTCGTCGAGAATCGCGAGCTTCGGCTCGAGCATCGCCATCTGGAAAATCTCGTTGCGCTTTTTCTCGCCGCCCGAAAAGCCGACATTGACCGCGCGTTGCAGCAGGTCCTCCTCGATCTCCAAGAGCTTCAGCTTGGCGCGCACCGCGCGCAGGAACTGGCCGGCATCGAGCTCGGGCTCGCCGCGCGACCGCCGCCCGGCATTCAAGGCCGAGCGCAGGAAGTACATGTTGTTCACGCCGGGGATTTCAACCGGATACTGAAAAGCCAGGAACACGCCCGCCCGCGCCCGCTCGTCGGGCGATAGCGCCAGAAGGTTGCGGCCGTCATAGCGAACCTCGCCCGCCGTCACTTCATAGCCGGGCCGCCCCGCGAGCACGCCGGCCAAGGTGGATTTGCCGGAGCCATTGGGCCCCATGATGGCATGCACCTCGCCCGCCGCCACGGACAGCGCGATCCCTTTCAGGATCTCGCGCCCATCGGCGATCCGCGCGTGAAGGTTCGTGATCTCGAGCATTCCGGTCCTTTTCGCGACAAAAGATAATCAGCCGACGCAGCCTTCGAGGCTGACCGCCAGCAGCTTCTGCGCCTCGACCGCGAACTCCATCGGAAGCTCTTTCAGAACATCCTTGCAGAAGCCATTGATAATCAATGATAACGCGTCCTCGCGGGAAAGCCCGCGGCTCTGGCAGTAGAACATCTGGTCGTCGCTGATCTTGGAGGTGGTGGCCTCGTGCTCGACCTTCGACGAGGGGTTGCGCACCTCGATATAGGGCGTCGTGTGGGCGCCGCACCGGTCGCCGATCAGCAGCGAGTCGCATTGCGTATAGTTGCGCGCGTTCTCGGCCCGGGGCTGCATCCGCACGAGGCCGCGATAGGTGTTCTGACCGCGCCCGGCCGAGATGCCTTTCGACAGGATGGTCGAGGTCGTGTTGGGCGCCAGATGGATCATCTTGGTGCCGGTGTCGGCCTGCTGATAATTGTTGGTGACGGCGACCGAATAGAACGCGCCGACCGATCCCTCGCCTTCCAGCACGCAGCTCGGATACTTCCAGGTGATGGCCGAACCGGTCTCGACCTGGGTCCACGAGATTTTCGACTTGGCGCCGCGGCAGGCGCCGCGCTTCGTGACGAAATTGTAGATCCCGCCCCGCCCTTCGGCGTCACCGGGATACCAGTTCTGCACCGTCGAGTATTTGATCTCGGCGCGGTCGAGTGCCACCAGTTCGACGACGGCGGCGTGGAGCTGATTCTCGTCGCGCATCGGCGCCGTGCAGCCTTCGAGATAGCTCACCGAGCTGCCTTTGTCGGCGATGATGAGCGTGCGCTCGAACTGTCCCGATTTCGCGGCGTTGATGCGGAAATATGTGGACAGCTCCATCGGACATTTGAGGCCCTCGGGCACATAGACGAACGAGCCATCGCTGAACACGGCGGAGTTCAAGGCCGCGAAGAAATTGTCGCCTTGCGGCACGACCGATCCCAGATATTTCCGCACCAGGTCCGGATGCTCGCGCACCGCCTCGCCGAACGAGCAGAAGATCACGCCCAGCTCGCCGAGCTTCGCCTTGAAGGTGGTCGCGACCGAGACGCTGTCGAACACCGCGTCGACCGCGACGCCGGCAAGCGCGGCGCGCTCGTGCAGCGGAATCCCGAGCTTCTCATAGGTGCGCAGCAGTTCCGGATCGACCTCGGCCAGCGTGGCCGGCCCGCTCTTGGGCTTCGGCGCCGAATAATAAGAGGCGGCCTGATAGTCGATCGGCGCGATCTTGAGCCGTGCCCAATCCGGCGATTCCATCTGCTGCCAGCGCCGGAACGCTTCGAGCCGCCAATCGAGCAGCCATTGCGGCTCGTGCTTCTTGGCCGAAATGAAGCGGACGGTGTCCTCGTTGAGGCCCGGCGGCGCCTGCTCGCTCTCGATGTCGGTGACGAAGCCGTATTTGTAGCCTTCGCCGAGGGCGCGGACCTGTTCGATTGCCTGTGCTGTGTCGTTCATGATGCGGTACGGGTTTCCGTTGCAGCCGACGGCTCGGCCATGAAGATGCGCGGCGCCGGCACCATCTCGGCGAGCGACACGGCGGCAAGCGCCGTTCCCACCACCTCGTTGATGCGGCGCCAATGCGGCCGCGTCGGGCAGAAATCGCTGCGCTCGCACGAAGGCGTGTGCACCGAGCATTGGGTGAGGCCGATCGCGCCATCGATGGCGGCCACCACCTCGGCGACCGAGATCGATGCGGCCGGGCGCGACAGGCGATAGCCGCCCGCGGCGCCCCGCGCGCCGGCGACGATGTCGGCGTGGGCAAGAGCCTTCATCACCTTGGCCACGGTCGCCCGCGGCAGCCGCGTCTCGGCGGCGAGCGCGCTGGCATTCATCTGCCGATCCGGGCTGGCCGCCAGATGTGACGCGATGATGACGCCATAATCGGCGAGTTTCGAAAGGATGATCACGCGGGAACCGTGCGTCAAAATGGGACTAAATCAGTACGGTATAACTTGGCACTTAAACCGAACCGTCAACCCGTGGCAACGATTATTTTTTTCGGTCCGGATTGCTTCCCGCGCCGAGCTCCGGACCGGCGCCGCAGCCGCTTGTGTGAACGGCTGGTAACCAACACTTCCCATTGCGCAAAGGCGGGAATGGCCGCATCCTGCCGTCGGTCGGAAACAGCGCGAGGTGGCGATGGCCGGGCGGTTGGTGGTTGCGGTTGGGTCGCTCGTGCTCATCGGATTTTTGTCGGGCACCGCCCACGCGTCCCAGTTCGTCGTGGTCGAGGCCGACGGACCCGACTTGGCGCCGGGTCAGACCGTCGACGGCGCCAAGCCCTTTTCCCTCGAAGATGGCCAGGCCGCGACCCTGCTGAGCGCCGGGGGACAGATCATCAAGCTCGAAGGCCCCTATAACGCGGCGCCCGATTCCGCCATGAAGCGGACCGACAGCACCAACATGCAGGAGGCGATGAACGCGCTCATAAGCGAGCGCAAGGCCCGCACCAGCGAGGTCGGGCTCGTCCGCGGCAAAGAGGATACGCTGCCCGACCCGTGGGTCGTCGACGTGACTAATCCCGGAACGAGCTGCATCGAGGCGGGCAAGCCCGTGGTGCTGTGGCGCACCGCGCCGCTCACCGAGACGTCGGTCATTTTCACGCCCAAGGATCAAAGCTGGAAAGTGTCAGGCAAATGGCCGGCGGCGGCCGATCGCATCGCGCTGCCGGCCACCATGCCGCTGCGCGACAATACCGATTATGTCGTGGCGCTGGGCGAGCGGCTTGCGCCGGTGACGGTCCGGCTCATCCCTGCGACC
>Ga0335073_10007174_pt1 | contig 15625 bp, 12 predicted proteins | sample Lox_Sample_22_FD_207093 | JGI IMG/M metagenome (GOLD analysis project Ga0335073, IMG submission 207093) | Soil microbial communities from Loxahatchee National Wildlife Refuge, Florida, United States - Lox_Sample_2.2 | ecosystem: Environmental > Terrestrial > Soil > Wetlands | place: USA... | reverse complement strand
GGCGTCGGGGGCGGCGTGGGCGTGGGTGTGGGTGTGGGAGTTGGCGTCGGCGCTGGCGTGGGAGCTGGCGTCGGCGTGGGAGCTGGCGTTGGCGCTGGCGTGGGAGTGGGGGCTGGGGTCGGCGTAGGGCCCGGCGTCGGCGCCGGAGTCGGCGTGGGGACCGGCGTAGGCAGCACTGCCGCGGCGCAGAGGCACGTTCCCGTGTACGGCCCCGGCAGCAGTGGCCCGCTATCTGGCTCGACCGCTATCGACGTAGGCGTCCCCATGACTGATTTCCTAATGTGGGCGGTCAGGGTAGTCCGCGTTGGTATTGCCCTGGAACTGGTAAATGGCATGCTTGGATGGCACGGCGGTCCGCAATCCCCCGAATGCACGCCGTGCCAGTCGATAGAGCAAGTCTCTTGCTGCGAGCGTGAACCCTCCCCGGCGGGTTGTCAATTAAATTCCTGGCAGGCGGGGTGCGTGTGATGGATTCCGCTTGCATCCGCTGATAAACGTTCCGATTCGTGGACCGGTAATCGATTTGCGGAGTTTGTGCCGACCGGAATCGTGGCGAATAGTAACTGGGAAACGCTCACGTTGCACCCGGGAGGCCAGATAACTGGCGGGAGCCGGGGGAAAGAAAAGTGGCCGTGTCCTCGGCGCCGGGCGAGACAGGCTGCGGCGGCACCCCGCCATACGGGCCGGCCGTCACCGGCAGGTCGTCGATCGTGAACGTGCGCGCCCGCCGCAGGTCGCGGGTGAAGGCGAGCCACCAGCCCAGGATCGTTCCGGCGCGGTTGCGGTAGCCGGTCAGGAAGCCGATGTGGATGAACAGCCACGCCCACCAGCCGGCGAAGCCCCCGAAGTGCAGCCTGGATACGGAGACGACGGCGCGGCCACGCGAGATGTAGGCCGCGGACCCCAGATCGTGATACCGGAATGGCTTGCCGAATGCCTCCCCCCTGGCAAGGTGGCCGACCCTGCGCCCGGCGTAGAGGCCGGTCTGCATGGCCACCTCGGCGACCCCTGGCAGCTTGTCCAGGCTCATCATGTCCCCGGTCACCAGGATCTCCGGATGGCCAGGGATACTGAGGTCCTTGCCCACGAGGAGGCGTCCCGCCCGGTCCTGCTGGGCGCCGGTGGCCTTCGCCACCGCCCCGGCGAGCGGCGGCGCCTGAACGCCCGCGGTCCACAGGATCGTGCCCGCCTCGTACGCGGTGACGTTGCCGCTGTGGTCCTTGACCCGCAGCCCGCCCAGGTCGGCTTCGGTGACGATCGAGCCCATGTGCAGCTCGACTCCCAGCGTGGCTAGGTCGCGGGCCGCCATGGCGGACAGTTTCGGGCCGAACGAGGCGAGCGGGGCGTTCCCGCCGTCGAACAGCAGGACCCGGGCGTCCTCCGGGTTGATGTGCCGGTACTCCTCGCGCAGCGTCTTGGTCGCGAGTTCCCTGATCTGGCCGGCGAGCTCGACCCCGGTCGGGCCCGCGCCCACCAGGGCGAAGGTCAGCCAGCGGCGGCGTTCGGCCGGGTCGGTGGCGGACTCGGCCATTTCGAAGGCGCCGAACACCCGCCGCCGTATCCGCGCGGCGTCCTCGATGGTTTTCATCCCCGGCGCGAACCGGGCGTACTCGTCATGACCGAAGTACGACTGCCGTACCCCGGCGGCCAGGATGAGGTAGTCGTAGGGGAACTCGATCGTCTCCGACAGCACGCGTTTCGCCAGCACCTTCCGCCCGGCCGCGTCGATGTCGGACACCTCGGCCAGGATGAACTCCGCGTTGCGGTGCCGCTTCAGCAGGTCCCGCAGCGGGAACGCGATCTTGTTCGGTGGCAGGATGCCGGTCGCGCACTGGTACAGCAGCGGCTGGAACAGGTGGTGCTGAGCGCGGTCGATCAGGGTGATCTGGACGGGCGCGTCGCGCAGCGCCCTGGCGGCGAACAGGCCGGCGAAACCGCCTCCGACGATCACCACCCGGCTAGTAGACGGGCTCATAGTCGCTCTCCCATATTCGCTGGTAGTGTCCGCCCGCGTGGCGGAGCTCCTGATGGCTGCCCTGCTCGGCGACCCGCCCGCGGTGCAGGACGACGATCTGGTCAACCTGGTCGAGCGCTTCGCGCTCGTGCGTGATGAACAGGACGGAACGGCCCTCGGTGGCCTGCAGCAGGTCGGCGGTGAGCGCCCGGCGGGCGGCCGGGTCCAGGTGGGCGGTGGGCTCGTCGAGGATGAGCAGGGCGGGGTCGGCGAGGAAGGCGCGGGCCAGCGCGATTCGCTGCCGTTCACCGCCGGAGACCGCCGCGCCGTGGGTGCCGACCGGGGTGTCCCAGCCGTCCGGCAGCGATCCGATCCACGGCAGCAGCCGGGCCCGGGCGGCGGCGGCCTCCAGTTCCTCGCCGGTGGCATCCGGCCGGGCCAGCCGCAGGTTGTCGCGGATGGTGGTGTCGAACAGGTGCGGGTCTTGCGGGCAGCCGCCGATGACGCGCCGGATGTCGTCCCCCGCGTAGCTCGCCAGGTCGTGGCCGTTCAGCAGCGCGGTGCCCGCGGTGAGCTCGCGGAACCGCATGAGTACCGCGGCGACGGTTGACTTGCCGGCTCCGTTGGCGCCGACCAGCGCCACCCGGCGCCCCGGCGGCAGGTCAAGGCTGACCCGGTCCAGGGCGAGCGGTCCATCTTTTTCGTAACGTACCGTGGCGTCTCGCAGCTCGACACCGATCGGTCCTGGCGGCAGCGCCCGCGGGCGGCCCGGCTCGCGGACGGGGTCCGCCGCGTCGGTCACCGCGGCGAGCCTGGCGGCGGAGACGCGGGCCTGACCCAGCTGGACGGCGGCGGCCGGCAGGGTGGTGACCGCCTCGAACGCGGCGAGCGCGGTCAGGGTGAGAACCGCCAGCGGCACCCGGGACAGCGCGCCGGTCCCGGTAGCCGCGACCCCAAGCAGCAGGACCGCCCAGAGCGTCAGCCCGGACACCGCGGTCATCAGCCCGGCGCCCAGGGCGGAGGCCGCCGCGGCCCGCCCGTCCAGCCGGGTCAGCTCGGCGTCCTCGGCGTCGGCCCGGGCGAGCGCGTCCTCGGCGGCCCCGAAGGCGTGCAGGTCGGCGGCGCCGTCGAGGAGGTCGGTCACGGTGGCGGCGAGCCGCCCGCGGGCGGGCGCCGCCGCCCTGGCGGCCTTCCTCGCCACGGCGGCCCCGGCCAGCGGCACGACCAGGCCGCCGGCCAGCAAGCCGGCGGCGAGCACGGCGGCGGCCGGGGCCAGGATGAACAGGCACGCGGTCACCGCCGCCCCGCCGACCAGGGCGGCGGCGAGCACCGGGGTGATGCCGCGGATGAACAGGTCCTGCGTCGCGTCCACGTCGGAGATCACCCGGGCGAGCAGGTCACCGGACCTGAAGAGCGCCAGGCCGGCCGGGGCCAGGACCTCGAGCCGCCGCCAGAGCGCCACCCGTACCTGGGCCAGGACCCGGAACGCCACGTCATGGGAGGCCAGCCGCTCCAGGTAGCGGGACACGCCGCGGCCGACGCTCAGCGCCCGTACCCCGACCACCGCCACCGAGATCGCCAGGATGCCGGGATGCGCAGACGCCCGCGCCAGCAAGAACCCGGACAGGGCGAGCAGGCCGACGCCGCAGCCGGTGGCGGCGGCGCCGGCCCCCGCGGCGAGCAGCAGCCTGCGCCGCAGCGGCCGCGCCATCGCGAGCAGCCGCAGCAGCGGGGCACGCCCCCCCGGGCCGAGGCCGGCCGCCGCGGGCGGGGCGGTCATCGGGCCGCCGTCAGGGTGGGGATCCCGGCCGGCTGGGAGGCCGGGTCCGCGGGGCTGCCGCCGTCCAGCTCGATGACCTGGGCGGCGCCCAGGGTGCCCGGGTACCGGTGCGTGGCCAGGATGATCGTGCGCCCGGCCAGCGGCCCGCTGATAAGGCCGTCGATGGCGGCGGCGGCGGCCGGAGCCAGGTGGGCGGTGGGCTCGTCGAGCAGCAGCAGCGGGGCATTCCGCGCGAACGCGCGGGCGAGGGCCAGTTGCTGGCGCTGCCCGGAAGACAGCCGGGCGCCGCGCTCTCCCACCGGGGTGTCGTAGCCGCGGGGGAGGGCTTCGATGAACGCGGCCGCGCCGGCCAGCCTGGCGGCGTCCTCGACAGCCTCCCGCGAGGCGCCAGGCGACCCGAGGGCGATGTTGCCGGCCACCGATCCGGCCAGCAGCCGGGGATGCTGCGGGACCCAGGCGATCTGGGCGCGCCATGGGCCGGCGGGGACGGCGGCCAGGTCGGTCCCGCCGGCGAGGGCGGTTCCCGAGGCCGGCTCGATGAACCGCAGCAGGAGCCGCAGCAGGGTGGTCTTCCCCGCTCCGCTCGCCCCGGTGAGCACGATCAGCTCGCCGGGCCGGATGGTCAGGCTGAGCGGGGCCAGGGCGGGCCGGTCGCGGCCGGGGTACGTGGCGCTGACTCCGGTCAGGCTTATGGTGGCGGAACGCAGGTCGGGGACCGCCGCGGCGCTGGCCGGCTGGATCAGCCCGGCGGCCGGCAGGGGAGTGTCCAGGATCGGGAGGATGCTCATCCAGGCGGCGCGGCCCTCCGCGCTGGCGTGGTACTGGGCGGCGACGGCGCGCAGCGGGAGGTAGGCCTCCGGGGTGAGCAGCAGCACCAGCAGCGCCGCCTGGTAGGGCATGTGCCCGTACAGCAGCCTGAGCCCGGTCTCGACGGCGACGATGGCCGTGGCCAGGGCCGCGGACAGCTCGAGGACCAGTGCGGACAGGAAGGCGACGCGCAGTGTCGCCATGGCCGCGGACCGGTGCTCGTCGGTGACCTCGGCGATCACCTTCTCCTGGAACGTGGCCCGGCCGAACGCCTTGAGAGTGGGCAGTCCCTGCACGACGTCGAGGAAATGCCCGGCCAGCTGCGCCAGGAGCCGCCACTGGCGGTGGGTGGCGGCCAACGCGCGCATGCCCACCAGGGCCGCGAACAGCGGGATCAACGGCAGCGTGACCGCGATCACCAGCCCGGAGATCCAGTCGGTGACGGTCACCGTCACCACCACGGCCACGGGCACGAGCACCGACAGCACGAGCTGTGGCAGGTACCTGGCGAAGTAGGGGTCGAGCCCGTCCAGGCCCCGGGTCGCCTGCGCGGCGATCTGGCCGGGCTGCTGCCCGCCGAGCCAGGCCGGGCCCAGCCGCAGGCAGTGCCCGACCAGCTTGCGCCGCAGCTGCGACTTCACCCGCGCGGCGGCCCGCAGCGCCGCGGCCTCCCCGCCGTAGGTGGCGGCGGCGCGGGCCGCCGCGACGCCGAGCAGCACCGCCAGGGTTCCGGCCAGGGCCGCCGCGGCTTCGGTGCCGCGGGCGGCGGCCGCCAGGGCGTGGGCGAGCAGGACCGCCTGGGCCAGGATGAGCCCGGTCACGGCCAGGCCGAGCAGCACGGTGCCGATCAGGCAGGCCCGCGCAGCCCGCGCGTGCCGCAGCAGCCTGGGGTCGACAGCCTTCATGGCGCCGTCGGCGTCAGCCCGCCGGGTCCCGCCACGTGTCCCGGTCGGCGAGCAGCCGATCGGCTTCCTTGGGGCCCCAGCTGCCCCGGGGGTAGGGGTGCACGGGGACGGCGTCGCCGAGCACCGGGTCGACGATCTTCCAGGCGGCCTCCACGGTGTCCTGGCCGGCGAACAGCCAGCGGTCGCCGTCCAGGGCGGCGCCGACGAGCCGGTCGTAGGGGCGGATGTCCGAGCCGGGCTGCTGGGCGAAGGCGAGCTCTTGTGCCTGCGGCTCCCACCCGGCGCCCGGCTTCTTGCCGTGCAGGGTGAGGCTGACCGCGGTCTCGGGCCAGATCCGGAATCGCAGCGTGTCCTCGGGAAGGAACGGCTCGATGCCGAACACATCCTGGGGCGGCGGTTTCAGCGTGATGCTGATCTCGGTGGCGGTGACCGGCATGCACTTGCCCGCCCGGATGAGGATCGGCACCCCGGCCCAGCGCCAGGTGTTGGCGGTGAGCCGGACCGCGACGTAGGTCTCCACGCTCGAGTCCGGGGCTACGCCGTCGACGTCGTGATAGCCCTCGTACTGGCCGCGCACCGCGTGCTCAGGGGTCAGCGGGCTGAGCCCGTTGACCACCTGCGCCTTGGCGTCGCGCCATTGTTCCAGGCCGGCCCCGGTCGGCGGCTCGGCCAGCACGGTGGCCAGCACCTGGAGCATGTGGTTCTGCAGCACGTCGCGGATCGCGCCGGTCCGGTCGTAGAACCGGCCGCGGTCGGCGACGTCGAAGGCCTCCGCCATGGTGATCTGGATGCTCTGCACGTAGTTCCGGTTGAGCAGCGGCTCGATGGCCGAGTTGGCGAAGCGCACGAACAGCACGTTCTCCACCGCGTCGAAGGCCAGCCAGTCGTCGACGCGGAAGATCGCCTCTTCGGGGAAGTACTGGTGCATGGTGTCGTTGAGCTGCCGGGAGCTGGCCAGGTCGGTGCCGAAGGGCTTTTCCACCATCACCCGCGCGCCGGCGCCACGGCCCGCGGTGGCGATGCCCTGCGCGATCCGGCCGAACAGCTGGGCCGGCACCTCCATGTAGTACAGCACCCTCTGGGCCGCGCCGATCTGGTCGGACATCGCCTTGTAGGTGGCGTCGTCGCCGAGGTCGCCGTCCACGTACCGCAGCAGGTTCAGCATCGTGACCGCCGCGGGGTCGGCCGGGTCCATCCCGTTGAGCTTCAGCGAGGCGGTGGCGTAGTCGCGGAACTGTTCCAGGCCCCAGCCGCTCTTCGCGACGCCGACCACAGGGACGTCGAGCACCCCGCGCTTGACCAGTCCCACGAGCGCGGGGAACGTTTCCAGTTTGGCGAGGTCGCCGGTTGCCCCGAAGATCACCAGCGCGTCAACCTTGTCGGACATGTCGTCCCTCCTGATCGGTCGTTCTCATCGATGCCACACCGGGCGGCGATGCTTTGCCGCGCGCACCGGGGGAGCGGCTGGCCGTGGCTCCGGCTCGGCGGCCCCCCGCGGGGGCGGCGGGGCGGGCGGCCGGAACTCGCTGGCGCTGACGCGCCGGCGGAAGATGTAGTAGGTCCACGCCTGGTAGGCCAGCACGAACGGCAGGAAGACGATGACCACCACGGTCATCGCCTTGAGCGAATACGGATAGGACGCCGTGCCCCGCGCGGTGAGGCTGAAGGCGCGGCTGGTGGACGAGACCATCACGTTGGGATACAGGTCCACGAACAGGGTCACGATGGACGCCGCGACGGTGATGGTGGTGGCGGTGAACGCGAAGCCGTCCCGGTGCTCCCAGACGAGCCAGACGGCGGCGAGCGCGGCGAGGATGGCGAACAGCTCGATCACGTTGAGGAAGAAGCCGCGGCCGGCGGTGACGTGCGTCCAGATGATGAACGCGATCACGGCGGCGCCGGAGAAGGGCGCCACGCGCCGGGCCAGGCGCCGGGAACGCTCGTGCATCTCGCCGGTGGTTCTCAGGCCCAGGAAGGTGGCGCCGTGCAGCAGGCACAGCAGCACCAGGGTGACCCCGGTGAACACCCCGTAGGGCGTCAGCAGGTCCCAGAACGTCCCTGTGTAGTTCCCGGCCGCGTTGATGGGCAGCCCGTGCAGCAGGTCGCCAAGCGCGACGCCGATGAGCAGCGGGGCCAGCAGGCTGCCCACGATCAGCGCCCAGTCCCAGGTGCGGCGCCAGCGCGCGGCGTCGCGCTTGCCGCGGTACTCGAAGGCCACGCCGCGGATGATGAGCGCGCCGAGCAGCAGGGCCAGCGCGAGGTACATGCCGGAGAACATGGTCGCGTACCAGCCGGGGAAGGCGGCGAACATGGACGCCCCGGCCACGATCAGCCAGACTTCGTTGCCGTCCCACAGCGGGCCGATCGTGTTGATGGCCGCCCGCCGCCCGGCCTCGCCGCCGCCGACCGCGCTGTGCAGCATGCCGACGCCGAAGTCGAACCCCTCGAGGATGAAGAACCCGGTCCACAGGACCGCGATGACGATGAACCAGAACGGGATGAGATTGCCCATCGTGACCTCAATACTGGACAGCCGGCACCGGGGTGCCCGCCTCGGCGTCCGCCCGCGGCGGCGGGAGCTCCTTGCGCGAGTACCGCAGCATGAGCAGCAGGTCGACCGTGCCGAGGGTGCCGTAGAGCAGCGCGAATCCGATCAGGCTGATCCACAGCCAGGTGACGCTGACGGTCGGTGAGATCCCGTTTTTCGTCAGCATGATGCCCTGCACGATCCACGGCTGGCGGCCGCTTTCCGTCAGCAGCCAGCCCGCGGTGTTGATCACGAACGGCAGCACGGCCCCCCACAGCGCCACCCACAGGAACAGCCGGGACGTCGCGAGCGTCTTGCGGTGCAGCAGCCAGAGCCCCCACAGCCCGATGAGCAGGACCAGGACGGCCAGGTAGGCCATCACCCGCATGCCCCAGTACTGGATGAACACGTTCGGCACGTAGTTGCCGGGCCCGAACTGCCTGCTGTACTGCGCCTGCAGCTGGCTCATCCCGATGACCTTGCCGTTCCAGTGGTTGGTGGCCAGCAGGGACAGCAGGTGCGGGATCTCGATGATCTGGGTCGGGGTCTGGTCGTTGCCGCCGCCGCCGATCTGGAACAGCGAGAACGAGCACGGCTGGCAGGTGGTCCACTGGGCCTCGGCCGCGGCGATCTTCATCGGCTGGTACGTGGCTTCGACCACGCCGAGCTCGTCGCCGACCAGCATGGTGAGCAGGATCGCCGGGACCAGGACGACGAGCGAAAGGCGCGCCGAGCGGGTGAACACCTCCCGTGCTCCGCCGTGCCGCAGCTGCCACGCGGAGACCGCCAGCATGATGACGGCGCCGGTGGTCAGCGACGCCAGGACGACCTTGATGTAGCCCCAGACGAACACCGGGTTGGTGAACACCGCCCAGATGTCGTTCAGCACGGGCTTGCCGCCGACCATGATGTAGCCGACGGGGTGCTGCATCCAGGAGTTGGCCGCCATGATGAACGCGGCCGAGAGCATGCTGCCGACCGAGACCGCCCAGATCGTGGCCAGGTGCACGCGGGGGGTCAGCTTGTCCCAGCCGAACAGCCACAGGCCGAGGAACGTCGACTCGAGGAAGAACGCGGCGAGGCCCTCCATCGCCAGCGGCGCGCCGAAGATGTTGCCGACCAGCCGTGACCAGGCCCCCCAGTTCATCCCGAACTCGAACTCCTGCACAAGGCCGGTGACCACGCCAATCGCGATGTTGATGACAAGCAGCGTGCCGAAGAACCTGGTCAGCCGGAGGTAGTCCTCCCGGCCGCTGCGGTGCCACGCGGTCTGCAGCACGGCGGTCAGGAACGCAAGCCCGATCGTCACCGGGACGAAGAAGAAGTGGTTGATGGTGGTGAAAGCGAACTGGATCCGCGCCAGATCGACGTTCATCCGCCGCCTCCGGCGGTTCGCGTCATCTCCGCCGGGGCCGGGCGCTGCGCGGGAGTCCAGGCCAGGGCGCTGGTGCTCACGCCGAGCCGTTCCGCGATGTGCTCGCCGACCCGGATGCCGTTGGCGATCGCGGTGAGGGCCGGGTTCACCGCGCCGATGCTCGGGAAGAAGCTGGTGTCGGACACGTACAGGTTGTCGACTTCGTGCGCCCGGCAGTTGACGTCGAGCACCGAGGTGGCCGGGTCGGTGCCGAACCGGCAGGTGCCCGCCTGGTGGGCGACGGCCGCGATCGGGATGTTCATGCTCATGTAGAAGTTCTTGTGCAGAACGTGGTGCTCGGCCATGCCGATGTGGTTGAGGATCTTGCGGAACTCGGCGTACAGGCCGGCCGCCTCGGCGTCGTTGGTGTCGGTGCAGTCGAGGTGCACGCCGCCGTCCCGGTCGACGGTGACCCGGTTGCCGGGCTTCGGCAGGTCTTCCGTGGTGAGCCAGAAGTCCACGGCGTGCCGGGCGGCCTCCTCCAGGCTGAATCCCGGGGCGAGCTTGGTCAGGTGCGGCTCCTCGCCTTTCATGGCCATCGCGTTGGACTTGCCGAGCATCTGGATGTTGCCCAGCGGCCAGTCCCTGTCGTCGCCCGCGAAGTAGAAGTCGTTGATCGCCAGGGTCTTCTGGAACACGGTCTCGTTGGGCTCCTTGCCGAACGCCGCCACGGCCTTGCTCTTGTGGTACATGTAGTTGCGCCCGACCTGGTCCGACCCGTTGGCCAGGCCCGTGGGGCAGGCGTCGGACGCGGACCGCAGCAGGATCCTGGCCGTGTTCACCGCGCCGGCGGCCAGGACCACGATGTCGCCGTGGTAGACCTCCAGCTTTCCTTTCCCACCCGATCCCTCCCCACCACCCGATCCCTCCCCACCACCCGATCCCTCCCTGCCACCCCGGTCCACCACCACGCCGGTGACCGTGCGCCCGGCCGGGTCGGTCTCCAGGCGCACCACCTCGGCGCCGGTCAGCAGCGTGACGTTCGGCAAACCGAGCAGCGGCCGGACGGCGATGATGTCGGCGTCGGCCTTGGCGTGCACCATGCACGGGTAGCCGTCACAGGTGGCGCAGCGGATACAGAGGCTGGCGGGCCGGTCGGCCTCGTTCAGCATGATCCCGCAGGGCGCCGGGAACGGGTGGTAGCCGCCCCGTTCCAGGGCATCGGAGATCTCCTGCATGCGGGGCTCGTGGGAGACCGGCGGCCACGGATACTGCCGCGACCACGGACCCTCGGTGGGATCGGTGCCGTGCTCCCCGTGCACCTGGTACAGCCATTCGGCCTTGGTGTACCAGGGCTCGAAATCGGCATAGCTGAGCGGCCAGGCCGGGGAGATGCCGTCGACGTGCTTGATCTCGCCGAAATCCTCTGGCCGCAGCCGGTACAGCGCGGCGCCGTACAGTTTCGTGGCGCCGCCGACGAAGTAGTGCACCTGCGGCTGGAACGGCGTGCCGTCGCGGTCGTACCAGGTGTCGGGCGATATGTACCGTCCGTCGACGAACACAGGCCCCGGGTCCCAGTTCTCGGTCTCCCTGGTCAGGAAGTCGCCGCGCTCGAGCAGCAGGATCCGCTTGCCCGACGGTGCCAGTGTGTGGGCCAGCGTGCCTCCGCCAGCACCGGTGCCCGCGATGATGACGTCATAGTGCTCAGCCATGAGCACACGATCCGCCGCCGAGGGCGCACCCACATCGGCCGGCCGGGGATGAGATTCGCGCGGGCGGGCGGGCTCAGAGCAGGCGGAGATCGACCGCGCGTTCCAGGGCTTCGGAGCGCGAGGTCACGCCGAGCTTGCGGTAGACCGACTGCAGGTGCGTCTTTACCGTGCTTCGCGAAACGTACAGTATCGCCGCGATCTGTGGCGAGGTGTTGGTCGGCAGGAGCTTCAGGACCCGCAGTTCGGCGCCGGTCAGGGCCTCGCCGGCCGCCCGGCGGCGCGGGGCGGCCTCCGGCTGGGCGCCGCGCACTTCCACGGCCGCGGCGATCAGCCGCTCCCTATACGGGTCGGGTCGCGCCGCTGAGTGCTGGACGAGGTAACTCGTCACGGGGGGAGAGGTCGTGACGACCGTGTTGCAGAACCCGCCGCGACGGGCGGCTTCCAGCGTGCCGGCCAGGATGCTGGCGGTCAGGGGGTCGCCGCGCCCGATCGCGGCGGCGGTCAGGAGTATCTGGCGTACGAGCGCGCGCCGCGGGGGCAGATCGGTCAGCGACGCCGACTCCAGGTGCTCACGCGCGGTCTGGTGATCGTCCGAGGCGAGCGCGATTCTCGCTTCGAGCAGGGTGCGGGGGACATCGGGCAGCCTGCTCGCCAGGTCGGCGGGGGAGCGCACGTCGCCGACGGAAAGGCGCAGCAGCGCTTCCAGTTCGGCGGCCCGGTCGAGCAGCACCGACCCGGTGCCCTCGAGCAGGGGACGCGCGGCCGCGACGGTGGCCAGCGCGTCGCGGACCTGCCCGCGGGCGGCCTGGATCTGGGCCCGGTCCAGGAGCGTGAGGAACTCGAAGGGGGGATGACCTACCTTCGCCGCGAGTGCCTGATCGGTGAGTTGCTCCGCCGCGTCGAAGTCCCGCCGCTCCAGCGCGAGGCCGGCCAGGGCACGCAGGTGAGCGACGGCGAGGAAATGCGTGTCCAATCCGAGCTTCCGTGCCTTCGCGTCGGTGACCTCGGCGCTTTCTGCGGCCGCGCCGAGATGGCCGGCCTCGAACCAGGCCAGGGCGCGCAGACCTGGCACCATCACCAGCTTGACCGGCTCGGTAACCCCCGGCGCCCCGGCGATCGCCGATGCCTCACGCTCGGCCGCCAGGAAGTCCCCCAGCCAGATGTGGACGCGCAGCAGGATCAGCGAGACGGTGACGTTCCATTCGTCCGCGAGCCGCGCCTGGGGCTGCATGGCTCGCGCGGCGAGGGCCTCGGCCGCGGCCTCGGCCGCGTGTCCCGTCAGCATGGATCGCAGCGCCCGCGTCGCCGCCACCCGCGCCGCCAGCCCCGAACCGCGCGCGATCGCGGGCCGGGTGCGTTCGAGCAGGTCGAGGTACTCGCCGCCGCGAGCCAGATCGCCCGACAGCAGCAGGTCGGTCGCCAGCGCCAGCAGCCTGTCCGGGGCATCCGCGAGCAGCGAGGGATGGACCATGCTGAGGTCGGGGAGGGCCGGCAGGGCTGGATCGCGCAGCAGGTCGGTGACGACCTGACGCTGCATGACGCCGAGCGCCCGGTCGACCTGCTTCGCGGCGAGGAAGTGGCGGGCCGCTCGCGGGGTGGCGCCGGTGACCTCAAACCATTCGGCCGCCCTGAGTTGCAGCATCTGCTCCCTGACCCGGTCCCTGGCTCGCAGCTCCGCGCGCAGCACCTGGCGCACCAGACGGTGGTACCGGAATTTGGTCCGCTCGTCGTCGAGCGCCTCGAGGAACAGGTTGGCCGCTTCGATCCTGTGCAGCAGTGCGGCCGCGTCCTGTCTTCCGGTCAGGGCCGCGCACGCGTCGGCGGTCAGCTCACCCAGGACCGACGTATCCAGCATGAACCGGGCTATCTCGGCCGGCTGCTGGTCGAGAATCTCAGCGACGAAGTAGCCCGTGATCGGCTGGGTGCACACCTCCATCGCTCGCTCCGCCCGCGTCGGGTCGGTGCTGCCGCGCAGCGACAGCGCCGCCATCTGCAGCGCGGCGACCCACCCCTCGCTCCGCTGGTGAAGGAGTGCGAGATCCGCGGCGGCGAGTTCCACGCCGAAGTTCGCCAGCAGGTCGCGGCTCTCCGCCAGCGAGAAATACAGGTCGCTGTCGCGAAGCTCGCACGACTCGCCCGACATCCGCAGCCTGTGCAGCCGTACCGCCGGGTCAGCGCGGCAGGTCAGCACGAGCTGGGCAGTGCCGGCCGGCCAGCGCTCGATGAGCTCGGTCATCTGCCGCGAGGCGCCGAGCGCCGCGTAATGAAAATCGTCCACGACGATCGCCGACCCAGCGGGCAGTTCCGCGGCGTCGTTGGCGATCAAGGCGATGACATCGGCCGACATCACGCCGTCCATCGCCAGCAGGCCGGCGGCGCCGCCCCCGAATTCCGGCACCCAAGCCCGTATCGCCTCGATGAAGCCGGCCCAGAAGCGGGTGGGGTTAGCGTCCTCGGCATCGCACGACAGCCAGGACGTAGCGCCGTCCGGCCGCGTCGCCGCCCAGCTCGACACCAGCACGCTCTTGCCTGCTCCGGCGGACCCGATCACCGCGGTCAGCCGCCGGCCGGCCCCTGCCGTCAGCTGGCCATGCAGCACGGGCCTTGCCACCAAGGTGGCAGGCAGCGTCGTGGGCCGGAACTTCGTCTGAGCGAAGCGCATGCGATGAGTCCCCCGCGCGGCTCGCCTGCGGGCGTAAACCGCGTGCCTGATGATGCAGGAACATACCCCTGTGCATCGCTATCAGAACCCGCCGGGCACCACGCCTTCTTCCACAGTCATCCCGCGAGGGATGATGACGCGGCTCCCGGGGTCAGTCAGGCTGAGGACACCCATGGATAGCCGAACGCAGGTGTGTCCCGTGCGATCAGAAACGTATGAGATCACTTTCACGGGTGAGGCAGAGGCCACGCTGCGCGCGGAATTCGACGATTGCGAGGTCACCATCGGCGCGGGCATGACGACCCTTCGTGCCGAGTTGCCAGATCAGGCGGCGCTTGCCGGGCTCATGCTCCGGATCACAGGTCTGCGGCTCCGCGTGACCCAGGTGCGCCTGCTGGCGCTGCCGCCCGACGACGACTGACCTGCGCCGGATCCGTGACGCCATGCTGCACATCCGCGCCGTGACCCCGCTGATCGGAGTGTTCATCTCCGTCACCACCATCCCGGCCGCCGATGTCGGTCTCCAGGCGGCTGCCGCCACGGCAGAATGAGCCCTATGACGGAGCTGGACGAGCACGGACGTCCCGAACCCCCGGTTGCCGCCGACGAGACGGCCACGCTGCTGGGTTTCCTCGACTGGCAGCGCGCCACCTTGGCCTGGAAGTGCTCAGGACTGGATGGATCCGGCCTGCGGGCGACGACGGCGGCCTCCACGATGACCCTCGGCGGCATCCTCAAGCACATGGCCCTGGTCGAGAATGCCTGGTTCTCCCGTTCTCTGCACGGCCGCGAGTACGCGCCCCCGTGGGACGCGGTCGACTGGAAGGCCGACCCCGACTGGGAATGGCGCACGGCCGCCGGGGATTCACCCGGGGAGCTTTTCGCCCTGTGGGAGCAGGCGGTGGAACAGTCCCGCGCTGATGTCGCGGAGGTGCTCGGCAGCGGCGATGGGCTCGGGCGGCTGGCCAAGCGGACCTGGCCCGACGGGCGTTCCCCCAGCCTGCGGTGGATCTTGTGCCACATGATCGAGGAATACGCCCGCCACAACGGCCACGCCGATCTCCTCCGCGAGTCAATCGACGGGGCCACTGGCGAATAATCCGAAAGTCCGGTGGCGGTGCGATCATGTGCTGGTGCCAGACAACGCTCTTTCCTGGCCTGAGGTCGCCGCGCGCCTGACGGCGGCGCGTACCTACTGGCTGTGCACCACGACGCCCTCCGGTGCCCCGCACGCGGTGCCGGTGTGGGGAGTGCGGGGCACTGCCAAAGACCTGGGAACGCCCGCTCAGGTCCCCGATGTGGTCGCGGCGCTGCCGGCGAACACGGCTTCCCGTCGACTGCCCGGCAACGAGGCCCTCACCGAGTTCAAGCACTCCGCGGCATGAGCGCGCGTTTCCGCGGAAACGCCATGTTCACTCCTAGCGCGGTGACGAGCGACCATGCCCGATCCGCGGCAGTTCAGTGAACGAGCTCGGGGCTGGGGCTGCTTTCATGCCGGCTGGCGGGATCATCGAGGCAGGCGGGTTTGGTGATGTCGCCGATCATGCCGGGGACTGCCGACGACACGCTGGCGGGCGGCGGTCACGTCACGGATGCTGCCGGGCAGCACGCTGCGGAAACCTCAGTCCCACCGCTGGGCGTCGTCCATGGTGATGAACCCGTCGTGATCGGTGTCGTAGCGGTCGAACTGCGCGCGAATCAGGACTGGAGCCTCTTCCCGGGACAGCTTCCCGTCTCCGTCGGCATCGAAGTCCGCCAGGACTTTCCTGAAGTTCGCGATCATCGCGTCGCGCTCGCCTGTGTTGTCTGCCTTGATGTGCGCGAACGGGTCCGGATCGTCCACCGGGGCGGCACCGGGGCTGTTGGAGGAGAAGAACGTGATCAGCTTGTTCCGGCCTGTGCCGAGGGTGGTGACATTGTGAGT
>Ga0335073_10007173_pt1 | contig 15626 bp, 13 predicted proteins | sample Lox_Sample_22_FD_207093 | JGI IMG/M metagenome (GOLD analysis project Ga0335073, IMG submission 207093) | Soil microbial communities from Loxahatchee National Wildlife Refuge, Florida, United States - Lox_Sample_2.2 | ecosystem: Environmental > Terrestrial > Soil > Wetlands | place: USA... | reverse complement strand
GTCGTCCGGCCAGCACTTCGTCGAGACGTTGAGCTGCACGATGGTCTGCCTCAACTTTGTGGGTGCCAGCGTCGCCGTGCCCTTCACGCTGGTATCGTTCTCGGTCGTCAACGAGCCGGCGCAGTACACGAACCTCACGATCGCGGCCCCTTCCAGCGGCTATTCAGGGATCCTCAGCATCACGATGCTCGTCGGATCGACCTCCAGCCTCGCCCCGGCGTTCGGGTGAGTTGGGGTCGCAGCCGCCGATTCGCTTCATCGCGGCGTTCGGGGCCGGCCCGATCGGGACCGGCAGACCGTCGGGGATCCGATGGATCCTCGCCAGGGTCCGGCGGTCGACGATCTTGGAAAGCCGACGGCCGTCCCGTCCACCCCGAGTGCGATACCGACCCCCGTCCCCGAGGGCAGTGCCGTCAGGACAGGATTGGCCGCACCGGACACGGGACGGGTCTCGTCACGGGCTTCCACAGGTCCGGCCGGACGCGTTGACGTGATGCGGGCGCCCGGGGCCGAAGTCGCGCACAGGACTGAGGGCGAGAAACGACTGGGAAGATGGTGCCTCCGGATCGACCCACTCGACGGGCCTTGCGGACCCGGCGCGATTCGGAGAGAAACGCCCCGGACCTCAGGGCGTCGGACTTTGATACTGGGTGAACCGGAACACCTCTCGGAAGCCGAGCCGGCGGTAGACGGGCTCGCCGGCCGTGGTCGCGACCAGCACCGCAGTGCTGCACCCCCGCGAGCGACCCAGTCCCAAAGCGGCGACCGTCGCGGCGGCTCCGAACCCTCGACGCCGGGCGTGCGGAACGGTCGCGACCCCCCAGATTCCCGCGACCCCGTCGGACACGAACAGCGCCGACGTGCACACCGGACGATCCTTCCAGTACCCGACGAAGCAGTCCAGGCTCGGCGCCTCCACCCGATCGTCACGGGTGGGTCGGAGAACGTCGGGGATCGCTCGTGCGATCTCCTCAGATTCTTGGAAATCTCCGGCGTTGAGGGTTCGACAGAACTCTCGTTCCTCGTCGATGTTTCGGACCGGCCGGAGGGCGAGTCCCTCGGGCAGAGGACGGCTCGGAAGGTCGCTCAGGTCCAACGCCATCCCCGGCGCGTGCTCTTCGGTGAACCCTCGGTCGACCAGCCGTTCACGTAGCCCTTCGGCACGGTCGCCGGGCCCGACCCCCCACGTGAACGGCACCCTCCGTCCCTCGAAGTATCGGACCGTCTCGGCGACCCTGCGATCGGCCTCTCCCTCGGAGAACCGGCTCCGAAGAACCCAGTTGAAGATCGCGTAGGGCACTCCCGAGCAGATGCGCACCCCCTGGGGGCTCTCCTGCCGCGTCCCGCCGGGCGAACCCGCCATACGAGAGAAGAAGGCCAGGATGTTCTGCTCGAGGGCCCGACTCACTTCGGGGTCGCGCTCCGTGGCTGGGGTCACGCACGGGCCATCGGCGGACTCCCCGAAAAACCGCGTGGTCGTTCCAGACGGGGACGGGGACCTGCGGTAGGGGACCCGCGCCAGCGCCCTATCGGACGGAAGGTCGGAGGCTCGTGGCACACCTCCCCCCGCTCGAGGATAAGAGCCGAACGCGGGTGAGGACCGCCGGGCGCCGCATGGAACGCAACGGGATCTGGGTAGGGTCGATCGTGATCGATTGCTCTGATCTGGAGAAGATGATCGCCTTCTGGCAGGAGGCACTCCACTACGTCCCTCGAGATCCCCCCGAGGACGATGGCGTCGTGCTCAAGGATCCCTCGGGCGCAGGACCGAACATCTCCCTCAACCGGACGTCGGAGGCACCACTCGACGAATACCGGCTCCATCTCGATCTGTACTCCGCGGATCCCGACGCCGAGGTCGCCCGGCTCGTCCGGTTGGGTGCGACCGTCCGACGACCTGCGGAGAAGGGGGCCGACTTCGTCACGCTCGCCGATCCGGACGGGAACCTGTTCGACGTGATCGACAAGCGCGGCTGGTCGTTCGGCCGAAGATCCTAGGGGCCCTACGGCCGGACCGACTCGCCGTCCGGTCCGGTCGAACGCCCCGGTGCGAGGGCTCCATCGTCGAACTCGTGAACGATGGCACCCCGGGACACAGCGGTTGCCCGTGGGACGGATTCCATCGGATCGAGGCCGCCTCCGACTCTTCGCTGATCGAAGGCAACGGAACGATCGTCTTTTTCAGGGCGTGGTGACGCGTCCCCGGGGGCGCGCGGCGCGCGATCCGGATGCGACCTTCCGGCACCGTCGGGGCCGACCGTTCAGTCCACCGCGGCGGCGATGTTGCCGTTGACCGACACCCGGCCGCGGCTCAGCCGGACCGTGCCGTCGGCCTCGGTCCACGGGATCGACCGCACGTAGAGCCGATCGACGCCGTCGACCTGCACGATCCTCCCGCCGGCGACCACGCGGAGCGTGCGCGACTCGCGGTCGAACGAAACCTCGGTGACTCCCTCGATGGTGCGTTCGGCCATTCCGGCGCTGGATTCCGATGGGAGGCTTGAACCTGTCGCGACGCCCAAAAACGGGGGCCCTGAGTCAGGTTCAATTGACAGACCATATTTCCCCCCCGCAGCGAAGGTGGCCTCCGAGGCGAACCTCGTTCGCGAAGGAGAGAGAAAAATGTCGTTCATCGACGACCTGACCCTGATCTTGGACCTGCTTGTGCTGGTGACCGTGGCCGTGTTCTACACCGCGTTCACGGTCTTCGTCCAGTACCGCCGAAAGGACCACGAGCGCGCCGTGAGCCACCTGCAGAGCGGGGCGGCGATGCTGGGGATGCTCGGTGCGGGGATAGGCCTCATCGCGGTCTGGGGCGAGCTGACCTGGCCGATCCCGGTCGCGTTCGGGTCGTACGACCTGTTCTTCTTCGACCCGCTGTTCATGCTCGCGATCATCCTCCTCGGATTCGCGTTCGTGGTCTGGCGCGGCGTCCCGACGCACATCGTGGGGATCCTTGCGGCCGTGGCGGGATCGGGGATCATCTACTACGGCACCCGGGCCTACCAGATCGGGCTGACCCAGGACCCGCTCGAGACGTTCCTGCTCTACCTGGCGTTCGGCGGCGCCGCGATCATGACGTTCCCGGCGACCCTGTTCGTCGACTGGTTCATCACCGGACCGACCAACCCCCGCTCCTCCCCGCTGCCCTCCAAGGAGAGCCCGGACTACCCCTGGCTGTGGCGCGTGCTGGTCGCGATCTTCCTGATCGCGGTGGTGCTGGCCGGCGTGGCGGCGGTCTCCTACGGCTTCACCGCGGCCTGGGCGCACCTGGCGAGCCCGCCCTGAGCGGCCGAAGCGGTCGGTGGCCAACCCTTTCCTCGGCTTTTCCCGCCATTGTAGCGATTGTAGCGACACAGCGCCGGAAGCGCCTATTTGAGGTTGTTTTGGCGGCTTTTTCCGTGTCACGGCTCCGCATTCTTCTTCCTAGCTAACACCCCGCTTTTATACCGGCGCTGGGCTGGTAGCGTGACCATGACCGAGGAGGGAGAGCATGCTGACGACGCAGATGGTCCGAACCAACGGCGTTGCGGCCTCCCTTCCTGGGGGGGTCGGCGCTAGGGAGTTCGCAGCTCGCGAGTTCCCTCGCGAGGACTACCGCTGGGTCGCCGCCCAGCTGACCCGACCGACGGACGCGCGCGCCGACGGTCGCGGACTCTGGGCGAGGATCCGAGGGTGGTTTGGCACCCCTAGGAAGAACGAGGCGGACGCCGAGGCGGCCCTCGAACCCGCCCCCGGGTAGAGGATCGCCTCGCGCCCCGGTCGGCCTCCGCGCGTTGCGGGCCGCCGGCTGGGCCAACCCTTTCCCGCGGTACCCCGCGGCGCGCGCCCCGGCATTATAAGTTCGGGTCGCGCTGCCGCCGCAGGCCTCATGCCGCGGTTCGATGTCGCGATCATCGGCGGCGGCCACAACGGCCTGGTGGCGGCGGCGTACCTCGCGAAGGCCGGCGCCCGAGTGATCGTGCTCGAGCAGCGCCCGCTCGTGGGCGGTGCTGCGATCACGGAAGAGACCTGGCCGGGGTACCGGATCAACACGTTCTCGTACGTCGCGGGCCTCCTGCGGCCGCAGATCGTCGAGGACCTGGAGCTCGCGCAGTACGGCTACGAGCCGATCCTGTACGATCCCCAGGCGTTCTGTCCGTTCCCGGACGGCCGCTCGCTGAGCCTCTGGAACGACACCGATCGGACGGTCAAGGAGATCGAGAAGTTCTCGAAGAAGGACGCCCGGACGTATCCCAAGTACGAGGAATACTGGGAGGGGGTTCTCGACCTCGTCGAGCCGCTCCTGCTCGCGCCGCCGGTCCCCCTGGCCGACCTGGTCGGGCAGTTCCCCGGGACCGAGTCCGAGGAGCTGGTCCGTCAGCTGTTCCTGCTGAGCGCCCAGGACTTCCTGGACGAGTGGTTCGAGAGCGACGAGGTGAAGGTCTCCATGGCGACGAACGCGGTCATCGGGGAGATGGTCGGTCCCCGGACCCCCGGGACGGCCTACGTGCTCGCCCACCACAACATCGGGACGCTCGATGGCGTGCGGAAGGTCTGGGGTTTCTCGAAGGGCGGCATGGGCCGCATCTCGGAAGCGATCGCCGCGTCGGCCCGGCACCATGGCGCGACGATCCGGACCGATGCCCGGGTCCGGGAGGTCGTCGTCCATGCGGGGCGGGCGACCGGCGTGGCCCTCGCGACGGGCGAGACGATCGAGGCCCGTGCGGTCGCGTCCGGCGTCGATGCCCAGCACACGCTCCTGGATCTCGTCCCGCGCGAGCACGTCCCGCCCGAGGTCGTCCGGGAGGTCGGCCGGATCCGCAGCCGCGGCGCGGCCCTCAAGTTCAACGCCCGGCTCGACGGGCTCCCGAAGTTCACGGCCGCGCCCGAGACGCCCGGCCCCCACCACGCTGGCGCCATCGAGATCTGCCCGTCGATGGACTACCTTGAGCGGGCCTTCGACGACGGGAAGTACGGCCGCTTCTCGGAACGGCCGTTCATGGATTGCGAGCTGCAGAGCGTGCGCGACCCGTCCATGGCGCCCCCGGGACGCCACGTGATGACCTGCTTCGTCCAGTATGCACCCCACGACCTCGTGGGGTCGAACTGGGACGAGTTCAAGCCGCAGGCGGCCGAGCGGATCCTCGACACGTACGCGGAGTTCGCGCCGAACATCCGCGAGGTCGTCCGGGACTGGCAGATCGTCAGCCCCGTCGACATCGAGCGCACGCTCGGGATGACCGGGGGCAACATCTTCCAGGGCAACATCACTCCCGACCAGATCTTCTCGTTCCGGCCGATCCTCGGCTGGTCGCAGTACCGGATGCCCCTCCCGGGGCTCTACCTGTGCGGCGCGGCGGCCCACCCGGGCGGTGGCGTCACCGGTGCCCCCGGCCACAACGCGGCCGCCGTGATCCTCGAGGACCTCCCGTCCCTCCCGAAGTGAGGGTCGCGGCCGGCGCGCTCGGGCGAACGGAGCCACCGATGCCGAGGTCTCCCGCGCGCGGCCGCCGAACTCCCTCCGCGGCGGCGCTTTGGAAGGAGTACCGGTCGCTCTTCCCGCGCTACTTCTGGTCCGACAAGACCCGCCTGGCGAGCGTCGTCCTCCAGGGGGCGCGCGGGGCCCGCCTCACCGATGCCCAGGGCCGCGAGTACATCGACCTCACCAGCCAGTGGGGCACGAACAATCTCGGGAACGTCCATCCCGAGGTGCTGCGCGCGACCACCGCCGCCCTCGAGCAGTATGGGTTCCTGATCTACTTCATGAACCCGCATCTCCCGATGCTAAAGCTCGCGCGGAAGCTCCTTCGGACCCGTCCCTCCCCCAACCTCACCCGGGTGTTCCTCGAGCTCAGCGGGACCGGCGCGGCCGAGGGTGCGGTGAAGTACGCGGTCGAGACGACCGGCCGGCCCGTGCTGCTGAGCTTCCTGGGGCAGTACCACGGGTTGTCGATTGCTACCGGTATGATCGGCGCGCTGAGCTCGCACGAACGCCGCTTCTGGGAGGCGTACGGCGGGGGCGTGGTCCACGCGCCGTACCCGTCGTCCTCCCCCCGGCCCGACGGGATGAGCGCCGACGAGTACGGGGGCTGGGTCCTCGACTTCGTGCGGGACCGGCTGCTGCGGCACGTGGTCGCGCCGGACCGCGTTGCGGGCGCGATCTTCGAGCCGGTCGCCCTCGAGGCCGGGGTCTGGATCCCGCCCAAGAGCTTCCTCGTCGGGCTCCGCCGCCTCTGCGACGAGCACGGCTGGGTCTGGATCGACGACGAGGTGGAGGCCGGCATGGGCCGGACGGGCCGGATGTGGGCCGTGGAGCACTTCGGGGTCGCTCCGGACCTGGTCGCGATCGGCAAGGGCCTTTCCGGGGGCCTGATGCCGATCGCGGCAGTCCTCGGCACCGAGCGGATCATGGCGGAGCATGACGTCGCCGCGGGGACGACCTTCGGCGGCCATCCGGCCGCGTGCGCCGCCGCCTCGACCACGCTCGACGTGATGCAGCGGGACCGTGTGGTCGAGCGGTCGGCCGCGCTCGGCCGGTCCGCGCTGCGCCGGATCCGCGAATGGCGCCGGTTCGACCGGGTCGTCGACACCCGGGGCCTCGGGCTCTGCCTCGGCGTCGAGCTGGCGAAGGGTGACCGGCGGACGCCCGACCCGAAGACGGCCCGGGCGGTCTTCTTCGACTGCGTCCGGCACGGGACGATCCCGCTGTACAACTACGGGGACCACGTCCTCCGGATCCAGCCGTCGCTGACGATCTCGGCCGAGGAGCTCGATCGCGCCCTCGACACGATCGAGGACGCGCTCCGCCGCCGCGCGTCCTAGGGCGGCGGGGCGGCGGCCGGGCGCTCGATGGTGGAACGCTCGGTCACGACGATCCCGCGCTCGGCAAGGCCAGTGAAGAACGGCGCCGGGTCGAGCGCCTCCGGGGGCAGGATCCCGCGGGGCCGGAGCCGGCCCTCTAGGAGGAGGAGGACGGCGACCGCGGTCGGAGTCCCGGTGAGATACGCGGTCGCCGTCACTCCGTGCGCCCGGAACGCTTCGGCGTGGGACATCGTCGTGAAGAGCGTCTCCGTGCGGCGGAGACCCCCGGCGCGACCCTCGACCTCGACCACCAGCGCCGCGTTCCCATCGACCTTGCCGGCGAGCTCCGCCGGCTTCGGCAGTGCCCGGAGCACGGCCCGGCGCGGCCCCGGGTTCTCGGGGGTGCCGGCGTCCAGGAGCTTGAGGTCCCGCAGGAGCTGGAGCGTCCGCACCGTGGGCTCGTCGAGCGCCAGCTTGAAGTCGACGTAGCGGACGCCCTTTCCGATGAACCGCGGCATGCTGTCGACCTCCTCGTGATCGACCGAGTAGACGCGTTGCGGTCCGACCGGCTCGGGGAACTCGTACGTCTCGCCCTCGCCGAACGGCGGCACATCGCGGTACCGCCCTCCATCCCAGATCCGCGAGGCGTGGAGCGTCTCCTCGATGAACGTCTCGGGCGAGAAGAGCGGGAGGAACGCGAAGTCCGGGCTGGTCGCCGTGTCCCCGTCCCGCACGCGGATCGCGTCGACCGAGTCGAGCCGGTCGGCGGCCGCGCGGACCATCAGATTGCTCAGCCCCGGATCTTCCCCCATGCCGATCAGCGCGAGCAGCCCCCGACGCTCCCACTCGTCCCCCCCGACGTACGGATCGCTCGAGTCGGACGCGAGGTCGATGTAGTGGGTCCCGGTCGACCGGGCCGCGGCCTGGATCGGGGGATTGAACCGCGGGAGCGACGCCTGCACCACGACCTCGGCGCCGTCCATCGCCCGCTCGACCGCGCGCGCGTCCGACGCGTCCAGCGCCACCGTCCGGATCTTCGGGCCGGCGTCCAGGCGCGCGGCGAGAGCGCGGGGGAACCGTTCGTCCAGGTCCGCGAGGAGGAGCTCGCGCACGGCCGGGCTCGGCCCAAGATGGTCGGCGATGACGCCGCCGATCGCCCCGCAGCCGATGAGCAGAACGCGCCCGGTCCCCGAGCTAATGCTCCCGACCTTCGGGCGGACGAGAGCGGACGACGGTCATAACCTCCGCGCGGCGGCCGCTCCTACGAGACGTACGCGGTGTTCCAGCTCATGGTCTCGAGCTCGGACGACCCCATCGGCGTCTGGTCCGACTGCCAGCCCTGGAGGAGGGGGCTGTAGACGGAGAAGAGGTCGGGGACCGCGAACCACGCGTTGGTGTAGTTGTAGTACATGATCGAGGTCATCTCCGCGTAGTACTGCTTCAGCAGGGTCGCGTTGCTCGTGCCGGCCGCTTCCAGCGCCAGGTTGTCGAGCGTGGCGTTGTAGTTCGGGCCGTTCGCGTTGAACCCCGAATTGCAGATGTTCGCGCTCCCGTACGACAGGAAGTCGTTCTGCGTCCAGTCGTCGGGCGAGATGTAGTCGGACGAGTAGAAGTCCTGCCCGATATAGAACGGCCCGAGACCGGCGACGCTGCTCGAGCTCGTGCATCCGTTCGTGGTCGGATCGATGGTCTGCTCGTCGTAGAACTGGTCGAGCGTCACGCCGATCGGGTTGATGGTGATCCCGATCTGGGCGAGGTTCTGCTGGATCACGGTCGCCCCGTCCTCCCAGTCCGTGCTGGTGCTCAGGTACTCGTAGTTGAACGACTCGCCGGCGCACGCGTTGTTCGCGCACGGGGAATCCTGGATCTCCTGCTTGGCGAGGGTCAGATTGTACTGGTACGGCGCCAGGCCGTCCGGGTTGTAGTACGGGTGGCCGGGCGCGACCGGTCCCACCCACTCGAACGCGTACCCGCCGAACGCGTCCTGGATGACCTCGGAGTAATCGATCGCGTGCGTGATCGCCGCGCGCACCGACCAGTTGTCGAACGGGGCCACGCTCTGGTTCATGAACACCCACCAGGAGCCGCCCGCCGCGCTGAACACGTCGTTGAGCTTCTGCACGGTAACGCACTTCAGGCCCGCGAGCTCCCCGATCTGCGACGGGCCGATGTAGGCGAACGACGCGGTCGCGACGGCTCCGGTCTTGAGGTCCTGGACCGTCGCCGAGGGATCCTCCTCGTAGTCGACGACGATCGTCGAGCGCGCGGGCTGGAGGTTGTTGTTCCACGGCTCGGCCGCCGCCGCGGCGGCCCCCCAGTAGTTCCCGTTCGGCGAGAGCGTGTACCCGACCTCGGCGCTGAACGAGCTCAGGTTGTACGGGCCGGTCCCGACCGCGCTCGTGCTGAGGTAGCTGTTCGGGCCGTTGGTGACGCCGCCGTTCGCCTGGACCACGACGGGGTCGATCGCCGCCGCGCCGGGCGTCGACAGCTCCGCGAGCAGGTAGCCGTAGTCGACCCCGGGCCAGGCGTAGGTGTACGAGGTGGCGTTGTAGAGCGCCAGGTACCCGTACCCGAGGTTGACCTCGATCGTGGAGGCGTTGAGCACCTGGAACGACTGGTTGCCGGCCTCCATGTACGCGATCTCGGTCGAGGTCGGGTTCTCGAAGTTGAACGTGTTGAGGGCGTTCGTCAGGTTCGCGAGCGAGCTCGTGATCTGGCTCGCGTTCGAGTAGTAGGAGACCTGCGGATACCAGAAGTTCTCGGCGAGGAGGTACTGGTTGACGCCCTCCATCGCGAGCAGCCGGTACAGGCTGAACCACATCACGTAGGCATTGAACCCGTCCCCGTCCGAGAAGTGGATCCCCGGCCGGAGATGGAAGGTCCAGTTGTACCCGTTCCCCGAGGTCGTCCAGCTGGAGGCGAGGACGCCGGTGAAGTTGACGAGGCTCGACTGATTGTACATCACCAGCGTCTGGTAGATGTTCTGGACCATGCCCCACGCCGGGGTCGTCGCGGCCCACTGCGGATCGGCGGTCGCGACCTGTTCCGCCTGGTCGACGACGATCGGGTTCGTCGACTGCAGCGAGCACGCTCCGGAGGCCGACTTTCCGGTCTCGTACGCGTAGTAGAACCCGATCCCGGCCAGGACCAGGACGACGACCACGACGATCGCGATCACCTTGTTCCACTTCGGATCCATGGTCACTCCGGCGGCGGGGCGGAACTCCGCCGCCCCAGATATAGACTGTCAGACCTTCGCACGGGTCGCCGTCGGCGGTGGCGCGGGCGGCGTTCGGAGGGGCCCGGAAACGGGTAAATGCCGGGCGCCGTTCCTTCGGCGATGACCGCTTCCTCGGAGACGGGACGACGGTCGTCCTCCCCTCCGCCCGGGAACCGCGGGCCCTCGGCACCGAGCCGAACCCCGAACGGCCGGATCTACTGGGACCCGAACGTCCTCGCGACCGAACTCGACCGATTCTTCTACCGTCACTGGCTGTGCGTCGGCCGCGAAGAGCAGATCCCCGGCACGGGGGACTTCTTCACCCGGACGGTCGGCCGGGAGAGCGTCCTCCTGGTGCGCGACCCGGACGGCGGGATCCGGGGCTTCTACAACCTCTGCCGGCATCGCGGGACCCGGGTGGTGCTGGAGGCCGAGGGCAAGGGCGCGCACTCGTTCATCTGCCCCTACCACGCCTGGTCGTACGGCCTCGACGGGAACCTGATCGGAGCCCTGCACATGAAGGGCCAGGTCGACTTCGACCGGAAGGACTACGGCCTCCACCCGGTCCGGGTCGACACCTGGGGGGGATTCGTTTGGGTCAATCTTGAGCCGACCGGGCCCGGGCTGCGGGAATCCCTCGGGCCGTTCTTCGCCCGGTTCGACCGGTTCCCGCTCGCCGACCTTCGGCTCGGGGGCCACCAGGAGTACGAGGTCGAGGCGAACTGGAAGATCCTGGTCGAGAACTTCTCGGAGTGCTACCACTGTGCGCCGGTCCACCCGAGCCTGAACCGGCTCACCCCGTATCTCTCCGGCGACAACGACGCCTCGTTCCTCGATCCGAAGACCCGCTCGCTGTTCTCGGGCGGGTACATGCAGTTCGCCCAGGACTTCGAGTCGATGACCCGCACCGGCTACACCCGCCGTCCGCGGATCCCCGGCATGACGGCGGAGGACCGGAAGCGAGTGTACTACTACGTCGTCTTCCCGAACCTGTTCTTCAGCCTGCACCCGGACTACCTCATGGTCCACCGAAGCTGGCCGACCTCTCCCTCGCACTCCCGGATCGAGAACGAGTTCTACTTCACCCCGGAGGCGATCGCCGCCCCGGACTTCGACCCGCGGGACGCGACCGACCTCTGGAACGAGATCAACCTCCAGGACTGGAAGGTCTGTGCGCTCGCCCAGGAGGGGATGGGATCGCGGGCGTGGAACGGAGGTCGGTACAGCGACCAGGAGGAGCTCGTGCACGACTTCGACGTCTTCGTGACGCAGGAGCTCGCTCGCCCGGATCCGGCGCCGCCCCGGCGGACCCGGGCGGACTGACCGCTCAGCGGCCGCGGCCGAGCAGGCCCATCCGGCGCAGGTAGTACCGGTCGACGAGGTGGACGACCTCCTCCTCGCTCGAGTACCGGCCCTGGCCATATCCGACCGTCTTCGACCCCAGGTGCGCCATCTCGCACACGTGCCAGTCCTGGCGGTTGGTCGTTTCCCAGAACTCCATCGCGTCCGTCGCAGGGTCCCGCTCGCTGCCGTCCACGTACAGCTCGAAGACGAGGCGGGTCCGCTCCGGGCCCATCGGGATGAACCAGTCGAACGTCACGTAGTCGGGGAAGAAACTGAAGAAGTTCCCCGGGTACAGCACGTAATAGTACACGCGCCGCCGGTCCTCCTCGGAGAGTCCGGGGAACGGGGGGCGCGGGGTCGTGCCGGACATCGTGGCGCTCCGAACACCGTCCACGAAGTCCATCCAGCCACCGAAGACCGGGCCCTGCCGCAGATCCTCCTCCCCGGATCGGTACGGGGTGATCTTGACGAGCTGGGGGTGGACGCCGGGGCAGTGGTAGCACTCGTTCGCGTTCTGGACGATCAGCTTCCAGTTAGCGGCGATGTCGTACTCGACCCGATGCGCGCGCCGGAGGTGCTCTAGCGGGTACGGGGCCGCCCGACGCAGCAGGCCCCCGAGCGTCTCCGCCAGCGGCCGCGCCTTCGGGTCGAGGTTCACGAAGACGAACCCCCGCCAGACCTCGGTCGCGACCGGATGAAGTCCGAAGTCGGCCCGATCGAACTCCTTCGCTTCGGCCATGTGGGGTGTGCCGATCAGGCGACCGTCGAGCCGGTAGGTCCACGCGTGGTACGGACAGACCAGCTTCGTGAGCCCCTGGCCCTCGGGGGCCTCCACGAGGCGCGTCCCTCGGTGCCGGCAGACGTTGTGGAACGCGCGGAGGGTCCCGGTCTCGTCTCGCACCACGACCACGCCCGACCCGCCGACCTCGAAGCTGCGGAAGGCACCGGGCCGGACCAGTTCGTCCTCGCGGCCGATGCACTGCCAGCTCCGACGGAACAGTCGGTCGGTCTCGAGGTCATAGACGGTCGGATCGCTGAACAGCCGGCCGGGCAGGGTGCGCGCGCGGTCAAGCGGTCGGTTGACGGTCCGCAACGCGGCCGCGGGTACGGGACCGAGCCCTCCCCGGGTCCCTCGCGTCGCCGGCCCGGCCATGTCCCACCTCGATTGACCTCGAGGAGGGGGTCGCTTCCTTAACCCTTTGGACGACCCCCGGCTTCGATTCTCCTCGAGGGAGATCGTGCGCGTCGAGGAGTTTATCCCCCGCGCCGCCTGCCGCCCCCGATGGCGGAGTTCGACGCCGTCGTCATCGGGGCCGGGCACAACGGCCTCATCGCCGCCGCCTATCTCGCCCGCGCGGGCGCGCGGGTCTGCGTTCTCGAGCGACGTCCCCAGGTCGGGGGCGCGTGCATCACCGAGGAGCCGTGGCCGGGGTTCCGCATCAACACGTTCGCGTACGCGAGCGGGCTCCTCCGGCCCCAGATCGTGGAGGAGCTCGACCTGGTCCGGTACGGCTACGATCCGATCCTCCCGGACCCGCAGGCGTTCCTCCCGCAGCCCGACGGTCGATCGCTCAGGTTCTGGCTGGACGAGCGGCACGACCAGCGCGAGATCGCGAAGTTCTCGGCCGCCGACGCCCGCGCCTACCCCGAGTACCTGCGGTTCTGGGACCACGCGCTCGACGTGATCGAACCGGCGATGATGGCGCCGCCGATGCCGCTCGACCGGTTCATCGGCTCCCTGCCCGCCGGGGAGGCGGAGCCGATGCTGCGCGACCTCTTCCTCCGCAGCGCCCGGGACTTCCTCGACGACTGGTTCGAGAGCCCCGAGCTCAAGGGCGCGCTCGCGGCGGGAGCGACGATCGGCACGTTCGCCGGACCGTACACTCCCGGCACAGCGTACATCCTGGGTCACCACAACATCGGGCGGATCGGGGAGCACCGCCGCGTCTGGGGCCACTCGCGCGGCGGCATGGGACGGATCACCGAGTCGATGGCGCGTTCGGCGACCGACGCCGGGGCGACGATCCGGACTGGGGTCGGGGTGCGGGAGGTCGTCGTCGAGCACGGCCGCGCGGTCGGGATCGTCACTGACGCGGGCGAGACGATCCGGGCGCGGGCCGTGGTCTCGAACGCCGACGCGCCGAACACCCTGCTGAAGCTGCTCCCGCGGGGTACGCTCGACGGGGCGATCGAGTCCCGGGTCCATCGCATCCGATCGCGCGGAGCCTGCCTCAAGTTCAACGCCGCGCTCGACGGCGTGCCGACGTTCACGGCGGATCCGGACCCGAGGCACCTGGTCGGGGCGGTCGACATCTGCCCCAGCATGGAGTACATCGAGCGGGCGTTCGACGACGCGAAGTTCGGTCAGTTCTCCCGGGCGCCCTCGATCGACATCTACTTCCAGAGCCTCGTCGACCCCAGCGTCGCCCCCGCCGGGAAGCACACGATGACCTGCTTCGTCCAGTACGCGCCGACCGAGCTGCGCGGCGGCGCCTGGGACGACGCGCGCGAGGCGGTCGCGGAGACCGTCCTCTCGACGATCGAGGAGTACGCGCCCGGGATCCGGGCGCTCGTGCGCCACTGGCAGGTCGTGACGCCGCTCGACATCGAGCGCACGCTGGGGATGACCGGCGGGAACATCGACCAGGGCGACATCACGCCCGACCAGATCTTCAGCCTGCGGCCGATGCCGGGCTGGTCGAACTACCGGACCCCGGTCCCGGGCCTCTACCTCTGCGGCTGCGCGACCCATCCGGGCGGCGGCGTGATCGGCGCCCCCGGCCACAACGCCGCCGGCGTCGTCCTCGCCGACCTTCACGCGGCCAACGCGGGGACGTAGTTCCGTGCCCGAGTCCACGGTCCGCTTCCGGGCGCCGGCGGCTCCGGAGGCCCTGCACCGGTCCCTCTCGGACCCGACGTTCGTCGCCGCGCTGATCCCCCAGGTCGTCGGGGTCGAGCGGACCGGCGAGCGGACCGCCATCTGGACCGTGGCGATCAAGCTGGGACCGATCTCGAGGAAGAGCCTCTACCAGGGCGAACTCCTCGAGGGGAGCGAGGCGGGCGTCCGGTTCCGCGCCCGCGGACCCGAGGCGACGATCGAGGGCCGGCTCGCGTTCGTCGCGGCGCCGCCGGACGCGACCGACGTGACCCTGACCCTCACCATGACCGGCACGGGGGCCCTGCGCGCCGTGATCGACTCGTATCTCGCGAAGCGCGTCGGGCCCGACGCGGAGGAGTTCGCGAGGAACCTCGCCGCAAAGCTCGACGCGACGCCCCCGGCGTAAGAGAACCGCCGGCGCGTTTATCGGGGGCCTTCCGTTACGCGGTCCGAGTGACCGCGGCCGACGCGCTGCCGGCGCCGGACGTCCCCGACCCGGGGGCCTGAAGGAGCATGGGGCGGAGCCTCTCCGACCTGGCCTACTTCATCGGGGTCCGCCTCGCCGAGCTCGTCCCGGTCCTCCTGGGCGTCATCCTCCTCACGTTCCTCCTGACGCACGTCATCATCTCGGACCCGTGTCCCGCGTGGTACCCCCACGCGAAGCCGGACGTCATCGCCGCGTGCCGCCAGTTCTTCGGATTCAATCAACCGATCTGGATCCAGTTCGAGAAGTACGTCGTCCAGCTCGCGCAGGGCAACTGGGGGACCGACCAGAACGGGGTGCCGGTCTACCCGGTGATCGCGGCGGCCCTCCCCGAGACCGTCGAGCTCGTGCTCGCGGCGCTCCTCATCATGATCGTGTTCGGCATCCTCCTGGGGGTCGTGGCGGCCCGGTGGGCTGGCCGGTGGCCGGACCACCTCGTCCGGTTGTTCTACCTGAGCGGTTGGGCGGCGCCGACGTACCTGGCCGCCGTCCTCCTCGCGTTCGTGATCGGTCCCGTGGTCGGGCTCCCCACGGGGGGCGACTTCTCCGTGAATCCACCGCCGTTCCCGCAACCGACCCACATGTCGGTCCTCGACGCCCTGTTAGCCGGCAATCTACCGTACACCGTCAACGCGATCGAGCACCTCATCCTCCCGGCGACGGCCCTCGCGTTCCTCAACCTCGGCATCATCACCCGGATGACGCGCAGCTCGATGCTCGAGGTCCTCCCGATGGACTTCGTGAAGAGCGCCCGGATGAAGGGCCTCAACGAGGGCACCGTGGTCCTCCGCCACGTGCTCCGCAATTCCCTGATCACGACGACCACCGTGCTCGGCTTCACGGCGAGCGGGCTGCTGTCGGGCACGATCGTCATCGAGGAGGTGTTCCGCTGGCCCGGCATCGGGGAGTACTCGTAC
>Ga0335073_10007172_pt1 | contig 15627 bp, 14 predicted proteins | sample Lox_Sample_22_FD_207093 | JGI IMG/M metagenome (GOLD analysis project Ga0335073, IMG submission 207093) | Soil microbial communities from Loxahatchee National Wildlife Refuge, Florida, United States - Lox_Sample_2.2 | ecosystem: Environmental > Terrestrial > Soil > Wetlands | place: USA... | reverse complement strand
TGCGGCGCCGGGTAGCCGCCCGCCCCGTCGCTCACCTCGACACGCACGTGCGACTCGTCGTCGCCGAGCGCGACCGTCACCTCGAAGGGCGTGACCGCGTGCAGGACGGCGTTGGTCGCCAGCTCCGAGAGCATCAAGACGACGGCATCGGCCGCCGCGACCCGGTCCGCCGGGAGCGACGCCAGGAGGAAGCGGCGCGCCTGCCCGACCGAAGCGGTGACGGGTGGGAACAGGCGTGTCACCGACGCGCCCCCGCGCAAGGCGGCACTGGGCTCGAGCCCTTGGAGAACGGGACTTTGCATACCGGTTGCGCTAACTACTGCCCCCCGACGTGGGCGCCTAAACGATTGGGGGCACCCTTTGGCGGCTTTGCCACCGGCTCGCCACCCGCGTTGAACCCGCTGCCCACGCGGCCCCGAACGCCAGGCACGCCGGGCAGCCCGCCCCGAAGGCCCCGCCCCGCCGCGTCCCGGCGCTACCCTGCCGTTCGTGGAGGAGCGCTACGAGACAGAGCTGGCACGGTCGGCAACTGTCCTCGATGACGTCGACCGGGCCCTCGAACGCCTGAGCGAGGGGACCTACGGGCAGTGCGAGACCTGTGGCTCCCCGATCCTCGAGGCCGACCTCGAGCGTCACCCGACGCGCCGGCTCTGCGAGCAGCACCAGACGTCGGGCTAGCGGCCCGTCAGGCCGCGCCCGCTAGCCGGCGAGCTTGAGCCCCCGGGCCGCGTCCAGGCGCGCCGCCACGTCGGACCAGTTCACGACGTTCCACAGCGCGGCGAAGAAGTCGGCCTTCACGTTCTTGTACTGCAGGTAGTAGGCGTGCTCCCAGGCGTCGAAGACGAGGAGCGGCACCGAGCTCTGGCCGACGTTGCCCTGGTGGTCGTAGATCTGCTCGATGAGCAGCTTGCCCGCCAACGGCTCGTACACCAGCGCGCCCCACGCCGAGCCCTGGCCCGTCGAGGTCGCCTGCGTGAACTGCGCCTTGAACTTGTCGAAGGACCCGAAGTTCTCGTCGATGGCCGAGGCGAGCGCGCCGTCGGGCTTGTCACCCCCGTCGGGGCTCAGGTTCTTCCAGAAGATCGAGTGCAGCACGTGGCCCGAGAGGTTGAAGGCCAGCGTCTTTTCGAGGCCGACGATGCCGCCGAAGTCGTCGTTGTCGCGCGCGCTGGCGATCTTCTCGAGCGTCGTGTTGGCGCCGGTGACGTACGCCGCGTGGTGCTTGTCGTGGTGCAGCTCCATGATCTGTCCCGACACGTGGGGCTCGAGGGCCGCGTAGTCGTAGGGCAGGTCGGGGAGGGAATAGTCGGCCATGGCGGTCTCCTCAGTGTGCTCGTGTCCCTGGAACGGGGTCGCTGTCGTAGCGGTGCTGCGGGCTGGACCATACCCGACTGCGCCGCGATTGGAACCAGGCTCAACCGCCATGCGAACAGGGCGCGACGCTGCGCGAGCGGCCCGCGCGCGCCGTGTCCTGTCGCGCGTCGTCGCGCCTTTCGTCGGGGTCACCGCCCGCGTCCCCCGCACCCCGGCGCGGCGGCGGCAACCCCGGCGTGCCCCGGCCGGCGGTACGCTTGCAAGAGTGAGCACGGACCCGAAGGACCGCTGGCACGACCTCGGTTCCTTCATCCGGGAGCAGCGGGCCTCGGCCCGGCTCTCGCTGCGGCGGCTCTCCGAGCTCGCCGGGATCTCCAACCCGTATCTGAGCCAGATCGAGCGCGGGCTGCGGCGCCCGTCGGCGGAGATCCTCCAGCAGATCGCCAAGGCGTTGCGCATCTCGGCCGAGACGCTCTATGTCCAGGCGGGCATCCTCGAGGCGCCGACGGGGACGCCCGACCTGACGCGCGCCATCCTGGCCGACCAGGCGATCAGCGAGGAGCAGAAGCAGGCGCTCGTCCGTATCTACCTGTCGTTCCGGCGCGAGTACGAGGACGAGCGCACCGAGCGGGACGCGGAGGGGGGGGAGCCCGGCCACACCGCCACGCCTGCCGCGCTCGCCACTCCCACCAGCGCTTCCGCGCCCGGGGGCCCGGCCGCCCCGGAGGGCGAGGTCGCCACGGGCTGAGCACGATCCGGAGCGAAATTCCTCGTCACCGGTAGGCTTTTGCCGTCATGCGCCGGCTCGCCGTCCTCTCCCTGCACACCTCGCCGCTGGCGCAGCCGGGCACCGGGGACGGCGGCGGCATGAACGTCTACGTGCGTGAGCTCAGCGCCGCGCTGGCCCGTTCCGGGGTGGCCTGCGACGTCTTCACCAGGGCCTGGTCGCCCGAGTTGCCGGCGGTGATCGACGTGGAGCCCGGGGTCCGGGTCCACCACGTCCCCGCCGGCCCGCTCGGCGCGCTGCCCAAGGAGTCGCTGCCCTCGGTGGTGGACGAGTTCACCGCCTCGGTGCTCGCGCGCATGGCCGCCGACGAGGGGCACGGCGGTCCCGGCGGCGAGCACCTGCCCTACACCTCGGTCCACGCCAACTATTGGCTGTCCGGGCTCTCGGGCCACGTGATCAAGCACGAGCTGAACCTGCCGCTCGTCTGTACCTTCCACACCCTCGACCGGGTGAAGGCCGAGTCGATGCCCGAAGAGGTGGAGGCGGACATGCCGCACCGGCGCGCCGAGGCGGAGGCCTCCATCATCGACTGCTCCGACGCCGTCCTCGCGTCGTGCAGCGTCGAGGCCGAGCAGATCGCCTCCCTCTACGGCGGCGAGCCGGGACGGATCCGCATCGTCCCGCCCGGCGTCGACCACGCGTTCTTCGGGCCCGGGCACCGGCCCCAGGCGCGCCGCGCGCTCGGGCTGCCGCTCGACGGGCGGCTCCTCCTCTTCGTGGGCCGGATCCAGCCGCTCAAGCGCGCCGACGTGGCCATCGAGACACTGGCCGAGCTGCTCCGCTCCGGGGACGAGCCCTACCGGCTCGTCGTGGTCGGTGGCCCGAGCGGCCCGCACGGCGAGAAGTCCCTCCAGGGTCTGCACGACATCGCGGACGCGCACGGGGTGCGCGAGCACGTCCACTTCATCGACCCGCAGCCCCACGAGCTCTTGTCGTCGTACTACCGCGCTGCCGACGTGTGCCTGGTCCCGAGCCGCTCGGAGTCCTTCGGCCTCGTCGCACTCGAGGCCGCCGCGTGCGGCACCCCGGTCGTTGCCTCCGCGGTGGGCGGGCTGACGACGCTCGTCGAGCACGGCCGCACCGGCTTCCTGGTCGAGGACCCCGACCCGCGCTCGTACGCGGCGGCCGTGCGCCGCGTCTTCGAAGAGCCGCTGGTGGCCGAGCGCCTGTCGACGGCGTCGGTCCTGATGGCGCGGCGCTACACCTGGCGGGCCGCGGCCACGGCGCTGGTGGACCTGCACGACGAGTTGGCCTCGGGCCGCCTCGTCGAATGCGGCTGAAGGTGGCGGCGTCGGCGCCCGCGCGCCGTCAGTCCGTCTGATGCCGATCGTCGACCTTCCCGAGGAAGAGGAGATGGCGGCCGCCGTGGCGTGTATCGACGCCTGGGCCGAGCGCGAGCTCGCCGCCGGCGGGTTCCTCGTCGCGGCGGAGCGCCAAGACGTGACCGACCGGACCGCGTCACACCGCTGGTACCTGCGTTTCAAGGGTGAGGAGAAGGACTACATCACGGTCTGGCTCACCCTCAAGCAGCGCACCCTGCACCACGAGGCCCAGTTCATGCCGGTTCCCGAGGCCAACCAGGCCGACGTCTACACCTACTTGCTCCGCCGCAACGCGCACCTCTTCGGGATGTGGTTCGCGCTCGGGCCCGAGGACGCCGTCTACCTGGTCGGCCGGGTGCCGGCCCGGCTCGTCGACGACGACGAGCTCGACCGCATCGCCGGCTCTTCGGTCGTCTACACCGACGAGCACTTCCCGACCGCGATGACGCTCGCCCATCCCTCGACGTACCGCCGCCGCCCCCGGCGCTGAGCCCCCGGGCCCCGGGGCGCCCGCGTCGGGCCAACCTCGTGGACGCGACCCCTGGCCAGGGTCAGTATCGTCGGCGGCGTGTCGAGCCTGCTGATCGTCGGCGGCGGGAAGATGGGGGGCGCCCTGTTGGGCGGGCTCCTCGGGACCGGCGCGCTCGCGCCGGCGGACGTCACCGTGGTCGAGCCCGTGGCCGAGCGGCGCGACGAGCTCGAGGCGCTCTACCCGGGCCTGCGCACGCTGCACGCGCCCGAGGCCGACGTGCTCGAGCCCCGCGGCGACCGGCTGCCCGGCGTCCTGTTGGCCGTGAAGCCCGATGCGGCGGAGGCGGCCTGCCGCGCCCTCGCCGTGTCGCGGGCGGGGGTCACCCGCCTCCTCTCCATCGTCGCCGGCGTGCCGTGCCAGCGCCTCGAGATGGCCCTCGGGGGCGAGCCCGCCGTGATCCGCGCCATGCCCAACGTGGCCGCGCTCGTCGGCACGGGCGTCGCCGCCATGTCGGGCGGCTCCTTCGCGACCTCCCAGGACCTCGCGTGGGCCGAAGACGTCCTGTCGTCGGTCGGCACCGTCGTCCGGCTGCCCGAGCAGCAGCTCGACGCCGTGACCGGGCTCTCGGGCTCGGGCCCGGCCTACTTCTTCTTGATGGCCGAGGCGCTCATCGAGGCGGGGGTGCAGATGGGTCTGACCCGGGCGGTGAGCCGCACCCTCGTGGTCGAGACCATGCGCGGATCGGGGGCGCTGCTGGCGGAGACGGGGCGCGACCCCGAGTCGCTGCGCGCCGAGGTGACGTCGCCAGCGGGGACGACTGCCGCCGGGGTGCGGGCGCTCGAGGCACGGGCGGTGCGCTCCGCGTTCATGGAGGCGGTGGCGGCCGCCACCGAACGGTCTCGGCACTTGCAGCGCTGAGCGAGGCGAGCCCGAGGTCGTGTCCCGTCAGCCCGTTCGGACCGTCTTCTTCCTCTCCGACTTCGGGACCCAGGACGAGTTCGTCGGCGTCGTCCACGCGGTGATCGCCGCCCGCGCCCCGGGGACCACCGTCATCGACCTCACGCACCACATCCCGCCCTTCGACGTGCGCGCCGGGAGCCACACCTTGATGCGCGCCGTGCCGCACCTCGGCCCCGGCGTGATCCTCGGCGTCGTCGACCCCGGCGTCGGCACGGACCGGCGCGGCATCGGCCTCGCCGTCGCGCCGGCGAGCGGCGGGACGATGTACTTCGTCGGGCCCGACAACGGCTTGCTCGTGGCCGCGGCCGAGCTGGTGGCGGAGGCACCCGTCGTCACCGCCGTCGAGTTGGACCGCGACCCCTCGCCGCCCGACCGCGGTGCGACCTTCGACGGGCGCGACCTCTTCGGGCCGGCGGCAGCCGCGCTCTGCGCCGGCACCGCGCTCGAGCAACTCGGTGACCCGATCGATCCCGTCTCCTTGGTCCGGCTCGTGGGCGGCGTCGTCGAGCAGGGCCGGCTGCAGGACGGCCGGACGAGCTTGCGGGCCGAGGTGACCTGGGTCGACCGCTTCGGCAACGTGCAGCTCGCCGCGACGGTGGCGGACGCGCGCGTCGCCGGCATCCCGGCCGGCGGTCGCATCCAGCTGGTGGCGCGCGTCGAGAGCGGCCGTCCCTCCCTCGACGGCTTCCCCCACTCGCTGGTGCCCGAGGGGATCGAGCTGCGCTGTGTCGACGCGTTCGGCGAGCTGCAGCAGGGAGAGTTCGGTGTGTTGGTGGACTCGAACGGGCACCTGGCCGTCGTGGCGGGCGAGGCCTCGGCCGCGCACTGGCTGAACGTCGCGGCGGGGGAGCTTCTCGTCCTGGCCTGGTAGCGCGTGGACGGTTTGGAACCGTCGGGAGCCCCCTCGGTACCATCCGGCAATGAGCGACCGGCCATCTTCCTCGCCGACATCGCGCGCGGCCGCCGACGACGAGGCGGTGGTGGCTGCTGCGGCGGCGCAGAAGCGCATCCCTGAGGCCACGGTGTTGCGGCTGCCGATCTACCAGCGCATCCTGGCCGAGCTGGTGCGCGCCGGGGAGCGCACGGTGTCCTCGGAACGGCTGGCGGCGCTGGCGCGGGTGAACGCGGCCAAGGTCCGCAAGGACCTCTCGCTCCTCGGCTCCTTCGGGACGCGGGGCTCCGGCTACGACCCCGACTTCTTGATCGCGCAGATCGACCGCGCGCTCGGCGTCGACGAGAACTGGAGCGTCGGGATCGTCGGCATCGGGAACCTGGGCCGCGCGCTCACCAACTCCGCCGGCTTCGCGTCACGCGGCTGCCAGGTCACGTCGCTCTTCGACGTGGACCCGGCGGTCGTGGGCGAAGAGATCCGCGGCATCAAGGTGCGCCACATGGACGAGCTGGGGCGCCTGCGCCCGGTGGAGCGGCCCGACATCGGGGTCATCACGACTCCGGGCTGGGCCGCGCAGGGCGTAGCCGACCTGTTGGTCCGCGCGGGCGTCACGTCGATCCTCAACTTCGCGCCGCGCGTCCTGACCGTGCCGCCGGGGATCCAGCTGCGCTACGTCGACCTGTCGATCGAGCTCCAGGTGCTCGGTTTCTACCGGGCGCGCCAGGACGCCCTCGAGCGCAGCGGCGAGCCCGACGGCACCCGCCCCGAGGACGAGGCCCCGCTGATGCGCTCGGTCGGGCTCTCGCCCGGCTCCGAGCTGGCCTGAGCACGCGGCGCCGGATCGGGCGAGCCCGATCGGGCGGGGCTGATCGCCCGGAAAGGGGCGCCGAGGTGGGCGAGTGGCACGTCCGGTGCTCTGACCGGCACAATTATCCTCCGACCCAGGAGGAAACCGAGTGTCCGTCGTCGTCGTAGGTCTCCAGCACACGCAGGCACCCTTGCCGCTGCTCGAGGCGACCGCGGTCGGCGACGAGGACCTGCACAAGGTGCTCTCGGCCCTCAGCCACCGCCGGAACCTCCAAGAGACCGTCGTCCTCTCGACCTGCCTGCGCACCGAGGTCTACGCCGTGGTCGACCGCTTCCACGACGCGGTGGCCGAGATCTACGACGTCGTGTCGGAGCACTCGGGCCGCCCGGTCGAAGAACTGTCCGCGCACGCCGTCATCCGCTTCGACGACGACGTCACGTCGCACCTCTTCGCGGTGACCTCGGGCCTCGAGTCGGTGGTGACCGGCGAGACCGAAGTCGTGGGCCAGGTACGCCGGGCCTTCGAGCGCGCGCAGGAAGAGGGTGCGTGCGGTCCCGTCCTCTCCGCCCTGTTCCGCCACGCGTTGCAGACAGGCAAGCGCGTCCGCACCGAGACGGCGATCAGCAAGGGCACGACCTCGTTCTCCTACGCCGCCGTCGCCGTCGCCCGCGGCGAGGACCCGGCCGGTCTGCGCGGCGCGCGTGTGGTCGTGGTCGGCGCCGGCGAGATGGGGCTCGGCGTGTGCCGCGCGTTGGCGGACATCCCCCCCGACGACGGCCCCCGCCGCGTCGTCGTGGTGAACCGCTCCGAGCGCCGGGCCCGCGAGCTCGTCCAGGCCGGTGCGGGCGCCCCGTTCGAACTGCGCGCGGCCAAACTCGACGACGTCGCCACCGAGCTGGCCGACGCCGATGTCGTCCTCACGGCCGTCGCCGCCGAAGCCCACGTCCTCGGCGAGCAGGACTTCGAGCAGGTGCCCGGGCCGCTGCTGGTCATCGACCTCGGGGTGCCGCGCAACGTCGACCCCGCCGTCGGCGATCACCCCGGCATCACCCTGCTCGACATGGACACGCTGAGTGCCCGCGTCGCACAGGCGCTCGGGGACCGCGCCGAGGAGTCCATCGCGGCGCGTGCGATCGTCGACGCCGAGGTGGAGCGGTTCCGTACCGCCAGCCGCCAGCGCGGCGCGGCTCCCGTGGTCGCCGCGCTGCGGGCGCGCCTCGAGTCGCTGCGCGTGGCCGAGCTCGAGCGCCATCGCGCGCAACTGGCCGACCTCACCGAGGAGGAGTGGGAGCAGGTGGACCAGACGACCCGCGCCACGCTGGCCAAGATGCTGCACGAGCCCACCGTGTTGTTGAAGGAGACCGCCGGGACGCCGCGTGGCGAGCGGCTCGTCGAGGCGTTGCGGATCCTCTTCGACCTCTAGTCGCGGCCATGGGATAGTCACGGCCGTGGAACACCTCCGCCTGGCTACCCGGGGCTCGCCGCTCGCGCTGCGCCAGGCGGACATCGTCGCCGCCTTGTTGCGCGACGCGCACCCCGGGCTCGACGTCGAAGCCGTGGTCGTGCGCACCCGGGGCGACCGCGAGGCGAAGGCCTCGTTGGACCGCATCGGCGGCCAGGGCGTGTTCGTGGCGGAAGTCGAGGCTGCGGTCACCGACGGCCGCGCCGATGCCGCGGTGCACTCGGCCAAGGACATGAGCTCGACCATGCCCGCGCATCTCGTGCTCGCTGCGGTTCCCGAGCGCGCCGACCCGCGCGACGGGCTCGTCGGGTGCACGCTCGCCGGCCTCGCACCGGGCGCGCTCGTGGCCACGGGGTCGGCCCGGCGCCGGGCCCAGCTGGCCCATCTCCGACCCGACCTGGTCTTCACCGACCTGCGCGGCAACATGGCTCGCCGCGTCGCGGTGGCCGAGGACAGCGACGTCGCCGCCGTCGTGGTGGCGGTCGCGGCCATGGTGCGGCTCGGCTGGGAGGAGCGGCTGCGTGACGTGGTGGACCCGGTCGACCTGCTGCCGCAGGCAGGGCAGGGCGCCATCGCCGTCCAGTGCCGCCGTGACGACGACGCGACGCGTGCGCTGGTGCAGCACATCGACCACGCGCCCAGCCACCGGGCCCTGCGCGCCGAGCGCGCCGTCTTGGCCGCGCTGGGCGCGAACTGCGCCTTGCCCGTCGCCGCGTTCGCCGAAGCCGACGAGGACAGTGCCGGTGAGGGTGGCGGTGGCGGAACCGGGCTCCGCGTGACCGGACTGCTCGCGAGCGGCGACGGGCGACGGCTCGTCCGGGTCCGACGCGCGGGGTCGGATCCGGAGGTCGTCGGGACCGCAGTCGCACGCGCACTCGAAAAGGGCGGCGCCCGCGCCATCGACGGGTTCGCCGCGTTCGAGGTGGGTACGGGCCTGTGACGGTGTACCTCGTCGGGGCCGGGCCCGGCGACCCGGGGCTCCTGACTCGTCGCGGCGCCGCGCTGTTGCGACGGGCCGACGTCGTCCTGTACGACCGCTTGGTCAGCCCGGCGCTGCTCGACCTGGTCCGCACCGACGCGACGGTGATCGACGTCGGCAAGGATCCCGATGGCGCCGAGAGCGGCGCGGCGCGCCAAGGAGAGATTGCGCGGTTGCTCGTCGAGCACGGACGCAGCGGCGCCATCGTGGTCCGCCTCAAGGGCGGGGATCCCTTCCTCTTCGGTCGCGGCGGCGAGGAGGTCGTCGCGCTGCGCGACGCCGGCATCGCCTGGGAGGTGGTGCCGGGCGTGACCTCTGCGTTCGGCGTGCCCGCTGCCGCCGGCATCCCCGTCACCCAGCGGGGCCTCGCCTCGTCGGTGACCGTGGTCACGGGCCGGGTCGGTGATCCCGGCTCCAGCGACGGCGCCAGCGGGACCGGCGGAACCGGCGGGACCGACGCGCCCGACTGGGATGCGCTCGCCCGCACCGGTGGCACGCTCGTGATCCTCATGGGCATGGCGACGCGTGGAGCCATTGCGGACGCGCTCGTGCGCGGCGGCCGGTCCCCCGACACCCCGGTCGCGGTGATCTCGCGCGGCACGACCCCGGCGCAACGCGTCGCTCGCACGACCCTGTCCGGCCTGGCGGCAGTGGACCTCGGATCACCGGCCGTGATCGTCGTGGGCCCGGTCGCCGCCTTGGGCGACGACGCCGTCCACGCCGCCGCGGGCACCGCGCCGTTGACCGGGCGGACGGTCGTCGTGACGCGCTCGGGCCGGCGGGCCGAAGGGTTGCTCGGCGCGCTCGAGCGCGCCGGCGCGCACACGGTCGAACTCGCGCTGACCCGACAGATCGACCCCGCTGACGGCGGTGCGGCGCTCCGCCGGGCGGCCGCTGCAGCGCGTGACGCCGTTTGGGTCGTCTTCACCTCCGTCAACGCGGTCGACCGGTTCATGGCCGAGCTGCGCGACGCCCGGGCGCTGGGCACGGCCCTGGTCGCCGCCGTCGGGCCGGCGACCGCCGACGCGCTGCGCGCGGAGGGCGTCGAGCCTGACCTGGTGCCGGCCGAGCACAGCGCGCGCGGGTTGGTCGACGTGTTCCCCGAGCCGAGCGGGCCGCGCCAGATCGTCATGTTCCCGAGCGCCGACATCGCGCCCGAGACGATCGACGACGGGTTGCGCGAGAAGGGCTGGGAGGTCTGGCGTCTCGAGGCGTACCGGACGGTGGCGCGGCACGCGCCGATGCCCGAGGTCCTCGAACTCGTCGCGGCGGCCGACGCCCTCACCTTCACGGCGACCTCGTCGGTACAGGCGTTCATGGCGTTGCGGACGCCTGGCGGAGCGCCCCTGCATGCGCCCGCGCACGTGGTGTGCATCGGGCCGACGACTGCGGCCGCGGCCCGCGCCGCGGGCCTGCCGGGCGTGCACGAAGCGTGGGGTGCGTCCGCCGAAGGCATCGTCGCCGAGCTGGTCGACCACTTCGGTCAGCCCGGGAGCGGGGCCTCGTAGGCTGGTCCCATGGCCACGGGTACCGCAGGCACCCCCGACGCAGCGTTCCCCGAGCGGCGGCTGCGCCGTCTGCGCCGCACTCCGGCGTTGCGGCGGCTCGTCGCCGAGGCCCGTCTCAGCGTGGACGATCTCGTGGCGCCCCTCTTCGTCCGCGAGGGGGCGGACGCGCCCGAGCCGGTCGCGTCGATGCCGGGCGTGGCGCAGCACTCCGTCGACTCGCTGGTCGTGGAGGCGAAGCGCCTGGTCTCACTGGGCATCCCGGGGCTCATCCTCTTCGGTGTCCCTTCGGTCAAGGACGCAGAGGGGAGCGGCGCCTGGGACCCCGATGGCGTGGTCCAGGTCGCGCTCCGCGCGCTGCGGGCAGCTGTCGGCGACGAGATCGTCCTCATGGCCGACCTGTGTCTGGACGAGTACACCGACCACGGGCACTGCGGGATGCTCGGGCCGTCGGGCGAGGTGCTGAACGACGAGACGCTCGAGCTGTACCGGCGGGTGGCACAGGCGCAGGCCGCCGCCGGGGCGGATGTCGTCGCCCCGAGCGGGATGATGGACGGACAGGTGGCGGCGATCCGCGCCGCGCTCGACGCAGGCGGCCACGCGGAGGTGGCGATCCTCGCCTACGCGGCCAAGTACGCGTCCGCGCTCTACGGCCCGTTCCGCGACGCCGTCGACGTCACGATCGCGGGTGGGGGCGACCGGCGGGCCTACCAGCAGGATCCGCGCAACGCCCGGGAAGCCTTGGCGGAGATCGAACTCGACGTCGCCGAGGGCGCCGACATGATCATGGTCAAGCCGGCCATGACGTCGCTCGACATCCTGGCGGCGGTGCGCGCACGCGTGCCGGTGCCGTTGGCCGCCTACCACGTGAGCGGTGAGTACGCGATGGTCAAGGCGGCCGACGCCGCGGGGTGGATCGACGGCGCCGCGGTCGCGTGCGAGCAGCTGACCGTGTTGAAGCGCGCGGGCGCCGACTTCATCCTCACCTACTTCGCAGCAGAGGTGGCCGAGGCCCTCGGTGGCTGAACGAGGGGACGCCACCAACGCGGCGTGGTTCGCGCGGGCGCGCGCGGTCATCCCCGGCGGCGTCGATTCGCCCGTGCGCTCCTTCGCCTCCGTGGGCGGCACGCCCTACACGGTGGTGGCGGGTGAAGGCCCCTACGTCCTCGACGTCGAGGGCACCCGCTACATCGACCTCGTGCAGTCCTACGGCGCCGTGCTGCTCGGCCACGCGCATCCGGTCGTCACGGCCGCCATCGCCGAGGAGTCGGCCCGCGGGACGACGTTCGGCGCGCCGACGCCGGGCGAGGTCCTCTTGGCCGAGGCGATCTGCGCCCGCGTGCCCGGCTGTGAGCAGGTCCGCCTCGTGTCCTCGGGCACCGAGGCCGCCATGAGCGCGGTCCGCGTGGCGCGCGGCGTGACCGGGCGCGACCGGATCGTGAAGTTCGACGGCTGCTACCACGGGCACTCCGACGGGTTGCTCGCCGGCGGCGGCAGCGGTGTCGCCATGCTCGGACTGCCCGGCTCCGCCGGCGTGCCCGCGGCTGCCGTGGCCGAGACCGAGGTCGTCCCGTACAACGTGGTGCCCGCGCTCGATGAGCGTGTGGCCTGCGTCATCGTCGAAGCGGTCGCCGCCAACATGAACCTGGTCGCGCCGGCCCCGGGGTTCTTGGAGGGGCTGCGCGCGGCGTGCGACGCGAGTGGCACGCTGCTGATCTTCGACGAGGTCATCACCGGCTTTCGCATCGGCCCGGGCGGTGCCACCGCGTGGTCGGGCGTCACGCCGGACCTGTGGTGCTTCGGGAAGGTGATCGGCGGCGGCCTCCCGGTGGGGGCCTTCGGTGGGTCGGCGGCGTTGCTGGCCGAGCTCGCACCCGGCGGGCCGGTGTACCAGGCGGGCACGCTGTCGGGGAACCCGCTCGCCACGGCAGCGGGGCTGGCCGTGCTGAACGAGGTGACCGAGGCCGACTACGAGGGTCTCGCGGCGCGCGTGGGCATCTTCGCCAAGGAGCTCGAGGCCGCGCTCACCAGCAGCGGGCTGTGGGCGTCGGTGCCGGTGGTGGGACCACTGGCCGGCTTGTTCCTGGCGCGCGCGTCGGAGCCGCCGCTCGCCTTGCCGCCCGACTACGTGGCGGTGCGCGAGCTGGTCGGCAACGGCCTCTACCGGCGGTTCTTCCACGCCATGCTGGCGCGCGGCGTAGCGCTGGCGCCTGGGCCCTACGAGATCATGTTTCCCGGTCTCGCCCACGACGACGGCGTGCTCGCCCGCGTCGTCGAGGCAGCGGGCGACGCGGCGGCCGAGGTGGCGGCGGGCACCGACTGAGGGCGCGGCGGCGACCCTCTGCGAGACTGACGCAGTGGCGCCGTCGCACGAGTGGCCCGAGAACTTCGACGCGCTCCGGCGCGGTGAAGGCTGCCCGATGTGCAGCGCGGGTGCAGACGAGACCGAGCACGGTGTGCGCATCTACGCCGGACGCTGGGCCGACGGTTACCTGGGCCGCTATCCGGCGCGGCCCGGCTACGCCTACGTGATCTGGAACGGCAGGCACGTCGCGGAGCCGACCGAGCTGGCGGCCGACGAGGCGGCCGGCTTCTGGTCCGAGGTGGGCCGCGTGGCGCGCGCCGTCGACGAGCGGTACCACCCGGCGAAGATGAACTGGCTCAGCCTCGGCAACGGCGTGCCACACCTGCACGTGCACCTCGTGCCGCGACCCGAAGGCGACGCGTGGGCGGGCGGCCCGCTCGAGCCCGAGGCGTTCGAGCGTGCGCTGATCCCGCCCGTCGACGACGCAGAGCTGCGCGCCGAGGCGGCCGCCTTGCGCGCGAGCCTCGGTGCCTGAACGCGCCGCGGACATGGCGCTCCTCGCCGAGGGACGCATGGCGGAGGTGTTCGAGTACGGCGAGGGCCGGGTCCTCAAGCTCGACCGTCCGGAATGGACCGGGCTCGCGTCCTTCGAGGGCGACGTGCTCGAACGTCTCGCCGCGGCCGGCCTGCCGGTGGCGCGGCCGCGCGGCACCGTCACCGTCGACGGCCGGACGGGACTGGTGCTCGACCGCGTCGACGGGCCCTCATTGCTTGCGGTGATCCAGGGCCCGGGGGCCGACGACGCCGAGCGGCGCGCGCTGGTGCCCCGGTTTGCGGCGCTCCAGGAGCAGATCAACGCGACGACGGTCGCCGGCCTGCCCGATCTCGTGCCGCGCCTGCGCAACGAGCTCGAGACGTCGGTGAGCGACCCCGGGTTGCGCGACGAGCTCGTGGCTCTGCTGGCGGCCCTCGACGACGGCGGGCACGGCGTGTGCCACTTCGACTTCCACCCCCTGAACGTGCTGGTCGGATCGCGTGCATGGGTGGTGATCGACTGGCTGACGGTGGCCGCCGGACCACCGACGGCGGATCTCGCGCGCACGCTGGTGTTGTGGTCGATGCGGCCGCGTGACCGCGTCACCGAGTTCCTGCGGGAGGTCCGACGCGAGAGCGTGGAGCGGCGAGGCATCGACGACGCGACGCTCGACGGCTGGGTGCGCGTCCTCGCCGCGGCCCGGATCGCCGAGGGGTTCGGTGGCGAGGAGGCCGAGTGGCTGATGCGCGTCGCGGGCGGCGCGCAGCGCCTCTTCGTCTGAGCGGGCGGAAAACGTCCTGGCGAATGGGCCCGGCGCGGCGCTCAGGCCGCGGGCGCCTCGGCCGACGCTGCGGTGTGGTTGCCGTTCCCGTTGGCGGCGACGGAACGGGCGTCGCCGTCGGCGTCGGGCAGCATGCGCGCGATGAGCTCCATCGCGCGGTAGCTCAGCTCGGCGGGCCCGGTTGCATCGGGGCGCATCAGGTTGGCCATGATGCGGAGCAGCTGGTTCATGACCAGCTCCGAGCGCATGCCCACGCTGACGCACAGCCGCATCGCCTCGGGGTGCGAGATGAGGTGGACGAAGGCGCGTGCGACGCGGAAGTACGGCCCGTACGCCGCGTCGAGCTCACGGTCGTACCCGGCCAGGGCGGCCTCCCCGTCGCCGCGCAGCGCATGGCCGAGGGCGGCGGCGGCCAGGCGTCCCGTCTCGTAGCCGTAGGCGATGCCCTCGCCGTTGAACGGGTTGATGGCGCCGCTCGCGTCGCCGGCGATGACCACGTTGGCCCCCGCCCGCGGGCTGACGGAGAGTCCCATCGGCAGCTTCCCGCCGGTCGGCGGGCCGAGGCTGGTCTCGGGCCGCAGCCCCCAGGACTCGGGCGCATACGCGACGAACGTGTCCATGAGGGTGGACGTGTTGCTGCCCTTCCAGCGCTGGTCGGTGGAGAGCAGGCCGACACCGACGTTGACGCGTCCGTCGCCCATCGGGAAGATCCAGCCGTAGCCGGGGACCACGTTGCCCTCGGCGTCGCGGATGTCGAGATGCGACTCGATATAGGGGTCGTCGTGGCGGTCCGAGCTGTAGTACCCGCGCAGGGCCATGCCGAGCGGGAGCTCGCGGCGGCGGGCGGTGCCGAGCATGCGGCCCACCCGTGAGTTCGAGCCGTCGGCCACGACGACATAGCGCGCCAAGATGGTGCGCGTCGCGTCCTGACCCTTCTCCTTGACCGTGACGCCGCGCAACGCCGGCAGGGGGGGCGTGTCGGCCCCGGGCACCGGGGCGGCGGTCTCGTCGAGGAGGGGGGCCGTGACCTCCGTCCCCTGGAGCAGCGTGGCGCCGGCCGACGCCGCGTGCTCGGCCACTATCCCGTCGAGGTCGTGACGCGTGATGGTGTAGCCGTAGCCGGGGAAGTTGGGGTGCGACGGCCACGGCATCTCGATGCTCTGGCCGAACCCGAAGGCGCGCAGGCCGCCGTAGCGATGGGAGCCGGCGAGGGCACCTTCGAGGTCCATGTCGGCCAGCTGGCGCACCGCTCGGGGGGTCAGCCCGTCGCCGCACGTCTTCTCCCGCGGGAACTCCTTCTTCTCCACGACGACGACGTCCCAGCCGGCGTCGGCCAGCCAGTACGCGCAGGAGGCTCCAGCCGGCCCGGCACCGACCACGACGACGTCGTGCACGCGTCCGTCGGGACGGGCTCGCGCATGAGTCGCCGGCGCCGTTCTGGGCCCGGCCTCCGCCGCCGCCTGTTCCGAGGGGGGCTGCTTCGAAGGGGGGTGTTTCGAAGGAGC
>Ga0335073_10007171_pt1 | contig 15629 bp, 20 predicted proteins | sample Lox_Sample_22_FD_207093 | JGI IMG/M metagenome (GOLD analysis project Ga0335073, IMG submission 207093) | Soil microbial communities from Loxahatchee National Wildlife Refuge, Florida, United States - Lox_Sample_2.2 | ecosystem: Environmental > Terrestrial > Soil > Wetlands | place: USA... | reverse complement strand
GTGCCCCGGACAGTTCATCGGCTTCACACCCATGTCGCGCTCCTCGACGTCGAGCGTGAACATGTTCTCGCGGTACTTACCCCAGTGGCCCGAGGTCTTCCACAGCTCAGCATCGTAGATCTGCGGTGTCTTCACCTCGCTGTAGCCACGCACTCCCACCATCTCGCGCGAGACGCCGACCAGCGTGTTGAACACCGTGGTCCCTGCAGGCAACCAGAACGCGGAACCCGGCGATACATCCGAGAAGGTGAACAAACCCAGCTCGCGACCGAGCTTGCGGTGATCGCGCGCCCGCGCCTGCTCCAGGCGCTCGAGGTGCTCGTCCAGTTCGGCTTGGGTGAAGAACGCGGTCCCGTAGATGCGCGTGAGCATCGTGCGCGATGAATCCCCGCGCCAGTACGCGCCCGCGACCGACTGCAGCTTGAAGGCGCCCACGGTCTTTGTGCTTGGCGCATGGGGGCCGCGGCAGAGGTCGGTGAACGGACCGTTCGTGTACAGCGAGACCGTCTCCAGCGTGCGCGGCGGGTGCGCGTGCTCGGCCGCCGCGACCAGGTCGTCGATCAGCTCGACCTTGTAGTCCTGCCCCTCGCGGGCGAAACGCTCGCGAGCCTCGCCCGGGGTCACATCGCGACGCTCAAACGGCTCCTCGGCCTTCACGTGCGCGCGCATACGCTCTTCGATCGCGGGAAAGTCAGCCTCGGAGATCGTCACCCCATCCGGGAACTCGAAGTCGTAGTAAAAGCCGTCGGCGATCGGCGGCCCAATCGAAATCTTCACGCCTGGGTACAGCTCGAGCACCGCCTCCGCGAGCACGTGGGCCGCGTCGTGGCGGATCAGCTCTAGCGCCTCGGAGCCACTCTTCTTTGTGAGCACCGAGAGATGAGCGCCGTCGGGCAACGGCCGCGAGAGGTCGCGCGTCTGCGGCCCTTCGTCCGCCTCGGGATGGCTGACCGCTACGGCGAGGGCCGCGCGCGCGAGGCCCGGTCCGATCGCAGCCGCGGCGTCCGCGCCTGTCGCGCCGTCTTGCAGCTCCAGCGGCGTGCCGTCGGGGAGTGTGATCTTGAGCGTCATCTCAGCGCTGGAGGCTATCCACCCGCGCGGGCTCGCCTCATCCGTGCCGCCGCTGCAGACAGTAGTCTGCTAAACATTCTTGCCGACAACTGTCTGAATATGCGAAAGAGACTCATATGTCTGACCATGAGCCCGAGGCGATCACGATCGCCCTCTCCCCCACCCAGGTAGACGACGTCGTACGCGCCGCAGCGCGTGGGCGCGCCCCAAGCATCTCGACGCTGATCGCGGACTCGCTCGCCGAGCCGCTGGCCGGAAACGGCGACTCGACTCGCTCATCGCGCTCATCGAGGAAGGCGAGCGCGCGACGCGCGGCGCTGGTGCGCGGGTACATGCCCGCATCCGCGGACCCTAGGATGTCGCGCTCGCTGCTACGTGGCCTCTCGTTGCTGACGGGCTTCGGCCCCGACGGCGAGGCGCGCGGAATCGTCGAGCTCGCGGAGGAGCTGGGCATGAGCCCGAGCACCGCGCACCGCTATGCGCTCACACTCGTGGAGGTCGGCCTGCTCGAGCGCTGCCCGCGCACGCGCAAGTACCGTTTGCCGCAGATCTGAGAACGCCTAGACGGCCGCTGCGATGGGGCCGGGTAGACGGCGAGCCTTACGCGGGAGCGCGGAGTAGCTCGGGACCCTCCTCCGCGGCGCCCGGCTTGTTCAACGCGGGGTTCGCGGGCGTTGCGGAGAGTCGCGCTTCAGGAAGCGGCCCGCACAGCGCGAGCGCTTCCTCAGCCCCGACTTCGCCGTCGAGCCAAGCGCGTTGGGCGTCGACATCGGCGAGGATGACCGGCATCCGATCGTGGATCGCGGCCGCGACCCTGTTCGACGCGGAGTCGCAGGTCAAGAGCGTGCAGCTGTGCACCCACTCGCCCTTCACTTTCGCGGGCGTCCACAGCCCGGCGAAGGCAAACGGCACGCCGCCGTCGACCTGGAAGAGGAATGGCTGGCGCGGCTCGCCTTTGCGCTCGGGTTTCAGCCACTCGTAATAGCCGTCGGCGATCTGCAGCGCGCGTCGGGCACCTCGGGGGATCAGCCGGCGATAGGCGGGCTTACTTGTAACGGTCTCCATCCGGGCATTGATCATCCGGTTGCCGATCGCGAGGTCATCGGCCCAGGAGGGGACCAGGCCCCAGCGCATCAGCTCGGCTTGCGGCTCGCCCTTGGGCGCGACGATCGTCAGCACCTCCTCGGTGGGAGCGATGTTGTACCGGTGCGTGCCCTCCTCGCCCGGGAAGGGGACCTTGAAGCGTTCGTTCAGTTCCTGCACACCGGCGGTGTTTGTGTAGCGACCGCACATACGTATCGAGGATAGGCGCGAGTGCGGCGTGCGAGAGGTCGCAAAAACACGGAGACCCCGCGATGCGGGGCCTCCGGGCGCTGCGTTGATGCGACGGCGTCGACGATGCGACGTCCTGTCGCGTCGCGACGACTGACTAGCTCGACTTCACCTGAATGAGCGGCTGCTCGCCGGTCCAGCAGGGCGAGTCAAAGCGGAACGTGCCCGTACCACCCGCGCCGTTGTCGCAGTAGGCGCCTGTCCAGGTGCTGTTCTGGTAGATGCCCGACGGTGCGGGGTCAATGCCGATCGACGGCGGGACTTCTTTACCTTCGACCGGGCCTTCGGTGAGGGCCACGTTCAGCGAGTCAACCGGCCCTTCGACGCCCGTGGGCGCGTAGCCGTGGGTGAACGTGTTGTACGCCACGCTGATGATCGACTTCGCCGGAAGCGTCACCGGCGATTTCGCGTTGCCGAGTTTGGCGAAGTTCAGCTTGAACAGCTTGCCGTGGAAGCAGCCGCCGTTTTTGCCGCCCTTGTACCAACCACCGTTGCCGGCGCAGTGCGTGGTGTCGGCCGAGGGCCGATAAGGCACGGTGAAGTTCTGCGTCACCGTGACGAGCTTCGTCCCCACGCTGTTTTCGGGACCGACCGAGTAGACGTTCAGCGTGATCGGCACATTGAACGTAGCCCCGGGGGTCGTGGTGCAGCTGTCTTCAAACGCGCTGCCGCTTTGGCAGGCCCAGCTACTCATACCTACGGTCACGGTCGGGTTTTTGACCGCGGACGTAGCTTCGACCTGACCGCCGAACTCAGCGGTCGAGGTTGCCTGGAACCCGACGGACTGCACGTTGCCGGGTAGCGGCTTGGGCATGTTGCTGTAGACCACCGTCGCCGCGCTCGCAGCCCCCGCGATTGCGGCGAAGACGGCACCAATGACTACGAGCGAGACGGCAAGCCGCGCCATCCTCGCAGGAATCCTTCCGGTCATCTCGTCTCCAATTGTTGTCCTCTCGCCCAGGGCCAAGCTCCGGGCTCCTCTAATCCCCTCCAAGGGATCCCATCGGACGCACGCCCGAGTCGAGCGCCGCGCCGCGGCGCGTAGCCCCCCAACCCGACACTCTGCCCTCCAGCGCTCGTCCGGGCCGGAAGCTAATCGTCGTAGTCCCGCTTGTCAAATAATCCGAGTGTGTTGGTTACATCTCTGACAACGTGACTCATGGGCAAAAAGCCCACTCGGGCGGCCATGGCCGAGCGCGAGGCGGACGCTATGCGGTGCCGGCGCCCCGCGGCTCGCGCCACATACGCCACTGCGGTGGAGCGCTGCGTCCAAGCTTGAATTCCTCCATCACCTCGAAGCCGTGGCGTTCGTAGAGCGCTCGGTTGCGGGGCGTGGACGCCTCCAAGAACGCGGGCACGTGCTCTGAATCGCAGCGCTCGAACACGGGGGCAAGCAGCGCTGCCCCGATTCCTCGTCCCTGCCACACGGGGTCGACGCCAAGGAACGCGAGGTAGTAGTGAGGCGGGTGCGCGGGCTCCGCGGGGTGATGGCCTTCGAGCACGGCAAGCGAGCGCAAGACGCGGGGGCTGTGACGAGCGAACACGCTCAGCATCGAGGGCAGTAGCGCGACCTGCAAGCCGAGGCTCGGCTTCCACATCCCGGGTGGCTCCCATACCGCGGCGCCCACCGCGCCCGCGGTCGTGTACGTCTCCTCGTGATCGAGCCATACGCGACGCAGGAAGAGGGCGAAACCGCGACGCAGGATCTTCATGCGGCGTTTGTCGTGGCGCAGCACCCAGCTGAACACGGGGTCGTCGTAGAACGCGCGCGCGAGAGCCTCCGCCATCGCGGCAATCGCCGTGGAGTCCCCCTTGCGAACGCTCCGGGCCTCCTCATAGGCCGCGTGCCGATCCATCGCGGAGGAAGTATCCCGCACGCGAGGTGACAGCGCGGGAACCCTGGGTCTCCAGCGCGGGAACCCGGGTCTCGTGGAGGCTGAGCGCGCGCGAGAGTTGGCGCGGACGGCTAGGCGGCTCGCTCGACGCCCGCGAGCGAGCGCTCGATCGAGCGAGTGAGCGAGGCGCGCACGAGCGGCGCGACGCCCGGGATCGCGGAGCCGATCCGGATGTCATAGACGAAGCGGGTCCCGCCGCTCGGCGTGCGCGCGAAGGTCATTACGCCGACGTGCCCTTTCAGCGGGCTGCCCTTCGTGATGCGGTAGACGATCCGCTCGCCCGGCACGAACTCCGTGACGGTCTCCTCGAAAGGAGGCAGCGGGCCGACGCGCAGCTCGCGCATCGAGCCAACTCCGTTGCGCTCGCCCTCCCCGTCGCGCAGCCGCTTGACCTTCGCGCCGAATACCTCCGCGAGGTTCTCGTGCTCGGCGAGGTGTGCGAAGACCCGCTCGGGCGGCTTTGCAAAGTCGTGCTCAACGTGGACGTGCAGGGCGCGCATCGCGGGCAGCCTAGCGGCTCATACGGGCTCGGGCTCCTCGAGCGCCTGCAGGTGCTCAAGCACGCGGGCGACCCATTCCTCGGAGACCGCGTCCGCCTGCACCGACAGGCGCGGCGCGCCGATCTGCAGGTCCGCGGGCGCGGCGATCCCGAGGAAGTCGAGCACGCTGCGCACAACCGCGTCGGTACTCTCAGCCAATTCCTCGTATGTGACCTTCAACGGCTCATAGCCCAGGCCAAGGAAGTAGGCGTCCCACGAGGCATCATGCGCTGTGAGCTGGCGCATCAGGTAGTTGATCGCGCGGAACGAGAACACGGGCTCGCCCGCGCGTGCCTCGCCGCCGTCATCGCCCGCGTCGCGCCGCCACTTCTGCGTCTGCACCGCCTTCCACAGTGAGACCGCTTGGCGGACCTTGTCTTCGCGCGTGATCTGCACGTAGCGCAGGCCCGGGAAAGTGCGCGAGAGCAGCTCGGGCAATGAGCGACCCGCGTTACCCTCGATCCCCCGCAGGAGCTCGGCGAAGTCCCCGAGGTAGCCCCACATCAGCTTCGCGCCGAACACCCCGTTTGCGGTCGCGCCCTCTCCTAGTGCCCAGTCCAGGTACTGGTCGTAGGTCTCCGGATGCCACAGCGGGTTCGGCGTCGGCGCGTCCTCGAGCATCTCGCGGAACGCGAGCCGCTCGACGATGTTCGGGTGGCGGTCGGGATCGAAGTACTCGTGCGGGCGGCGCGGCACGCCCGAGCGGCGCAGCGCCTCGAAGTACTCCTGCGGGTGCCCCGCCAGACCCGTCTGGTCGAGCTCGTGGCAGAGTAGGGTGCTGCCGCTTCGTGGCGTCGCGCAAACGAGGTAGGACAGCATTGGCTTCATCGCGCGAAAGAAGATTACTCAGTCAACCAGTCGTGTTTGTCGGGTTTTAATTAATCAATAAAAAAGATGACCGCTCAGCTGCCGAACATCCTCTATCTGCACTCACACGACACGGGGCGCTACCTCCAGCCCTACGGCGAGCAGGTCCCGATGCCGAACGTGCAGGCGCTCGCGGACCAAGGCGTGCTGTTTCGCCAGGCGTTCTGCGCCGCTCCCACGTGCTCGGCGAGCCGCGCCTGTCTGCTGACCGGGCAGTACGGTCAGAGCAATGGGATGCTCGGTCTCGCCCATCGCGGGTGGTCGCTGCGCGACTACAGCCATCACATCGTGCATACCCTGCGAAAAGTCGGCTACACCTCGACGCTGATCGGTGAGCAGCACATCTCCAAGGACCCGCAAGCGATCGGCTATGACGAGGTCGTCAAGGTGCCGACTACGCACGTCGAGTCCGTCGCCCCCCTCGCGATGGAAGTGCTCCGCCGCGAGCGCGAGCAGCCGTTGTTCCTGTCGGTCGGCTTCTTTGAGACTCATCGCGAATTCCTCGGCCCAGGCTCACTGCGCGACGTGCAGTTCTCAAAGCCGCCCAACAACCTTCCCGACGCGCCCGAGGTGCGCGCGGACGTCGCGGCATTCAAGGCCAGCGCCCGCTCGCTCGACCACGGCGTCGGGATGGTGCTGAACGAGCTCGATGCCGGACACCTCGGCGAGAACACGCTGATCATCTTTACGACCGACCATGGGATGCCGTTCCCGGGAGCGAAGGCCACGTTGTACGACCGCGGGCTCGGAGTCGATCTGATCCTGCGCGGGCCCGAGCCCTTCGGCGGCGGACGGGTGCTCGACGAGCTCGTCTCGCACATCGACCTCTACCCCACGCTTTGCGAGCACCTCGGGATCGAGCGGCCCCCCTTCTTGCAGGGCGTCTCTTTGCTGCCGCTGCTGCGCGGCGAGGCCCGCGAGGTACGCGAGGAGATCTTCGCGGGCTCGACCTGGCACGCTGCCTACGAGCCCCAGCGCGCGGTGCGCACCCGCAGGCATAAGTACATCCGTCGCTGGGGGGATCGCGCGACACCCGTGCTCGCGAACACCGACGACGGGCCCAGCAAGGAGCTCTTGCTGCGCGAAGGCTGGGCCGAGCGGGAGATTCCGAAAGAGCAGCTCTACGACCTCGTGTTCGACCCGAACGAGGCGAACAACCTGATCGACGATCCCCGCTACTCAGAAGTGCTCGCCGACCTGCGCTCGCGCCTGCAAGCGTGGATGGAGCAGACCCAGGACCCGCTGCTCGCCGGGCACGTCGATCCGCCTTCGGGGGTGGACATCAACTTGCCCGATCAGCGCTCCGCGAGCGAACCCACTACGCACATCGCCTGAGACACAGCGGTACAGTCCCGTCATGGTCACGGGGGGAGCAGGACGGGGGCGGACCGGAGCGAAGACGCTCACGCTGTTCGCGCTACTCGTACTCCTTGCCTTGCCTTCGTCGGCGGGAGCGACGCTTGATGAGGCCGATGGACTCGTCTATATGCCCTACGGCCTGATCCACTCGCCGCACTCCGCCGAATTCGTCGATGAAGCGCTCGCGGAAGCCGACTCGTTCGGCCTGGGTCAGCTCGTATTCGCGACGCCGAAAGTCTCCGCAAAAACCGGCGCGGTGAAGATCCCTAAGCGCAATCGCGCGATGCTCGCGCTGTGGAGTAGCCGAGCTTCGGCGTATGACGCCGAACATGGCGCCGCGCTCAGCGTGACGCTCGTCGTTCCTGCGAAGGTCAAAGGCGTCAAAGGCGGTGGAACAGATCTCGAAAGCGCGTCGATCCGTGGGCAGATCGTCGCGGGAATCGAAGCCGCGTTTGGACTTAGGCTAGGTCTCGCGGGCGTGCAGCTCGACTTCGAGCCCTACCCCACGAACCCCGGCTACCTCGCGCTGCTCGAAGAACTCGACGCGATGTTCGCGCGCGTCGGCTTCCATGGTCGCTTCTCGGTCGCGGCGCCCGCGAGCGTCGCGCGCTGGTCGCCCTCATACCTGAAAGCCGTCTCCGCGCTCGTCACCCAGCTCGATCCCCTCTACTACGACAGCGAAATCGGGACGATCCCCGAGTACGAAGCATGGATGCGCGAAAGCCTCGCCTACTACAGCGCGAACGCGGTGTCGGGCGCGCGGATCGTGCCGATCCTCCCGGCCTACTCCGCGAACCGCTGGCACGACCCGAGCGTCGAGAAGATCTCGACCGCCACGAACGCGCTGTCCGCCGCGCTCGGCGCGGGCGCCCGCGTGAACGGCGCGGGGATCTGGTGGGGCTATGGCTTCTTTTACGACGAGGAAGGCGCGTATGACCCGAGCGCCGACCGTGCCGCCTGGCAGTCGAGCACGCGCCCGCTGCCCTTCTCGCCTTAGGCGGTCCCGCCCGGCACGATCCGCGCCCTAGATCTCGAGGACCAGCTTGCCACGGGTATGCCCCGCCTCGCTCAGTTCGTGCGCTTGGACGACCTGGTCGAGCGGAAAGGTCTGCGCGATCTCCACGTTCACCTCGCCCGACGCGACTAGCCCCGCGATCTCGGCAAGTTGATCGGGCTTTGGGGACGCGGAGAAGGCAGTGGCAAGCGCGCCCTTTGCAGCCGCCTCTTGCTCGGGAGGTTCCGCGGCGATCGTCACGAGCACGCCGCCCTCGCGGAGGGTCGGGATGAGTGTCTTCGTTGTCTCGCCACCTACTGTGTCAAACGCGACGTCGGCGTCCTTCACAGTCTCGGCCACGTCCTGAGAGGTGTAGTCGACGTACTCGTCCACGCCCAAGCCCAGGACAAACTCGCGGTTGCGCGCCGAGCCCGTGCCGATCACGCGGGCGCCCGCGTGCTTGCCGAACTGCACCGCGAGGTGACCTACGCCGCCCGCGGCACCTGCCACGAGCAGCGTCTGCCCGGACTGGAGGTTTCCGTGGTCGAAGATCGCCTGCCAGGCCGTGAGCCCCGCGACCGGCAGCGCCGCGGCCTGCGTGTAGCTCAGCTCCGCGGGCTTCCTCGCCACGCCTGTCGCCGGCGCGACCGCGTGTTCGGCGTAGCCGCCGCCGCGGGCGAAACCGAACACCGCATCACCCTCGGCGTAGCCGTCCACGCGCGAGCGCTCGACCGTGCCCGCGAAGTCGTTGCCCAGAATCACCGGCAGATCCCGGGGCCTGATCCCGCGCCGGATCTTCCAGTCGATCGGATTCACCGAGGCGGCGTGGACGCGGACCAAGACCTCGCCCTCCTCGGGCTCGGGCGCAGCGGTCTCCTCGACGTGCAGCACCTCGGGGCCTCCGGTTTCGTGCAGCACGACCGCGCGCATCGCTTCCTCCTAGATCGACTCTTTTCGCCGAGTCTAGTCGCGGCTTGGGAGGCTTCTGTCGTTTCGGTCCGGCGTCTTGATTTAGTGCTAGCGTGGGTCGGCGCGATCGATGTTCCAGTGTCGCGAGACCGAGCACATGCGCAGCCACGGCTCGGCATCGTCGTCTGGCGCGGATGAGTGACGGGGGATCATGTAGAAGCGAGTGATCGTTCGCTGCCCGCCCTCGTGATCGCCGTAGAGAAGGTCAAGGCTGAGCGGTCCGCCAGTTGAGATCGCCTCGCGCACCTGGTCATAGAGCTGCTCGTGCGGGTCCCGCAGCGCGGCTTGCCAGAAGTTGACGTCGCCCGCAGGGACGTAGAGGTCGCGCGTTTGCGTGTGAAAGTTCTCCAGCTCTGGGTGCTCGTCCTCGACGCCCGCGCGACGGGGCCAGAGGTACCAGCCGTGCAGCACCGCGATCCCTTGCGCGACGTTGCGCAACGGGATCGCGAGGTAGATGTTCTGGTTCTCGGCGAGCTGTGCAACCGCGAGCCCATCGTGCAGCAGGACCCAGTGGTCATCGCCGTAGCCGACCTTCTGCGAGGGGTCCTGCGGACGAGCGTTGAACAGCACAGGGCGCAGGCCTACCTGCAAAGCCTGCTCGGAGATCCTCGCGGCGCGGTTGGCCGAGCGCGTCGCTCCGAACGTCGCGATCGCCAACACCAACGTGCCTCCCGCGGTGGCGAGCGAGGCGATTGTCGCGGCGTCCATGCTCGCGCAGGGTAGCGTCTGCATTAATCGAGCAGATGACCCCGCTCGCAGCGCGCCTGCGCGATCGGCGCGAACAGGCCTGGCTGCTCGTGGACCTGTTGATCGTCGCCTGGCTCTGCTGGCTGTTCGACTGGGTCAACAACCTCGCGCCCGTGCGGCAGGGGCTCGCGGTGAGCAACGGCCGCGGCGTGCTCTCGCTGGAGCGCTCGCTGCACTTGGACCCCGAGCGCGCGCTCGACGCTTCGCTCTCGCGCCACCACGCGCTGAGCGAGATCGTCGTGTTCTGGTACGAAAACGTGCACATCGTCGTGACGCTGGTCGTGTTCGCCTGGCTGTGGTGGGCTCATGCCGACCGGCTCGGCGTGCTGCGCTCGACGCTCGTGATCGTGAATCTGATCGCGCTCGTTGTCTTCTGGAGCTTTCCCGTCGCACCGCCGCGGATGCTCTCGGCCGGCTACGTCGACCTGGTCGCGCGCACGAACGGGCTACCCGTGTGGCAGATCGGCGCGATCGCCCTGCACTCCAACCAGCTTTGCTCGTTCCCCTCACTGCATATCGCCTGGGCGACTTGGAGCGCGCTCGGCATGTGGCAGTTGACCGAGCGACGAATGCTCCGCGCGATCGCTTTTGTCTATCCGTTCGTCACGACTTACGCGGTGATGGCAACAGGCAATCACTACCTGCTCGACGCGGTCGCGGGCGCAGGGATGACGCTCGGCGTCTACTTCCTGTTGAGTCGGGTCCCGCTCAGAGCAGGCAGGTTCGCGTTCGCCGGTCCACCCCAACCTCGGTGATCCCCGCCGAGGTGATCTTGATCCGCGTGGGCACGTTCCCGCGCGCGAGCAGCCGCACGAGCACGGACTCGCCCTTGGTCTCGATGCCCGAGCGCAGCGGCTCCTCGAACTTCTCGGCGTGCAGGGAATCCGCGATCTGCACGTAGACGTGCTTTTCAGCGGTGCCGTGCTGGACCTTCCAGCGGTAGGTGTCGCCGGGCCGCGGCGCCTGGATCGGCGTGGGGCCGCCGATGATCTCGGGCTCGGCCGCGAGTGCTTGTGGCTGCGACATAGTGGGAATATCACGGGCGCGATGATCTGGCAGAAGGGTCAGCTGGCCAGCGTCTGCGCGGAGCGTTTGGACACGAGGCCGAAGACCTATTGACCAGTGGGCCAGGCGGCCTCGCGCCTCGGCGGCGAGCGCGGCGCGGGATACTCCTTGCGTGCTTCGCCTGATCACGATTCCCATCAGCCACTACTGCGAGAAGGCGCGTTGGGGGCTGCAGCGCGCGGGGCTCCCCTACCGCGAGGAGCGCCACGTGCAGGGGATCCATCGGATCGCGGCGCGGCGCGCGGGCGGAGGCGTGACCGTGCCCGTGCTCGTCACGCCCGAGCGCACGATCGGCGAGTCGCACGAGATCCTCGAATGGGCCGACGAGCGCACCGAGGCCGAGCGCCGGCTGATCCCCGAGGAGGCGGAAACGCGCGCGGAGGTTGAGCGGCTGTGCGCGCGCTTCGATGCCGAGCTCGGGCCGCGCGCCCGGCGGCTGATCTATGTACACATGCTGGCCGACCGGCGCCTGGCGCTGCGCTTTAACAACGAGGGCGTGCCGCGCTGGGAGGAGCGCTTTACCCACTTCGGATGGGACGCGCTCGGGCTCGTGATCCGACGCGTGCTCGACATCCACCCGGGGATCGAGCGCGAGGACGAGGTCGTCGTCTGGCAGGAGCTCGACTACGCCGCCGAGCTACTCGCCGACGGACGCCCGTTCCTGTGTGGTGATCGCTTCACCGCGGCGGACCTCACGTTCGCTTCGCTCTCGGCAGCGGTGATCGTGCCTCCGGTGTACGGGGTCACGTTGCCCCAGCCCGAGGAGATGGCACCCGAGACCGCGGCAATGGTGCAGCGGGCGCGCGAGCATCCCGCGGGGGCGTTTGCGCTCTCGCTGTTTGAGCGGCGCGCGGAGTTGTGAGGGCCGGTGAGCCGGGTTGCTCAGCGGCGCGCCGAACATCAACTCCGCGGCCTGGATCCCGATCGCCGTCCGGGACTTCGACCACACGGTCGGATCGATCGTGCCGCCCGCCTTCGAGGCCTATGCGCGCGTCTTTCACCCCGCCGCACGCCGCGAGGGCAAGCGTGAGGTGCCGGTGAGCTGGACCGAGGTAGCGGCGGCCAATGAGCGCAAGATGCACCCGGCCGCGGAGTGGGGATCGATCACCGGCTCGTGGAAGTACCAGTACAGGTCGACCCAGCCCGGATTGTGGGAGCAGGCGCCTTCGACCGGCGAGCTACCCCGCGAGGTCGCATCGCGGCTAGTGTCGATCCTCGTCGCGCACACCCGTGACCCCGACCATGGGTACTTTGGCGTTTGGGACGGGCGGGAAGCCGGGGAGGCGATCTTCCTGTTCAAGGAGGGCACCCCGGAGGATGCAAAGCAGCGTGCCCGAGATGAGCACGCTGCCGAAGTCGCGGCCTGGCGAGAGCTGCTCGAGAGTGGCGCGTCGTTCACCGCCTCGGACCGGACGATGCATCTCCTGCAAGGCCCACTCCCCGCGATCGACGAGTTCTACGAGGGCTCAGGGCTGCTGCGCGATCCGCCCAGCCTGTGGTGGCCAGGCGATAACGCATGGTGCGTGGGCACCGACATCGATCTGATGACGACCTACATCGGTGGCAGTCGCGAGGCGGTTGAGGCATTGCTCGGCGATGAGAAGCTCGAGGTGCTGGCGGTGCCCGACGACCAGCGCATCACCTGGGACGCCGACACGGTCAACCCGCTGCCGGCGCCACCCGGCTAGGTCGCACCAGCGAACAGCTCGACCTGCCGTCGACCGCCGGGCGTGCCCGGCAGCGCGTGGTCTCGATGTGGGAGGATCGCCGCGTGGCCGCGACGCGCAGAGCGATCCTTACAACGACCCTCATCGGGCTCGGCCTAGCGGCGTTCGCCACAGCGGCTTCGGCCCAGTGGTTCGGGAGCACGCTGACGGGCCCCGCGAACGCGGGCTACGGCTGTGAGTCCGCGCTCGTGCTCGCGCCGCTCGGTGGCGTAGAACTCGCGCCGACGAATCAGAGTTCGTGCACGTATCGCCACGGCGGCTACTTCAACTCGCTGAAGCCCACAGCGATCGTTCCCGGCAGCGGCTGGGTCCGTCAGATCCAGGTCAAGTCCGGGCCAAACCCCGCCCCGCTGCGGGTGACCGTGCTGACGGGCTCCAGCCGCGTCGACACGTTCAGTGGGCGTGACCTACCCGGGACCTACACATGCTGCACCGCGCGCTTTGTGGGGCCCGCGTTCACGCCGAAGCCAAACGCGATCACGACGCGCCGCGTGAACATCCGCGTGCAAGACGTACGCAGCAAGCAGATCCAGAACCGGATCCACTCCAGCGATGCACTCGCACTCAGCGCGGTCGGACCCGGAAGCCTCCCGCTCAGCCGTAGCGAAGCCGTCGGAAGCATCGTCGAAGGCGCGCCGATCGCGATCGGCTGGTTCCCAATGACTCGAGTAGGGGAACCGCGCGTCGACGGGTACTCGATGACCGGGCTGGACCTGCTGTTCCGCTGGGATTGGCGGCGGCGGTAGCGCCGCGCTAGACGGCCGAGACCGCTTGGCAGGCGATCAGGCGTGAGTCGCTGAGCGCCGCGGCGCGGTGCTCATGCACCGCGAGGTAGTCGGGGTCCGAGGCCATCTCGAGGAACTTCTCCCGGGAGGGGTATTCGACCATCAGGGCCATGTCCCACTCCAGCGCGTCGGGACCGATCACCATCGTCTTGGCGTCGACTGCGAGCAGCAAGCGACCACCGACGCGCTCCAGGAACGGGGTCGTCGCCTCGCCGTAACGGCGGTACGCCTCGCGGCCGCTGACCCCCACATCGATGCCGTCAGCCTCGTCCTTGAAGCGAAGCAGATTCAACATCACGATCGGGCCATTGAGATCCGCGGCGAGCAGGCCTTCGAGCTGAGCTTGGGTTGGGGCGATCGGCATGGCGGGGCCTAGAGAGTGCCAGCTCCCACAGCCGAGAGGAATTTGGGGAGGTTCCCGGCGATTCCGCCGAAGGTCTGACCCGCACAGCGGTAGGCACTGAGACGAACGGTGCTCCCGTTCCGCCGCGAGATCGCAATCGTGACTTCCTCGCCTCCGGTGCAGCCTCCCGAGGAGACCGGCGGCCGTGCGGCGATCCCGTTCGCGTTGAGGGCCGCGGTGACGCGTTTCAGCCCGTGCGCCGTCTTGAAGCGCTTCACGTGGGGGCGGCCGTATGGCGGGGGCAGCGAGCCGTTCGCGATCGTGATCGTGACGCTGCGCAGATGCGCCCAGCGGGCGGTCCCCGCGAGCGCGGGGGTCACGAACACGGCGAAGCAGACGACGGCGAGGAGGGCGGAGGTGATCGAGAAGCGGCGCATCGCGGCGAGCCTACTTCACCGCGCCGTCCGTGCGCCGAGGAGATGTTGCACCGATACGCGCGTCGCCAGCCGCTTTTCTAGCAGCATAATCACTGCAATGCTGCTAAAATGCAGGCATGGCGGTTGCGATCACGGTCCGCGACGTCCCAGACGACGTCCGCGACGAGCTTGCCGCACGCGCCGCTCGCGCCCACCAGTCTCTCCAGGAGTACCTCCGCAGCATGCTCATCGACTCGGCGGCACGCGCCCCTGTCGCCGACGTGATCGCCCGTGCCCGATCCCGCGTCGAGGTGACGGGTGCCAGCGTAAGCGCAGAGTCAATTCTCGCCGCGCGCGACGCTGACCGGCGGTGAGTGCTGGAGTCGTCTGTGACGCATCCGCGATCGTCGCGGTGCTGCTCGATGCCGGAGAGACCGGCGACTGGGCCGCGCAAACGATCGCCTCCGGTCCGATCGCGGCACCCGCTCTCGTGACTTACGAGACGGCCAATGTCATACGCAGGCACGAGCTCGCCGGCGAGATCAGCACTGACCAAGCCGCCCAGGCACACGCCGACTTGCTGGCTCTCGCCATCCAGCTATGGCCGTATGAGCTCTTGGCCAAGCGCGCCTGGGAACTTCGGCAGAACCTCTCTGTCTACGACGCCGCGTACGTCGCGGCTGCGGAGGTAACTGAGTTAACACTCGTCACGCTTGACACGCGCCTGGCCAAAGCTCCCGGCGTAAGATGCACGATCGCAACACCCTGAATGGAATAACCAGTGGGGGATACTGGGCTTGAAGGAGGGCCTTGGGGTGTTGTGGGTGACGTTGGGGGTGCCCGCGGCTCTGAGATGTTCTGAGATCACCTGAGATTCGCTCACTTAGGGACCACGGGAAGGACCACGGAGTTGTGCGCGTCGCCTCCGGCCCTGGACCGTAGACGGTGTCCCGCGCCGAGCCCGATCGGACACCTCCAGAGGTAGCCAAGCAGCGCCATCACGTTGTGTCCCAGCCGGGGCATAGAGTCGAAAACGTGGCCACGACACATGAGGAAGTGGCGCTTCAACTATCGACGATGGCGGTCGCAAGCCAGGGCGATAGCGAGAATCAGATCCGGGCCAAGGCGACCGCCATCCTCTCGGCGGCTTCGATCGTCGTGCCCGTCGCCGGGGTCGCGATTGCGAGAGGCTCTGCGTGGCCTGTCATCCCGCTTGCGATCGCTGCCCTTGCATACCTCCGATGCGTGTGGACCTGCGCTGCGGCTCTACTGCCGAAGAACATCGAGGTGGGCCTGCTGGGGGGCGAGATGCTCAAACTCGCCACTGAGAGCGGAGCCGACGTCGAGCAGATGCAGGCGTCTGCCTCCCACTACATGGACAGGCTCTACGCGAACAACCAGCTCATCCTCGAGAAGGCCTCAGAAAACGTCAAAGGCGCGATCATCGCTCTCGGTATAGAGATCGTTGCTTTGACGGCAGCTATCCCCGTTACACTCTGGACTTGAAATGCGCACGCGCA
>Ga0335073_10007169_pt1 | contig 15629 bp, 10 predicted proteins | sample Lox_Sample_22_FD_207093 | JGI IMG/M metagenome (GOLD analysis project Ga0335073, IMG submission 207093) | Soil microbial communities from Loxahatchee National Wildlife Refuge, Florida, United States - Lox_Sample_2.2 | ecosystem: Environmental > Terrestrial > Soil > Wetlands | place: USA... | reverse complement strand
CCAGGACGGCAAGTACCCGGACCCGGAGTTCCTCGCCAAACTGAACCCCGCCTTCAGGGACTTCGCCCGCGACAAGCTCGCGGGCACCCTCGGCCACCTCGGCGCCGCCGCCGGGACGCTCACCGCGGAGGCGGCCGGCTGGACCGGGCTGCCGCCCGGCATCGCGGTCGCGGTCGGCAACGTGGACGCGCACGTGACCGCGCCCGCCGCGGCCGCCGTCGAGCCCGGCCAGATGCTCGCGATCATGGGCACGTCCACCTGCCACGTCATGAACGCCGAGCGCCTCGCCGAGGTTCCCGGCATGTGCGGGGTGGTCGACGGCGGCATCGTCCGCGGGCTCTACGGCTACGAGGCGGGGCAGTCCGGGGTGGGGGACATCTTCGCCTGGTTCGCGAGCAATTTCCTCCCGCAGGTTTACAGAGATGATGCTGAACGGACCGGGGTTACTGTCCACGAGTACATCTCCGCGCAGGCGGGGAACGCGCCCGCCGGTGCGCACGGCCTGGTCGCGCTCGACTGGGAGTCAGGCAACCGGTCCGTTCTCGTCGATCACGAGCTGTCCGGCCTGGTGCTCGGGATGACGCTGGCCACCCGCCCCGAGGAGGTCTACCGGGCGCTGGTGGAGGCCACCGCCTTCGGCACCCGGGTGATCGTCGAGACCTTCGCCGCCAGCGGCGTCCCCGTCGCCGAGTTCGTGGCGGCCGGCGGCCTGCTGAAGAACGAGTTCCTCATGCAGGTCTACGCGGACGTGCTGCGGATGCCGGTGGCGACCTGCGCGAGCGCGCAGGGACCCGCCCTGGGATCGGCCATACACGCCGCCGTCGCGGCCGGCGCCTATCCCGGCGTGCGGGCCGCGGGCGCCGCCATGGGTGCGCGCGGCGCGCGGACCTACCTGCCCGACCCGGCGGCGGCCGACGTCTACGAGCGGCTGTACGCGGAGTACGCGCGGCTGCACGACTACTTCGGTCGCGGCGGCAACGACGTGATGCGACGGCTCCGCGCGCTGCGGAAGGAGGTGCTCAAGTGACCGACGACGTGCTGCTCGCCACCCTGATCGAGCGGGTCCGCGCGAACGTGGCCCGGCTGCACGGCGAGCTCGTGCGCTACGGGCTGGTCGTCTGGACCGCGGGCAACGTCTCCGGGCGCGTGCCGGGCACCGACCTGTTCGTGATCAAGCCGAGCGGGGTCGACTACGACGAACTGACGCCGGCGTCCATGATCCTCTGCGACGCCAGCGGCACCGTGGTCGGCGGGAGCGAAAGCTCCGGGCTCGTACCGTCGAGCGACACCGCGGCGCACGCCTACGTGTACCGGCACATGCCCGCCGTCGGCGGCGTGGTGCACACGCACTCCACCTACGCCACCGCGTGGGCGGCGCGCCGCGAGGCCATCCCGTGCGTGACCACCGGGATGGCGGACGAGTTCGGCGGCGAGATCCCGGTGGGCCCGTTCGCGCTCGTCGGCGACGACTCGATCGGCCGCGGCATCGTCGCCACGCTGTCCGGCCACCGGTCACGGGCCGTGCTGATGGCCAACCACGGGGTGTTCACCATCGGCAAGGACGCGCGCGACGCGGTCAAGGCCGCCGTCATGGCGGAAGACGTCGCCCGCACCACGCACATCGCCCGGCAGGGCGGCGACCTGGTGCCGATCCCGGCCGGCGCGATCGATGCCCTGTTCGACCGGTACCAGAACGTCTACGGCCAGCACGCGGAGACCCACGACGACGGGACCCGGCACCGCGGGCCCCAGCAGACCGGGTCCCAGCAGACCGGGCCCCAGCAGACCGGCCACCCGAAACAGGGCCAGCACAACGAAGGGGCGCAGCGCTGATGCCACCACTACGCGACCTTGAGGTCTGGTTCCTGACCGGGAGCCAGCGGCTGTATGGCGAGGAAACCCTCCAGCAGGTGGCCGAACAGTCCGCGGAGATCGCGGGGGTGCTGCGGGAAGCCACGGTCGTTCCGGTAAAAATTGTCTGGAAGCCGGTGCTGACCGATCCCGACGCGATCCGCCGGGTCATCCTCGAGGCCAACTCCTCCGACGCCGTCATCGGCCTGATCGCGTGGATGCACACGTTCAGCCCGGCCAAGATGTGGATCTCCGGGCTGAACGCCCTGGGCAAGCCCCTGCTCCACCTGCACACGCAGGCCAACGTCGGGCTCCCGTGGTCCGAGATCGACTTCGCCTTCATGAACCTGAACCAGGCCGCGCACGGCGACCGGGAGTTCGGCTACATCCTCACCAGGCTCGGGATCCGCCGTAAGACGGTCGCCGGGCACGTCTCCGACCCTCGGGTGACCGCCTCGGTCGCGACCTGGGCGCGGGCCGCCGCCGGCTGGGCCGCTACCAGGGCACTGAAGCTGGCTCGGTTCGGCGACAACATGCGCTACGTCGCCGTCACCGAGGGCGACAAGACCGAGGCCGAGGCCGTCTTCGGCGTCCAGGTCAACACCTGGGGCGTCAACGACCTGGTGGCGGCCGTCGACGGCGCCGCCGAGCAGGACATCGACGCCCTGGTCACCGAGTACGCCGACCGCTATGACGTCGTGCCGGAACTGCTGCCCGGCGGCGCACGGCACAAATCGCTGCGCGACGGCGCCGCGATCGAGCTTGGGCTGCGGTCGTTCCTCGAAGACGGCGGGTTCGGCGCGTTCACCACGAACTTCGAGGACCTCGGCGCCCTGCGCCAGCTGCCCGGCCTCGCCGTGCAGCGGCTGATGGCCGACGGCTACGGGTTCGGCGCCGAGGGCGACTGGAAGACCGCCATCCTCGTCCGTGCGGCCAAGGTGATGGGCGCGGGACTGCCCGGCGGTGCCTCCCTGATGGAGGACTACACCTACGACCTCACCCCCGGCGACGAGCGTATCCTCGGCGCCCACATGCTCGAGGTGTGCCCTACGCTGACCGCGGGGCGGCCGCGGCTTGAGATCCATCCGCTGTCCATCGGCGCGCGGGAAGATCCGGTCCGGCTGGTGTTCAGCGCTGACCCCGGCCCCGGCGTGGTTGCCGCACTGGCCGACATGCGCGACAGGTTCCGCCTGGTCGCCAACGTGGTCGACGTGGTGGCGCCGTCAGCGCCGCTCCCCCGGCTCCCGGTCGGCCGTGCGGTCTGGAAGCCGGCCCCTGACTTCCAGACCTCGGCGACGGCCTGGCTCACCGCCGGCGCGGCGCACCACACCGTCATGTCCACCGCCGTGGGCATCGAGGCGTTCGAGGACTACGCCCGCATGGCCGGCACCGAGCTCCTGGTCATCGACGAGTCAACGACCATGCGGGCGTTCGAGGAAGAGATACGCGCCAACGCCGCCTACTACCGCCTCGCCCGCGGCATCTGAGCGGGACGGTCGGGCTGGGGAGTCAGCGCACATCCGTTCCTCTTATCAATGGCTCTTTCCTAAGCCAGCGTTTTGATATCACCGGGCCTCATCCCGGTTCAGCCGGCAGCCGGCTCCTGGCAGCTCTCGGGTGAGGGCTGCCACTGATTTGATTTCTGTTTAATGCTGATGACAGTGGTCACCGCCGGGACGGGGGTTGTCCAGCGCTGGGTTGCCGACGAAGAAGCCCGCGGGGAGCAGCCGGAAGCCGATCGGGTGAACCGGCATGACCGGCCAGTCCTCCGGGCGGACGACGTGGTTGGTGCCGAAGGTGAACCACACCACCACGTCTGTGTCGGTGAGGTTCCGCTCCCGCGCCGCGAAGGCCGGCAGCCCCGCTCCGCCCGGCGCCTGGTTGGGATAGTCGCCGGTGGCGAACAACTCGTCCTTGTCGGAGGCGGTGACCCAGACCGGGCTGAATATGAACGGCGCGCGCCGTGCGACCGGGGAGCCGGGGTGGGCGAACGGCCTGATCACGTGGTTCGGCACCAGCTTGTAGCCGACGGGCTGGCCGAGGGAGTTGGTGACGTTCTCGTTGACGATCTTCCAGTACCGGCCCGCGAGCGGGTCGGCCTCCCGCCTGGCCATGGTCTCATCCGCGATCAGCACCTCCTTCGCGTGCCAGGCGTTGCCCACCGGGTTGCCCGGGCCCTCCGGGTCGGCGGTCGGGGTGACCTCGTAGACGCGGTTGGTAGTGCCGTCGACCGCCATGTCCAGCCTGACGTTGAAGAAGTGCTGGTGGTTCGGGCCGTACAGGCCGGGCGCGACGATGACGCCGTACTCCGGCTTGGCGCCCTCGTCCACCGCGCCATTGGAGATCACGCCGGACAGCTTGACCTCGTACTCGATCGTGCCGTCCTGGTACAGGTACCAGTAGTAGCCGTACTCGTAGTTGCCGACGGTGACGATGCTTGAGATGACCAGGCGGCGCATGCGGCGCACCTCGACCCGGCCGCTGCGGAAGTCGGTGTGCTTCCAGGCGATGCCGTGGTCTTCTTCGTGCAGGCAGATGGCATTGCGTACGGTGAGAGGCTGGCCGTCGTTGTCGTTGACCACGCCGTCCAGGTAGGTGATCTCGCCGAGGCAGTCGCAGCCGAGTTCCAGGGAGTTGGTGAGCAGGCCGATGCCCATCTCGCCCTCGTCAAGCACCAGCTTGCGGTAGTGCATCACGCTTGGATCGCCGTACGGGACGAACATCTCGCTCAGGCTCGCGCGGTGGATGATGCTGCGGCCCTGGTAGGCGATCCGGTGCAGCACGAGGCCCTCGCGTGCGGTGAAGCCGATCCGCAGGTCCCACTTCTGCCAGCGGAGGTGGTGGCCGTCGAGGGTGAAGCTCGGGCCCTCGTGCTGCGTGATGTCAAGCGGCTTCACGTCCGTGCGCGGCCCGTCGGGAAAGTAAGGCACGTTGTCCTGGTCGGTGATCCTTTCCGCCGAGTAGTTGCCCTTGGCCTTCGGGACCGGGGTGACGCCGTAGTCCTCGACGCTGACCACGGTGCCCGTGTCGGTGTTCACCCGGGTGACCACTCCCTCGACCGGGTGGGCGTAGCCGTGGTCTTCCGGGTCGTCGCGCATCCAGGTGAGCGGCGTGACGAAGCGGCCGTCCTCGGGGCCGACGCCTGGCTCGACATTCGGCGTCGGCCAGGGGTCGATCATGCACAGGTCGAAGTTCGTGATGCCGCGCTTGCGCATGGCTTCCTGCCAGCGCGGGTCCTTGCGGACGAGTTCCTCGGCGATCGTGAACTCTTCGAGCATGATGCTCGCCTGGACACCGGGCACCTGCCTGAAGTACACGACATCGGCCTGCGGGAGACTGACCATGCTCTCGTACGTGGCGCAGGTGGCCCGTTCCCTGATGACGACCTTGGCCAGCCGGTCGGGGACCGGCCCGCCGTTCTCGTAGCCGATGACCTCGTGCTTGGCCGGCTCGTAGAGCGATACGTAGACGAATCGCGCGGTGTCGCTGAGGCCCTGGGCGGACTTGACCGCGCTCGTGGCGGCTTCGATCTCGGCGGCGGTCAGCGGGGCGAGCGGGTGCGGCGCCGGCTGTGGACCATCGGCGGCTGACTCCCGGGCGTCAACAAGAAAAGTCATGCCCTCAAGCACAAACGCTGGACGTTACGCCGTCAACGCCGATCTGCTACGCGCCCCTTTCATCAGCAATGTTCCGCACCATGGGAACGCCGCCCGGGCGACCCCTCAACCGCCCGGGCGGCCCCTTTCCCCCGCGTCACAAGACCATGGTTAGCCGGTACGCAGGCGGGACCAGGCGTCCCCGCCCACCGCGAGCAGCAAGATCACGCCGAGGGTGATCTGCTCGTACAGCGGGTTCCAGCCGAGCAGGGTGAAGCCGTTGCCGATCAGCGCGATGAACAGCACGCCGACCACCGTGCGCCAGATCGCGCCCTCGCCGCCCAGGATCGACGTGCCCCCGACCACGATGCCGGCCAGCACGGTGAACGTCAGCGCCGTGCCGCCGTTGGCCGACGACGCGGACAGCACCCGGGCGGAGTCGATGATGCCGCCGAGTGCGGCCGCGCCGCCGCTGATCGCGAACGTGACCAGCTTGATCCACTGCACCCGGACGCCTGCCAGGCGGGCGGCCTCGGCGTTGGAGCCTGCCGCGTACATGTAACGGCCGGCGATCGTCCTGGCCAGCACCACGCCGAGGACGATGACAACGCCGATCATCGTCCACGCGGCCGTCGTCACGTCAAGGAACTGCGTGCGCGCGAAGTCCGCGTACCCGGTCGCGGTGAAGTTGGTGATCAGGTTCCCGCCGGTGATCAGGGCCGCGCCGCCGGTGATCACGAACGAGGTCGCGAGCGTGGCGATCAGCGAGTTGATACGGAAGAACGTCGCGATCACGCCGTTGGCCGCGCCGACGCCGAGGCCGATGACGACACCGACAAGGATCGCCGCCACCGGGTTGCCGGTGATCGCCATCTTCATCGCGATGACCTGGCACAGCGCGTACGTCGCGCCGACCGACAGGTCGATCCCGCCGCCGATCAGCACCATCGTGCCGGCCGCGGCGATGATCAAGGTCGCGGACTGCTGATCGAGGATCTCGAGCAGGTTGGTCTGGCCGTAGAAGGTCTCCCCCTTCCAGATGGCCAGGACGACGAACAGGATGAGGAACGGGTAGATGATCCCGCCCTCACGCGCCTTACCGAGGACCTGCGGTCCGAGCAGAGCGGCGGGGACGAGCGTTCGCCCCTGCCCGCCTCCTGGCTGGCCGGCCCCCTCCGGCTTGCCTTGCTTCTCCGGCTGCTCCGGGGCCGGCGGCGCGGCCTGCGGCTGGGTCATACGTCTATGCACCTCTCTCGCCTGAGCCGAACGCGGCGCCGAGGATCGCCGCCTCGGTGATGTCGTCGCCGTTCAGTTCGGCCGCGATCCGGCCGCCGCGCATGACGAGCACGCGATGCGCGAGGCCGAGGATTTCTTCCACATCGGAGGAGATCAGCAGCACGCCGAGCCCGCCCGCGGTAAGCGAGGCCAGCAGCTCGTAGATCGCCCGTTTCGCGCCCACGTCCACGCCGCGCGTCGGCTCGTCGGCGATCAGGACCTTGGGGTCGCGCAGCAGGGACCGGGCGAACAGCAGCTTCTGCTGGTTGCCGCCGGACAGCGCGGAGGCGGGCGCCGACAGGCCGCCGCCGCGGGCATCCACCCGGGTGAGCACGTCCCGCACCGTGCGCCGCTCCGCCGCCTGCTTGACCAGGCCGGCGACGCTGACCGCGGCCAGGGTGGACAGGATGACGTTCTCCTTCACCGGGCGGCTGAGCAGCAGGCCCTGCTCCTTGCGCGACTCGGGAATCATCGCCACCCCGGCCCGCAGCGCGGCCCGTGGCGTGCCGGCCACCGCCGATCCGCCGCGTCCCTCGGTGCCGGCATCGATGCTCACCGACCCGGAGTGGACGCGGTTGGCGCGGTAGATCGCCCGCGCGACCTCGGTGCGCCCCGCGCCGACGAGCCCGGCCAGGCCGACTATCTCCCCGGCCCGCAGGTCGAACGACACCCCGTGCACGCCGGGGGCGACCAGGTCGCGGACCGATAGCACGGTCGGCGCGCCCGCGGGCGCGAGCCGCCTGGCCGGGAAGGTCGCGTCGACGGACCGGCCGAGCATCGCCGCCATCAGCGACTGTTCGGTCTGCCCGGCCGCGGGCACGGTCTGCACGAGGCGGCCGTCGCGCAGGATCGTCACCTCGTCGGCGAGTTCGAGCACCTCGTTCAGGAAGTGCGAGACGAGCACGACCGTGGTGCCCTGGGTCGCGAGCTGACGGATAACGACGTGCAGGGCCTCGACGTCCGGTCGCGACAGCGCCGCCGTAGGCTCGTCCATGACGATGAGCTGAGCGTTGCGCGACAGCGCGCGAAGTATCTCGACCTTCTGCTGGTCGGCGGTGCGCAGCGTGCCCGCCACCGCCGCGCCGTCCAGTTCGAACCCGACGGAGTCCGCCAGCTCGCGGTACCTGCGGCGCAGCTCACGCCGGCTCTGGAAGCCGGCCTGCCGCGGCTCGACGCCGAGGAAGACGTTCTGCTCCACGGTCAGTGCCGGCACGATCGCCAGCTCCTGGGCGATGAGGATGACGCCGCGAGCGATCGCGACGTGCGGCGAACCGAACCGCACCGGCTCGCCGTCAAGCAGCATCTGGCCGGAGTCCGCGGTGTGGGCTCCGGCGATGATCTTCCCGAGGGTGGACTTGCCCGCGCCGTTCTCACCGACCAGTGCGTGGATCTTGCCCCGGCCGATGGTCAGGCTGACGCCCTCCAGGGCGTGGGTTCCGCCGAAGGACTTGGAGATGTCCTTCAGCTCGACATCCGCGCCCTGGAGGGTTGATTCCGTTTCAGGCACGGTCAGCCCGTCCACTCACCCGTGAACTCGCTGGCCGTTGCCTTGGTGACGATGCCGCCGTTCGGCTCCTGGGCCACCGGGTTGATGGCACCGCTGACCTTGCCGGTCTGGATGGCCGCCACCAGCGCCGCGACGGCGAGCCGCCCCTCGCTTGCGGGTGCCTGGGCGACGTCGGAGAACCAGGCGCCGGAGGACACGCCCGCGATCGCGGCGTCGCTCGCGCCGTAACCGACGAGGAGGACCTGACCGGTCTTGTGGGCGGTCGCCAGCGCCACCGTGGCGCCCTCCATGCCCTGGTCGGACCCGGTGATCACGTTGAGGCCCGGCTGCGCCTGCAGCATCGTCTGCACGGCGGCCTCACCGTCGGTGGGGGTGAAGTAGGACTGGCCGCTGGTGACGACCTGCACCGGGCTGCCCTTGATCGCCGCACTGAACGCGCCGTAGATCGCCGTGTCAAGCGACGACGCCTTGATGTCATACAGATAGCCGACCTTGCACGGGTTCAGGTTCTTCGACGCGCACGCCGCCACGACCTGCTGGCCGAGCTGGGTACCGATCGTCGTCGGCACGAACGTCACGTTCGCCGACAGGCCTGCGACCTGCGGCGCGTCGGTGCTCAGCGACGGGCCGAGGATCTGGTCCATGTTCACGACCTTGATCCCCTTGGCGATCGCCTGCTGGACGAGCGAGACGAGACCGGTGCTGACGATCGGCTGGGTGATGATGCCGTTGTACTGGCCGGAGCTGATGACGGTCTGCAGCTGGTCGTACTGCGTCTGCGGGTTGTTGTTGGCGTCGAAGACCTTCAGCGTCGCGCCGTCGGTCGCGGCCACCGCCTGCGCCGCCGCGAGCATCGGGGCGTCGTAGGTGTTGTCAACCGCGAACGACAGGTAGGCGATGTTCATCGCCTTCGGCGCCGCCGAGGCGCTCGTCGATGCGGCGGCGGACGCACTTGAGGACGAACTCGAACTGCTACTGCTGCTACAGGCAGCGAGCGCCAGAGCCGCGACGGCGACCGCCGCCACGGCGGCACTGCGGCCCAGGGACCGCGTTGCCGGGAAAGAGGGCACGGCTAAACTCCTTTGTGCTCGCTCACTGGGAGGTGGGTTAGCGGATAGGCCGGTGGGCCGGGTGCCAGCCCGGCTCACCGGTTTCTCGGTGAATCAGCTCATGGTTGCCGTCCGCGCCTTGGCGGGACCCGGCGGTGGTGCCGTCATAAAGACCTCCACTCTGCGGCGGGACGCGTCCCCGTCAGGGGAATCTCTGGAACGGACTAATGTCCGCAACACGGTCAGCTGAGCTTGATCGGAAGCGTGTCTGTTTCTTCGGCGGGTGTCAAGAGCTAACAGTGGCCGCATGCGTAAATGAGACTTAGTGGTGATGTCCGCCATACGGACATGGCTGCCTGAGGGTGCTGCAGGTGGACATGTCGGGATGCGACGGCGGGCGTGGCGGGGCACGCGGGAAGGATCCGCAGCCACCGGTTCGACAGTTTCGGACATATGTCCGCTTGCCGGACGAAGCGGTTCTATCGGGACCATCTTGAAGGGCCGCCGGGTGAGCCGGCGAAGCCTCGCCGTAAGCCCGCCGTAGGGTCGCTGCGGCGGGTAGATGCTGACCGGTAGACGGGTGTGCGGGGCGGTGGAACCGCGCTCCGTTCTTCTTAGTGAATAGAGTTTCCCGGGGCTGACCTGGCAGCGGTGCGGGAAGGCGGCGCAAGCCGGTACGCTACTGGGGACAGCCGAGGCGTCCGCGCCGACGCGCGTCGCGCGGATGTAGCTCAATGGCAGAGCCCCAGCCTTCCAAGCTGGTCATGCGGGTTCGATTCCCGTCATCCGCTCTTATCATTCAAAGCCAGGTCAGGGCCATTATTCGCTAGTTCTGTCGGGTTGCTGCGGGTGTCTGCCTCGGGCGGCGTGCCCGTTGCGTGCCCGTTGGCTTCGGGTCCGTGCCCGATTTGCTGGCGCTGGCCTTCTTGGCTTGGGCGAAGAGCCTGCCCATGCCCGCCGCTATCTTCTGGTCGCGCTCGCGGGTGGCGTGCTGGTAGATGAGCGCGGCGCGCGGGCTTGAGTGGCCCATCCGCTCCATCAGCTCCTTGAGGCTGGCGCCCTGCGCGGCCGCCATCGTGTTCCCGGTGTGCCGCAGGTCGTGGAAGTGCAGTTCCGGCAGGCCGACCGCTCCCCTGGCCCGATACCAGATCTCGCGGAAGTTCGACCTCCGCAGCCGCCCGCCCTTTGGGCCGATAAAGACGAACCCGTTCGGCTTGGGGTCGGCGAAGCGCTCGAGGTGGTCGGCGAGCTCGGGCACGATGTCGGCCGGGAACGCGACGGTGCGGGTACCGGCGCGCGACTTCGGGTCGCCGTCGATGATCCGCCCGTCGTCCATCTCCCACGTCGAGGCGGTCACGCGGACTTCGCATGCGTCGAGGTTGAGCTGGTCGCGGCGCAAGGCTGCGAGTTCACCGAAGCGGAGGTTGGCGAACGTCGCCAGGAGCAGCAGCGCTCGGTATCGCTCGGGCACGTTGTCGAGCAGCTCAATGAGCGTCGAGATTGGGACGACGGGGCGTTCGTCGGAGTGCTCTTGTCCGGCGCCCTTGATGTTGCACGGATTGCGGCGGATGAGCCCGTCTTCGACAGCGGTCGTCATGATGGCGTGGAGCAGGCGGTACGCCTTGGCGATGGTGACCGGGCCGAACGGACGTGCCTGGTCTGGGCCGGCGTTGATGCGTTCCTTGCGCCAGCGCCTGACGTCCCCCTCGCGGATCTTGCCGAGGTCCATTCTGCCGAAGGTGGGCTTGAGGTGGTTCTTGAGCAGGCCGCGGTAAAGCTCGTCGGTGCGCGGCTTGAGCACGTGATCGTGCATCCAGGTGTCTGCGTAGGTGCCGAACAGGATCTTGCCTGCGTCGGGGTCGATCCAGTCGCCGCGGTGGATCTCGGCTTCCTTCATGGTGAGCCAGACGTCGGCGTCGGTCTTAGTGGCGAAGGTCTGCGGAGCGGGCCTGTCCATACCGTCCGGGCCTGGGTAGCGGGCCTGGTAGCGGCCTGACGGAAGCTTCCGGACTCGGCCGAGTCGTCGTTTCCGCATAAAACGGCGTCCTTCTTTGTCGTGGTGGTGACGGGTTCCACAAGTCCGGTGGCGATGAACTCGCGAAGGGCGGACTCGGGGATGCGCACGTGGCGTCCGACTCGGGTAAACCGAATGCGACGCTCGGCGATTAGGCGACGCGGGAAACGCTCGGATGTGCGGAGCATTTCGGCGACTTCTCTCACGGTAAGCAGGCGGTCTGACATTTCGCCGTCGGCGTTGGTCAGGCAGTGCACCCAGGGTGCGGGCGGCCGCACCCAGCGGAACGCTGCGGGTGCCAGACAGGCCGCGAGGCCAGGCGACCTGGCGGATGCTGGCTGCGATCATCGCGAAGACGGCGGCCGTAGTGCCGGACAAGAACGCGGTTGCCGTGCCGGGGATTTCCCGCCAAAGGCGCCACTTCCCTTTTCCTCTTGGGAACCTTGTGAAGTGACTTTATGGCGGCTGCAAGGGCTAACCAATATCATGGTGATATATCACGGTGAGATATTCGGGAATCAGTCAGGAATGGCGACTGCACGAGAATCCCTGGCCAGCGCCGCTGGTTATGCCGCCTGGTTTACCGGTCGGGGTGCGGCTCTGGCTGTTGCCTCGGCGCGGACGGCGGCGACCAGGGCACTGGCCCGGTCCCGGCCGATCCGTAGCCGGGACCGGAGGTTGTCGCGGGAGATGGGCCGACCGGTTTCCGCGCGGTGCGCAGCGTCCAGGACGCGGGCTCTGGCCAGCAGTCCCGCCGGGAGAACTGGCGTCGCTGGCGCGGGCGCTAGCTCTGGTCGCTGACGGACGGCAGGCTCCGGTCGTGCGACTGGCGGGCAGACGGCGTGGATCTGGCGCAGCAGCCAGGGCCCGGCCTCGCTCCAGCCGATCAGCAGGGCAGGGCCGACGGCGTCGACCGGGGCGGTGCCGTACTGGCGGTGGCCGATGGCGCCGGCGATGTTCAGGGCCAGGGTGAGCAGGCCGCAGAACCGCAGCATGCGCTGCAGCCCGGCCAGCTGGGCGTCGGCGTACCCGTGCAGGGATAGGAACCGCATCCCGGTCAGCAGGCAATCCACGCGGTAATGCCAAGGTTCAGGCAGAGACGGGTCACGTTGCCCAGGGAGAACGCGAACGTCATCGCGACGATGGTCGCGGTGACCGCGGTGACCGCCCGGCGGGTCAGCACCTCACCGGGGAGACCGAGACGATCCGGCTCCGGGACGGCGGCGATGGGGGTGGTGCGATAGTTCATCCCTCACTTCGAGCGCGGGGTAGTCACTCGGGGCCCTGCGGGCCACTAGCGTCGCGGCTGAGCCGGAGATGGCAGCGGCCGAGCCACGGTCCAGCTGGGGCCGGTCCGTCCACCGTGCGGGCACGCTGGACGGAAGGACCGGCCGTGAATGAGTGTCAGGCGCCAGCCAGGCCGCGCAGCAGCAGCACCGACTGCGCGGGGCTGAGCGCGAACGCCCGCAGCTGATCGAACGCTCCCGCGTAAGCGGCCAGGTCGTCCTGGCCCTCCAGGCAGGTGCCGCCGGCGATCCCGCCCACATGCACCTGCCCCTGCCCGGGGGCTCCGGCGAGCTGCACGATGTCCACCGTCCCCTCCCCCGCCGCTATGTGGGCGCCAGACTCGAACGTTAGGACCTGCACGGTGACCGTGCCGCTATCGCCGGCGGCCTGGGCCAGCTTGCGTAGCTGCTCGTTCATCACTTCCGGGCTGCCGACCTGCTGGTGCAGCGCCGCCTGCCCGATCACCAGGTGAACCTCTGGGCGCTGCTCGCCCAGGACCGCCTGCTGGCGGGCCAGCAGCGCCTCGACTGCCCGGTCACGGGCTGTGTCGTCGGCCAGCAACGGGTCCGTCTCCGCTAGGGCCCGCGCGTAGGCGGGGGTCTGCAGCAGGCCAGGGATCCGCTGCGCCTCGTAAGTGGTGATCTTCGACGCGGCCGCTTCCATGATCAAGTAGTCCCGCTGCGGGCCGGGCAGCACGTCGGCGTAGTCCCGGTACCAGCCGAACGCGCCGCGCGGGTCGGCCAGCTCGACCAGGAGCGCCTGCTGATCCTCTCCGGCGCGGTAGTCGGCGAGCAGCTCGCGCAGCTCCTTGGGGCGGATGCCGCGCTGGCCGGTCTCGATCCGACTGATCTTCGAGCGGTCGCACTCCAGCAGCCGCGCCGCGTCTTCCAGGGTGAACCCGAGCCGTTCCCGGTGGGTGCGCAGCGCCCTGCCCACGAGGCGCCGCCGTACGGGAGGTGCAGGAACCATGATGAATCGTCCTTTGCTCTGGGGGTTTGTCCGGTGCCGTCGTCAGGGTTGCCGCCCTGCGACGTTTTTAACGCTACTAATATTTGCGGCGCGCATCAAGATGCTTACCTGCACTCGTTCTGATGGACGGCCTTATTCCTCGTGGAGGGAGAGCGCCGCGCGGATGATCCGCTCCGCAGTGCGGCGGCTGACGCCCCACTCCGCGGCGAGGCCGACCGCCGACGGCTGGGCGCCGGAGCGCAGGTCGGCCAGGACGCGGGCCAGTCGGGCGTCACCCGCGTACGGGTGCGGCTTGGCGGGGGCGCCGGGTGTGCCGGGCTTGTGGCCGCCGCTCATGCCCGTGCGGCTGTCGGCCGCGGCCCACACGGTGGACCGCTTCCACAGCGGGGCGGGGCGTCCGCGGCGGGCCGGGCCGTGGGCGTCGGGCTCGGGGAAGTAGCCGAGGCGCCGGTTGGCGTGGATCACGTACCTGTTGGCGTAGCGGAGCATCCGGGCGGCTTCGGCGGCGTCCACCAGGTCGTCCGGGTCGCCGGCCCGGTCGACCTGGGTCAGCGCCTCGACCTGGCCGCGCTTGTGGGCCTGGTACCAAGCGGTCCACTCGTCCTCGTACCAGTAGTCCGTTCGGCCGATCCGGCCCGCCTTCTCCGGATGCCCCGTCCTGGCCCGGTCCCGGTACCAGTAGCTGGCCGTCACCGGCGAGACGCTGCGCGCCTTCATGTCAGCGCGGCTGATCACCGGGCGCCCGTTGATCGCCGGAATCGGACTACCTCCCTGGGCAGCCGTGCGCCTCCAGGCGGCTCGGCAAGCGATTGCCGACCCGGGGGCGACCTCAGGCCGACCCGGGAATCCTAGCGCCGTCGGCAGGCGCATCACCAGGTGACGGCTGTCCCATGTCTTCTACAATTCCGGCAAGTCCCTCGGCGTTTTATGCCTGTCTCTGGCGGGTGTCCGGGACGTCGCGGGGCCAGGCGGCCGGACGGGACCTTTGCCGAGGCGCTGTTCGCGGTGCCGCCCTCCGGGGCGGGCCCGCCGGCCGCCGCTTTGGTCGGCGTCGAGGACTGACCGGAAGTCGACCTCAGGTCGGGGACGGCCTCGTCCCGGCGTTAAGCTTTTTCGATCGTGAGTATGGCGGGCCAGGTAGATGGCAGGTCAATCCCAGGACCATGGGGCGGCCTGCCCGATCACTCGTTAATCGCGCTGTGCGCCGTCGGGCCAGATCACATCTCAAGGATTCAGGTCATCACACGAGAACACTGCGAAATGACGGTCGTTTACTAATACTGCGCAGTCGAGTACCGAACCCTGCCAAGCCCGCTAGGAGGGAACGGGGACTGTCAAGCGTTACCAAATAGCCGCCTGGGACCGTGACTGGTCAGGTGATGTCGTGCTGTTCCCAGCCGGGCGGGAGTTTGGGCAGGCTGATGAGGGCGTCGATGGCGAGGTGCTCGCGGAGGAGATGCTTAAGTTCCCGGCCTTCGATGATCTGGATGCGGTTGCCGTTGCGGGCGGCGAAGTCGCGGCTGGCCTTGCCGACCCAGGAGGTGGTGACCAGGACGCCCTTGGCGGCGTTCATGTCGTCCATCACCCCGGCGAGGGCGTGCACGGACTCGAGCTCGACGAGCCTGCTGTAGCGCTTGGCCTGGATGATGCACAGGCCGCCGACGATGGGGTCCTCGTTGACCGCGACGCCGTCCACGCCCTCGTCCTTGGACGCCTGGGTGACCCAGGACTTCAGGCCTATCGCCTCGAGCAGCTCGCGTATCAGGTGCTCGAACTCCACTGGCTTGAGCGTTAGCAGGTCCGGGCGGCTGTCCAGCCCGGCCACGACGCTCATCTCGTCCACGAACTTGTACCGCGACAGGTCGAATTGGAGCACCGGCTTGACCGGCTCCAGGTCCCACGGGTGCGGCGAGATCACGGCGTTGAGGTAGCTCCGCAGGCACGCTGTCGGGTCAAGCTCCGGCTCGTCAAGCACGATCCTACTGAATGCATCGCGGTCGGCGTGCACGCTTAGCAGCAGCGGCCGGACCGGCTGGCCGGTGGCCCGGTCCTTAGTCGAGACGTAGCCGTTGAACACGATT
>Ga0335073_10007168_pt1 | contig 15630 bp, 16 predicted proteins | sample Lox_Sample_22_FD_207093 | JGI IMG/M metagenome (GOLD analysis project Ga0335073, IMG submission 207093) | Soil microbial communities from Loxahatchee National Wildlife Refuge, Florida, United States - Lox_Sample_2.2 | ecosystem: Environmental > Terrestrial > Soil > Wetlands | place: USA... | reverse complement strand
GTCCGGTAACCGAGCGGGGCTCTAAAGGGAAACAATCCTTCCTGGATCTTGCGCCGCAACCCTTGCACAGTGCGCGCCGCGCGCACATCGTTGTCGAACTGGGCGAAGCCGGCAAGGATCGTTTCGAGGAGCTTGCCCTCAGGCTTCGTATCGATCGGCTCGGTCACCGAAACGACGCGGATATTCTGCTTCAAAAGGCTTGCCTTGATACTGAAGTGGTCACCGACGTTTCGTGCCAGCCGGTCCACCTTCCAAACGAGGAGGCAATCGACCGCATTTCCCCGTTCGCGGCAGAATGCCAACAGTTCGAGCAATTGCGTTCGGTCGGCAAACTTCGCTGATTCCCCGCGCTCAACAAACACCTTGGCAATTTCGATTCGGTTCCGCGCCGCATAATCCCGGCAGGCAATCTCTTGAGATTCAAGGCTTGTGCCGTCTACCTGCTCTTTGGAGGAAACGCGGCAATATATAACTGCTTTCATTTATTTCTAGATTGTTTTTGATCGACCTTTCTTCAAATCGTAGGGGATCCGCGAACAGTGTCAACTGGGCCTTGGCCGCGCAATTTTCTCTCCTGCTCAAGTTTCCATAGATACACATCGATAAGCCATTGCGCGAGCTCTTGGTATTCCTGCTCCAATTCAGCGTCGTCTTCAAATGATGGCGACGCGCCTGCCGACCCGAAATCGACGTGAGCGGATTCCATGCGCGGATAAGTATCCGACAGGATCGTGTCACGGAAAAGACGCTGATTCTTGCGCGGGAAGACAATGTGATTGTGGTCCAGGCTAATACTGAGATTCGATCTAAATCAGGGAGTTGACGTTTCCAGAGAGGATGCTAAAGTGACAGGACAAGATATCGAAGTACACCAACATGAACATTCCGCACCGAATTTCAATTCCTGAGTGGCATGAGATCATGCTCGTTCCCGAAATCCGCGAATCGTGGGGCTTGGGCGACGAGACTCCCGAGCAGTTCGCGGAAATGGTTTACGGCGCACATTTTGCTTTCGAGAGTGGCGGACCAGGATATATTGGCGATTTGTACGTCATTCATGGAGATGCCCTCGGAGAACCGATGACGCTCATCCGCAGGGACGGTAGACTCGTCGTTGTCTAACCATCCCTTGCGTTGGCGTCGAATCAATTGAATCGCGAACCATTGAAAACATCACTAAGGTTACAGAATGGGTGGTCAGCTCCAGTCGAGAATATCGACGAGGAGCGTTGTGACTTGGATGGAGCCAGGCTCTGGATCGGTCCTGGAGGCCAGGTTTACTGTGACTTGATCCATGATCTCCATGTGACTCGTCGTTCAGGCACACTGAATTTCCCCACAAAGAGCGAGTTCCCCAAATCACACGAGCCTTCCCGTGGTTCACATTGAATGTCTTAATCAGGAAGTACTGGGAGGCGACTTGCGCAGTTGGCGCCGCCTGAGTAAGAAAACAGCCTTCAATAATTGAAGGCTGTGCGTCGGCTCGGGTCGCCAACGCCGATGGCGGGGGAATGCCTCAGATCAGGCGCGGTACTTCCCGTGAGAAGTACTGGACCATCGTGCTCCAGGCGATCGGTTCGAGCATGTGTGGCATGGGATCTTTCTCGGCGTCGGCAAAATAGGTCAGCGATTTAAGAAGGTGGATTCTGCTGTAGTGAGTCTGGCTGTACTTGGTATCGAACATCAGCAAGATCTCTTCCAAGCCAAATCGTAGAGCGCATGCATAGAGGTCTACGAAATCACGTTTGGTGCCGCGACTGGCGATTGCGCTCAGTTTCATGCATGCGATATCGCGTGGATCGGCAACGGAAACGCCGAGGAACGGGCTAGCGGGGAACAGAACAGGATAGGCGTAGCCGAGAAAACTGACCTTCGTCGAATCAAGCGTTGCATGGAGGGTGTAAGGTGCTATGGTCGCCAACGCGAATCCTTCAAGCATTTGCAGCTGTTGGACAAACGATTCTTCGTTGAATTGTTCCGGGGCAAAGAAGTCGAGATCGAGCGAGAGCCGATGGCCGAAATGAAGCGCCAATCCGGTCCCTCCAGCCAAATAGAATCGCTCAAGCAGATGTGCGTCTCGAAGGGAGCAAAGTGTTGCTTCGGTGGAGGCGGGAATCACCTTTTGATGCCACGCCCCAGGTTCATAATTGGTCATGGCGTTTTCCTCGGGTGAGTTGTGGTGGTCAGCGGCCGCAGTTGAGCGCCGCAACCTCGCGGGATGGAATCTCATACACGAGCGCCCAAAAGTTGGCGGATTTGGGGCTTAGACGGCGCTCTGACATCAGAACTCGACGGATTTCGGATTCGGCAAACGTCTGCCGCAACCAAAGAACCGCTGCCTCGTCGCCCAATTCCAAGACCCGGAAAATCGTGTAGTCGGGATATGCTTCGGGCGTAAAGGTGTCAAGGTTCGTATCCCAGAAAAGAGACTGTAAGTTGCTGGGAATCATACAGTTATGATTATACAACTGGTTCAGAATAAATCAATAGCCCGTCCATCAGAGCAAGAATCAGCCTCTTGTTTCGGTCAGTTAGTCGCATATGGTTACGCGGGGCCGTTCGACAGGTGTCAACTACGAGGAGCGAAAATGGCTGAGGCGCGATCTGTAAGAACAGGTTGCGGGTTTTGGCTCCTGTGCTCGGAATGGACGAGCGACCCACCTATAACACCTTCGTAATAGCCATGTCAGCGGTTGAAGCAGCCCCAGGCACATCTTGCATCCCACTTGCGTCACGTTTCCGATTAGAATCTTGGCAGCTAATCTTTGTCATAGATTGTGGCCTTAGCTCACTCGAGCCTTGGATTGTGGAAGTCGATGTGTGAAGGCCCATCTGGCGAGGATGGAATGGTCCCAACTAACCTGACGACGGCCGAGCAAATTGCATCACCGCAGACACCCTTCCAGTGGCCAACTTCCATTTCTTTCTGCCCGAATTGCCTTGAGAGGGTATATCCGAATTTAAGAAATGGGGCTACTACCTGGGTTCACTGCGGAAGGCAATGGATGGTAACTCCGACTGTCAACTGTCCTCATCCGGCGTGCAGGCGACCATTCAATTTCGCTGGCCAACTGAAATGTCCGCATTGTCATGCGACGTTCGGTGACGGTGTTCCGCTCGCGCCGCAGTTTCCGGGACTGAGTCTCCTTGATCGAATCTTCTCGAGCCGTGCGCGCGTGGCTCAGGTCCAGCGTGAGCAAGCCGAGAAGGAGTTCAGGGCACTTTACGATTCCTGGCAGCAAGAATCGATTCAGATTCCGCAAGCACCATCAGAAACCGCCACGCGATTTTATGCAGACCTAAAGGCCGTACTCAGCAGGCATGATCAGATAGTTGCGGCATTCAAAGACGACATAGAGAAGTTCCTATACGCATCCCCCATCAGGTTGGCGAAGTACGAGGGCGAGTACTCTTGGAGATTGGAAGAGGCCTTAGCCAAAGAGATCGGGGCGGTAGTGGACGGCGTGCTCAACGGGCGCGAATCTTCATGGTACTCGCTCGGATTTATCGCCCGCTGCCACAACAGATTTCCCAATTCCTACAGCCGGACTTTTCTAACGGCGGAATTGAGACATCGTTTCTACCAGAGGAGATCAGTCCCACGGCCTGGATTTCAATTGACGTTGGAATACGCGCGGACCTTGGACGGCGCCGGATTTGAGGATTGGCTTGCGCGCTTGTTGCGCGACGCTGGCGTTCCAGGAGTCTGCAAGACCCAAGCAAGCCGTGACCAGGGAGCCGACATCGTAGTCACAGCCGGAACCCGTAAGATCGTTTTGCAGGCTAAGAACTACCAGGACACGACGGGTAACAAGGCGGTTCAGGAAGCGCTCGGTGCTCTCCACTATTACCAGGCGAATGAGGCGTGGGTCGTTACAACCTCCAACTTCTCGGCGGACGCAATCGACCTTGCGTTTCACACTGGCGTGCATCTCGTCGATGGAAGTCGCTTACTGAACCTGCCGGACCTCCTTCGCGGGGCAGTCGGAGCTGCTGCTCACGAGCCCGCGCTACCACAGCATTCGCAAGCAATGACGACCCTGAAATCATCCCAGTCCATATCGACCATTCCGGGAACGGAAACGACACATGCAATTCCAACTGCTCTTAATAATTTCGGGAATGGGGAGGCAATTTCAGATTATTCGGTAACTGTTCCCCACAGTTCTGGACAACTGGCTCGGACGCCCTTTTTGCGCAATTGGCGTTTGGTCGCCGTCGGTGCTGGACTGATTCTTATATTCGCCGCGTTTGCAGTTTATCGAGCGCGTGACTCTCGACGACAAACCGACAACCAGCAGCGGATCGAAGAATCGAGTGAGGTTGGGATTCAAGGGCTTCTCGGAAGCTACCTTAGCGCCGAGCGTTCACGAAATCCTCAGCTTCTTGCCAACTGTTTCGCCCCGGAAGTCGACACTTTCTATCTCCATCACAACGTTTCTAGGGATGATGTACTCCATGAATTTCAGCGCATATTTGGCGTATATAGTGATGTTCAAATGATTGCGATTTCCCGAATCACCTTCGTAAACGTGACCGAATCTATGGCTACAGCAACCTTTGACAAGGAATGGGATTTTCGAGGCGCTAAGAGCTCCGCGGGCTCGGAACGAGAGGAAATGATCTTCCGGAAAATCGATGGAAGTTGGCGCATCGTTTCCGAGCGGGAGCTTAAAATTTACTGGACACGACGTTCGGGCCTATAGAGCTGAACTTCTTGTGCTAACCCAGCAATTCCCTCGGGAGGCACTCGGCTCTTCTTTCCAGCCCGCGGCGTGATCGGCCAGAATCGCCACCGTTTCTCCACATTGCTCGGTCGATTGTCTTCCAGCGCAAGTTTCAGCGTCTTTTCATTCTCTCGATTGCGCGTAGGATGAGTTGACGCTTCGATCTTTAAAGGCCGAATCGAAGCGCATCCACACTCATCTCCATTCCACTTACCGTCATGATCGGTCCGCTCTCGTATATTGGCGGCAAACGCGCGCTCGCCAGAGAGATCATCACGCTCTTCCCGAAACACACGACGTACGTTGAGGCGTTTGCAGGCGGAGCCCAGGTGCTCTTTCACAAAGAGCCCTCGCCGGTCGAGGTGCTGAATGATCTCGATGGGGAGATTGTGAACTTCTTCCGAGTATGCCAGCAGCATCACGAGGAGCTGGTCCGATACCTGCGCTTCATGGTCGTGAGTCGATCTTGGCATGAGCTACTCAAGGCAACCGATCCCAAATCGCTCACCGATATTCAGCGAGCAGCACGTCATCTGTATCTCTTGAAGAACAGCTTTGCGAGCCTTGTCCTACGACTGGGCTACAAATGCCACGTTGTGCAGCCCCCTGGGTTCAACCCTGAGCGAATCCCGGAGCTAATCGAAGCGGCCCATAAACGATTGGCGCGGGTCCAGATCGAATGCCTCCCGTACGAGAAAGTCCTTGAGCATTTCGACCGACCTCAAACGCTCTTCTACCTCGACCCGCCGTATTACGCCCGCAAGCTCTACCGCTTCAATCTAAGTCACCAAGACTTCCTGAAGATGGCCGAGCGTTTGGCCCGGCTCAAGGGAAAGTTCGTTTTGTCGCTGAACGATGTGCCGGAGGTCAGGGAGATCTTCCGGAAGTTCAAGGTGAAGGGGATCGAGCTGCCGTATACGGCCCAGAAGATCGCGGGCCGGCGCTTCCGGGAAGTACTGATCACGAACTTCTGAAACTGGGGAGTCAATAGCCTTCCGCACAAAATTTCTTGAGCATAAGTCCGTTTATTTTCAGCAGACCACGAGGGAACTCGGGTGCGGCTGTTACCGATTTTGACGCCGCACCCAACAGAATCAACTCGCGATGGCAAATTTCTTCGAACATCTCGTGAGTTCCATTTGGAACCGCCTGAGGGATCGGCGGAGCGTTCCACGTGAGGAAACATCGAGCCTTTCGCTTGGGGTCCGAGTGACGGATGACGCGGCGACGCGCCAGCAGGTGACGCTCGGAGTCGCCCGGCGCACAACGCACATCGCTGTCCTTGGCAAGACGGGGTCCGGCAAGAGTTCGCTCTTGCGCTCCATGGGAGAACAGGACATCGCTGCCGGACGAGGGTTTCTCTGGTTCGATCTCCACGGCGATGCGACGCCGTTTCTTCTGAAGACGATTGCCGCCTACGAGCGGAAGTTGTCCCGCCATTTGAGCGACCGCGTGGTCCTCATCGCACCGGCAGATCGTGGGGTCTCGGTAGGTTTCAATCCGCTCGAATCCACGGAGCCCGACTTCCGGCGCATCGCCGAATTTGCGGCGATCTTGAAAACTCGCTGGAATCTCGACCACTTCGGCGCGCGGACTGACGAACTGCTGCGGAACGCGCTCTATGTGCTCGCGGCGAACGGAATGACGCTGCTCGAGCTCGCGCCTTTGCTCACGCACTCCGGATTCCGTGCTGCCTGCCTCAAAAAGGTCGAAAACCTCGAGGTCCGGCAATACTTCGAATTGCGCTACGACCAGGTCAGCGAAGCGATGCGGGCGGTGATGCGCGAGCCGATCTTGAACAAGGTGTCGGCATTCACCGCCGACCCACAGTTCCGGCACATCATTGGCCAACGGAATTCAACATTCTCGATGCGTGAGGCGATGGACCGTGGTTACTGGGTGATCGCCGATCTCGACAAAGGACGGCTGGGCGAGCAGGCCCTCACACTCGCGAGCCTGCTCTTTGCAGTCGTGAAGAACGCCTTGTTTTCCCGCGAGCGGCGCTCCCTGTTCACGATCTACGCCGACGAAATCCAGAACTTCGCAGCCATGGAAACCGGGATCGACACGGTGCTCTCTGAAGCGCGCAAATTCGGCGTCTCGGTCGCGACCGCCAACCAATTTCTTGATCAGTACCCGGCTCCGATGCGTGCGGCGATTCTCTCGGTCGGCACGCACGTTTACTTCCAGCTCTCGGCTGCAGATGCAGTGACGGTTTCACAAGGGCTGGATGGCGGCAAGTCCCTCGCCGAGCGCCTGAAGAACCTTCGTCCGAGGCATTTCATCGTGAAGCCGGGTGCCGAGCGGTGGACCGAGGCGGTGGCCCACACGGTGGAGGAGCCGAAGGCGAGCTATACCGACCTACTTGCGCGCATTCATGCGCAGTGCGCCAAGCCGCGCGCCGAGGTTGAACGGGAGATTCGGGAGCGACACTCGAGCATCCGCCAAACGACCGAAGAGGTGCTTCATGGCTGGGAATAGTCACGTGATCGTCCAACCTCGGGACAGGGGATTCCTGCGCGAACTCGCAGTCCTGCGCGTCGTCGACCACGGGCAGGCACGATCGGTTGCTGGGTTCGGATCGACGAGCCGGGCGAATAAGAGGCTCTTGAAGCTCGTTCGCGCTGGTCTATTGCGCAGATTCTTCCTCGGATCGGGTGGGGGCAGAAAAGCGCTCTACTCGCTCTCAGAAAAAGGGGCGCTCGCCGTGGACGTGCCCTTTCGGGGGCTCAGGCGGAAACAGGGCTCGGTTGTCGCAATGGACTTCTTCGTTGAGCATCAGCTCGCCGTGAATACAGTCCTGTGCGCCGCGCGGTTTGAAAAAAGCCGCTTACCGGAAGTGCAATTCGTTCACTGGATGGGATTCCACACGCCGATCGCTCCGGAACTCAGACTGATTCCCGATGGATATGTCGAGTTCAGAATGCCTTCCGGCAATGCGGCCTTGTTCCTTGAAGTCGATCTTGGGACGGAAAGCCAGAAGGTTTGGCAGGAGAAAACGCGGCAATATGTGCAGTTTGCCGTTTCGGGCGCCTTCCGGCGCATATTCGGCCACGACCGATTTCGCGTGCTGGTCGTCGCGAACTCCGCGAGGCGGCTTGAATCGATCCGGAAGACGGTCTCGGGTGTTACCCAAAAAATCTTTCGGTTTGCGACGCTTGACGATGCCAGGACTAAGTTCTTTGGGCCCGTCTGGTTGAAACCCGTCGGACCCGGCCAGGAAACCCTTTTCGAGACACTCGCATGAACTACTGCTACAACTGCGGACACATTACACCGGGCCAGCCGCTCTATTGCAACTTTTGCGGCCGCAGCTACGACGTGAAACTCTGCCCGCGCCACCACGCGAATCCACGGTCCGCCGATGTGTGCTCGCAGTGCGGCAGCCGGGAACTGTCGACGCCGCAACCCAAGGTGCCTGCCATGTGGAAACTCTTAGCGATCTTCGTCCGCTTGGGACTCGGACTTCTGCTCTTTTACGTCACGCTCTCATTCCTTGTCACGCTTGTGCGGACAACGCAATTCCAGCAGGCGCTCGTCGCATTTGCCTTGCTTCTCATTGCGCTCTGGTTCGTTTGGTCAAAGCTTCCGGACTGGCTCCAGGACGTGCTCAGGAACCTCGTGAAGCGCAGAAGGAGGGACCATGACGACTGAGGTAAAGAGACGCATATCGGGCTTCGCGCCGAGCGCAAAGCCTTTCGAAAACAATGAGATTTCGGGCTCGGGCCTAGCCGAGAGCTGGGCTAGGCAATGGGCTAGGCATAAATCGGACGGGAGCCAGAATGGACCGGCTCTCGACGGCCTCGGCACCCCGCTTTCGATTCGCTCTGTTGCCCGGATGCTTGGATGTTCGCCGTGGACCGTCCGTCAGCAGCATATTCCTTCGGGGCTCCCGCACTTCCGGTCGGGCCCGCAGGGAAAGATCGTGTTCTTCCGCGACCAAGTGGTCGCATGGGTACTTCGACAACAACAGCGGAAAGGAGGAAATCGCTCGTGAGTCTTTACAAACGAGGCGCGGTGTACTGGTCGGCAATTTGGGTCGACGGCGTGCGCCGCATGCGCTCGCTTGAGACTTCGAACCGCCGCCGGGCCGAACAACTCGAACAGAAATGGCGCGACGAACTGCACGCCGAGCGGTTCCAGCTGCCGAACCTCAAACCCGATATGCCGTTCGCCGAGCTTTGGGCAAGGTTTCTTGCCGAGGGCGACGTGAAGGCGTATCACCGGGACCGTGCGAAGCAGTTTCTACCGTTCTTCGCCGATATGCCTATCGGGCAGATCACAAAGAACGACATCGTGCGGTACCGCAAGCAGCGCCACTCGGATCATCTTCGACGGCAGGGAATTAATGATCCCAAACCGCTCTCTGAAACCACCGCCAACCGGGATGTCGAGGTCATTCGCCACCTGCTCTTCTGGGCGGCTGACGAAGGATTCGTTCCGGCAAATCCCATCGCCCGTATCAGGATGGCGAGAGAACGAGGAAAACGCCGTCCAGTGATCTCGGTCGCCGACGAACTGAAACTTCTCGCCGCCTGTGCCGAGCACTTGCGGCCCATCGTGATCGCCGCGCTCGACACCGGATTGAGAAGGGGCGAGCTCTTGAATCAACTCTGGGAAGACATTGATTTCGACCGCAAGGTCCTCTCCGTTACCCACTCGAAAACGGCCGAGGGCGAACACAGAATCGTCCCAATGACCGCACGGCTCATAACCATGCTCGAGGGAAAGCGCAAATCATCAGGAATCGTCTTCACCTACGAGAAAGAGCCGATCCGCCGGATCAAGACAGCGTGGGCCGGCGCAATTCGCAGGTCTGCGATTCCGCGCTTCAGGTTTCACGACCTTCGCCACAGCTTCAATTCGCGGCTCGCGGACCTGGGCGTTATCGCCGACGTCCGCAAAGCGCTCATGGGTCACAGTGCGGGCGGCGATGTGAACTCGATCTATACCCACATCGAATTGCCCACGCTCCGTGACGCCATCCACCGGCTCGAAACCTGGCACGCAGAGAAGGTTCGTGCCATTCAAACTTCCGGGGAAGCCAATGCGGCTTTCCAAGACATCAACGCGACAACCCAAACGGAGAAGCCATCGCATGACGAAGTCCGACCCTGAAACATCGCAGCATCAATTCGATGCGGCGGTAAAACGACTGATTCTCGGGAGGGCGACGGAGATCAACGGGAATCTCCTCGCCCGGCTCGCGACGGTCGCAGACGACCTCGACCAAGGCAGCCATCTGGCCGCAATTGGCGGTCTCGACGGCATGGAACGCGAAATCGATCGTATGCGCAGTTACCTGCTCCTGCTTCGGTAGGAGCACACAGCACTTTCACAACTCAACAACAACCCAAGGAGGGGTTATGCCACCGAAAAAGACAGCAACTGCTGCCACGTCGCACTCACCTTCAGCGCCCCAAAGCACTGAATCAACCGCAACCACATCCACTGGCCGCAAGCCGTGGATCAGGAAGACGCCGGTCGAGGTCGTTCTCGACCAGATCCGCAAACAGGAAGACAAGGTCGCCGAGATGCGCGAAGCGATCAGCCGCGAGGAACGAGAACTCGCAAAATTGCAACAGGCGAAGAAGATCCTCGAATCCACATAACCCTTCAACCACAGGAGCCCGCACCATGCCGACTCCTGTTTTTCTTACTTGAATCTTCAGGTCGAAGGAGCGCAAACATGATCAATTCCCGAGTAGACATGGAATCCGTAGCCGAGCAAGTGGGAGGCCAGGGTCTTGAGAAGCTCGTTACCAACGCCGAACAAATCTGCATCCACGAGCAACGGCGCATCGCGCTCGAGAATGAGCCTGCGATCGTCCGTCTGCAGGCGGAGGGCGCGATCCTGGTTACCGAGGAGAGGCGTTTGGTCGATTGCCTTGCGTTGGCCCCGCCGCCCGGCGCTACGCGGCGCATGTTTTGGAAGCGGATCTACTACTGGGCGGTCGTTGTCCTGCTCGTTGTTAGCGGATTTTTCGCCACACAGCTTTCATTCGCGCCCTTTCGACTGGGCTGGATGAGTTGGCTCATCTCTGCTGGGCTGGCGGCGCTCACGCCGTTCCTTATTGATAGGCTCTTAGAGAATCCGAGGATGGAGCCGGCCCTGAAGATTCTGACGGCCATCGCCGCAACCGCCTCGCTTGCGAGCTTGATGCTCCTTGCCCTCGTCAGGGGCGATCTAATGGGACAACAGATTCACGAGAGCGAATCACAGGCCGTCGTAATCGACGATTCTGAGCCGCAAGCCCAAACTCAGAATACGTTTTATGACAAGGCGACTGGTCTGCTCTGTGCTGCGCTTCTGCTCATGGCATTTGCGACTGAAGTGGGCGGGGGACTGGTGCTCCATGCTGCTTGGCGCTCAATGCCCGATGACTCGGAGGATTGGGCCGGCCTGCGTCGTGAATTGCTTGGAGTTCGTGAGCGCTTGGCAGGAATCGCATTCGAGATGACATCGCTTCGCAATGCGCCTCAAGCATTCGAAGCTCGCTATTGGCGCGACTTTTATCGCGCTCTGCTCCTCAGGGCAACGCGCAGCGCGATGACGAAGTTGCTGCTTGTACTCATTGCAATCAGTGCCTTTGCAGTTCCGAGAGCCCGCGCCCAAGGCCACCTCGACTTGGTCGTTGCGATCGATCTCACTCAGTCCGTTGCGGTGACGGGCCCGGATGGCAAGAGCGACTTTCAAAAGAATGTCCAAGGAGTGAGCAAGGTCCTTGCCCAAGTTCCCGCCGGCACTCGGCTCACCGTCATTGGCATCACCGACCGGAGCTTCGCCGAACCATATATATTGATGCGGGCTCAGGTTCCAGATGATCCCGGCTACTTCGGGGAACGGCTAAACGCTGCACGTGGTCAAGTCCTCCGAGCGTGGGCGCAGAAGATCGCCCAGCTCAAGCCCGACTTCAAACAGACGGACATCTTTGGGGCGCTCGAACTCACGAGCCAGATTTTTGCCGCCGAACCAGACCCGAGCCGCAAAGAACTGGTCATTTTTTCCGATATGAGGGAGAGCACGCCGGGGCTTGACTTCGAGCGAATGAATCTGGTGCCAGCGTACACGGCACTTGCGAGCAAGTGCGGCGGCTTGCCGGCCCTCAGAGGTACCTATCTCTTTGTTGCTGGAGCGGATGGGGCAGGGAAGTCGATTGAATATTGGGAGTCTCTGCGTCGATTCTGGAGAGAGTACGTTCAAGCCACCGGAGCAGCACTTCAGACTTTCACGGTGCTCAGAGATTCACCGCATGATTTCTAAACCGTCAGCAGATCATTCGAAGCAGGTTCCGGACTGGTTTGGATTTGCGGCCCTCTGCTCCCAAAGCGGGTCAATCGACATATTCAATTCTGCTGATATCCATGTAAAATAAATGCTTTTGATTGAACGGATTGGCTCGCAAGCTCCGGTCCTTATTGACCCTTGTTGCCCCCTTGTACTTTGGCTGGCACAAAATCGACTACATCGGGCGCCCAAGAAGGCCATTTCGATCTGGACCGTGAGGAACGCCACATGTAACCTAAGGATGGAGTTCCTACGATCAGTATGGATCCAAGATATTATGTCGGCTCATTGGGAAACGGAACAGGGACTCGACGACACGATGATGGCTCGCCCACTGGGCGCGGAAGAGCGTTCTTGGGGCTTCTCATCCTGACGGTGTTCGCTGCGGAGTCTGTAGCTAGTTCCGCCGCAGTTTTTGTTCAGATCCCTGTCGGAGACACCGAGTTCAACAATGCCCAGCCAACGCAGGCCGCAGTGGAGAGTGCAGCGATCCTCTCGGCAGGGTACCTTGAACAGGCTTGTGGGCCGGATGGTAGATTCAAATACAAGATTGCGCTCGGCTCGGGACGCGAGAGTTCCTCGTATGACATTATTCGTCACGAGGGTGCGATCTACGCACTGGGAATGTTCAACCGACATCACTCAGACCCCAATGCCGTGGCGGCTATGGTTCGCGGCGCTACTTTCTTGCAACGGAATTATATGGGAACGGGCATTCTTCCGGACCAAATGGTCATCTGGTCAAAGCAAATCGGGTCGCAAGCCAAAACAAAGGATCGTTACGCGGAATTGGGTGGGATTGGCCTTGGCATAGTTGCATTAGCTGAAACTCGGCAGGTATCACCCGATACTGTTTCACTCAATGATCTGGAGTCACTCGGACGCTTCTTGCTCTTTCTTCAAAAGCCAGACGGTAGCTTCGTAAACAAATTTTATGAGCAGAGCGGTCCAGCGCTAAATTGGAGCAGCCTCTACTATCCCGGTGAAGCCGCCCTGGGTCTAATTTATCTTTATGAACTGGATCGCTCACCCAAATGGCTCGAAGCCGCAGGATTCGCGTTAGGCTATCTAGCAAAAACTCGCGCTCCCTTTCCTACAGCTCCAGCAGATCATTGGGCGCTGATAGCGACGGCAAAGCTTCTTCCCTACTGCGAGACAGCAAATTGTGGTGTCAGCCGCCAAGAGCTGATTCAACATACATTGCTAGTGTGTAATTCGATTCTCCATGAGCAGCTTACGAACTCGAGCTTTGCCAACCTCGATGGCTCGTTTGACACAGCTGGGCGAATTACACCAACCGCCACACGGCTTGAGGCGCTCTTGGCCGCCCTCGAGTTCTTGCCGGAAGGAGAAACGCGCACGAAGATCAGGGAGGCAGTGTTCGAAGGGATCGCTTTCCTTCTGCGCGCCCAAATACAAGGCGGTCCGCAAGCTGGAGGAGTGCCCGGCTCGGCAGATAATCAGGTACGATCATCGTTGCAAATTCGCATTGATTTCGTACAACATGCACTTTGTGCCTGGATTCGCTATCAGCAGATATTCAGTAGCTCAGCCCAATCTATTGTCAGGTGATATTGCAAGGTTTCAAAGCTAAGTTCATTGTAAACGGGGGCGGAACATGCGCAGCATCTTTCTTGTCACATTGCTCATTGCTGCTTGCGTCGTCGCAGTAGACGGAGCCTCAAGGGAACAGGAGCGAGAAGCCGCCTCTAATTCGCTCGACAGTCACACTGGCCCTATTCATACAAATCTATCCTCCTATTTCGAACTACTTTCAACCCGCTATCGCTTTAGTAATGACGGTACCGGCCAAAAGCATATCGTTGCTGAAATTCGAATTGCAAACCTGCTCGGAGCCCGGCAACGAAGTAGACTAACGTTCGACTACCAGCCGCTCAATCAGCAGTTGGAGATTGTGTATATTCGCATTCGTAAAAGAGATGGTCGAATCGAACATATAATTACGAATCAGGTCATAAAGACTCCACATATCTTATCAGCGGCTACATTGCCTGAAGTTGACTTTAATGAGCATACGATCAACGTTCCTAATCTGCAGCCAGGTGATCTGCTTGAGTATGATGTTGCTACCATCATTCGACACCCTGTGGCCCCATTTCAATTTTGGGTAGTGCACAACTTCAACCCAAACGACGCAGTAGTTGAGGAGCTGGAAATCGATGTTCCGAAAGGTCGCTCGGTTAAGATGGCGACAACCTTCGGCCCACAGGCATTGCCGGTCGAGTCAGGCGGCATGGATATATACTACTGGAAGCGTCAAAATCCGACGCCAAAGATTGAACTAACGTCAATTGATTCAGCACACATCGCCATTCCCGACGTTCAATTATCGAGTTTCTTAAGCTGGGAAGATGTCGGGCGTTGGTATTCAGATATTGAGAAAAATAGCAGAACTCCAACTCCCGATGTGGCATCTAGGGCCATTGAGATCACACGTGGACTCCAGACAGATTCGGAAAAAGCGGAAGCACTATACAATTTCACTGCAAGGGACATTAAATCAATCAGCCTTTTGTCGCTCGGCATCGGAGGGTACAAGCCATCTATGGCTGGCGATGTGCTTAAAAGAGGTTGGGGAGACTGCAAGGATAAGGCTGTGCTTTTATCAGCCCTGCTAGAGTCCGAAGGACTCCATGTCGCCTCTGTTCTGATTAGCCCTGATCGGGAGTTTAGCCCCAGCGTTCCCTCTCCCTGGTATTTCGATCATCTTATTGTCATGCTCCGAATCGCAAACAAAGAGATTTGGATGGACCCTACTTCCGCAGGCCTACCGATGGGTACCCTAGACCAACATCTGTGCGATAAAGAGGCCCTTGTAATGCCCCCTAATGGAGACCCTTACCTAGGGTCCACACCATAGAATGCTACACCACGGGAAAGCCGGTTTGCCGCTGTCAGCCTGGATGAAGAGATCGATCTCTCGTTAGAGAGATCCCTCCGTGACATCAGTTTTCCGTCCTTTGACGAGAAAAGCCAGGCACGCGCCAAGCGAGTAAGTAATCGAGTTAAGCGCTGGCCATGTATTGAAAAGCACATCAAGGCATTCCGATGCTGCGCAATCGGCTTGTTGGCGCGGGAAAAGCCTCCCCATCAAGGAAGACCCAGCGTGGGGGTTGGAATAAGCGAGATTGGCGAGCGCCGGATAGGCTAGCAATATGAGACCTGCGATCCATACAAAGCAAGCTGAGCGATGACGGGTAACTCGATTTACAAGAAACCCCAACAACAACCCTGGCCACCAAACAAGGGGTCCAAGCCAGCTACCTGCGTCAAATATGGGCCCACGTAAGAACGGCCGCAAGGCAATCGCTAGAGCTGAATCGCACATAATTACCGCGAGGGTCGCTAGGGCTGTAGCGACAAAACTATGTCCGACGAAGTGAACTATCGCCTTGGATTCTTCATCACGCCCGAACACTGACCGACCACCTACGAGAATTCTTCAACGAGATACGGAAGCTTACTCAGAATCGTCGTCATCGTCGTCCCCTGAGCCCTGGTCCGTTGCGGATACCGTTGCGCATTGAGAGTCTCCTGGAACCTCGGCCGCAGGGCTTCCAGCCATGGTATCAGATTGAACGGCGCACCCAAAAT
>Ga0335073_10007167_pt1 | contig 15630 bp, 13 predicted proteins | sample Lox_Sample_22_FD_207093 | JGI IMG/M metagenome (GOLD analysis project Ga0335073, IMG submission 207093) | Soil microbial communities from Loxahatchee National Wildlife Refuge, Florida, United States - Lox_Sample_2.2 | ecosystem: Environmental > Terrestrial > Soil > Wetlands | place: USA... | reverse complement strand
CTCGAGCACCGCCACGCTGTTGGCGGTGGTGGTGGTGACCGCGAAGTGCTCGGGCGCGAGCCGCGAGGTGGTGCCGTCGTCGAACAGCATTCCGTCCTCGCGCAGCATGATGCCGTAGCGGGCCCGGCCGACCGCCAGCGTGGAGAAGGTGTTGGCGTAGACGAAGTCGAGGAACCGTGCGGCATCGGGCCCCTGCACGTCGATCTTGCCCAGCGTCGAGACGTCGGTGATGCCGACCGCGCGGCGTACCGCGCGGGCCTCCTCGAGCACCGGCTCCCAGCCGGCCGCGCGCGCATAGACGAGCGGGCGCAGCCACAGGCCCGTGTTCACGAAGGTGGCACCCGCGCTCTCGTGCCAGGCGTGCAGCGGCAAGCGGCGCCTGGGCTTGTAGTGGGCGCGCACCTCGCCGCCGGCCAGCGCCGCGAACGGCACCGGCTCGAGGTACGGCCGCGGCTTGGTCTGGCCCACCTCGGCGAGCGCGACGCCGCGCGCCTCGGCCAGCACCGCGCTCGCGACCAGGCCGCCGATGCGGCCCTGATCGGTCGCCATGCCGCAGGTCGTGTAGCGCTTCATGTGCTCGACGTGCTCGTAGCCCTCGCGGCAGGCGAGCCGTACGTCCTCCGCGGTCACATCGTTCTGCAGATCGACGAACGCCTTGCCCGGGGCGCGCACTTCCCATAGCGCTGCGAGCGGTGTCGTCGGCGGATCCTCCGGCGGCACGGCGGAGGGCCGCGCCGCGGCGGCAGAGCGCCCGAGCTCGGCCGCCAGTGCCGCGCCGGCCGCGGCGCCATCGCCCGCGGCGGCGGCGAGCCCGAACACCCCGGCGGCGGCGCCGGCGATGCGCCCCAGGGCCGGCTCGAGCTGTGCGGTGAAGGCGGCGATCGGTTCGCGCCAGAGGAGCTTGCCGCCGAGCTGGCAGGCGAGCGCGGTGGCGGGGTTGTAGCCCCCGGAGACGAGCAGCGCGTCGGCGGCGAGCCAGCGCTGGTTACCGCCCGCGAGCCGCACGCGCACGCCCCGGACGCTTGAGCGGCCGCGCACCCCGTCGACGACGGCGCCGGTGAGCACTTCGATGCCCTGGGTGCGGGCGCGCTCGGCGGCGAGCGATGCGGGGCGCGGATCGACCACGACCGCCGCGCGCACACCGGCGGCGGCGAGGGCGAGCACGCTCTCGTAGGCCTCGTCATTGTTCAGGAGGAACGCGGGGTGCCGTCCGACGGCGACGCCGTAACGCCTGAGGTAAGCGAGCGCCGCGCCCGCCAGCAGCACCCCCGGCACATCGTTGCCGGGGAAGGCGACGAGACGCTCGGTGGCCCCGCCCGCGAGCAGCACGCGCTGCGCGCGCACCACACGCAGCCGCTCGCGCAACCCCCCGAAGCGCGCACTCTCCCCGGGGCCGAGCGTCTCGAGTGCTGCGTAGACGCCATGGCCGTAGGCCCCGATCACGGTCGTGCGGCTGAGAAGGCGCACGCCGGGCAGTGCGGCAAGGTGCGCGAGCGCCTCGGTCCGCCAGGCGCTCCAGCGCGGATCGAGGAGCGTGCCGCCGCCGGGCACGACGTCCTGCTCGGCGAGCAGCACGCAGAGCCCGGCGCTCCCGAGCCGCTGCGCGGCGGCGAGGCCGGCGGCGCCCGCGCCCACGACCAGCACGTCCGTGTGCTCGTGCACCATCTCCGCCGGTGCCGCGTGCTCGCCGACCTCGGCCTCGAGCCGGCCGAGACCGGCCGCGCGCCGGATGAGCGGCTCGTAGAGCCGCTCCCACGCCCAGCCCGGCGCCATGAAGGTCTTGTAGTAAAAGCCCGCGGGGAGGAAGCGGCTCGCGAGATCGTTGACCGCGAGCAGGTCGAACGCCAGCGCGGGCCAGCGGTTCTGGCTCTCGACCACGAGTCCCGCGGTGAGCGGCAGGGTGGTCGCCGGACGGTTGGGCTCGCGCCCCGCCGCGCTCACGACATCGACCAGGGCGCACGGCTCCTCGGGCCCCGCCGTCACGACGCCGCGCGGGCGGTGATACTTGAAGCTGCGGCCGACCAGCAGCCGCCCGTTGGCGAGCAGCGCCGAGGCGAGCGTGTCGCCCTCCAGACCCGTGAGCGGCACGCCGTCGAAGCGAAAGCCGAGCGGCCGCCTCGCGGCGGTGAGGAGCCCCGGCGCGATGCGGGCGGGCCCCGCCATCAGGGGCCCGTCTCGCGCCGCGAGGGGTGCGCCTCGGGCGCGCCGCTCCAGCGAATCTCGTGGGTGAGCGTATGACGCTCGAGCTTGAGAAGGCGGCGGCAGCCGCCGACGTGCAGCCACCACTCCAGATGCCAGCCGAGCGGGTTCTCACGCGCGTAGACGTAGGCCGTGAATGCGGCGTCCCCGGCATCCGCCGCCGGCCGTGAGCGGGTGGCGTCGCCGCGGTAGCGGAACTCGACCTCATCGCGCACGCCGCACCAGGGGCAGGGGATTCGCAGCACGCCGCGCCTCTTCAGTGCAGCCAGGGGAAGGGGCCGACCCCGCGCTCATCGACCGTACGCCCGGCGGCGAAGCGTCCGAGATCGAGGTGAGCCGCCAGCGGGTGCGGCGTGCCGTGCGCGATCAGGTGCGCGGTGGTGAAGCCGCCCGCGGGAATCGCCTTGAAGCCCCCGTAGCACCAGCCGCCGTTGAGCACCAGGCCCTCGAGGGGGGTCTGCGAGATGATCGGCGAGCCGTCCATGCTCATGTCCATGACCCCGCCCCACTGGCGCAGCACGCGCACGCGCGCCAGCGCCGGCAGCAGCGTCACCGCAGCGGCCGTGACCTCCTCCACCATCGGCAGCGTGCCGCGCTGGGCGTAGGTGTTATAGCCGTCGATGGCGCCGCCGAACACGAGCCCGCCCTTGTCGGACTGGTTGATATAAAAGTGTCCCGCGCCGTAGGTCAGGACCACGTTGATGAGGGGCTTGAGACCTTCGGTCACGAACGCCTGCAGCACATGGGTCTCGATGGGCAGCACGATCCCGGCCAGGCGCGCGAGCTCGGAAGAATGCCCGGCGACGGCGAGGCACACGGTATCGGCCGCGATGAAGCCCCGCGCCGTCTCCACCCCGGTGACCCGCGCGCCGTCGCGGCGGATGCCGGTGACCGCGCAATCCTCGACGATGTCGACGCCCGCATCCGCGGCGGCGCGCGCGAAGCCCCAGGCGACCGCGTCGTGCCGCACCGTGCCGCCGCGCGGCTGCAGGAAGCCGCCGAGTACCGGGTAACGGCCGTTGTCGAGATCGACCAGCGGCACCAGCGCCTTGACCTGCTCGCGGCTCAGGGCCTCGGCATCCACCCCTTCGAGCCGCATCAGGTTGGCGCGCCGGGTGAAGAGGTCGCGCTGCGCCTCGGTATGGAAGAGGTTCAGCGTGCCGCGCTGGCTCACCATGGTGTTGAAATTGAGCGTGCGCTCGAGGCTCTCCCACAGCTGCAGCGAGAACTCGTAGAAGCGCACGTTGGGGGGCTGGAAGTAGTTCGAGCGCACGATGGTGGTGTTGCGGCCGACGTTGCCGAGGCCGATGGGGCCGCGCTCGAGCACGGCGACATCGGTGATGCCGTGGCGGGTGGCGAGGTAGAAGGCCGTGGCGAGCCCGTGTCCGCCGCCGCCGACGATCACCACGCGGTAGCGCGGGCGCGGGGCCGCCTTGGCCCAGGCGTGCGACCAGCCGCGCTGGCCGTTGAGTCCCTCGCGCAGCAGCCGCCACAGCGAGTAGCGGCCGCTGGTGGGGCGCGGGGATCGAGCGGCGGTGAGGGGAGGTCGCGGGCGCGGCGGCATCGGTAACGCCATGATAACGTGTGTGCGTGGCGCAGTTCCTCAAGTCGCTGTGCGTGGTGGCGCTCCTCGCGCTCAGCGCCTCCCCGGCGCTCGCGGCGGTGGTGGTCTCCTCCAAGCTCTCGAGCGAGTCGGCGATGATCGGCGAGATGATCCGCCTGCTGCTCGAGGCGCATGGGGTCCCGACCGTCGACCGCATGACGCTCGGGGCGACGCCCGTGGTGCGCAAGGCGCTGCTCGCGGGCGAGATCGACCTGTACGTGGAGTACACCGGCAACGCCGGGCTCTTCTTCAACGATCCGGACAACCCGGCATGGAAGAACCTGCGCAAGGGCTACGAGCTCGGCGCGCGGCTCGACTACGCCGCCAACCATATCGTGTGGCTGACGCCGGCGGACGCGAGCAACGCCTGGGCGCTTGCGGTGCGGCACGATGTGGCCGAGAAGCAGCGCCTGGTGACCCTCAGCGATTTTGCGCGCTGGGTCTCGGGGGGCGGGGCGGTGATGCTCGCCTGCTCGGCGGAGTTCGCCAATGCCGGCACGCTGCGCTCGCTCGAGCGCACCTACGGCTTCACCCTGCGCTCCGATCAGATGATCGTACTCGCCGGCGGGGAGACCTCCGCGACCATCACGGCCGCCGCCGCCCGGACCAACGGCATCAACACCGCCATGGTCTACGGCACCGATGGCGGGATCGTGGCCGCCAACCTGGTGGTCCTCGAGGACGACCGGCACGATCAGCCCGTCTACGCGCCGGTGCCGACCATGCGCGAGGCCGCGCTCCGGGAGTATCCGCAGGTGGCCTCGATCGTACGGCCGCTGATGCAGAGTCTGACGCGCGACAAGCTGCGGCGGCTGAATGCCCGCGTGCAGGTGAACGGTGAGGCGGCCGAGGCCGTCGCGCAGGACTACCTGCACGCCGCAGGCTTCATCCGTTGAGGTCCGCCCTGCCGCGCATGGATTCGCTGGGCGTGGTGCTGGTAACGGCCGGCGCCGCGGCGCTGCTGTTCCTGCCGTTCGTGGTCTTCAAGTCCAACCGCATCGTCCCGGGCAACCCGTGCACGCTCGCAGAGGTGCTGCCGGCCTGGGGGGCGCTCGGCTGCGCCGCGGCGCTGGCGCTCGCCGGCGCAGCGGCGCTCTGGGCCAGGAATGCGCGCGTGCGGCTGGTGCTGGCGCTGCTCGGGGTCGTGGCGGTCGCCGCCGCGGCCGCCGCCGCGGGCGATGCCCTCACGCCGCCCGGGGATCGCATCGTGCGCATCGCGCCCGGCGGCGCCTTCTGGGTACTGATCGTGTGCCTCGGGCTCCTCGGCACCGATGCCACCACCCGCATGCGCCCGCGACCGGCGGTGCGGGTGCTGTTCCTCGCGCTCTCGCTGGCCGCCGCCGCGCTCGCACTCGCACACGGCACGTTCGATCACCTCTCCATCATGCGCGAGTACGCCGTCAATGCCACCCGCTTCGCCCACGAGGCCGGCCGCCACCTCGAGCTCGCCTTCGGATCGCTCGCCGCGGCCGTGGTGGTCGCCTTGCCGCTCGGGGTGCTGTGTCACCGGCAGCCGCGCCTCAGGCCCGGAATCCTCGGCACGCTCAACGTCATTCAGACCATCCCGGCGATCGCGCTCTTCGGGATCCTGATGGCGCCGCTCGGTGCGCTCGCCGCGGCCGTGCCGCTCGCCGAGCGACTGGGGATTCGCGGCATCGGCGCGGCCCCCGCGGTGGTGGCGCTGTTCCTCTATTCGCTGCTGCCGATCGTCGCCAACACGGTTGCGGGCCTGAAGCGCGTGTCGCGCGCCGCGGTCGAGGCGGCGCATGGCATGGGCATGACGGATCTGCAGGTGCTCGCCGGCATCGAGCTGCCGCTCGCGCTGCCGGTCATTCTCACCGGCATCCGCGTGGTGCTGGTACAGAACATCGGCATGGTCACGGTGGCGGCGCTGATCGGCGGCGGGGGTCTTGGGGCTTTTGTGTTCCAGGGCATCGGGCAGACGGCGATCGATCTGGTCCTGCTCGGCGCGATCCCGATCGTCACGCTGGCCTTCTCGGCGGCGCTGGTGCTCGATGCGCTGGTGGAAGTGCTCGACCGGGCGCAGGCATGAGAGGAACGAGGCAGCCATGATCACGGTCGAGAAGCTCACCAAGCGCTACGGCGACACCACGGTCGTCGATGAGGTCTCCTTCACCGTCGAGCGCGGCTCGATCACGGTGATCGTCGGCACCTCGGGCTCCGGCAAGTCGACCCTGCTGCGCATGATCAACCGCCTCATCGAGCCGACGAGCGGGCGGGTGCTGCTCGACGGGCGCGACACCCGCGGCGAGCCCGCGCACCTGCTGCGGCGGCGCATCGGCTATGTCATCCAGGGCCACGGGCTGTTTCCGCATCGGACGGTCGCCGAGAACATCGCCACCGTGCCGCGGCTCCTCGGCTGGGAGCCAGCGCGCATCGAGGCACGGGTGCGCGAGCTCCTCACGGTGTTCTCGCTCGACCCGGCGCTCTACGCGCAGGCCCTGCCGCATCAGCTCTCCGGCGGGCAGCAGCAGCGGGTCGGCGTCGCGCGCGCGCTGGCCGCCGAGCCCGTGGTGCTGCTCATGGACGAGCCCTTCGGGGCGCTCGACCCGATCATCCGCGCCAAGGCGCAGGACGATCTGCTCGACATCCAGGGCCGCTTCGGCACGACCGTCGTGCTGGTCACCCATGACATGGACGAGGCGTTCAGGCTCGGCGACCGGGTCGCGGTGATGAGCGGCGGCAAGCTGCTGCAATACGACCGCCCGGCGCAGCTGCTGGTGCACCCGGCCGATCCCTTCGTGTCGCGCATGACCGGTCTCGCCGATCGCGCGCTGCGGCTGCTGTCGCTGATCACGGCGGGGGAGGCGGCGCTCCCCGGCGCCGCCGAGGGCCCGGCGGTGGCGCCGACGGCGACGCTGCGCGAGGTGCTCTCCGAGCTCGTCTGGAGCGGCGCGGACGCCGCGCGCGTCGTGGACGCGGACGGCACCGTGCGCGGCCGGCTGACCGTCGCGGCCATTCTGGCGCGCGGGGCGCCGTGAGGGTGCCGCGCGCCGCCACGGTGCTGCGACTCGGCGCGCTGGCGCTGCTGGTCGCATTCCTCGCGAAACCGCAGAGCTTCGCGCCGCTGTTCGCCCCGCTCACGCAGTACGGCGCGCCGCCCATCTACGATCAGGGCAACCTCCTGTCGCTCGCGCTCGCGCAGCTCGGGACGGTGTGCCTCGCGGCCGCCGCCAGCACGCTGGTCGCGGTCGGCCTCGGCGTCCTCGTCACGCGTGCGAGCGGCGCGCAGTTCCTGCCGCTGTCGCGCACGCTCGTGAACATCGGCCAGACCTTCCCGCCGGTGGCGGTGCTGGCGGTGGCCGTGCCGCTGGTCGGTTTCGGGGAGAAGCCGACGCTCATCGCGCTCTTCGCCTACGGGCTGCTGCCGATCTTCGAGAACACGCTGGTCGGCCTGAAAACCGTGCCAGCCGCGGTGCTCGAGGCCGCGAGCGGCATGGGCATGAGCGCGCGCCAGCGCCTCCTCGGCGTGGAGCTGCCGCTCGCCATGCCGCTCATCCTCGAGGGCGTGCGGCTCTCGCTCGTCATCAACGTCGGCACCGCGACCATCGGCTCGACCGTGGCCGCCAAGGGCCTCGGCGAGGTCATCGTCGCCGGGCTGCTCTCGAGCAACACCGCCTTCATCCTGCAGGGAGGCCTGGTCACCGGTCTCATGGCGATCCTGCTCTACGACGGCATGGCGGCGCTCGAGCGGCGGCTGCTGCGCAGCGTCGCCCTGGACTGAGACGCGCGCCCCGGCGCGCGTGCCGGCGCATCCGTACTCTTCGCAACTGCACGGGGCGCATTTCGCGGTAGTATCGCCGCCGAGGAGGCAATGCCCCTGCTCGCCATGCCGGCGAAAGGAATTGTTGCGACTTCCGTGAGCGAACTGACCACACCTGCCGGGGCGGGCGCCGCCCCCCTGATCGCCACCGAGCCCCGCGTGGCCGCGATCGAGCTTCCCACCCTGATGGTTGCTGCACTCGCCTACGGCGGCTGGCTCACGGTCACGCTCATGTACGGGCACTGGCCGCTTTGGGTCGTGGCGCCTCTTACCGCCGTACTCATCACGCTGCACGGCTCGCTGCAGCACGAGATCGTTCACGGGCACCCGACCCGCTGGCGCCGGGTCAATCGACTGCTCGCCGTGGTGCCGCTGTCGTTGTGGCTGCCCTACGACTCTTACCAGACGAGTCACCTGGCGCACCATGACGACGCGCGCCTCACCGACCCGCTCGACGACCCGGAGTCCTGGTACTGGACCGAGCGCGACTGGGCGCGTCTCACGCCGCCCGGCCGCGCCATCGTGTGGATCTCACAGACGCTCGCCGGCCGCGTCACCCTCGGGGCCTTCTGGGCCATCGGCCGCTACCTCGCCGCCGAGTGGCGCGCGCTCCTCGCCGACCGCCCCGGCGCACGCGCCATGTGGCTCGAGCACCTGGCCTGGTGCATCCCGGTGCTCGCGTGGGTGAAGCTGGTGTGCGGCATCCCGGTGTGGATCTACCTGCTCACCATGGCGATACCCGGCACCAGCCTCACGCTCATCCGCTCCTTCGCCGAGCATCGCGCGCGGCCGGCGGTGCGCGAGCGCATCGCGCTGGTCGAAGACTCCTGGCTGCTCGGCCCGCTGTTCCTCTTCAACAACCTCCACGCCCTGCACCACGAGGCGCCGTGGCTTCCCTGGTATCGCTATCCGGCGCGCTATCGGCGCACCCGTGCGCGGCTCATCGCCGAGAACGGCGGACTGGTGTATCGGAGCTATTTCGAGATCGCGTGGCGCTACCTGCTGCGCCCGCACGACACACCGCGCCATCCGACCGACCGCGTGCCCGCCGGCCGCGCCTGAGCGCTAAGTGGCTTCACGCGGGGAGCGGGTAGCCCGCGGCCTGCGCCTCGCGGTCCCACTCGAGGAGCGGCGCGTAGCGATCGGCATCGACCGCGGCGAAACCCGCGAGCAGCAAGGGCTCGGCGAGCGCGGCGAACCAGGGGCGGGTCGCCGCCGCAGTGAAGGCCGCGCGCAGCCGCGCCACCGTTTCCGCCGGTACGTCCGCGGCTGCGACGAAGGCCGGCATCGGTGCGGTGGCGGTGGCGGCGAGAGTGCGCACCCCGCGCGTGAGCTCGGGTGCGTGGCGCGCGATGAGCGCATGCCAGTACGCATCGAGCGGACCGACGTCGAGGCGGCCCTCGCGCACGCTGTCCAGCACGTTGCGCGCGGTCACGAGATCTCCAGTCATCTCGCGGTACAGCGTCGGCCGCGCCGCCGTGCGATAGCCGAGCAGGTGATGCCTGAAGGCGTTGAATCCCGAGTGCGAGTGCGCGACCGTCCAGCCGGAGCGGCCGCCGAAGGTGTCCTCGAGCGAGCGGTAGGGGGCAGCCGCGCGCACGATGAGATCGGTGCGGTATACGGCGCGCCCCTGCGCCCAGGCGAGGCGCGGGATCGGCGCGGCGAGCGGGACCACCGGCGCAAGTCCCAGCGCCACGGGAAAGCCGCACATGAAGACCGCGCCCATGTCGGGACGCCGCCACAGCGCCTCGAGCGGCTGCGGAGCCGGGTAGGGCAGGTAATCGAGCGCGACGCCGGCATCGCCCGCCACGTGCCCGAGGAGCGTCCGCCACGCCGCCTCCACCGCCGGGGTCACGGCATACATGCGGGCATTGGCGATCACGTCGCGGCGAGCTCGCGCGTGCGGCGCTCGACGTAGGCCGCGACGGCCTCCCGCACCGCCGGATCGAGCGGCGGGGGCGTGTAGTCGGCGAGCAGCTTCTTCCAGATACCCGTGGCACGCTCGGTCGCACTGCGGCTGCCCGCATCCCGCCAGTTCTCGAAGTTCGACCAGTCGGAGAGCAGCGGCCGGTAGAAGGCGGACTCGTAGCGCGCCAGGGTGTGCGCGGTGCCGAAGAAATGACCGCCGGCGGCGACTTCCTTGATCGTCTCGACCGCGAGATCGTCGTCGCTGAAGCTCACGGGCTTGAGGATCTCCTCCCAGTTACGCAGCAGCTCCGCGTCCACCACGATCTTCTCGAGCGACGCCGACAGGCCCCCCTCGAGCCAGCCGGCGGCGTGATTGACGAGATGGCTGTGGCTCAGGACCGCGGCCTGCAGCGAGAAGGCGGTCTCATAGGTCGATTGCGCATCGACCGTGGGGGCGGCGTTCACGGCGCTGGTGCGCACCGGGAGCCCGAGGCGCCGGCCGATCTGCGCGGCCGCGAGCACCGCGTGCACGTACTCGGGCGTGCCGAAAGCCGGCGAGCCGGTGCGCATGTCGACGTTGGACGTGAAGCCGCCGAGCACGCAGGGCGTCCCCGGGCGCAGCAGCTGGCACAGCGCCACGACACACAGCGCCTCGGCGGTCTGCTGCACGAGCGCCCCGGCGAGCGTCACCGGCGCCATCGCCCCCATGAGCGTGAAGGGCGTGATGACCACGCACTGGCCGTGGCGCGCCATGACCATGATGTTGTCGAGGATCTCCTCATCGACCCGGCGCGGCGAATTGACGTTGGTGACCGTCATGAGCGTCGGGCGCGCGGCGAGCGCCTCGATCGAGCAGCCGTGCTCGATGGCCGACAGGGCGAGCGCGTCCTCGGCCTGCACGCCGCCGATGCCGCGCGCCGCCCACACGGTGTCGGCGCACTCGATGTGCGCCTGGTAGGTCGCGAGGTGGCGCGTGGCCACCGGCACGTCGACCGGCTCGACCACGATGCCGCCCTGCCAGTGCAGCACGCCGAGGGTGTGGGTGAGCTTGAGGATGTTGCGGAATGCCTCGAGGTCGCCGTAACGGCGGCCGCCCTCGCAGTCGCGGATGTTGGGAGCGCCGGTGACGGGGCCGAAATTGACGACGTTGCCGCCGACGTGCAGATGGCGCGCGGGGTTACGGGCGTGCAGCACGAAGCGTGCGGGAGCGCACCGCAGCTGCGCCTCGATGAGCTCGCACCCGAGGCGCACCATCTGCGTGCTCTCATCCACCAGCGCGCCGGCGCGCGCGAACACGGCGCGCGCGGCGGCGCTGCGGATCTCGAGGCCGGCCTCCTCGAGTACGCGGTAGGCGGCGAGCAGGATGCGCTCGACCTGCTCGGCCGTGAGGATCTCGAGCGGCGCCCAGGGATTTTCGAGCCGCGCGATCGGATGCAGCGTCGGACCGGTGGAGCGCGCCGCGCGCGTGCGCTCGCGGCGGCGGGGCGGAGACGGCTGTTCGCTCAAAACAAATCCATATAATTCAGAGCAATATCATTAATTACTAATGTTATTTCTGCGGCTCAGTCGCCCCCGGCGGGGCCGGCTCCCGCGGGGCGGCCGGAGCGGCGGACCAGGGCGCGCGCGGGATTTCGCGCAGGTCTGCGGGCGGCCCCTCGGGCCCCTCTCTCATCATCCAGGGGCAGCGCAGCCCGGCGTGCGGGCCCCACAGGCCCGCGTGTGCGCGCATGTGCCCGGCCGCGAACATGCCCCCGAGCACCACGAGCGCGGCGAGCACGAAAGCCCAGATGCCGAGGTAGCGGCCGAAGGTCTTCAAGCCCCCGTCGGACCGATGCGAGAGGAAGAGCGCGACGTAGCCGGCGACCGTGAGCGCCGTCGCGGGGATGAGCGCCAGGAGGAAGATCATGCGCGGGCTCCTCGTTGGGTGGTGGGCCGATCTTAACCCGCCCGGCGCCGGGGCGCGCTCAGGCGGCCGGGGGCTCGTGCTCGCGGTGGTAGCGATGGATGGCCCAGAGGTAGCTCTCCATCAGCGAATCCTTGCCGAGCTCGACCAGCACGTCGTTGCGGCGCGCCGGCGTCGACATGCGGGCCAGCTGCAGCTTGGCGCGCGCGAAGTGGCTGAGCTGATTGCGGTACTGCCACAGCAGCTCGCGCGTCGCCATTTTGTCCTGGTGCAGCTCCCACACGCCGAGCAGCACGGCCATGAAGCCCATGGAGAAGGTGAGGATGTTCTTCAGCGGCACGCCGAGCCCCATATCGATGCGGTGCAGCTGGTCGCCGAAGGCGAAGAGCAGGGAGATCACCACCAGGATCGCGACGAACAGGAAGTGGCGCATGTGCTTGACGCGGCGGCTGGCGCGCTCGAGGTGCGCGACCTTGCGCGTGAAGTAGCGGAACTGACCTTCGATCCACACCTGCTCCACGCGCTCGCGCTCGAAGCCGGCCGCGGGAGCGACGCGATCGTCGGCCGCTTCGATCCCCTTGAGCACGAAGCCGATCCAGCCGAATCCGCGGAACTTCTCGATGCCCGACAGCGCCAGCACTTCGGCGGCGTCGGTGCGCTGATCGGCCCCGGCAAGGCGCAGGTAAAAGCGCGCACGCAGCGTCTCGGCGAGCGCGCGGTAGGTGAGGTGCTTGCCGAACCAGCGCTTGCCCTGCAGCACGTAATAGACGCCGAGGCTCGTCAGCAGCGTCATGAGATAGGCGATGAGCAGCGCCCGCGACTCGGTGAGCTTCTCGTAGATCAGGTAGGCGACACCCATGGCGAAAGCCATGAAGGCGAACAGATCGAACAGCCGGTCGGAGCGCCGCTGGTAGTACACCGCGAGCGCATCCGCCTTGCCGTATTGCGCGTCGATGTCCTCGAGCATGGCATTGGGCGGCAGTGTCGGGGGCTCGGGCAGCGAGCCCATGAGCGACTCGGGCGCGCGCAAGCGGCCGGCGCCGCTCAGCTGCCGGTATTCGAGGTTGTAGCTGTTGAGCTCGGCGAGCTGGCGCTTGAGACGTTCGGGCATGGTGCGCTGGACATGCAGCACGTGATCGCCGGCGCCGGCGAGATAGCACGGCGAGCGCTCCGGGGCATCCGCGGCCGCGCCGCTGCGCAGTGCCGGCGTCCAGTACACGAGCCGCTGAGCGGTGTCGGGCTCCTCGTCCACCTCGATGAACTGCAGCGCCGCGCTCTCGCGGTTGCCGTCCGCGCGTACGCCGAGATAGCGCAGCACGGTGTCGGCGGTGCCGCCCGGCAGGTGCGAGCTGCGTCCGTCCCACAGCGCGAGCAGCAGGCTGCTGCGCCGGATGAGCGTATCGGTGAGGTTGGCGTACATGGCGTCGCGCTGCTCGCGCGAGTGCGGGCCGCTCACCCCGGCGGCGACGCCCGCCGCCGACAGCTCGACGCATCGCACCTGCGGCCGGCGCAGCAGATCCTTGAGGCACGCGAGCGTCTTCGCATCGAAATCGGCCGCGTACTGCTCGAGCGGCATGGGCAGCACCGCCTCGACCGGTACGCCGAGGCCGAGCGCGGTCTCGGCCACGAGGAGGTCGGCGCCCTCGGCCATACCGACGATCAGCCGCAGCTCCGTGTCGGGCAGGTGCGCCTTCAGCTGCTCGACGAAGTCGGTGACCGCCTCGCGCAGCCGCGTTATGTCGTCCGGATCGAGATCGCGGTGGCCCGACACACCCACCATGAAGGGGGAGTTGCGATTCGTCTTGGCGCCGGCGGCATCCATCGGTGAGCGATTGTGCGGGCAGCCGCTCCGCGCCACAACGGGTGCCGGTGCGGCGCCGGTTGCGTCCGGTGGTGCCGATCCACTACTTTGGGCGGTCACAAGGGCGGCGCGACCGCCCGGCGGTCACCATGGGGATGCGCAGCGCATGAGCCTGCTGGTTCGGGTCAATCTGGCTTTGATCGTCGTGTTCGCGGTCGGCGCAACCGTCACCGGCTTGGTGTGCCGCACGGTGCTCGAGGCCAACGCCGAGCGCGAGATCCGCACCGAGGCGGGACTCATGATGGACAGCGCGCTGGCGGTGCGCGACTACACCGCCAGGGAGATCGCGCCGCTGCTGCGGGCACAGATGCAGAGCGTCTTCCTGCCGCAGAGCGTACCGGCCTACGCCGCCACCGAGAATTTCCTGCGCGTGCACGACACGCGGCGCGACTACTCCTATCACGAGGCGACGCTCAATCCCACCAATCCGCGCGACCGCGCCACCGACTGGGAGGCGGACATCATCCAGCGCTTCCGCAACGACAACGCCGTGCACGAGATCGTCGGTGAGCGCGATACCCCGATGGGACGGTCGCTGTTTCTCGCGCGCCCGATCAGCGCCCAGCCCGACTGCCTGGTGTGCCATAGCACCCCGGAGGCCGCGCCGGCGACCGTGATCGAGAAGTACGGCCGCAACAACGGCTTCGGCTGGCAGGCGGGCGATGTGATCGGCGCGCAGATCGTCTCGGTGCCGATCGCCGCCGCCGAGACGGCCGCGAGCGGTGCCTTCCGCGCCTTCCTCATCGCCCTCAGCACGGTGTTCGTGGCGCTGCTGCTGGTGGTGAATCTCGTAATGTACGCCCTGGTCGTGCGGCCGGTGCGCCGCATGGCGCGCATCGCCGAGCAGCTGAGCGTCGGCGACATGAGCGCCGCCGAGTTTCCCGCCACGGGAGGCGCCGAGATCGCCGCGCTCGGGCGCGCCTTCAACCGCATGCGCAAGAGCCTCGACAAGGCGCTGAAGATCCTGGAGAGCGGCGCATGACGCCGCGCCGCGTCTTCGTCAGCTATTCCCAGAGCGACCGCGAGCCGGCCTTCGGCATCGTCTCGCGGCTCGAGGGCGCCGGCATCGATTGCTGGATTGCGCCGCGCGATGTCACGCCGGCGGCCGATTGGGCCGCCGAGATCGTCGAGGCGATCACGGCGGCCCGCGTCATGGTGCTGGTGTTCTCGGCGAGCACCAACGACTCACCGCAGGTGCGCCGCGAGGTCGAGCGCGCCGTGCACCATCGGGTCGCGGTGCTGCCGTTTCGCATCGCGGACGTGCTGCCGTCGAAGAGCCTCGAGTATTTCCTGAGCAGCCAGCACTGGCTCGATGCCTTCCCGCCGCCGCTCGCGCCGCACTACGGCCGGCTCATCGATCACGTGCGCGCCTTTCTCGGCGCCGAGACGGCCGCGCCCGCGGCCACCACCGGCAGCTTCGCGGCTGCGCCCGCGCCGGCCGCTACCGGTACGGTCCCGGCGCTCATCGATCCCGCGCAGCTCAAGCGCTTCGAGACGGAGCTCGCCACCTACATCGGACCGCTGGCCCGGCACCTGGTGAAGCGCGCCGCGGCGAGCGCCGCCGGCCCCGAATCGCTCATCGTCATGCTCGGAACCGAGATCGAGTCGGAAGCCGAGCGCGGCCGCTTCGTCAGCGTCTGCCGGCAGTTCCTGCGGACCGGCAGATGAGCCCGGGCGCGAGCGGACGGCGGCCGCGCGTCACCCCCGCCGACGTCGCGGCATTCCAGGCCGACGGTGCCGTGGTGCTGCGCGGGCTGCTCGAGCCGCACGAGGTGGCGTTGCTGCGCGAGGGGATCGATGCCAACCTCGCCCAGCCGAGTCCGCGCGCCAAGGTGGCGAGCGCGCGCGACGATCCCGGGTTCTTTGTCGAGGACTTCTGCTGCTGGCAGGAGAACGGCCGCTATCGGCGGGTGATTTTCGAGTCGGCGCTCGGGGAGGCCGGCGGCCTCCTCATGCGCAGCGCGGTGGTGCGGCTCTACCACGATCACATGCTCACCAAGGAGCCGGGCACGCGGCAGCGCACGCCGTGGCATCAGGATCAGCCCTATTACAACATCGAGGGGCGGCAGAACTGCAGCTTCTGGATTCCGGTGGACCCCGTCGCGCGCGCGGCGACTCTCGAATTCGTCGCCGGCTCGCACCGGGGACCCTGGCTCATGCCGCGCTCGTTTCTCGACGCCGAGGCCAGGTGGTTTCCCGAGGGCAGCCTCGCGGATCTGCCCGACATCGAGGCGGACCGCGGCGCGCACCGCATACTCGGCTGGGCGCTCGAGCCCGGCGATGCGGTGTGCTTCCACATGCTGACGCTGCACGCCACCGCGGGCGTCGGCGCCGGGCAGCGGCGGCGGGTGTTCTCGGTGCGGCTCCTCGGC
>Ga0335073_10007166_pt1 | contig 15631 bp, 13 predicted proteins | sample Lox_Sample_22_FD_207093 | JGI IMG/M metagenome (GOLD analysis project Ga0335073, IMG submission 207093) | Soil microbial communities from Loxahatchee National Wildlife Refuge, Florida, United States - Lox_Sample_2.2 | ecosystem: Environmental > Terrestrial > Soil > Wetlands | place: USA... | reverse complement strand
CCGCGCCGCGGCCCCCCGGCCATCACGTGCCGGGCCGGCCGCTACCCGATAGGGTTGATCGGTGCCCGCGACCAGGAAGGCGGCGGCCGGGGCCGGGGATCTGCCCGGGCCGGCCGGTGACTACGGGTTCGTGGTGGTCGCCAGCCGGCTGCCGGTGGACCGGGTCGAGGAACCGGACGGCACGAGCGAGTGGCGGCGCAGCCCCGGCGGGCTGGTCACCGCGCTCGAGCCGGTCATGCGCTCCGCGAACGGCGTGTGGATCGGCTGGCCGGGCTCGGCCGGCCCGGCGCTGGGACCGTTCGAGGCCGACGGCATGCCGCTGGTCGGCGTGGGCCTGTCCGAGGACGACGTCACCGACTTCTACGAAGGTTTCTGCAACGCCACGCTGTGGCCGCTGTACCACGACGTGATCGTGCCGCCGGTGTTCCACCGTCCCTGGTGGGAGTCCTACGTCGTGGTCAACCAGCGCTTCGCCTGGGCCGTGGCCGAGCAGGCCGCCGCCGGTGCCACGGTGTGGGTGAACGACTACCAGCTGCAGCTAGTCCCGGCGATGCTGCGCACGATCCGCCCCGACGTGCGCATCGGCTTCTTCAACCACATCCCGTTCCCCGGCTACGAGATCTTCGCCCAGCTGCCGTGGCGTCGCCAGATCATCGACGGCCTGCTCGGCGCGGACCTGGTGGGATTCCAGCGCCACGGCGACACCGCGAACTTCCTGCGCGCCTGCCGCCGGGGGGCCGGCCGGACGACCAGGGGATCGCTGATCCGGGTCCCGGGCCCGACCGGGGTCCGGGAGGTCCACGCGGCGGCGTTCCCCGTCTCCATCGACGCGGCGTCGTTCGGCGAGCTGGCCAGCCACGACGACGTCCGGGCCCGGTCACGGGAGATCCGGGAGGCGATCGGCAATCCCGGCGTCGTCCTGCTGGGTGTCGATCGGCTCGACTACACGAAGGGCATCCGGCACCGCCTCGAAGCCTACAGCGAACTGCTCGACGAGGGCCGACTGCAATCGCCCGGGACGGTGCTCATCCAGGTGGCCAGCCCCAGCCGGGAACGCGTCGAGCAGTACCGCCTGCTGCGCGACGAGGTCGAGGTCACGGTCGGCCGGATCAACGGGGAGCACGGGGAGCTGGGCACCACCCCCGTGCTCTACCTGCACCAGTCCTACCCGCGGGAGGAGATGGCCGCGCTGTACCTGGCGGCCGACGTGATGCTGGTGACCTCGCTGCGCGACGGGATGAACCTGGTGGCCAAGGAGTACGTCGCCTGCCGCAACGACGAGAGCGGCGCCCTGGTGCTGAGCGAGTTCACCGGCGCCGCCGACGAACTGGTCGGCGCCTTCCTGGTCAACCCGCACGACATCGAGGGACTCAAGGACACCATCATGCGCGCGGCGACGGTCTCTCCCGGGGAGGCGCGGCGCCGGATGCGCTCGATGCGCAGGCGAGTGTACGAGCACGACGTGGCTCACTGGGCCGCCACCTTCCTCGATGCCCTGAAGGGTTCGTCCCCTCACCAACTGCAGGGAGTCTCCTCGTGACCGATCACCCCGCCACCGCGACCGACTTAGCCGCCCGTCCGCAGATACCGGAGGTCATGCGCGCCGCCGTGCTGTTCGGCCCCCGCGACATCCGCGTGGCCGACCGTCGCGTCCCGCGGCCCGGACCAGACGAGGTGCTGGTCAAGGTGGCCCTGTGCGGCATGTGCGGGACCGACCTGAAGATCTTTGACGGTCACTTCCCGCTGACCCCGCCGTTCGGGGACTACACGCCCGGCCACGAGTGGACCGGGACGGTGGCGGCGGTCGGCAGCCGGGTGGATGAGTTCGCGGCCGGCGACCGCGTGTGCATCGAGGCGCACAGCGGCTGCGGCCGGTGCGACAACTGCCTGGCCGGCCAGTACACGGCGTGCCTCAACTACGGCAACCGGGCCAAGGGACACCGCGCCACGGGAATGACGACCGACGGCGGCTTCGCCGAGTACGCCGTCCATGACGTCGGCTCGCTGTACCCCCTGCCGCCCGCGCTGTCCTTCGAGGACGCCGTGCTCATCACCACCGCGGGCACCGGCCTGTACGGGCTCGACGTGGCCGGCGGTTACATCGCCGGGCAGGACGTCGTGGTGTTCGGGCCCGGGCCCGTCGGGCTCATGACCGTGCAGGCGTGCCAGGCGCTCGGGGCCGGGCAGGTCATCCTGGTCGGCACCCGCTCATCCCGGCTGGACCTCGGCCGCCGCCTAGGCGCCGACCACGTCATCAACGCGCGCGAGACCGATCCCGTGCCCGCGATCCTCGGCTTCACCGGGGGCGCCGGCGCCGACATGGCCATCGAGTGCTCCGGCGCCCTCGAGGCGCCGCAGCTGTGCGCCGAGGTCACCAAGCGCGGCGGCAAGATCGTCATCGTGGCCTTCTACCCCGGGCCGGTGACGCTCGACCTCAGCGCCATCGTCCGTAGCGACATCAGCATCCACACCTCCCGCGGGGAGGGCGGCAACAACGTCAAGCGAGCGGTCGCCCTGGCCGCCCGGGGCAGGCTCCGCGGGGCCGAACTGGTCACCCATCACTTCCCGCTGGAGGAGATCGGCGCCGCCCTGCGGGTGGTGCGGGAGCGCGAGGGCGACCCGGTCAAGGTCGTGGTGCAGCCGTAGCCCGGCGCCCGCGCTACCCCGCGCCGTTGCCGAACGGCTGCTCGGCGTCGTACCCGTAGATCCACGCGTTGTGCGCGAGCGGGTCCTCGCTGGCGAACGCGGCGTCCCGGTCCTGCTGCTCCGGGCCATCGGGCAGGTGGTTGACGTACTGCCGCGCATGGCTGAGCATCTGCACGCGGGTGGTGCGCGGCTTGCGCAGCGCTTCGTAGCGGCTCAGCGCGCCCGCGGGATCGGACGCCGCCGCGGCTAGGCAGCCCGCCAGCACGGCCGCGTCCTCGATGGCCTGGGCGGCCCCCTGGGCGAGGAACGGGAACATCGGGTGCGCGGCGTCACCGGTCAGCGCGATCGGTCCGTTGGTCCAGCGGGGGAGCGGGTCGCGATCCAGCAGCGCCCACCGGCCGATCCGCTCGGCCGCCTGCAGCAGGCCGGTGAGCCGCGGGTCCCAGCCCGCGAACTCGGCCCGCAGGTCCTCGATGCGGCCCTCCGCGGTCCACGACTCGACGTGGTAGTTCCGCGCGGGCGTGAGCGAGACCAGGTTGACGTACCGCCCGGCCGAGATCGGGTAGTGCACGAGATGCCGGCCCGGCCCGAGCCACAGCGTCTGGACCGGGCGCAGCGCGAACTCCGGGGCCCGGTCGGCCGGGACCAGGCAGCGGTAGGCGCAGGTTCCGGAGAACGCGGGTGGCCCGGTCCGCAACACGGCCTCGCGAACCACCGAGTGCAGGCCGTCGGCGCCGATCACGACGTCGGCCGTGGCCGCTGGCCCGTCGGCGAAGGCCAGTTCCACGTGATCCGCGCGGCGGCGAACCGCGACGCACCGCGAGCCCAGGCGCGGGCCCGGCTGCGGCACCGCGGTGGCGAGGAGGTCCAGCAGGTCGGCCCGGTGGGCGGTGTAGGTGTGCTCGCCGTAGAGTCGCTCGCAGTCGGTCCCGAGCCGCTGCGAGAACAGCACGCGGCCATCCTGCCAGCGACGGAACTCCCAGCCCACCTGCAACGGCACGGCCAGGGCCTGGAACTGTTCCATCAGGCCCAGCCGGCGCAGCAGCCGCGCGGCGTTCGGCGGCACCACGATGCCCGCGCCGACCTCGGTGAGCATCGCGGCCTGTTCGTAGACCGTCACGTCCAGGCCGGCCCGGTGCAGGAAACCGGCCGCCGCCAGGCCCCCGATCCCTCCACCTATGACCGCAATGCGCGGACTCATGCCAGATGCCTCATATCGGGAGGCCATCTTCGTGCAGAGCCGCGCGGAGGTCAAGACACGCCTTGCTGGCGCCGGGCGGGGCCGCCCCGGCGCCAGCAAGCTCCCGATGGCTACAGCAGAATGAACGGATCGCTCTGCCTGATCGAGACGATCTCGCCGTTGGCGCTGTGCAGGGACGCGGTGTACCGGTACACGTGGCCCTTCTGCCCGGTCGGCGGGCTGATGGGTTCCGAGTGGTTGAACACGTTGATCGGCCCGTCGGCCACCCACTCCGGCGCCGGCGGCCCGAACAGGGCGCCGCTGACGTTGAGAGGGGCCCCGGGGTCGAGCGCTGGGACATGCTTGACGTCGGTCAGGTCGGTGCAGGTGGTCCTAAGGTCGTACAGACCGCCCACAGCGTGGCCGGCCACCATTTCCAGAGTCACCCGGAACTTGGTGCCAGCGGGCGTGTTGGCGTTCGGCGCGTCGTCCTGAATGTCCTTGACCGCGCCGGTATGGCTAACGTAAAGACTGGTGATCTTGGCGTCGTTGACGTTCATTACTAACCTCTCTGGTGAATCTGCGTGTGCCGCGCTCTTCGCGGCGGGGTAGGCCTTCCCGGCAAATATGAGCCGCGAGCTGATCCCCAGATACCCACGGCCGCACCGGACCGCGCGGCCGCTCACAGGACGAGCGCTGGCGCCACCACGGTCGGCCCGTCCGGGTCCGGTCCGGCTCGCGCCACCAGCTGGGCCGTGCCGCGGGGCACCCGGCGGAAGGCGAAGCGTCCCCCGTCATCAGCGTCCGTGGTCAGAGTCTCGGCCATGGTCCGCAACTCGATCGTGCGCGACTGCGGCGGGGCCAGCCAGCCGTCGATCCGCGCGCTCCCGTCCCGGTTCGCGTCGACCCGGATCATGATCGTCAGGCTGTCGCTGTCAAAGGTGATCGTCCGGCTCTGCTCCGTGCCCCGGGCGGCCAGCAGCCGCCCGTCATCCTCGGCACACAGCCGGGCCACCTCCACCTCCAGGTCGCGGAGGGCGAGCCAGAACCGGATCTGCTCCGGCAGGCTCGCGGGCATCGGGTCGGCCGCCTGGAACAGCTCACGAACCCCGTCGAGGATCGCTAGATCGCTCTCGTCCGGTGTCTCGTCATCGGCCGGCCTGCCGCTCAGGTCTGGATGCATCATCGGGGTTTCCTTCCGCCGAACTAGCCAGGAGTGCACGAAGCTTGGCCAGGCAACGGCCCCGAGTCGGGCCGATGCTCCCCCGTGGCATACCGAGCTGAGCCGCGACCACGTCATAGTCGGGACGCGGCACGAAAGCCACGATCCGCAGCAGCTCCTGGCAGTGCGGGGGCAGTTGCCCCAGCGCCTCCCAGAGCTCGCGCCGCAGGTCGGCGGCGACGGCCAGGTCCTCCGCGCCTGGCCGCTGATCGGGAACCGCGGCCAGGCCGTCCTGGTCCACGGGAACCTGCCTGCGCCCGGCGCCCCGTACCCGCCAGGCTTCCCGCCGTGTCGTGGTGACCAGCCACGCGGTCAGCGCGGCCGACGTGTGGATCGCGTCCAGGTGAGTGAGCAGCCGCAGCCACACCGTCTGCAGCACGTCCTCCGCGTCACTCGTGCTCGATCCGGCCGCCCGGGCCACCTGCCACAACAGCGGGCTGAGCTCCGTGACGATCTGGCCGATCGCATCCTCGCGGCCGCTGCGGGCCGCGTCGACCAGCACCTCGAGGCGCGCGCCGCGATCCGGCTGCGCCGGCGCGGTGGCGGATTCCCGGCTCTCCACGCCGGTCCTGAGCCACCCGGACCGCGCCAGATACGTTCCGGAGATAACAGAGCCATAACGGTCCGTCGCGCCCAAACCCGGCCAACGCCGTTGCCCTCGGCCCGGCAGGCTACGGAGCCGCCGCCCAGCGGATCGTGAACCGGTCGAGCATGTAGCCGAACGCGTTCACGGTCGGCTGGATGAAGTTGTCGCGGATGGTCTGCGCGGCCTGGCTCTCGGCCGTGCTGATCAGCGGGCGCGTGATCTGCGTGACGTGCGTGGACCGGTAGAACGCGATCTGCTGCGCCTGGGCGTAGAGCACAGAATCGGAAAACTGCGGACGTATCAGCACGCCGCAGCCGAATCCGGGGTAGGTCCAGCTGTGCTGGGTGGCGATCGGCTTGGACGGCATGTTGTTGATCGTGACGTCGTTGACCGACTGCGGAAGCTGCGGCAGCGGCAGCACCATCGTGACCGCCACGTGGCCCGGCTTGCCGCCCTCCGGGCGGCTCAGCACCCGGAGCCGGTAGTGGCCCGACGCCGGTGCCCACCACGACGGCCCGGGATTCAGATCGACGGTCGCGGACGCGTACCCCACGGCGTAGAAGGTGCTGGAGTACCAGCACGGCCAGGGGCCGATGTTCTTGGACACCCTGTGGGTGAAGAAGAAGGAGAAGTTCTCCCGGCCCAGAGCCGGCCGGGAAATGCCTTCGATCCGCTGCAGCACCCACGGCCCCAGGTCGGTGTTGGTGACCGTGCCGGCCGTGATGCTCTGCCACGGCCAGCCGAACTTGATCGTCGGCAGGTGCACGTTGACGCCCACCAGATGCAGCGCGGCCGACAGGCCGAGCAGCGCGACGGAAGCGATGGCGCGGCGGAAAATCCACGCCACGGCCAGCAGGATCACCGCCCACTTCAGCCGCGCCGGGATCCACCGGCGCCGGGGCCGGCGACCGGGCAGGCGTGCGGGGGGCATAGGCCCGCCGGCCCCACGGTCCCCGGGCCACGACGGCGCAGGCCGGGGCGCGGCCAGCCTCTCGTCATGGCCCGGCCAGGGGTCGCCGTCGGCCGATGCGTCCCAGTCGGCGGGCCCGCTCAGGCCGGGCGGCTCGCCGAGCGGTTCCGTTCGTCCGTACGGCCCGTCTGCACTCGGCCACGCCATCCTGGGCTGTCTGGGCCGGTTGACGCTGAGCATGCCCAGTAGGAGGAGCAGGACACGAACCACGGGGGCACCTTCCTTCTGCGCTCGCGCGGACGACCTACGCGATGGCCGGGTAGCTGAGGCTCAGCACCACCGGGACGGCGCCGAACGGCCGGCGGAACCGCGCGCCCGGCTTGTCCGGGGTTTGGGACTCGTCGATGTTGGGCCAGCGCATGTTCATGTGCTCGACGGTGAGACCCGCGACCGAATAGGGGAACTCCATCGCCGAGGTGTGATGCTGCTTGAGCAGGCCGCCCCAGCGGAACGCCGCGAAGGCCAGGGCCAGCTCGCTGACGGACAGGTCGCCCGTCCCGGTCAGGTCGACCCGGTAGACGCCCGCGGCCAGGTCGATAAGGTCGTAGGCACACTGTTCCAGCGCCGCCGACTTGGTCCGGTACACCGAGCCGTCGAGGTTGACGGCGCCGAGCTTCTCCCCGTGCACCGGCGAGCGGCGCGGCCGGGCCTCGCACTGCATCCAGTCGCACGCCGCCAGCATTTGCCACGGGATGCCGGTCCGGCTGGCCACCTCGCGGTACAGCAGCTCGGCGCGCACGAGCGGCACCTTGGCCTGTGACGCGAACGCGTTCTTCACCGACGGGGGCAGCAGCTGCCGGTAGGACGCCGACCTCGGCCGGCGCGTGCGGACGCCCAGCTTCGTTGTCACCTGGTCGCCTGCTCCCGCCCGGCGCAGGCTCGTCGTCGCCCGGCCGTCCGCAGGCGCCGCCCGGAAGCTCGTCGTCGCCGGGTCGTCCGCAGCTGGGCGCGATCTGGTCATCGCCCGATCGTCGGCAGCCAGGCCCGATCTGGTCATCGCCCGATCGTCGGCAGCCAGGCCCGGTCCGCCCCCCTCCCGATCATCCGCAGCTGCAGGCCGGAAGCTCATCGTCGCCGGGTCGTCCCCCGGTGCGGGCCGGAAGGCCGACGTCGTCTGGATCGGCGACATGTCCGCGGACAGATGCTGGTACGAGTACGACTGCGTGGCTGGTTCCGTCGAAGCTGGCGGTGACCGCAACGGATCCGCCGAGTGCGGCCGCGCCTGGGACCGGGCCCTCGGCGGCGTGGCCGACGTCCCGGGGGCGACGCCGGACGGCCCGGGGGCGGTCGGCCAGAACCCGGGAATGGACGGGGATCCGGCTCCGTCTGCGGGGATCGGCCCGGCTGGCTCCGGCCACGATCCGGTCCCGGTCGTTGCCGAGCCCGGGCCGGCCGACGAGGGACCGGCGGCTGTCGGCGACGGTCCCGGGCTCGTGGCCGACGGACCGGGGCTGGTGGGTGTCGGCTGGGGCGCACTGGGCGTCGGCTGGGGCGCCGTCGGGGATGGCGACGGGCTGCCGGACGGCGGCGCCGACGAACTCGGCGACGGCTGAGGGCTGCTGGGCGCCGGCGACCTCGCACCCGGCAGCGTGCTCGCCGCGGGAGAGGAGGGCGCCGGGCGGTTGGGCCGGGACGTGGCCGCCGGGCGCGGCGCTGATTGTGCGGCGGGCGCGCCGGCGTCGTAGCGGTAAAGGTTGTACTGCTGCATGAGCTGGATGAGGTCGGCGCCGTACTCGGGATTCGTCGCGTAGACGCCGGTCAGCGCGTTCGCGAACGCGTCCGGGTCACTCCGGTCGGCCATGGCCTGGGTGTAGTAGCCGCTGGTCGCGAGCAGCTCACCGTGATCTTGAATGCTCTCCGCGAAGTTGTGATACACCCGGAAGCCCGAGCTGATGGTCACCCACTGGCCGTTCTCGTACTCCTCGGTCGGCAGGATGTCGCTGCCGGCCGGGCCCGTGCCCTTGATGCCGAACAGGTTGTGATCGTTGACCGCCAGCGCGCTCTGCCCCCAGCCCGACTCGTCGATGGCCTGGGCGATGGTGACGGAGGCCGGGACGCCAAAGCGACGCTGGGTGGCCAGCGCTCCCGGCGCGATCGCGTTGATGAACGCCTGTTGTGCGCTGGTCGCCTGCGCCGGAACCGTGCTGGCCGCGGGCCGGTGCCGGCGGTACGGGGTGGACGACGACGATGCCGCTGCGCCACGGCCTTGCCCCGCGGCGGGCAGCCCGGGGATCGTCGACCCGCTCGCAGCGGCGGTCGCGGGTGAGCCCGACGGGCCGTAGTCGGCCGTGCCCGGCACGTCCGCCGACGTGGTGCCGTCGCTCGGCTGGCTGGCCGAGGTAGCGCCGTGGGCGGCAGGCCGGTGGCCGCGCGGCGTGGTCTGGCGGGTCGGCCGGCCCCCGTGGCCCGCGCTGGCGGACGGCAGGCCGGGAATGGCAGTGGTCTCGGCCTGCTGGGCCCCGGCGGGCGGCGGCGAGTTGGCCGCGGGGTCTCCCGGGATGGCCGTGCTGGTCGGTGGCGCCGGCGCCTGCGCTTGCCCGCTGCCCGCCGGGGTGCTGGAGGTCGTGGTCGGCGCCAGGTGGCCGTTGTTGACGAAGCCGACCACGCCCTGCGCGGCGAGCGGGGCGCTGTACTGGTGGGCGTTGACCGAGAAGTTGGGCAGCGAGTCGCCGCCGATCGTCGACAGGACGCCACCGGAGTACTTCGTGACGACCTCCACGTGCCCGTCGAACAGTACCCAGTCGCCAGGCTGCGGCACGTAGCCATCGCCCAGCGGGTGCCACCGGCCGTGCGCCTCGGCGTCCTGGAGCACCGAGGTGATGTTGAGCGAGTCGGGGTTCGGGTCGACCCGCACGTCGGCCCAATCGTGCAGCGGCCAGGGGTAGGAGGTGCCGCCGGTGACCCAGCTCTGCTGGCCGACCACCTGGGCCCCGAGTTCGAGCGTCAGGCTGGCGAAGGCCGCGCACGACTCCCCGTGGTCGACTCCGTCGATGCTGTCGTGCTGCCAGATGATCGCCTCCATCTCGGCAGGCGTCTTGTTCTGCGCCATCCGGAGGTAGTAGCTGGCCACGTTGACGATCGCTGAGCGGAGCGCGGCGTCGTTCGTCGGCGCCACGGTGGTGGCCGTTCGCTCGAGGGCCATCAGGCGGATGGGCATGCTGGCCGGCGACGTCAGGTCGGCCGGCGCGCTGGGCACAAAGGAGAATCCCGTTATGGTCCCGCTCGCGCTGAGGCTCACCAGCGCCGTCATCTGCTGCCAGCGCGGCTTGCTTGCGGAGATCACGAGCTCACCTCCTTTCGTGGTGCAGGTGGGGGGTAGTCGTCGGAGAGCATGTGCCGACGGGGTCAGGTCACGATGACCGCTTTGCGCCGGGAAGCTGCTGGAGAATGGCCTGGACCTGTGCGTCGCCTGGGTTGTTCGAGTTCTCGAACAGCACCGCGGCGTTCTGGGCCGCGCCCGGGGCCGCGCCCACCATCCACCGCTGGTACACGTCGGCCACGAGCGCACCCTGCCCGGCCACGCTGGTCATCGGACTGGCGCAGAGCGGCGGGTAGCCGTCACGCGCGGTGAGCGCCGCCGATCCGGTGTACCGCAGGCAGTTCGCGGCGCTGCCCTCCAGGCCCGGCTGGACCACCGACTTGCCGTTCGCGCCGATCACGGTGGCCCCGCCGATGATGCTGTTGATCGCACGCGCCGCGACCTGCAGGCTGTCCAGCGGGTTGAACGGGTTGTAGGGATGGTGCAGGTTGAGCGACCAGGCCACCTGTCCGCCCAGCGCGGGAGTCACCGGCTCCAGCCCGAGCCGCCCGCTCGCGGGGTCGTTGAAGTCGGGGTTGTCTCCGCTGGTCATCAGGGCGAACACCCACAGGACCTGGCGCGTCGCCTGGTTGCATGCGAAGTTGACCTGGTCCGGCTCGGACACGACGTCGGGATTCTGGCACGCCTTGCTGATCTGGCTCTGCACCGTCGCCACGCTCGCAGGCCAGGACGCGCCGCCGCCCGACAGCAGTAGCGCCAGCACGATGATGGCCACGGCCAGTATCACGAGCCCGATCGCCGCCTTCTGGCCGCGCGACAGCCCGGTCCGATAGGAGCTGTACCGGCCCAGGTTGATGAGCGTCTCCGTGCGCGACTGCGGCGGCCGGTCCGGGCCGTAGTAGGCGGTGCCGTCATACGGCCGATCCACCTCGCCGCGGAGCAGCGTCCGGACGTCGTCGAGCTCCCGCTCCAGTTCCGCGGTCTTGCTCTTCAGGTCAGCGAGACGCTGGCTCTTGTGGCGGACGGAGTGTTCGGAGTTCACTCTCACCTGTTTCACCTTCTAGCACGAGACCAGACCCGGGATGGAACTGCCTGCGCTGGCACGGGCCGGCGGGGTGTCAGCACGGTCCGCGAGCGGACCTCGGCCGCCCGGGCGGGCCGTGCGCCCGGAGCCGCCGGCCGGCGACCGCCGGGATCGGCGGGCGCACGGCGGCGGCCAGCCGGGCGGCCAGGCCGGAGGGCAGATCGCGACAACCCATCCGCCCCGGCGGGCGACCGCGGACTTCGGCCGCGACCGTCCGGAACCCGCCCTCCGTGGCCTCCCGAGCACGATATGGTCGTGACCTGGAGCGATGACCTACCTGGGACATGGGGTTAATTAGAACACACTAACGGACACGCTGTGAAGCCTTCTGAATTAGAACACATGTTCGTGCTAGAGTGCTCTACCCTGCCTCATTGAGCGGCCCCGATGATCATCACTGCAACGCTCCGCGCCCGATGACGCCGCTGCTCGCTCGGCTGGGCGGTTCGCCCGGGGCCGGGTGACCCCTTAGCCGCTCCCCCCGCGGTCGGCCCGGATCAGGCGGCGCCGCAGCACGCGCTGCAGCCAGGTCAGCGGCAGGGCCGCGGCCAGGCCCGTGCCCAGCGGGAGGAACGGCGCCGCCGACCCGGCTACGACCTCGCCGCGCCACAGGGCGGCGGCGGACGCGCGCGAGAGCACACCCGGCTGCAGGAACGTGGGCGGGATCGGCAGAACCCGCCAGCGCGACACCGGCCAGATGATCATGAACGCCCGGCCGATGACCTCGTTTTCCGGGATGGTCCCGTCGCCCGGGTCATCCTGGTGCAGGCGCGAGTCCGCGGAGACCGCCCGGTTGTCCCCCAGCACCCACAGTCGCCCGGCCGGCACGGTGACGCTGAAGTGGCCCGAATAGCCCTCGGGGGCGTCGCTGGGAGTGTCGCCCGGGTGCAGGTAGGACTGCTCGTGCAGGGCCACCCCGTTCACGGTGATCAGCCCCTGAGCGTTGCAGCAGACGACTCGGTCGCCAGGCACGCCGATCACGCGCTTGATGTAGTCGGTCTGCCCTGGCGCCGTGCCGAACAGCCCGCCGATCGCGCCGAACAGTGGGCCGAGCGTGGCGTGGTAGACGCGGACCAGCGGATCGGAACTCGGGCGCGACGCGGCCGGCCGAGGGTCCCAGGAGCCCGCCCCGTCAAACACGACGATGTCGCCGGGCTGGATGCTCCGGAAGTGGTAGACGAGCTTGTTGACCAGGACCTTGTCGCCCTTCTCGAGGGTGTTCTCCATCGAGCCGGTCGGGATGAAGAACGCCTGGAGCACGAAGCTCTTGATCACCAGGGCGATCACCAGGGCGATCAGGACCAGCAACGGAAGTTCGCGCCACAGCGATCGGCGCCTGTTACGCGACCGGGTCGGGGTCCGGCTCCCGGCGTTATCGGCGCGCGTGCCCGGGGAGGCCGTCGAGCCGCCGCCGCTCCCGCCGCCACCCTGCTTGTCGTCCGCCGTTCCGCCCGGCGCGGAGACCTGCGCGAGCGGAGGCGCCGGCGTCTCCGACGCTGCAGGGGTTCCCTGGGCCGCCGGGTGGTCGGGGCCGGCCGGGAGATCCCCCTCGGATCCATCGTCTGGCACTGACCGGCCCAGCAGCCGATCACTCATGCCTGGCTCGCCTTCGCATCGGCACGAGCCTAGCCCCCGAGGCGAACATGGCCCGCCCGGGTGGACCCGGCCGGGCGACGCGCCAGCTCGCACCGGCCGGCCACCCGGACGGCACCCGAGAGCGGGTCGGCGGACCAAATCCGGTGCCGAGCATGCCACTATGAGGCAATGCCCTCCCCGCGCCTCCAGTGGACCGTCGCGGGCTGCGTCGCCGGCTGGGCGACCGCCCGCCTGACGGCCGCTGACCGCTTCCACCCGCTGGAGCGGGTCGCCGTGCCGCTGTTGTCTCTCACGCCGCAGGCGGCCACCGCCGCCTGGCTGGCCGCGCTGGCGCTGCGGAGCAGGCGCCCGTCGGCGACGGCGGCGCTCGCCGCGGCGGTCCTGACCGCGGTCGTAGTCCCTCGCGCGATCCCGCGTCGGCAGCCTGCCGCCGCCGGGCCCGAGCTGACCGTGCTGACGGTGAACCTGCAATACGGCCGGGCCGCTGGCGACGGCCTGGTCCGGCTGGTCCGCCGGACCGGTGCTGACGCGCTGTTCGTGCAGGAACTCACGGGAGACGCCGTGATCCGGCTGAAGCTGGCCGGGCTAGGCGAGCTGCTGCCGAACGAGATGCTCGACGTCGAGGAATACCGCTACCGCGGCAGCGGCATCTACGCCCGCTACCCGCTGCGCGACGGCCTGGTCATCGGGCCGAGCTACGCCTCGCAGCCCACGGCCCGGCTTGACCTGCCGTCGGGACAGTCTGTGCAGCTGGTGTGCGTGCACCCGCATCCGCCGATGCCGCCCTGGAACCTGCCCTCGGCCCCGCGCTGGCGGGCGGAGCTGTCCGCGCTGCCGCCGGCCGGGAATCCGCCGGTCGTGCTGGCCGGGGATTTCAACGCCACCGCAGATCACGCGCAGTTCCGCCGGCTGCTGCGCCTTGGCCACGTCGACGCGGCCAGCCAGGTGGGCCGGGGACTGGTGCCCACGTGGGGGCCGGAGCCCCGCGGCCGGCCCGCGCTGCTGGCGTTCGACCACGTCCTGGTGGACCCGCGCTGCGCGGTGCTCGGCACGTCGGTGCACCGGGTGCCGGGCAGCGATCACAAGGCGCTCTGCGCGAAGTTCCGGCTGCCGTCCTGACCGAGTGCCCGCACGAGCTCACAGGGATCAGAGGGAGAACGCTGAGCCGGCCGCCTGCCGTCCGATCCCGGCCAGGCGCTGGAAGCCGTAGCTGCCTGAGGTCCGCAGCTCCCGGGCCGCCTCGGTCAGCGCGCCAAGCGCGGCGAACGCGAACGCGCCGCCGACCGAGATCCGCGCCACGCCGAGTTCGGCGAGCTCGGCCACGGGCGGCGCCGCGCCCACCGCGAGCACGTTGACCGGCCGGTCGGAGCAGCCGACGACCTCGCGGATGTCGCTAGCCCGGGTGAGGCCGGGGGCGTAGAGCACGTCGGCGCCCGCCTCGGCGTAGCGCTGCAGCCGGGCGATGGTGTCGGACAGGTCGTCCCGGCCGTGGAGGAGGTTCTCCGCGCGCGCGGTGAGCACCAGCCGCCGTGGCCCGGCGTGAGCCGCCTCGACCGCCGCCGCCACGCGCTCGGCAGCCAGCGAGGCGTCGTAGATCGGGTCGTCGGCGCGCCCGGTGGAGTCCTCGATCGAACAACCCGCCAGCCCGGCGCCGATCGCCGCCGCCACCGTCTCGGCAACCTGCTGCGGGTCGTCGGCGAACCCGTTCTCCAGGTCGGCCGAGACCGGCAGCGGGGTGGCCCGCACGATCGCGGCGGCGTGGCCGATGGCCTGATCCCGGGTGACCGAGCCGTCGGGCCGGCCAAGCGTGGCGGCGAAGCCGCTGCTGGTCGTGGCGAGCGCCCCGAAGCCCAAGGAGGCGAGGATCCGGGCCGACCCGATATCCCACGGGTTCGGCAGCAGCAATGGCCGCCCGGGACGGTGCAGCGCGAGGAAACGGTCGGCCAGGTCGGCGCCGGGCGCGCCGGCCGCTGCGGCGTCAGACGATGACGCGCCAGATGTCGTGGTCATCCGATGATTCTGTCAGGGCTGGTAGGAGCCGGGGAGCCATGCGCGGGAGCTGACCGCGATCGCGTTCCACGCATTGATCGTGACGATCAGGCTCAGCAGCGCGGCGACCTCGTCGGCCGAGAACTCGGCGGCGACCCAGTCGTATTCCCTGGCCGGCACGTGGGTGTCGGCCAGCAGCGTGACTGCCTCGGTGAAGGCCAGCGCCGCGCGTTCGCGGGCGCTGAAGTAGGGCGTCTCGCGCCATGCGGCCAGGCCGTACAGCCGCTGCTCGGTTTCGCCGATCGCCCGGGCGTCCTTGGTGTGCATGTCGATGCAGTACGCGCAGCCGTTGAGCTGGGAGGCGCGGACGCGGACCAGTTCGCGCAGCCGGGGGTCGAAGTCGACCCGGTCGAGCTCGCGGGTAGCGGTGTGGTCCAGGTGGCCCATGGCCTTGGCGAACGCCGGCGCGTGCGCGTCGAAGTCCAGCCGGACCGGGACCTGCGTGGCGGTGTCTGGGGCATTGGTCGCTGTCGTCATGCCCCCACGCTAGCCGCCATTAGGCCCAGGACTATGGTCCATTTGTATGACGGATTCATGGGCCAATCTCGAAGCAGGCGCCGACGCCGGGTCGGCCCCCGCTGCGGCCGGACTCGACCTGCACCTGGAGCTGACCGGGCCGCGGGTGCGGGCCGCCCTCGAGAACGCCCTGCGGCAGGCGGTGCAGGACGGCCGGCTGACGGCGGGGATGCGGCTGCCCGCTACCCGCACGCTGGCCGCCGATCTCGGCGTCGCGCGCAACACCGTGGCCGACGCCTACGGCCAGCTGGTCGCTGAGGGCTGGCTCACCGCCCGGCAGGGCTCGGGCACCCGCGTCGCCGAGCGCGTCACGGCGCGCGCCGCGGCCGCGCCGCCCGGGCCCGTGCCGCCCGCGCCCGCGCCGCCCGGGCCTGTACGGCCCGCGCCCGTGCTGCCCGCCACCGTGCCGCACGCGCCGTCGGCGCCGCGCTACGACCTGCGCCCCGGGGTGCCTGACCTGAGTGAGTTCCCGCGCGCGGCCTGGCTGGCGGCGGCCCGGCGCGCTGTGTCGGCCGCGCCGTCG
>Ga0335073_10007165_pt1 | contig 15631 bp, 11 predicted proteins | sample Lox_Sample_22_FD_207093 | JGI IMG/M metagenome (GOLD analysis project Ga0335073, IMG submission 207093) | Soil microbial communities from Loxahatchee National Wildlife Refuge, Florida, United States - Lox_Sample_2.2 | ecosystem: Environmental > Terrestrial > Soil > Wetlands | place: USA... | reverse complement strand
CCGCGAGCCTGGCCGGGCGGCCGGTGATCCTGGCCGACCTGTCGCACCGGGTGCTGGCCTGCGAGCCGGGCAGCGCCGATCCGGCCCGGCTGCTGACCGGGTTCGCCCGGCGCAGCCGGGCGATCTCCAGCCGTTCTGGGCGCACGGTCTATGACGGGGCCTCTGGCTGGCTGGTCACGCCGGTGGGCGCGCGGGGCGAGGACTGGGGCCGGGTGATCCTGGTCTGCGACGGGCCGCCGGGCGGCACCGACACCGTGCTCATCGAGCGTGCCGCCACCACGCTCGCGCTCGGCCGCCTGCTCGCCAGGCACGCAGAAAGCCTTGACCGGCAGGCCCACCGGACGCTGATCACCGGCATCATCAGCCAGGCCCACGCCGACCCCGCCGAGGCCGCGGTGCGATCCCGGGCGCTCGGGGTCCCGGTGGACGGCCGCCAGCTCATCGCCATGGTCGTCCGGCTGGGCGATCCCTCCGGGGCACTCGGCGTGTCCGCGCACGCGCGGGTGCTCGACGTCGCCGACGCCGCGGCCGCGGCCTGCCGCGCCGAGCGGATCCCGTCCCTGGTCGGGACGCTGGACGACGCCCGGGCCGGGGCCATGCTCTCGCTCAGCCCGCGAGCCGACCCGGATCGGGTGCTGAGGAGCCTCGCGGCGCGGCTCGGCTCCGGCCGGGACGATCTTGTGATCGGGGTCGGCGCCGTGGCCGGCTCCATCAGGGACGTGCGCCGCTCGTTCCTCGAGGCCACCCAGGTCGCCGACGTCGCGGCCGAGCGCCCGGACGGCTGGGGCTCCGGCGCGGGCCGTCCCGCGTTCTACCGGCTGGCCGACCTGCGCCTGCGCGGCCTGCTGCACCTGCTCCGCGACGACCCGCGGGTCCAGACGTTCGTGGAGCGTGAACTCGGCGCGCTGCTCGCGTCCGAGCCGGACACGTCGCTGCTCGACGTGCTCGCCGCCTACCTCGCGGCCGGCGGCAACAAGGCGGAGGCAGCCAAGAACTCGCATCTGGCCCGGCCGACGTTCTACGAGCGGCTCCGGAGGATCGAGCGCATCCTCGGCACCGACCTGAGCTCGGCCGAATCACGGACGTCGCTGCACGTGGCCCTGCTGGCACTGGAAGCGTTATCACCGGCGCGGAGCGCGGGTCAGGCGTCGAGGATCTGGTCGGCGCGCTCGACCACCGGGCCTTCGCAGCTCCACGGGAAGTTGATCCAGAGGTCGGTGCGCTTCCAGACGTAGTCGCACTTGATCACGGACCGGGGCTTCTCGTAGATCACCGCCGAACGCACGTCCTCGACGTGATCCTTGATGAAGGTGTGGACGAGCTCGATCGTCCGGCCTGAGTCGGCGACGTCGTCGGCGATGAGGACCTTCTTGGCCGAGAAGTCCACGGCGCTCGGCACGGGCGGCAGCATCACCGGCATGTCGAGCGTGGTGCCGACTCCGTCGTAGAACTCGACGTTCATCACGTGCAGGTTCTTCACCGCGAGCGCGTAGCCCAGGGAGCCGGCCAGGAAGAGGCCACCGCGGGCGATCGACAAGATCAGGTCGGGCTCGAAGCCGTCGGCCGCGATAACCTTCGCCAGCTCACGGGATGCCTCCCCGAACCGCTGCCAGCTGAGATTCTCACGCTCGTCGTTCATGGCCGCCTCACTATCGGGGGTGCTCGTAGATCATCGTGCCATGCGGAGGGATACCGGCTCCCGCGGGCCAGCGCAGGCGTGTGTGACATCGCGCTGGTTTACGGTGTTCTCAGGGTTCTCAGGATGGTGTGGAGCTGGTGATGTCCGATCCTCTCGGCGAGTCAGCCGCTGCTGACGTCATCAGCAGCGGCGGTGAGGGCTTCGGCGAATTCGTGGTGACGCGGTGGCGGGGAACGAGCATCCGGCTGCGGCGCGCCGGGGTGGCGGTCGGCCTCCTGGCACTCGGCGGGCTCATCGCCGCGCTGATGCTCACCCGGCCTGCGGCATCGCGGGCACCGGCTCTGCCTGCCCCGCTGCCCGCCAGCGAATCCCCCGGCCCTGGCGGGATATTCGCCAGCGGCGTCGCGGACGGCCACGCCTGGCGGCTGGCGGTGCAGGACATCGCCGACCCCGGCTACAGCTGCGTTCCCGCGATCACCGTCGACGGGACCGACGCTGACCCGGTGTCCGCGACCGCGGGCAACTACGCCGATATGGCCCTGGGCCCGGCCGCGCCAGGTATCGGCTTCGCGTTCCTTCAGCTGCCCGCGCAGGTCCGGCAGGTCGTCTTGAACGGCCAGGAAAGCCTCCCCGCGACCACGGCGACCGTCTGCGGACAGCGCTACCACGTCGTCGGCTTCGCCTACCGGCTGGCACGCCCGCCGCAGATCACCGCGGTGCGCCGGCCGGACTGGCCGAAGCTGAGGGCCACCACGGGCGGCACCCCCCCGGACGGGCCGCCCGTCTATCAGCTGCCGCCGACCAGCCAGCCCGTGACGGACACCATCTCGCAGGGCGACGGCATCTGGACCAACGTGGGGTCAACCGGCGCCGAGACCGCCCAGGGCATCGTGGGCTCCGGCCCGGCCTGGTCGATAACCGTCCTGCTTGACGCGGGGGGAGACTGCTACAACTTCGCCGCGCCGGTTTCGTTCGGCAGTCCGCAGATGGGCTCGTGCGGCCCCATCAGCACACCCGACGGCGCGGAAACGATCATCGCGTTGCCGCTGTCCTACCCGCCGGACGCGGACAACGCCGCCACCGGATACGCCGTCCAGGTGAGCCCGGTCACGGCCCACCTCAGGGCCACCGCCTCCGACGGATCCTCCCAGCTGGTGACGCCGCAGGTGGTAGGCGGCCGCAGGTACGCCGCGTTCGAGATCGGCGCGTCACTCCGGCTCGAGCGCCTGACCTGGCTCGATGCGGCGGGCCGGGAGATAGCCAGCACCACCGCGCTGCCCCGGTTCGGATACACGCAGTTCCAGCCCTGAGGCCGGTCGCCGGCCAGCCGCGGTCGCCGGCCAGCCGGGTCGCTCTCGCCGGGCAGGAAGCAGCCGATCAGCAGGTTCACCGGTACGCCGTCCTGGTCAGGATCTTGCACCGGCTCAGGCCGGGGGTGCTGCTGCTGTCCGTGTGCCTGCTGGACGTCGCGGTCCTCGCGCTGCTGGCCGCGCCGCCGGCCGCGCTTCGACGCGGGCCCCTGAGAGCGGGACTGCGGGAAAGGCCGGGACTGCGGAAAGGCAGGGCGCAGGACGCTCAGCCGACCTCGCGCGCGGCACCCTGGCCGTCCTCGCGCGCGACGGTCTGACCGGCCTCGAGCGCGGCGTGCTCGAGGCGGCTGCGGTAGCCCTCCCACCACGCCTGATCGCCCGGCGCCAGGTTGTCGTTGCCGTCACGCAGGCCGGCCGCGCCGTCAAGGAGCTCGCGGATGATGTCGGCCTGCCCGGCGTGCCGGTCGGTCTCGGCGATCATGTGGACCAGGATCTTGTGGAGCGTCACCTCGCTCCGGTGGTCCGGCCACCAGGGCACGTGGCCGACCGCGTCCAGCGCGAGCGCGCCGATGGTGGCGTCGGAGTGCGCCCAGGCCCGCCGGTACAGACCGATGATCTGCTCGCGTGACTCGCCGGCCGTGGCCCACATGTCCGCGTTGGGCTCGGCGTCATCCTCCAGCCACGGCAGCCGCTCGCCGAACGGGCGCCCGAAGGTGTCGCCGAAGTAACCGAACTCGACGCTGGCCACATGCTTGATCAGTCCCAGCAGGTTGGTGCCGGTGGGCACCATGGGGCGGCGGATGTCGTACTCCGAGAGCCCGTCGAGCTTCCACAGCAGCGCCTCGCGAGCGTCCTGCAGGTAGCGGTGAAGGTCCGTTTTCGGATCCGATCCGGTCATGCCGCCAGTCTGCCACCGTCAGACTGGCACCTGAAATTTCAACTGATCGCTGGCCCGCCTACCCGAGCCGGGGCGGGAAGCCTCCGGTAGCCACGGGACCCCAGCCCACCGGGGTGATGCGCAGCAGCGACTTGTTCTGGCGCACCATGGCCTGCCGGTACTCCGCCCAGTCCGGGTGCTCGCCGGAGATCGACCGGAAGTACTCCACCAGCGGCTCCACCGCCGCGGGCACGTCGAGTACCTCGGCGGTGCCGTCGACCTGCACCCAGGGCCCGCCGAAGTCGTCGGACAGCACGACCACGCTGACCTGTTCGTTGCGCCGGGCGTTGCGGGTCTTGGCCCGTTCGGGGTAGGTGGCGACCACGATCCTGCCCTCGGCGTCGACCCCGCAGGTGACCGGCGAGGCCTGCGGCCGCCCGTCGGCCCGGGCCGTGATCACGATCGCGTGGTGCCGGGCGGAAACGAAGTCGATCAGCTCATCTCGGCTGACTGTGGTATTCGTTGCGATCTGGGGACTCACGGCACCACCGTAGCAACGGGGACCACCTTGACCAGCGGTACCAGCCCATATAACGATTGACGGTATGTCCGAGCTGCCAACGTGGGCACGCGACGCGCTCGCCGGGGTCTACGATCCCTGCTGCCGTGAGAAGGGCATCTCGGTCCTGGACATGGGCCTGGTGCGTTCGGTCCAGGTCGAAGACGGGGTGGCCAAGGTCGAGCTGCTGCTGACGTCGGGCTGGTGCCCGTTCGCGGCCGGCGTGCTCACCGAGGTGAAGAACCAGATCCTGGGCCAGCCCGGGATCAGCGACGCCGACGTGTCGATCGTCTGGGACGAGGCCTGGACGACGGACCGCCTGTCCCCCAGGGCGCGGGACATCCTGCGCTTCCTGCCCCCGCCCGCGGCCGTGGCCGACCGGGACGAGTACATCCGCGCCCACCTGCCCGCAAAGGAGTAACGATGATCGACGATGCCTTCGTCTTCGACTGCGTGGCGCACGTCTTCAACTTCGACCCGAAGAACGCGTTCGGGAACCCGGGGCTGATGTTCGACAACCACCTGTACGCGTTCCACAACGCGCTGACCCCGGACGACCAGCCCAAGCTGCCGCCTGAGGACTTCCTGCGGCAGTGGACGCCTTCGGACATCCGCAAGATGGTGTACGAGGAGTCCGACACCGACATGCTGGTGGCGATGCCGCTGCCGCTGACCGACTTGTTCCACGACGGCCTGTCGCCCTGGGAGTCCTGCGCCGACCTGGCCAGCCGGGACCCGGACCGGACCATCTTCTGGGGGTCGGTCAACCCGCTGGAGGGGCGCAAGGCGCTGGACCTGATGGAGCGCCAGGTCGGGGAGTTCAACGCGCGGGCGTTCAAGTTCTACAACGTCCGCTATGACTACGGGTCGCCGTACCCGTGGCGGATGGACGACCCGAACATCGCGTTCCCCATCTTCGAGAAGGCCCAGGAACTTGGCGTGAACCTGATCGGGGTGCACAAGGGCGTGCCGCTCGGCCCGCAGCCCATCGAGCACACCCAGACCTGGGACATGGACGGGGCGGCGGCCAACTTCCCCGACATCAACTTCGTCATCTTCCACGTCGGCCTGCCGTTCCTCGACGAGACGTGCTGGCAGCTGATCAGGTACCCGAACCTGTACGCGTCGATCGCCGCGACGATCAACTTCGTGGTCCGGGCGCCGCGGATGTTCGCGGAGATCATGGGCAAGCTGCTCTTCTGGTGCGGCGAAGACAAGATCATCTACGGCTCGGAGGCGCCGCTGTTCCACCCGCAGTGGGCGCTGCGCGCGTTCATGGACTTCCAGATCCCCGAGGACCTGTGCGCCGGGTACGGCTACCCGCAGCTCACCGAGCAGGCCAAGCGCAAGATCCTCGGCGAGAACCTGCTCCGCCTGCACGGCATGGACCTCGCGGAGGCCAGGGCACGGGTTTCCTGACCGCCGCGAGGTCCGCCTGACTCAGCAGCCGCCGACTCAGCAGCCGGTGCACTGGCCGGGGGTGTTCCCCGCGATCAGCGAGTCCTTCAGCGTGACAGTGGCCGGCTTCGCGGAGAACAGGCCGCCGCCCTGGACCGTGACGCCGTGGCTCCCGGCCATCGAGTTACGGGTCACGGTGGTGTGCTGGAGGGTGAGCCGCACCGGCGGCCCGGTGACGTTCGCCCCGTTCCAGATCCCGCCGCCCTGCGCCGTGCCTGCGGGCCCGGTGGCCGTCCCCGAGTTGCCGCTGACCGTGACGTTGACAAGCGCGAGGAGACCGTCGTTGAACACCCCCGCGCCCTGGACGTCGGCCGACCCGGTGCTGCTCTTGACGCTAGCCGTGTTCCCGGTGATGACGCTGTCCCGCACGGTCAGCAGGCTGCTGTCGTCGAATATGCCCAGGGCGCCGCTGACCCCCGCGGCGCTGTGCGGGCTGTCCTCGAAGGAGTAGTTGTCCGTGATGCGGCTGTCGCTGATCGTCCCGCCGCCGTCGACCTCGAACGCGCTGCCCGAGGAACCCACGCCCTCCGACACGCCGGCCTCGCTGATCGTGCGGTTGCCAGAGACGACGCTGCCGGACATGTTCAGCGAGCCGGCGCTGACGTTCATGCCCGCGTCGATCGCGTCCCCGTTGCCGTTCGGGGTCGTGGACACGGCCAGGTTCCCCGAGATCACCGTGTTCTGGACCGTCGTCACCGGCGTGTTCAAGTTGACCTTGATACCGCCTGTGTTGGCGACCAGGCTCACCGCCTTCCCGCCGTATGTGGCCGGGAGACCCGTGCTGAGACGGACGCTGTTGCCGGAGATCCGGCTGTCCTTGATGACCACCGTTTCATGGCCGACGTTCGCGCCGGGCCCGAAGTCGGGAACGCCGGCCCAGATGCCGCCGCCCTCGGCGAAGCGTCCCACCGGGGCAGCCGCCGTCGTGTGGTTACCCGTCACGACCGCGTCGTCCAGCGTGAGGCCGCCCTGGCGGCTGTAGATTCCGCCGCCGTCCGCGTCACTGGCGGTGCCCGGCTGCCCCGGCGCCGCCCCGGCGCTGTTATCGGTCACGGTGGTGCGGATCAGCGTCAGCGCGCCCCAGGTGCCGATGCCGCCGCCGTAGGCCGGGGCGAACGGGCACTGACCTTTGGGGAAGCCGCCAGGGCAGGCAATCCCTGACGGGGAGCCCGTACTCGGGTTAACGCGATTGCCGGTGATCACGCTGTCGGAGATCGTCACCGTCGCGCCGTTGCCGAAGTCCCTGCCCGGCGGGACCTCGATGCCGCCTCCCTCCGCCCAGGCCCCGTCCTCCCCGTTGAACGCGACCGATTCCGGACTCGACCTGGCCAGCCCGCCGGTGATCGTCACGCCGCTGATGGAGACGGTCGGCTCGGTCTTCGCGTCGTAGGTGCCGATCGTCAGCACGTGGCCGCCGCCGCGGATAGTGGTCGACCCTGCCCCCGCACCGTGCAGGTGGATGCTCTTGGTGATCGTGATGCCGCCCGCGAAGGTGCCGGCCCCGATGGTGATCGTGTCGCCGGCGTGCGCCGCGTTGACGGCCGCCTGGATCGTCGGATAACAGCCACCGCCGGCCACGCATACCGCCGCCGCCTGCGCCGGCTGCGCCGCCAGGGTCAGCCCGGCGGCGGCCGCCGCCGCCGCTGCTGTGCCCCCCGCCGCGAGCGCGCGCCATCTCTTGCCGGCCCACTTCCGCCATGCCCCGCTCATGCCAGATCCTCCCCCTATCGATGTCCCCGGACGGTGAACGCGCGGTTCACCTGGGCTGATCGTGACGCGGCGCGCTTTCAAGAAGCTGACAGCCCTGGCCAGGGCGCCTGGGCAGGGCCAGTACCGGGTCAGCACGGCCCGGTGCGCGGCTCGCCAGGACGTGCTTAGATGTGGGCGGGAGCAGGGGTGGGACCGGATGATCGAGTACCGGATACTCGGGCCGGTCGAGGTCAGCGTCGACGGGCGCGTGATCGAGATCGGCGGGCCCAGGCTGCACAAGTTGCTGGCCATCCTGCTGCTGCACGCGAACGAGCCGGTCTCGCGCGGGATCCTCGTCCACGACCTCTGGGGTGATCAGCCGCCGGCCGACGCGCGGGGGAGCCTCGAGGTGTACATCTCCAGGCTCCGCAAGGCCCTCGGCTCGCCCGTGCTGCTGACTCGGCCGGGTGCGTACTGCCTGCGGGTCGATGACGGTCAGCTGGACGCCCGCCGGTTCGAGCAGCTGGTCGGGCGCGGCCGCGATGAGCTCGCGTCAGGCGCGCCACAATCAGCCGCCGCGAGCCTGCACGCGGCGCTTCGGCTCTGGCGCGGACCCGTCTTCGGCGACCTCAGCGGCGAGTCGTTCGCGCAGGTAGAGGCCGGACGGCTGGAGGAGCTCAGGCTCGGCGCGACCGAGGACCGGATCGAAGCCGACCTGGCTCTAGGCCGGCACGCCGACGTGGTCAGCGACCTCCAGGCGCTGATCGCGGAACACCCGCTGCGCGAGCGCCTGCACGGGCAGCTGATGCTGGCGCTGTACCGCGGTGGCCGGCAGGCCGAGTCGCTCAGCGCCTACCTGGCCGCCCGGCAGATGATGGTCCGCGAGCTCGGCCTGGAACCAGGGCCGGCCCTGCAGCGGCTCGAGGGCGCGATCCTGCGCCAGGATCCGGCCCTCGACCTGCCCGCGGTCGCGGCCGCTCCGGCCGGGGCGCCGGCAGCGACCCGGCCGCGTCCCCGCCGCGGCCGGGTAGCCACCCTCGCGGTGGCCGGCGCCGGGGTCCTGGCCGTCAGCCTCCTCGTCGGCTTCCACCGCTCCGCCGCCGGCCAGGCCACCCTGGCGGGCGCGGACGGTCTGGTCGCCGTGAACACCACATCGGACCAGATCGTCCAGGCGACCAGGCTCGCCGGGGCGCCGGGCGCGGTCAGCGGCGGCAGCGGCTCGGTCTGGGTGGCCGATCCTGGCGGGGGCAAGGTCTCGCGGATCGACCCCGGTTCCGGCGCCGAGACCGACCGGATTCTGGTCGGAGGCGGCCCGGGGAGCATCACTACTGGCGCGGGGGCGATCTGGGTGGCGAGCACCGTGGGCGCTACCGTCACCCGAATCGACCCGGCCACCGAGGCGGTGACGCAGACGATCCAGCTCCCGGGGACGAACCCTGACGCGATCCTGTACGGCCTCGGCGGATTGTGGGTGGCTGACTCGGGGGCCCGTGAGCTTTTCGAGGTCGATCCCGCGACCGGATCGCTGCGCCGGACGCTTCCGCTGGACCTGCAGCCGAGCGCGCTCGCAGCGGCGGACGGGGTGCTCTGGGTGGCGGGATACGACGACGGGACGATCGAGAAGATCGATCCCGCCGCGGGCCGGGTGACCGGGCGGGTGCACGTAGGCAACGGACCGGTCGCGCTCGCCGCGCAGGCCGGCTCGCTCTGGGTTGCCAACAGCCTTGACGCCACCGTCTCCCGGGTCGATCCGGTGCGCCTGTCGGTGACGGCCACGATCGGGGTCGGAAGCGGGCCGGCCGCACTGACCGCCGCTGGCGGCTCAGTCTGGGTCGCCAATCAGTACTCCGGTACCGTCTCGCGGATCGACCCGAACCGCAATCAGGACGTCGCCCGCCTGTCCGTGGGCGGCACCCCGACCGCGCTCGTCGCCGGACCCGGACGGCTGTGGGTGGCCGTGGCGGCGGCCGGCGGCAGCCATCACGGCGGGACGCTCACGATCGTGACGACGAACATCGCGGACGCGTCCGCACCCGGCAGTAACGTCTCGATCGACCCGGCCATCTACGACTACGCCCCCAGCCCCCAGTTCGGCGGGCTGGCCTACGACGGTCTCGTCACCTTCCAGCGCAGCGTTGGCGCAGACGGGCTGCGGATGGTTCCCGACCTGGCGCTGGCCGTCCCGGTGCCGTCGGACGGCGGCGCGACGTACGCCTTCAGGATCCGTCCGGGCATCCGGTATTCCGACGGCCAGCCGCTGCAGGCCGGCGACTTCCGCCGCGGCATCGAGCGCCTCTTCCGGGTCGGGTCTCCGGGCCAGTCACTGTACGCGGGCCTCATCGGCGCCGCCGCCTGCGGTGCGCGGCCGCAGCACTGCGACCTGTCCCGCGGCATCGTCACCGACGACGCGACCGGGTCGGTCACCTTCCATCTCACCGCGCCTGATCCGGAGTTCCTGTTCAAGCTCACCGAGATGTCGTTTGCCGCGCCGGTCCCGCCGGGTACGCCGGACCGCGAAGCTGGCCCCCATACGGTGCCGGGCACCGGGCCGTACCGGATCGCGCAAGCCAGCAGGACAGAGGTCCGGTTCGTCCGCAACCCGCTGTTCCGCGAGTGGTCCCACGCCGCCCAGCCGGCCGGCGATCCCGACGCGATCGTGTGGCGGACCATGGCGACCGCGCAGGCCGCGGTGACCGCGGTCAGCCAGGGACGGGCCGACTGGTACTCCGGGCAGCTTCCGCTCGCCCAGTACCAGCAGCTTCAGCTTCAGCAGCCGGCCCAGCTGCACTCCAGCCCGCAGTTCGCCATCGAGTTCGCTCCCCTGAACACGCACCGTGCCCCGTTCAACGACGTCCGGGTCAGGCAGGCCCTCAACTACGCGATCGACCGGGCGAAGATCGTCCAGCTGTACGGCGGCCCGGACTTCGCTGCCCCCGCCTGCCAGCCGGTGGCGCCCGGCCTGCCCGGCTACGTCCCCTACTGCCCGTACACACGCGATCCCAGTCCCGGTGGCGCCTGGAGCGCACCGGACATGGCCCGGGCGCGGCAGCTGGTCAGGGAGTCAGGAACCGCGGGAGAGCAGGTCGACGTGTGGGGCAGCCCGGACGAGGGCTGGGTGCCACCCGGGGTCGCCGCCTATTTCGCCGGCGTCCTGCGCGCGCTGGGCTATCACGTCCGCCTGCACGTCGTCCCGTTCGCCACGATCACGATGTCGATGTGGGCCGGATTCCAGATCTCCACCGACGGCGACTGGCTCGCCGATTACCCCGATCCGTCGTCCTACATCCCCCAGTTCCTTGGCTGCCATGGCGGAACCAGCAACGGCTACTTCTGCGACCCGGCGCTCGATCGCGCGATGCGCCAGGCAAGCCAGCTCGAGCTCACCGATCCGGCCAGGGCCGCGGCGGCCTGGGCCGCGGTCGACCACCGCCTCACCGAGGCCGCCCCCTGGGTGCCGACCGTCTCCCTTCGGGTCGTCGAGGTGACCTCCCGGCGGCTGGGAAACTACCAGTACAACCCGGTCTGGGGCTTCCTCGCCGACCAGAGCTGGGTCCGCTAGCGAAGCGGGCCAGGATGTCTTGACGCCGGGTTTAATGAACCCGGCGTCAAGACACCTTCAGGTTCCGCCTATCCCGCGTAGCGGGCCAGGGCCGGGACGAACGCCGCGGCGTTCACCGTGCCCCACCCGCTCGCGTCGTTGTAGGAACCGTTGGCGTTGAAGCCGGGCACGGTCACCAGGTCGGCGGCCGACGCGCAGGAATCGTCGGTCTGCGTGTCAGCGACCGGGCAGAAAATGTAGGTGTTCCCGCCCTGGGCGATCGGCACGATGCCGCGGGCTCCGCTGCGGCCCATCGCGTACAGGGCCGGGTTCAGGAGCCCGATACGGTGCCCCGCCAGCTGGTCGGTCAGCGCCACGATGCCGGAGAAGAGCGGGGAGGCCTCACTGGTCCCGCCCACGATCCCCCAGCCGGCGACGCCCGGGTCGGTGGTGTCGTAGAAGTCGACCGCTCCGTTGACCGCGGCGCTCATTGAGATGTCAGGCGTGCCCCGGCTGTGGCCGACGACGGAGCCCAGCCCGTGCTGGTACGACGGGCGGGAGAAGACCGTCGAGTGGCCTCCGCCGCCGGACCCCCAGGTGTAGACGGGTCCTGTCACCCCGACGGTGGAGCTGAGGTCGTCCCAGACGCTGTCCGGAGCGGTCCTGGCACCCTTGGCGTTGAGGTGCAGCTGGGTGCCGCCCACAGAGGTGACCAGCGGGTCCGACGAGGGCCAGTCAACGGCCCTGGTCGACTGGCAGCAGTAGACATTGGCCGGGTTAGCGCAGCCCGCGCTGGTGCAGACGTCGCTGGTCGCGCCCTGGTCACCGCTCGCCGCCAGCACGGTCACCCCGTGCCGCGCGGCGTTGTAGTACGCGGAGCGCAGCGAGTAGATCTGGCCCGGGCTGGTGAAGGTCGATTCGTTGGCGCCGAAGCTCTGGGTGATCACGTCACCGAGGTGGTGGTTGATGACGTAGTTCTCGGCCTCCACGATCTGCGGGAACCCGTAGATGCCCTCGGTCTCTGTCATCGGCGTCTCGACCAGGAGGATGTTGGCCTTCGGGGCGATCACGTGCGACCACTCGACGTCGAGGCTCGTCTCGTCGGTCCAGCCGTAGTAGTCCGAGCACACGTCAGGGGCGCCAGGAAGGTACGACGACCTGCAGTTCCTCGGCGTCGTGGTGATGGGTCCCGCGGGGGTGATCACCCGGAAGGAGGGCGGGTTCGGCAGGCCCATCTGCTTGTCGAAGGTCTTCAGGTCGGAGGCGATAGTCGGGGAGCCGAAGGCGTCCACGATGACGATCGTTTGACCCTGTCCCTCGATCCCGTGGGAGAACAGCGGGGCCAGGTTGTAGGCCCGCTGCAGCTGGAAGGCCTCGTAGCAGGCGATGCCGAACGATGCCTCGCATTGCGCCGTGGTGGGCGGCGCCGCCATACCGCCGGCCGCCAGAATATGCCCGGTCGAGAATGGGACCGGCATGACCGCGGCGGCGGCGGCCGCAGCGGGCGCGCCCGCCAGGCCGCCAAAGGCGGCGATCATCGCACCGGAACCGAAGAGAAGGCCGATATTTCTTCCCAGGCGCATAGCATCTCCCTACGGGTCAACGTCGGATAGCCAACTAGCTGGCGAAAAAGACGTTAACACCGTGATTAACAGATTGAAAGCAGAGAATCTTCAGATCTTCTAAAGCACTTTTCATTCCGATATGTCACTTTTAATCGATCCAAATGCCCCGCCGTCCTTTCCGAAAGGCCTAAATGTGACGCCGCCCGCCCGGCATGCCTACGGCCCGGATCCCGCGCAGTACGGGGAACTGTGGCTGCCCGACGGCCCCGCTGACGCGGCCGCGGCGACCGTGGTGATCGTGCACGGCGGATTCTGGCGGGCCCGCTACGACCTGTCGCTCGGCCGGCCGCTCGCGGCCGACCTGATGAAGCGCGGCTACGCGGTGTGGAACCTGGAGTACCGCCGGGTGGGCGCCGGGGGCGGCTGGCCGGCGACGTTCGAGGACATCGCCGCCGGGATCGACCTGCTCGCGGACCTGCCCGTTGAGACCGCCCGCGTCGCGGCCATCGGGCACAGCGCGGGCGGACACTTGGCCGCCTGGGCGGCCGGCCGGGCCAGGCTCGCGCCCGGCATCCCGGGAGCGGGACCCCGAGTCGCGCTGACGGCGGTCGTCGCGCAGGCCGGCGTCCTGGCCCTGGCGGACTGCGCCCGCGAGGGCGTGGGCGGCACCGCCGCGCCCGACCTGATGGGCGGCGGCCCGGGAGAGCTGCCCGAGCAGTACCGGCTCGCCGACCCGATGGCCGCTCTGCCCCTCAAAGCCCCCGTGCTATGCGTGCACTCGCGCGCCGACACCAACGTGCCCTTCAGCTTCAGCGAGCGGTACGTCCAGGCGGCCATCGACGCCGGCGGTACCGCGGACCTGCACGAGACCAGCGGCGATCATTTCACCCTGATTGATCCCGGCTCCCCGGACTGGCGCGCGGTCACCGACGCGCTCCCGCGCCTGCTCGCCGAGGGCGCCGAGGGCGCCGAGGGCGCCGAGGGCGACCGCTAAGACTGCTCAGAGCTGTGACCGGACCGCCCACAGGTCGGGAAACGCGGGCCGGAACAGCGTGCTGCGCAGGTACGCAGCGCCGGTCGATCCGCCGGTCCCGACCTTCGCGCCGATGATCCGCTCGACCATCTTGACGTGCCGGTAGCGCCACTCCTGGATGCCCTCGTCGATGTCCACGAGGGCCTCGCACACCTCGGCCGGCGTCCCCGCGTCGGCGTAGACCTCGCTGAGCAGCGCGTCGACGGCGCCGTCGCCGTGCCACGGCTCGCGCGGATCCCGGTCCAGCACCTCGGCGGGCACCAGCCAGCCGCAGGTGCTCAGGTAGCACAGCAGCGACGCGAATACGGGCCGCCGCCCCATGACCTCCTTGAGCGTGGCGTCCACGACAGCGGCGCTGAAGTCACGGCGGCCGAACACCGCCTCGATATAGCGGAACTGGGTCGACTGGAACCCGCTGGAGTTGCCCAGCTCCGGCCGGAACGCCGCGAACTGCTGCGGCGTCATCGTCTCGAGCACGTCCATCTGGCCCACCGCGGTCTTCAGGATCTTGGCGATGCGCCGCGCGGTGTGCAGCGCGCCCGCGCTGTTCCCGGTCTCCAGCCGCAGCTGCAGCAGCTCCGTCTCGTGCAGGATCTGCTTGAACCACAGCTCGTACACCTGATGGATGATCACGAACAGCAGCTCGTCGTCGGAGTCCGTCAGCGGACTCTGGCAGGACAGCAGGTCATCCAGCCGCAGGTACGTGCTGTAGGTGAGGGGGTCGGGCGCGCTCACTGGCTGCTCCTTCGCGTGATGCGGCCGACGGCGGTCGCCAGCGCGACGCCCACGCCGCCCAGGCCTGCCGCGGCGAGTGCGGTCACCAGGTCCTGCCTGCGGATCCGGTCCCGGATCTGCGCGTAGGGCATCGTCGAGAACGACACCAGCTCGTACTGCGAGACATAATGCCCGGCGAGCCGCCGCTCCAGCGCGTGCCTGGCGGCGGTCTTGGCCTGGAAGACCCGCGAGTTCACCCGGTCCCGCATCTCGATGAAGTTGTCCAGCGCCATGTCGGCGATCGCGTCGCAGTTCGCCTTCCGGCGCTCCTGGTACCCGGCCAGCGCGGCCGTCCAGTCGCCGTCCGTTTCCGCGAGGCAGCGGTCGATCTCGATGCAGTCCTCGAGCGCGCAGTTGGCGCCTTGACCGTAGAACGGCACGATGGCGTGCGCGGCGTCCCCGACGAGAGCCAAAGTGCAGCCCGCGCCCTGATGCACCCACGGCCAGCAGCGGATCGTCGCCAGCGAGCCGACGGGGTTGTGCAGGTAGTCGTCTACCAGGTCAGGGATCAGCCCGGCGACGTCGGGATACTCCTGCCGGAAGTGGCCGCGGATCTCGTCGCCGTCGCGCAGCGCCGCGAACTCCGCGCCGGTCCAGAACAGCGTGCAGGTGAACGAGCGGTCCAGGTTGGGCAGCGCGATCATCATCGACGAGCCGCGCGGCCAGATGTGCAGCGCGTCCGGGTCAAGAGCGAACTCCCCGTCCCGCGCTGGCACGGTGAGCTCTTTGTAGCCATGCTGCAGGTAGTCCTGGCTAAAGGTAAATCCTTGTCTGAACGTCACCGACCGTCTCGCCGCGCTCCATGCGCCGTCGGCGGCCAGCACGATGCCGGCCCGTTCCGCAGCCTGCCCGCCGGCGGTCTCGAACGACAGCTTCCCAGTAGCCATGTCCAGCTCGGTCAGGCGGTGCCCGAACCGCACGCAGACACCACGTGTACGTTCTGCTACTTCAAGCAAGGCCAGGTTGAGCTCGGCCCGGCTGATCGAGTTGATCGCGTGGGTGCCGTCCGCGCTGTACGGGCGGAAACTCTGCTGCCCGTCGCGGCTGTGCACCATCCGCCCATGCATCGGCAGCGCGCGGGACAGCGCCTGCTCGCGCAGCCCGACCTGACCGAGCGCTTCCAGGCCTCGCGCCGAGATGGCCAGGTTGATCGACCGGCCGCGTTCCGGCGCGGTGACGCGCGGGTCTT
>Ga0335073_10007164_pt1 | contig 15631 bp, 14 predicted proteins | sample Lox_Sample_22_FD_207093 | JGI IMG/M metagenome (GOLD analysis project Ga0335073, IMG submission 207093) | Soil microbial communities from Loxahatchee National Wildlife Refuge, Florida, United States - Lox_Sample_2.2 | ecosystem: Environmental > Terrestrial > Soil > Wetlands | place: USA... | reverse complement strand
GGACGTCGCGGGCCGGCGAAGGAGGAGGACCAGCATGGCGGACTCGCTGCCGCGGCTGCCTGGGTTCGGCGCGGCGTCGTCCGACGCGCACCCGCTCGACCCGCTGACCGCCGGCGAGATCAGCGCCGTCGCCGCCGCGCTGCGCCGCGACCGGGGCGTCGAGCCGCCGCGCTGGCGGTTCGGCGCGATCGAGCTGGCCGAGCCCGCAAAGGCGGCGCTGCGTGACGGGCGGGCCCGCCGCGAGGCCCGGGCGGTGTGCTGGAACCGGGAGTCCGGTGCCGCGTACCGGGCCCTGGTGTCCCTGGACGGGCCACAGGTCACCGCCTGGGAGCACCTGCCCGGCGTGCAGCCGAACATGACCGTGGACGAATGGCACGAGTGCGACGAGATGCTGCGCGAGCACCCGCGGCTCATAGCCGCGCTGGCCCGCCGGGGGATCACCGACATGTCGCTGGTGCTGACCGACGTGTGGGCGTACGGTGCCGCGCTCGTTCCCGAGCGCCACCGTGGCCTGCGGATCGGCTGGGCCGACGTGTGGCACCGCGGCAGCCAGGACGCCAACCCCTACGCGCACAGCGTGACCGGGCTGCACCCGATCGTCGACCTGAACCGGATGGAGCTGCTCGACCTGGAGGACAGCTTCGACGCCGAGGCACCCGAGGTGATGGGTGAGTACCTGCCGTCGCTCATCCCGACGCCGCTGCGCGAGGTGAAGCCGCTGCGGATCAGCCAGCCGGACGGGGTGTCGTTTACGCTCAACGGCCGGCGCCTGTTGTGGCAGAACTGGGAGATGCGGATCGGGTTCAACCACCGCGAGGGGCTGATCCTGCACACGGTTGGGTTCCAGCACGCGGGGCGGCTGCGGCCGGTCGCGCACCGGTTGTCGTTCGCGGAGATGATCGTGCCCTACCGGGACCCGACCGCTGACCACTACCGGCGCACGGCGTTCGACATCGGCGAGTGGGGCCTGGGCTTCATGACCACCTCGCTCGAGCTCGGCTGCGACTGCCTGGGCGAAATCGCCTACCTGGACGCGGTGGTGCACGACTCGCGCGGCGAGCCGGTCACGATTCCCCAGGCGATCTGCATCCACGAGGAGGACAACGGGATCGGCTGGAAGCATGTGGACGAGCGGGCCGGCAGCGAATCGCGGCGGGCGCGCCGGCTGGTGGTCTCGTTCCACGTCACGGTCGCGAACTACGAGTACCTGGTCTACTGGCGCTTCTACCAGGACGGGAACATCGAGTGCGAGGTGCGAGCGACCGGGATCATGGTTACCTCGTACTTTCCCGACGGCCGTAAGCCGCCGTTCGGCACGCTGGTCGACCGGCGCACCTACGCCCCGTTCCACCAGCATTTCATCGTGGCCCGGCTGGATCTCGACGTGGACGGGCCGGCCAACACCGTCTACGCAACCGAGTCCGTTGCGGCCGAGCCGGGCGAAGGTGACCGGTACGGACTGGGGCTGACGATCCGGGACACCCCGCTGCGGACCGAGTCACACGGACGCCAGGACTACGACTGGAACGTGCAGCGGGCCTGGAAGATCGTCAACGAGAACGTCACGAACGGCCTGGGCACGCCGACCGGGTACAAGCTGATCCCGGCCGGCACGTTCCCGCCGCTGCTGGACCGCCGGTCCCCGGCCTTCGAACGGGCCGAGGTGGTCGGGCACACCCTCTGGGTCACGCCGCAGCGCGACGACGAGCGCTGGCCGTGCGGCGAGTTCCCGGTCCAGAGCGAGCGCGACGATGGGCTGCCCCGGTGGACCGCACAGGACCGGCCGATCGAGAACACCGACGTCGTGCTCTGGTACGTGTTCGGCATCCATCACATCACCCGCCCCGAGGACTGGCCGGTGATGCCCGTGGACACGGTCTCGTTCTGGCTCAAGCCGTTCGGGTTCTTCGACCGCAACCCGGCGCTCGACGTCCCGCCCGCGCCCGCGCACGGCTGACCGGCTGGGCCGGCTGACCGGCTGGGCCGGCAGCGGCGAACTCCCGTCGGCCGTCAGGCCGGGTCGAACTCGCCGGCCTTCACCGCGCCGGTGAACGCGCGCCAGTCGCCGGCCGGGAAAACCAGCTTCGGCCCGGCCGGGTCCTTCGAGTCACGCACCGCCATGGCGTCGTGCGACCAGACGGCGACCTCGACGCACGCGCCGCCGTTGCCGCCGCTGTAGCTGCTCTTCCGCCACACGGCTGTTTCTATGATGTCCATCTTTCCTCAGCTACCTTCCCGATCAGGTCCCGCGATGCTCCGTGTGGCAAGGCCTCGGCGCGCAGCCGATCGAATGCCAGCGCCGCCTTGCTGACCAGCCTGGACGCCTCTAATATCTGGCCCTCGGCCACCGTTTCCGCATACAACATACTCGGCGCCCCGTCGTCGAAACCAGCGATAATGAACGCCCCCAGGAGTCCAGCGTGCGGGCCAGCCTCGGCAGGGACGACCTGCACGGTGATGCTCGGTCGGCACGATGCGTCGGCAAGCTGAAGTAACTGGTCATGCATGACCTTGTCCGAGCCGATCCGCCGGTGCAACACCGCCTCGTCGATCAGGACCCACAGCTCCGGTGGCCTGGCCTGGTCAAGGACGCCCTGCCGTTCGAGGCGGGCGCCGACCAACTCCTCGATCTCCTTGTCGGTCGTGCCGCCTGATTGCCACGCGCGAAACAACGCGCTTGCGTAGTCGGGGGTTTGCAGTAGGCCGGGCACGAGCATCGGCTCCCACCAGCGCAGCGAGGTGGCCTCGCGCTCGGCCTGGACCCAGTCCCTGAACCACTGCGGATGCGGCCCGTCCCACCGCCTGGCGAGCCCGATCAGCCGCGTGAACAGTCCGTCGAGGTGCCCGAAGACGCCGTCGCAGCCCGCCGCGAATTCGAGCGAGGGCGCGCGCTCGGAGGTTTCGACCTTGCCGACTAAGTCGCCCGAGAAGTTCAGCGCACGGCCCAACTGCTCCTGGCTCATTCCAGCGGACACGCGCGCCCGGCGCAGTTCGGCACCGAAGAAAGCCATGGGGCTGCGTGTCGCGTCAAGACTGCGTGTCATTTCCGACCACTTCCGACGGCGGCTGCCGGCGCCCCGACGCGAAGCGACGCCGGCATTTCCTGGTCAATGATCCCCAATCTAGCCGGGCAAGATAACCACGACCAGCAAGCCGCGCTATCACCGCAGGAGACCGAATGCCCCGGGCCACGACCGCACCCCCGCTCGCCTGGTCGCGGGCCTTTCCCGCCGTCCCGGCAAAGGTCGGGGAGGCGCGCCGGTTCCTGTCCGGCATACTCGGCGGCCACCCGGCCGCCGCCGACGCCATCCTGTGTCTGTCCGAACTGGCGACCAACGCGATCATTCACAGCCGTTCGGGCCGGCCAGGAGGCCACTACACCGTTCGTGCCGAATGTGGCGCCGGGCGGCTGCGGGTAGAGGTGCGGGACCAGGGCGGCCCGTGGAGCCAGGCCGAAGACACCGGCGACGACCGGCACGGCCGGGGGTTACTGATCGTCAGCCAGCTTTCGGCCGGCTGGGGCCGGGCCGGCGACCCGGCGGGCTGGACCGTCTGGTTCGAGATCGACTGCCCCTGAACCCGACCTGCCGCACCCGGTGCGGTCCCCGCGGCCCCGATGCTCGCCGGGGTGCCCGGCCGGGGACGAGACGGAGCGTAAAAGACTCTGACTCGACTTTGCTGGCGGCTAGGCCGCAGGTCCAAGGTCGAGCGCCGACCGGATGCGGGATTCGACGCCGGTCAGATCGTCTGGCTTCGCGCCGCCGCCCTGGGCGAAGCCCGCGTTCCCGCCGCCGCGGCCGCCGGTGACCGACAGCACCCGGTCGAGCACGGCGGTGGCCGGGACCTGCCCGGCGACGTCGTCGGGCACGCCCACGCCGAGGCGCAGCGATCCGGCCTCGGGGTCGGGCAGCAGCAAGATCACGATCGTATCGAGTTCGGCGCCCAGTCGCCGGGCCTCGCCGGGCAGGTCGGACGGCAGCAGACCGGGGTCGGTGACGACCAGGTAGCGCTGGCCGCATGGGGCCGTCAGGACCTCCGCGTTCAGCTCGCTGGCGTCGAGCCTTTGCCTGCTGCCGTCGCGGGACCTGCCCGCCCGCGCGGCCAGCGCCTCGACGCGCACCGGCAACTGGTCGACCGGGACCCGCAGCCGGCTGGCCAGACCGCGCAGCAGCCGGTCGCGTTCCAGGGTGCGCTGCACGGCGGCGGCGCCGGTGACCGCCTCGATGCGGCGCACGCCGGAGCCGATGCTGCCCTCGCTCACGATCCGGAACAGGCCGACCTCAGCGCTATGGCGCACGTGCGTGCCGCCGCACAGCTCGGTGGAGAAGTCCCCGAACGACACGACTCGCACATCCGGCTCTGTTTGCCCTAGGAGGGACGCCTCCCCGTCAACCCCCCGCCGCGGCGCGAGCGCCGCGTATCGGTCGCCGAAGAACGCGATTGCCCCGTCCCTGATCGCGTCGGTGTAGGGCCTGATCCGCGTGGTGCGCTCGAGGTCCTCCAGCACCTCGGTGTTGACCAGGCGCTCCACCTCGTCGGCCTGGTCCTCGGTCGGCGGCTCGGGGTGCACGAAGTCAAACCGGAGCCGGTCGGGGGCGACCAGCGAGCCGGCCTGGCGGACGTGCGGGCCCAGTACGGTGCGCAACGCGGCGTGCAGCAGATGCGTCGCGGAGTGGTTGCGCATGACCGCCCGCCGCCTGGCCGCGTCGACCGCGAGCGTGACCGGGGCGCCCGTGCGCAGGGTGCCCTCGGTGACCTCGACCTTGTGCACGTGACGGCCGTTGGCGCCCCAGGTGTCGGTGACCCGCGCCGCCAGCCCGGGCCCGGTGACCAGGCCGGTGTCGCCGACCTGGCCGCCGCCCTCGGCGTAGAAGGGGGTCTGGTCGAAGACCGCCAGCCCCCGCCGGCCCGCCGCGAGCGAGTCGGCCGGGCCCTCGGGCCCGACCAGGCCGAGGACCCGGGCAGGCGCGGTCAGCTCGCCGTGGCCGACGAACCGGGTCGGTGCCAGGTCCAGGGCGGCGATGATCTCCGCGTCGGCCAGGGCAGCCTCGTCCGTGCCGCCGTGGTCTGTGCTGCCGGCGACGCTGACGTCGCCCGGTGCCGGCGCGGACGAGAGGCCCCGGGAAAGCTCGCGGTGCTCGGCGAGCAGCTCCGCGAACCGGTGCTCGTCGATCGAGCCGCCGCGCTCGGCGGTGAAGTCCCGGATCAGGTCCGCGGGCATGCCGTGGGTGGCGACCAGCCGGAACGCGTCGTCGCCGGAGATCTCGGCTCCGGGAGTGGTGGCCAGATCCGCGAGCCGGTCCAGGCCGCGGCGCACCACCCGGCCGAAGTCGCGCTGCTCGCGGGCGAGCAGGTCCAGGGTGCGGTCGCGGCCCGCGACGAGCTGCGGGTAATGGCCGCCCATCCGCCCGATCACCGCGTCGGCCACCTCGGCCAGGTCGAGGTCCGCCGCCCCGGCCTGGGTCGCGACCGCGATCGCCTTGCGCAGCAGCCGCCGCGGGATGTAGCCGCGGCCCTCGTTCGACGGGGTGACGCCTTCGCTGAGGATGAACGTCGACGCCCTGACGTGATCCGCGACGATCCTGATCTCCCGCTGCGCGGCCGGTGTCCCGGTACCGGTGCCGGCCAGCGCGGCTTCGACGGCCGTGACGACCGGTGCGAACAGGTCGGTCTCGTACGCCGACGCGCAGCCTTGCAGGACCATGGCCATGCGCTCGAGGCCGGAGCCCGTGTCGACGCTGGAGAACCGGAGCGGTTCCAGCCGCCCCCCGGACAGCCGGTTGTACTCCATGAACACGCCGGCGTTCCAGATCTCGATGTACCGGCCCGTGCTGTCGAACTCCCCGCCAGGCCGGTACGGCGTGCCGTGCTCAGCGCCGGTGTCGTAGAAGACCTCGGTGCACGGCCCGCACGGCCCGGTGTCGCCCGCGGACCAGAAGTTGTCCTCCGCGCCCAGGTACACGATGTGATCCCGGGGCACCCCCACCCGCTCCCATGCCGCCGCCGACACGTCGTCGGCGGCGATGCCGAGCTCCTCGTCGCCGCCGAACACGGTCATGTAGAGGTCGCCGACGTCGAAGCCGAACCCTTGGGTGAGCAGCTCGAAGGCCAGCTCGACCGCCCGGTCCTTGAAGTAGTGGCCGATCGACCAGCTACCCAGCATCTCGAAGAAGGTGAGGTGATGCCGGTCGCCGACATCCCCGATGTCGATCGTGCGCACGCACGGCTGGACGTTGCACAGGTCGGGCGACTGCGGCAGCGCCTCGCCCAGGAAGTACGGCTTGAGCGGGACCATGCCCGCGTTGACGAACAGCAGCGAGGGGTCGTTGGCCGGGATGACCGAGGCGGCACCGATCCGGGCGTGGTCGCGCTGGGTGAAGAAGCCCAGGAACGTATCGCGGATCTCGTCGCTGCTGTGCGGCCGGTTCATGGCGCTACGCTGCCAGGTCGCGGCGACGGCGGCGAATGGTTTTCCCGGCCGCCCGGCTACAGCTCGACCTGGCCCGCCACGCAGGTGACGGTGCCGCCGCCGACCCAGATCGCGCCGTCGCCGTCGAGGGAGACGTGCACCCGCCCCTGCCGCCCCAGCGCGGTGCCCTGGCTGGCGACATACGGCGCGGTGGCCCGGCCGGTCCGCAGCAGCCATCCGGCCAGCGACGCGTTCAGGCTGCCGGTCACCGGGTCCTCGTCGGCCCCGCCTGGCAGCTTGGGGGTGAACGCGCGGACCTCGAACGCCTGCGGCGAGCCCGGCGGGTACGGGCCGGCCACGCCCAGGTCGAGGTCGGTGTTGCCGGGCCGCAGCGCCAGCACCGCGTCGGCACTGCCGAGCAGGACGGCCACCCAGCCGGGCCCGTTGTCGGCCCATTGCGCGTCCACGATGTCGGCGCGGTCGATCCCGAGCACGTCGGCGATGTGGCGCACGAGCGGTTCGTCCACCGGCCCGGACCGGATCAGCGGCGGTGCCGCGAAGGCGAGCCGGCCGGCGTCGCGGCGGATGCGGACCAGCCCGGCCGCGCACTGCTGCACGACGGTCTCGTCTTTGGCGGGCGTTCCGCCCGCCTCGAGCCAGGCGTGACAGGTACCCAGGGTCGGGTGGCCCGCGAACGGCAGCTCGACGGCGGGCGTGAAGATGCGTACCCGGTAGTCCGCCTCGCCGTCGTCGGGCGGGAGCACGAACGTGGTCTCGGAAAGGTTCGTCCAGCGGGCGAACCGCGCCATCTCCTCGTCGGATACGCCGCTGGCGTCGAGGACCACGGCCACCGGGTTGCCGAGGTAGGGGGTGGTGGTGAAGACGTCGACCTGCCGGAACCCGCGCTGCATGGCTGTGAGTGTGTCATGTGGTGCGGGCTCCCGGCGAATGGGGTATCAGGTCCATCCCCCGGCCGCCCGGCCGGCCGTACGGTGGGTGTGAACGCCGCCCGCGAGCTACCGAGTCGAGGCCGTCGACGTGAGCACCCTGCCGATCCGTTCGAGCCGTTCCGGCCGCCGCCCGGCGCGGCCTGTCCGCTTCGTCTCCTGGCGGCTCGCGCTCGCCGCTTCCCGGTTTGTCGGGCTGGTGCTGGCCGGGGGAGTCGTCGGCGGCTTCGCGCTGGCCTGGCTCGGCCTGTCGCTGGCCACCCTGCTGCCCGTGCCCGTCGCGCTGGTGTCCCGGCATACGCGCTGGCTTGGCGTGCCGTTCCTGGCCCTGTCGGCCTGGCTGGTCCGGCCGCTGGCCTGGCTGGAGCGGCACCGGGTGCGGCTGATGACCGGCACCAGGATCGAGGCGGCATACCGGCCGCTGAGCGCGTCCCTGCGCTCGCGCGTCCTGCCGCTGCTGGCCGACCCGGGGACCTGGCGCGACCTCGGCTGGCTGGCCGCGGCCGGGGTGTCCGGCGCGCTTTCCGTGGCCGACCTGGGCGTGCTGATCGCGGGGCCGGCGCTCATCGTCTGGACGCCGTTGTGGTTTGCGCTGGACCACGGACCGCGTCACCTGTGGGCCGTGGCCCTCGTCCCGCTCGGCGCGGCTTGCATGATCGCGGGCTGGTACGGGGGCGGCCGCGGCCGCCGGACGGTGCCGCTGGCAGCGGCCCGGGTGTCGGGCTGGCTGCTGGCCCCGTCCGAAGGTGCCCGGCTTCGGGCCGAGATGGAGCACCTGGCCGAGACCAGGGACGAGACCGTGGATGCCCGGGCCTTCGAGCTGCGCCGGATCGAGCGCGACCTGCACGACGGGGCACAGGCCCGGCTGGTCTCGCTGACGATGAGCCTCGGCATGGCGGAGGAGGAATTCGATCGCCGCCCCGAGGCGGCCCGGCAGCTCGTGTCCGAGGCCCGCGCCTCGGCCCGGACGGCCCTGAGCGAGCTGCGCCACCTGGTCCGCGGCATCCACCCGCCGGTGCTGACCGAGCGCGGCCTCGGCGGGGCGGTCGAGGCGCTGGCGCTGGCCAGCGCGGTGCCGGTCGAGGTCGACGTGCGGCTCGATGAGCGGCTGCCCGCCCCGCTCGAGTCGGCCCTGTATTTCGTGATCGCGGAGGCGCTGGCCAACATGGCCCGGCACAGCGACGCGTCGTGGGCCTTCGTCCGGTTGTGGCAGGAGGACGCCAGGCTGCGGCTGCTGGTGCAGGACGACGGCCACGGCGGGGCCGACCCGGCACGGGGCAGCGGCCTGCGGGGGATCGAGCGCCGGCTGGCCGCTTTCGACGGCCGGATGACGCTGAGCAGCCCGGCGGGCGGCCCGACCGAGCTGTTCGCCGAACTGCCCTGCCGCCGGTGACGTCCGTTGTCGTCGTCGAGGACCTGCTGCTGCTGCAGGACGGGCTGATCCGGTTGCTCAGCACGAGCGGCTTCGACATCGCGGCCGCCGTGGACACCGGGCCAGCGTTTCTCGAGGCCGTCGAGTCATGCCGGCCGGAGGTGGCGGTCGTGGACGTGCGGCTGCCGCCGACCTTCACCGACGAGGGCCTGCGCGCTGCGATCGAGGCGCGCCGGCGCCATCCGGGCTTCCCTGTCCTGATCCTGTCGCAGTACGTCGAGCAGCTCTACGCGCGCGAACTGCTCTCGGACGGCGCTGGCGGCGTCGGCTACCTGCTGAAGGACCGGGTCGGCGACGTCCGCCAGTTCGTCGAGGCGGTGCAGCGGGTGGCCGGCGGCGGCACGGCGATGGACCCCGAGGTGATCTCGCAGATCCTGGCCCGGCGGTCCCGCCGCACGCCGCTGGCCGAGCTGACCCCGCGCGAGCGCGAGGTGCTCACGCTGATGGCCGAGGGCAGGACCAACGCCGCGATAGCCAGGCGGATGGTCATCACGAGCAAGGCGGTCAGCAAGCACATCGCCCGCATCTTCGACAAGCTGGGCCTGCCGCCCTCCGACGACGACCACCGGCGGGTGCTGGCCGTGCTCGCCTACCTCAACTCGAACGGCTGAGCACCCGGCTGAGCTTGGACGGCGCGTCCGAGATCCGGGCACCGGCCACGGTCAGCCGGGAGTGCACGGCGGCCAGGACCTCCGGGCCGCCGGACACCAGCTCGACCTCGATCTCGCGCCAGGTGTCTGGCTCCCGGCCCGGGACGCGGCCGGTGACCAGGTCATCGGCCACCTCGGCCAGGACCGTCCCGTCCGGAGCGGTGATGTTGCGCACCGTGCGGCGGGTCTCCAGAACGGCGACGACCTGCAGCGGGTCGTCCGCGACCTGCTCGGATACCAGCGAGCGGAGTTGCGGCGGGACCGCGGTCTCCGAATCACCCAGCGGCTCCTGCATCTCCCGCCGCGTGCCAGCCGACTTCGGCAACTTCAGGTGCCAGCCCGCGTCGGTGCCGCCGGTGCGCCGTCTGAGCGTGATCTTGGCGGCGGCCAGGCGCAGGTCGGCGGTGTCGAAGTAGCTGGCCGTCAGCAGCCTGACCTCGGGTTCGGTCACCTCCGTTGCGTCGACCACGCCGCTCAGGTCCGGGACCACGAAGTCCGGGGTGACGTCGAACTTCTGCTCGGTCTCGAGGTGCTCGATCGGCCGGTCGCCCATGCGCACAGGCTAGTGCACCGTCCAGCGCCCGGCCCGGCCACGGTCGTCGCGCGTCGCCCCGGCCCGCGTGTTGACCTCGCGCTGGGGGTGGTCACAGTGCGAGACTTGTCGCTGACGTTCCGTGCTCAGGCGGGATCATAGGGACGGGGAGATGCGATGGGCCTCCTCACGGAGCGCGATGCTGCCGGTGACGGATACGAGGCAGTGACGATCCCGCTCCCGCCCGTCGGGGATGCGGTCACGGACGGTGCCGCCGCAGACGATGCGCCCGCAGAAGGCGCGGCCGGTCACAGCTTCGTCGCGGCCGACGACGATTCCGGCACAGACGATGTCCCGGACGACCGCACGGCCGAGGACGGTGCGGCCCGGCGGGAATTAACGCCCGGCGGCGGCGTCATGCTCCGGCGACGCTCGGCGCTGCCCACCCGGCGCTCGGTGCTCTACGTGCACTGCGAGCGCGACCCTTTTGTGCCGGAGGACCTGGTCAACTGGTACACCGAGCGCGGGTTCCACTTCTACGTCATCGACCTGCGTCCCGAGGAGGCGCTGGACAGGCCGGCCCGGCACCGGGCGCGCCCCGGCCTAGGTGAGCGCCTGGCCCGGATCGACGCCGCCTGCCGCCATCTGCGCGAGGCGGAGGGAATCGACATGATCGTCGTCGGCGCGCACGCGGCGGGCGCGCTCACCGCGGCCCTCTGGTGTGACGCGCACCGCGACGCGAAGCTGGCCGACGCCCTGATCCTGTCCCGGCCCGCGTTCGGACGGCGGCTGCGCCGCGGCCTCGACATCGCCTGCCCGGTGCTGGTGCTGAGCCCGGCGGAGGGGCGCGGCCGAGCAGCGGGGCGGAGCAAGGGCTCCGCCCCGGTCCGGCTGGGCCCGCACGTGACCTGGCTGCGGCTCGAGGACGGGCTGGACGGGCAGACGCCGGGCGCGCGGGCCGGGCGTCGGCAGTTCTTCGACGAGATGGGCCGCTGGCTGGGCGCGTACATGTACGGCTCGATCCGGGACCAGCTTCTGTGAAGCGCCGGTCAACTGCTGCTCACCGAGACCGAAACGGAGGGGTACCCGCTGGCGCCGTTGGGCTCCGGGGGCTCCTGCAGCGCCGTCTGGGTGTAGCCGGTCGCGTCCGTGGCTCGTGCCTCGAGCAGGTGGGTGCCGGGTGTGGCGTCCCAGTCCCAGACGAACTGCCGCCAGCAGTCGATGTCCGGGACGGCAGCCAAGCGCGCGGCCTGCCACGGGCCGTTGTCGGCCCGGACCTCGACCGCTGCGATGCCCTTGTGCTGCGCCCAGGCCACGCCGGCCACCGGGGTGGTTCCCGGCTTGACCGGCCCGTTGCCGTTCGGCACGTCGATCCGGCACTCGGTCTTGATCGGCGCCTGCTGGGACCAGCCGCGCTGGACCCAGTACGCGGCGTTGCCCGCGAACGTGGTGACCTCGATGTCGGTGATCCATTTGCACGCGGACACGTATCCGTACAGGCCGGGCACCACCATCCGGACGGGGAAACCGTGCTCGACCGGGAGCGCCGTGCCGTTCATGGCCACGGCGAGCATCGCGTCCCTGCCGTCCATGACGACTTGCAGTGGCGTGCCCGATGTGAACCCGTCAGACGACGTGCACAGGAGCTGGTCGGCTCCGGCCCGCACGCCCGCCTGCCTCAGCAGGCTGGCCAGGCTCGCGCCGAGCCACAGCGCGTTGCCGACGTACGGGCCGGCGACGGGATTGGAGACGCACGTCAGGGTCAGGTAGTCCGCTGTGAGCGGGCGGCGGATCAGCTCGGCGAAGTTGATCGTGATCTCCTTGGCGACCATGCCGTGCACCCGCAACTGCCAGCTGTCCGGCGGGATCTCGGGCAGGACGATCGCGGTGTCGACCCGGTAGAACGAGCTGTTCGGCGTGATGAACGAGCTCAGGCCGGGGATCTTCAGGTCGCTGCCGGGCGGCAGCGGCGGCGCGGGGTGCGCCGCCGGGGGAATCCGCAGCGAGGCCCGGGCCTGCGTCACGCTGCTGTTCTCGGTCAGCACCCGGCCGCCCAGGTAGGAAACGGCGGCCGCGCCGGCCGTGACGCCGCTGGCGACCAGGAAGGTCCGGCGCTCGGGCGACGGCGGCGCAGGCGGGCGATGGCGCTCGGGAGCGCCGGGCCGTGCGGTCGCACGCCGGTCCTCAGGCAGGCCCGGCCGCGCGGCGGGCGGGCGCGCCGCCGGCGCCGCGACGGCGCGCGGGGCCACGCGGGCCAGCAGGGTCAGGGCGATCGCGCCCGCCGCCGCCCCGACCAGGGTCGGCAGCAGGTAGGCGGGCGTGGCGGTCGGCCGGGTCAGCGCCGCTGCGAGCCCGATCGCCGCGAAGCAGGCCAGGCCGGCGACGCCGTACCAGAGCCTACGGACGGCCAGCGCGCCCACGATCGCGGCGAAAATGGCGAGCACCGCTCCGATGCCCGCGAGCAGGACCAGCTTGTCGTGCGTGCCAAAGGCGGATATCGCGAAGTTCTTCACCGGTGGCGGGGTGAGGCCGATCGATGCCTCGGCGACCGCCGCGACCGGGCCGCTCGCCGGGGCGACGATCCCGGCGACCAGGTATCCGATGGCAGCCGCGATGAGGGCGGCGAGCAAACCGGCGATCATCCCCCAGCCGGATCGCGTCCGGTCGGTCTCAGGAGTCACACTGTTTATTCGGCGCGGGGCACCGGGCGGATTGGCCGAAGGATCGGTCACGCGCTCACGTTATGCCTGCCGGCTCGGTGGGAGGGCCGGGAGCGGCGGATACCGCCAAGCGGCCAGGCGGCCCGGAAACCGCCCAAGCCGTTACCCGGTCGGCTACGAATCTAGGACGTGGAGTGCGGATGACCGGAAGCGGGCGCGGACCCGGCGGGGAGCCGGCCGGCCGTCTGGAGCCTGACCGCCGGCAGACTGGCCGGCCGGAGGGCAGCCCGCGCCGTGCCGCGGACGAGCTCGGCTCCCTGCTGGCCCGGGTGGCGCTCGGCGACGAGGAGGCCTACGCCGCCCTCTACGACCGGACGGCCGGCCAGGTGCTGGGCGTGGTCCGGGCGGTCGTGCGCGATCCGGCCCAGTCCGAAGAGGTCGCCCAGGAGGTGCTGCTCGATGTGTGGCGCTCCGCCTCCCGGTTCGACGCCGAGCTGGGCAGCGCCACGGCATGGGTGATGACCCTGGCCCACCGGCGGGCGGTGGACCGGGTGCGTTCCGAGCAGAAGGCAGCCGAGCGCGAGCGGCGTGTCCCATATGCTTCGACCGCCTACGACGAAGTCGCCGAGGCGGTCGAGGCGCGCCTTGACCGGGAGCGGGTCCGGCGGTGCCTGGCGTCGCTCACCGAGCTGCAACGGGAATCGGTGACTCTCGCCTACTACGGCGGGTACACCTACCGCGAGGTGGCCGAACTGCTCGGCGTCGCGATCGGCACCGTGAAGACACGGATGCGGGACGGGCTGATCAGGCTGCGCGACTGCCTGGGGGTAGACGCATGAGTGGGCGCATGAGATTCCGCCGCGACTCCCGGGCGCAGCCAGTCCATACGCTGGCCGGGGCCTATGCGATGGATGCGGTGTCGGAACCGGAGCGAGCACGGTTCGAGCGGCACCTGGCCGGCTGTGACGCCTGCTGGCAGGAGGTCCGCGGCCTGCGCGAGGCCACGGCGGCGCTCGCCGCCGCAGCGGCCGTGCGCCCGCCGGACGGGCTCAGGGACACGGTGCTGCGTGCGGCCGCGCAAACCCGGCAGGTGCCGCCGGCCGTCCCCGAGGTCCCGGCGCCGCTGGCACGCCCTCGCCGCCGCCTCGGCTGGCGGCCGCGGATCACCGTGGCACTGGGCGGTGCCCTGGCCGCCGTCGCCGTGGCCGTGGCCGTGGCCGCCGGCGTCGTCACCTACGACCAGCAGAGCCGGATCGACCAGGTGCAGGGCCGCGATCTGACGGTCGCGGCCGTGCTCACGGCGTCGGATGCAAGGATGATGAGCGCCCGGGTGACCACCGGCGGCACGGCGACCGTGGTCATGTCCCACCGCGAGCACGCCCTGGTGTTCACGGCTGCCCACCTGAGCAGCCTCCCGGCCGCGGAACGCTACGAGCTGTGGCTGATCGGCCCGGCGGGCACGAGGCCGGCCGGGATGATCACCGCCACCGGGCGGGGGCGGATGGTCGGTCCCATGGTGGTGTCCGGCCTGTCGGCCGGTGACCGGATCGGCATAACGGTGGAGCCGGCCGGGGGATCGCCCAGGCCGACGTCGCCACCGGTCGTGATGCTCAGCCTGGCCGGCCGATCCGGGTAACCTGGGTTCTCCTCGTTACCGCGAGGACCGTGTGAGCTCTGACACAGACGTGCACTAACGTGGGGGGCCGTGAAAGCATCTCCCGAGGCGCAGCTCCGGCTGCTCGAGCTGGCCGACCTGGACGCCGAGCTGAGCAGGCTCGAACACCGCCGCCGCGGGCTCCCCGAGCACGCCGAGCTGGACCGGCTGGACCAGCGGGACGCGCAGTTGCGGGACACGATCGCCTCGCTCGAGGCCGAGCAGGGCGATCTCAAGCGCGCCCAGGGCAAAGCCGAAGCAGACGTCGACCAGGTGCGGACGCGCATCGACCGGGACCGCCAGAGGCTCGACGCCGGGCAGGTCTCGTCGCCGCGCGATCTGGAGAACCTGCAGTCGGAGGTGGCCTCCCTCACCCGCAGACAGTCCGACCTGGAAGAGGTCGTGCTGGACATCATGGAGCGCCAGGAGACGGCCGAAGGCCGCCGCCAGGAGGCCGCAGCCGAGCGGGTGACGATCTCCGCCGATCACGAGACCGTTGCCGCGCGCCGGGACGCGTCGCTGGCCGAGATCGCGGAGCAGGCGGGCAAGGCCGCCGACCGCCGCGCCTCGGTGGCCTCACAGGAGCCGGCCGACCTGCTGGCCCTGTACGAGCGGATGCGCGAGCAGCACGCCGGCGTCGGCGCCGCCGCGCTGCGCCGAGGCCGCTGCGAGGGGTGTCATCTCTCGCTCAACACGGTGGACCTGAACAGCATCAGGGCCGCCGACCCGGACGAGGTCCTGCGCTGCGAGGAGTGCCGCCGGATCCTGATCCGGACCCCCGAATCCGGGCTGTGAGCGCCGAGGCCCGGGACGCCGGGCCTGGCCGGGGCTGGGGGCCCGCGCAGGGCCGGGCGACCACGACGCTGCTGCTGCGGCACGGCGAGACCCCGCTGTCCGCGGAGCGCCGCTTCGCCGGGCGGGGTGACATCCCGCTGACCGAGGAGGGCCTGCGTCAGGCGGCGGCTGCCGCAGACCGGCTCGCCGCGCGCGGCGGCATCGACCTGATCGTGTCCTCGCCGCTGCTGCGGGCGCGGCAGACGGCTGAAACGGTGGCCAGGGCCACCGGTGTGCCGTTGCAGGCCGATGACGGCCTGGCCGAGCTCGACTTCGGCGAGTGGGAGGGCCTGACGATGGCGGAGGCATCGCGGCGGTGGCCCGAGGAGGTGACGGCCTGGCTGGGCAACGTGGACGTGGCGCCGCCGGGCGGCGAGAGCTTCGCCGCCGCGATCGCCCGCGTCGGCGCCGCGCTGGACCGGTTGCTGGCCGCTCACCGCTTCCGTGCCCTGCTGCTGGTCAGCCACGTATCGCCGATCAAGATCGCGGTTTGCCGCGCGCTGCTCGCTCCGC
>Ga0335073_10007163_pt1 | contig 15634 bp, 19 predicted proteins | sample Lox_Sample_22_FD_207093 | JGI IMG/M metagenome (GOLD analysis project Ga0335073, IMG submission 207093) | Soil microbial communities from Loxahatchee National Wildlife Refuge, Florida, United States - Lox_Sample_2.2 | ecosystem: Environmental > Terrestrial > Soil > Wetlands | place: USA... | reverse complement strand
CCTCCAGCAGAGCCCGCCGTGCTGCCTGCTCATCTGCCCCGAACATGTCCCGGGTGATCAGCGGGCGCAGCACCGCCGGTACCTTATCCGTGGGAACGGGCTCCACCCGCACCGGGACCAGCCGCCCCTCGGCCATCCCCGGCACATGAACCACGGCGGCCGACCATTCCTCGGTCGTATACCGTTCCCGCTCGAAATACGCCCGCGAAAACAGCGCCACCACCCGGTCCGCCCGATTAAGCGCATCACTCATCGCCGTCACGAAATTCTGGCCCGCCGCCCAGTCCCAGACGTCCAGCTCAACCGTGTACCCGGTGTCCTCTAGCTGCCAGGCCACCCATTCGGCCCACGCCCGGTCCGCGCCCGCATGACTGACGAAGAAATCAATCCGGTCCCCGCCCATTCCCTAAGTATTCCGCGCTGCATCCCAACATTCCAGGAAACGCTAATCGGCCTCGCTCGGGGTGGCCATCCGTCGACGAGAGGTGGCGGGATAGATTCTTCTTCGTGACTTACACCGGAGACGTGAGTGTCGGCGGACCGTCCGACACGCGGGAGATCAATGGCCTGACGGTGACCAAGATCGCCGTGGGGCCCTACGAGAACAACGCCTACCTGCTCCGGGACGGCACCGGGCAGGCACTGCTGATCGACGCGGCGGCCGAGCCTGAGCGGCTGCTCGAGATGATCGGCGACACGCCCGTGCAGCGGATCGTGACCACGCACCAGCACCCGGACCACTGGCAGGCGCTGGCTGACGTCAAGGCGGCGACCGGGGCGGCCACCGTGGCGCACCCGGCGGACGCGCCGGGCATCCCGGTACCGACCGACGAGCTCGTCGAAGACGGCGGCACGGTCCGGTTCGGCGACACGGTCTTGTCGGTGATCCACCTGGTCGGGCACACGCCGGGCAGCATCGCGCTGGTCTACCAGCCAGGCGGAGAGGAGCCGCACCTGTTCACCGGCGACTGCCTGTTCCCCGGCGGGGTGGGGAACACGCAGAAGGACCCGGCGCGGTTCGCGTCGCTGTACGAGGGCGTGGTGACGAAGGTCTTCGACCGGCTGCCGGACAGCACCTGGGTCTATCCGGGACACGGGAAGGACACCACGCTCGGCACCGAGCGGCCGCACCTGGAAGAGTGGCGCGAGCGGGGCTGGTAAGTCGCCAAGCAGCAGCGCGCGTCGGGCGATCGCCAGTTTCAGCAGGGCCGCGCCGGCGGCCTGGACCGGCTCGCGCGTGGTCAGCTCGGCGATCGTCTGCTCGTCGAAGGGGCGGGGTTTCAGCACGGTGCCTTCGGCGTTGCGTTCGGCCAGCTCGCCGAACAGCTCGTCGAACAGCGGTGCGTCGATCACCACCGCCGTGAGCAGGTCGAGCGCGAACGTGAGCGGGTCGGCGCCGAAGCCGAGGCAGTACGCGCGGACGCGGCCGTCGCGCAGCGCGTCCGTCATCGCCCTGGCGAACGGCCATCGGTCGTAGTCGATGGGGGCGCGCTCGCTGCCATGGTCCTCGTCGACGCCGAGCAGTTCCTCGGCGAACTCGCGGAGCATGCCGCGCCACAGGTCGAAGTCGTTCGCCTCGTTCCACGGGGCCTCGCCTGACGGCTGGAAGATCCCGACGGGGATCACCTGGTACATGCCGCCGGCGTGGCCGACCCGCGCCGGGTCACGCCAGTGCAGCGGGAACGACGCGATGCCCGCCGCGCGGTCATGGCGCAGGGTCAGCGTGCTGACGGCAATGGCTCCCGGGCGCGCGGCCGGGTCCCACGGGTTCCCGATGGCGTCGCGCAGCGGCTGGTTCTGGGGGGTCGCATTGAGTTCGGCGGCGGCGAATTCGTGCGCCGCCGGGCCCCCGATATCGACACCGTCGAAGAACCGGCCGCGGGTGAAGGCCAGGCGGGGATCCGCGCTGGCTAGGTCCGCGGCGAGCAGCCGGTAAGTGCCGCGGTTCTCGAAAATGGCGGGGCTGGCCAGCTCACGGACCACGTCCGAGTAGCGGCGGTAGCGGGTTCCGTCGGTCCGGGTCGGCAGCTGCTCCGGCGCGATGTCCGCGATGTCGGTGACGCGGGGCGCGGGCGCCTGCTCGCGAAACTCCAGGCGGACGTCGGCGAGCGGCACGGGGACGCGGGGCCGCCACGCGGGCGGCGCGAGCAACGGGGTGCCGGCCACCCGGTCCGCCGCCGGGTACCCGGCGGCGGCGCGCACGGCGAGGCCGTGCCGGTTGCGATTGAGGTAGGCGTGGACGCGGAGCCACTGCTGTTCGGATTCAGAGGTCACGGGCATAGCGCAGTTCCAGGACGCCGCCGAGGCCGGTGAGGATGTTGGTGACGCCGTCCGGGACGAAGCCCGCTCGCTCGTAGAACCGCCTGGCGCGGGCGTTGTCCGCGAGCACCCACAGGACGACCCGGGGGTATCCGGCCTCGGTCAGCGCGGTGAGCGCCGATCCCATCAGCGCGCGGCCGGTCCCCGTCGACCACCAGGCGGGGGCCACGTAGAGGGCGTACAGCTCCCCCGGCAAGGCGGTCAGGCCGCTCGGCTGAGGAACGGCCGGGTAGCTGGCGGAGACAACGGCCCGTTCTGGACCAAAGGAAGCGAAACCGATGACGGCGGGATCGTCGCCGCCGACCGCGACCAGCGTGCGAACGTCGGGCGGCGGGACCGGCGCGGGACGGTCGGGCGGCGGTTCCGCCGTCGCCCTGTCGATGTCCGCGCGGTCGATGATGCCCGTGTAGGCGGCTATCCAGGTCTCCCTGCGCACCTGCCTGATCCCCGCCGCGTCCGCGGCGGAACCGGGGCGAATATCCAGCACCACGTGCCCAGCCTAGGCCGGCGCCCGTCGGCCCCGCGAACCGATTACCCGCCGCGCAGCGCGAGGAAGAAGTCCACGCGGTCCGGCAGCGCGGACAGGTCACGGCCGGTCAGCGCCTCGATCCGGCTGATCCGGTACCGCACGGTGTTGACGTGCACGTACATCCGCGACGCGCAGACGCTCCACGACCCGTCGCAGGCCAGGAACGACTTCAGCGTGGGCAGCAGCTCGGCGTTGTGACGGGTGTCGTATTCGGCGAGCGGACCGAGGAGCCGGTCGCGGAACGAGCGGAGCACCGGCCGCGGGACGCTCGCCAGCAGCTCATGGGAGTGGACCTCCGGCATACCTACCTCCAGTTGGCAACCGCGCCACCGTAACCCGCTTGTGTTTAGCGGAAGCTACAAGACGGATAGCCCCGCGTTAACATCGCCTTCCTCGTCGTGGCGTGGTTGGCTGGCCGTGTGACCCTGGCGTCGTTCAACGCCTCGCCGGCCGGCGAGGCCGCCGCCGTGATGCTGTCGTGCTGCGCGTCGCGGCGGTTCGCCGCCGCGATGGCGGCCGGCCGGCCGTACCCGTCGCTGGCCGCGGCCGAGAGCGCGACCACGACCGCGTTCGAGTCACTCACCTGGGATGACGTGCTCGAGGCCATGTCCGCGCACCCGCGGATCGGCGACCGGGTCCGCGGTCAGTCGGCGGCCGAGCAGTCTGGCGTCGCCGACTCGTCCCGCGCCGCGCTGGCCGACGGGAACGCGCGGTACGAGGAGCGGTTCGGGCATGTGTTCCTGATCTGCGCCGCCGGGCTCAGCGGGGAGCAGATGCGGGCCGCTCTCGAGGAAAGGCTGGGCAACGATCCCGCGACGGAACGGGCGGTGGCGACCGCGGAACTCGAGAAGATCACCCTGCTCCGGGTGGCGAAGGCACTGGGCTCATGACGGTCTCCACGCACGTGCTGGACGCGACGCTCGGCGCCCCCGCGGCCGGCGTGGTGGTGTCGCTGGCGTTCTCCGCGGCCGATGGCTGGGAGGCCATCGAGACCGGCACGACCGACGCCGACGGCCGGCACCGGTTCGAGGCGCGGACGAGGCCGGGGGTGTACCGGGTGGTGTTCGGGACCGGCGGGTATTTCGCGGCGCGCGGGGTGGCGGCGTTCTACCCGGAGGTCACGATCACCTTCACGGTCACCGAGGGCCACTACCACGTGCCGCTGCTGCTCTCCCCGTTCGCCTACTCCACGTACCGCGGCAGCTAACCTGGCCGCATGGGATTCGAGCCAACCGAGCAGATCGAACGCCATCTGATCAGCGACCAGGTCGCCTGGCTGACCACCGTCACGTCGACCGGACGGCCCACGCCGCGGCCGGTGTGGTTTGTGTGGGACGGTTCCGCGATCACCGTCTACAGCGTGAACGGCGGCGCGAAGATACGGCACATCGCCACCAACGACAGCGTGTCGGTGCACTTCAACTCCACGCCGGGCGGCGGTGACGTCGTCGTGATCTCCGGCCACGCCCGGATCCTCCGCGACGCGCCGCCGCCGTCGCGGTTCCCCGGGCTGCTCGACAAGTACATGCCGGCCGTCGAGTCGATGGGCCGCGAGCCGTCGTGGTTCGACGCGAACTACCGCACGGCCATCCACATCACCCCGGACCGCGCCTGGACGATCCCGTAAGACCGCTTCTCGCGGTGTTAGCCTGCCGGCATGGGAACGACGACGCGTCTCACTAAGCACATCAGGGCTCCGCGCAGCCGCGTCTACCAGGCGCTGCTCGACGCCGACGCCGTGCAGCGGTGGCAGGTCCCCGACTCCATGACGAGCCACGTGCACGCGTTCGACGCCAGGGAAGGCGGCGAGTTCCGGGTCTCGCTGACCTACAACGCGCCGACGGGCCCGGGGAAGACCACCGCGCACACCGACACGTACCACGGCCGTTTCACCAGGCTTGTTCCGGACACCGAGGTCGTCCAGGTGCTGGAGTTCGAGACCGCCGACCCGGCGCTGGGCGGCGAGATGACGGTCACGTATAGCCTCGCCGACGCCGGCGACGGCGGCACCGTGCTCACCGGGACGCACGAGAACCTCCCGTCCGGCGTGCGGCCGGAGGACAACGAGCTCGGCTGGAGCGAGTCCATCGGCAAGCTGGCGCGGATGGTCGAAGAGGGTCCCGGCGCGGACCTGCCGCCCGCCTCGTAGCTGACGGCCATACAGCGACCCCAGTACGCCTCCTCACCAACCCCACAAACCTCATGGCTTTCGCGAGTCTGGATACCTAGGACGACTTTGTAGACATGGTGACCAGATGTGACCGGTCACTCAACCTGGAAAGTGGTCACCACGTCTACAAAGCCAGCGGGAGTGACTGCTGTGACCAGTGGTGGTCTGCCGCGGGGACCACTACGAGCCCTCATGGCGGGTTAGAGGCGGGCGAGGGTGGCCTCGTCGGGGACGCCGCCGAAGTGCTTCGCGAGCACTTCGGGGAACACGGGTTCCTCCGGCGCCGCGGCCGCGAACAGCGTCATCGACGAGCGCAGCTTCATCGCGTCGACGGGGCCGAAGATGTCGCCGGCGGTCTTGCCCTCGGTGCCCGCGACGATGCGGGCGCATTCGGTCAGCCGGGGGCCGAGTACCGGGTGGTTCAGGTAGGCCTGGGCCTCGGCGAGGCCGGAGATCGCGTAGCGCTGTGACATCGCGCTGAACCCGAGGCCCGCGACCTGCGGGAAGACGAACCACATCCAGTGGCTCACCTTCCGGCCAGCGCGCAGTTCCGCCACCGCCTGCTGGTAGGTGCCGCCGGCATCCTGCGCCTGCGTGAACCGCTCAAGCCGGTAAGGATCGCCCATCGGCGTCCTCCCGCAGGCGTGCTTCCAAGACGGCGAGGTCTCGTTCGGCGTAGCGGCGGTGCTCCCATTCCTCGTTGAGGACGACGAGCAGGCATTCGCGGACCGGGAAGCTGCGGGGCGGCGGCCAGCCCGGTCCGTCGACCGGTTCGGTGCTTGTGTCCAGCGACGCGCCGGTCAGGCTGTCGACGAGCTCGCGCACGGTCGACATCCGGTCGCGGCGCAGCGCGAGGACGGTGTCGAGCGAGGGGCGGGCGGCGCGGTCCCTGGGTACCCCGGGGGTGTCCCGCATTTCGTCCCACGGCAAGTCCAGCGGATCCCACGGCGCCGGGTCGCCAAGCACCGCTCGCCTGATCCACGCGTCGGTAGCGAACGCCAGGTGGCGCAGCGTCTCGGTGAACGACCACTCGCCGTCGACCGACTCGTGCAGCAGCTCCGGCGGCAGTCGGCGGGCCCTGGCGACGGTCTGGTCCCAGAGGCGCTCCAGGGTGTCCCATGCCTCGCGGAAGCCCGCCGGGTCCGTCGGGCGCATCTTGGCCCGGTCCGGATAGCGCCTGTTCAGTTCGGCGTCGATCAGCGGCCCGATGTCGACGCCGTTGATCGTCACGTTCTCGATCTCGCCGGTGATGTCGACGTTGCCGAGTTCGACGCCGCGCAGCACGGATCCGCTCAGCGCGACGCCGAGGAACCGGCTGCCGGTCAGGTTGACCGCCCGGAACTCCGAACGGCTGAGGTTGACGCGCTCGAACCGCGAACCGGTCAGGTCGTCCCCGGTGAAGTCAGCCATGAACCGACCGTACGCCTCGAGCCAGGGCGCTGGCTCGATCATCGCGCCCGCTGGCGCGCCCGGCCGATCTCGCTGATCTTGTCCGCCCTGATGGTAAGGATGACACGGACCTGGTCGCGGCCGCCGTACCACGGGTAAGGGGTACCCAGGTAGCGGTGAGCGAGCGCCTCAATGTGGTCCGCGCCGCCCTCGGTGGTGATGCCGACGACCCGGCCGCGGATCGCGTAATAGCTGGACAGGCTCGACACGTCACACACGTTCACTGCCACGCGCGGGTCACGCTCGACATTCTTGACCTTCTGGTGGCCCTGGACAGAGTTGATCACGACATGCTCGCCGTCAGTATCGACCCAGGTCTGGGTCACCTGGGGCGAGCCGTCGGGCATCAAGGTCGCCAGGAAGCAGGGGCTGGGCTGGCGCAGCAGCGCGATCAGGCCCTCAGGCAAATTCACGCTCGATGCTCTCATGCCGTCCGAGTGCCAGTCTGGTGGGGAGGTGAGTCTATGGATTTCGCGCTACTGCCCGCGACCGCGGCTTGGCGGCATCGGGGTGCGCGTGACGGCTTCGAAGTGGCGTACTTCCAGGTCCTTGATCAAGGGTGGCGCATCGAGGGGTTGACCACGGCGATCGAGGACGGCGTGACCTGGGCCGTGGAGTACTTCATCGACCTGGATGCGACGGGGGCGACCCGCGGTGCGCGGATCCGTGGCCGGTCGGCGGCCGGGTCCTCGTCGACCCTGCTCGAGACCGACGGAGCGGGGCGCTGGCTGGTCGGCGGCGCGCCGGCGCCGCACCTTGACGGCTGTCTCGACGTGGACCTGGAGTCCTCGGCCCTGACCAACGCGCTGCCGGTTCGCCGGATGGGCCTGGCACCCGGCGCTGGTGCCGCTGCTCCCGCCGCCTACGTCCGGGCCGTCGGCCTGGACGTGGAACGGCTGGAGCAAACCTATCTGCGTGCCCCGGATGAGGCCACGCGCCAGCATTATGACTACGCCGCTCCAGCCTTTGACTTCGCCTGCCGGATTGCCTATGACGAATCCGGGCTCGTGCTCGGCTATCCCGGGATCGCCGTTCGCGCCGGGTGACTGGCGTCAGGTCTTGCCCCCGCTCAGGCGCGCATAGTAGAACGTGAGGATGGGAAGACAGGCAGCCATCGTGCTGTACGTGGTCGCGCTGATAGCGGTCATAGTCACCGTGGACGTCCTGTTCCTCAGGCACCACGTGTGGGCGCGGCTGGCGGTAAACGTCGGCATTGTGCTGGTGTGGGCTACGTTTTACCTGACGTACCTGAAGCGCGTCCTAGGCCGTTAGGCCTTCGGCTTCCAGCGTGGCTAGCGCGTCGTTCACTTCCTCGGCGGGTGGTGCCGCGAGGTCGAAGGTCTGCGCGACCAGCTCGGCGATTTGCGCCGCCGTCAGGGTTCCGTCGCACAGTTCGAGTATCAGGGTCGCGGTCGGGTTCAGGTAGTGAACCCGGTCCCGCTCTGGCTGGTAGATGACGAAGCCGTCCTCCACCTCGTCGACTTCGAGCCCATCGGTCTTCTTCGGCCTGTCCTGCATGGCGCAAAGTTAGCGGCTAGCGCCGAGTCCGGGCCAGCCCCAGCAGCAAACTGGCGGCCATTGCCTCGGGCAGCCCGTCCAGCAGGGTGACGAGCTGCCGTACCGCGACCACGTTGACCGAAAGCTCGCCGACCGGCTCGTAGCGGCGGGGGCCGTCCTGGGTCAAAGAGAAGAGGAGAAAGCCAAGCTCACGTAGCCGGGCTTCGAGGTCTTCGACAGTTCTCCCGAAACGCAGCGGGTTCTCGCGCAGGAACTCCACCACGAGCACGATGCGGGGGTTGGCGGCGAGCGTGCGGGAGGCGCCCTCGAGCACGTCGAGTTCCGCCCCCTCGACGTCGATCTTCAGCACGTCGACCCGCGCCACGCCGGCGCGATCCAGGTAGTCGTCGAGGGGGATGACTGTGACCGGCGCCCGCCGGCGGTGCGCGGTGGCGTCGTCCGGACGCAGCGAGCTGCCGCCGAAGTTCGTCGACGGGTACAGGACTAGTTCGGCTCTGCCGCTCGCCTGGCCGAGAGCCAGCGAGCTGACCGTCACGTTCGTGCAGCCAGCCCGCCTGATGTTGCGGCGCAGCACCCGGCCCAGGACCGGATGCGGCTCGAACGCCACGACGCGGCCGGCCGGTCCCACCTGCCCGCTGGCCAGCATCGAGTACTGGCCCACGTGGGCTCCGGCGTCGACGAACGTCATGCCGGGCCGGAGCCAGCTCAGCAGGAAGTTCGTGGTCTCCGCTTCCCACATCCCCTGGGCCAGGATCTCCGATCCGACGAAATCCCGGGGATCGACCTCGATCGGCATCCCGTTGACTAGCGTGGTGACCTGACCGCGCCAGGTGTAGTCGTCGGCCGGCGCCATCTCAGAACCGCCGTCCATGCTCGTGGTGCAACTCGGCCAGGATCTCGAGGAGCCTGGCGCCCGCCTGCGGCCAGGTGAACGCGGACGCCAGCCGGTCGCGGATGCTGGCGGCGGGCTGGTCGCGGCCGTCGATCGCGTTCCGCAGCGCCTGGCCGGCCGCGTCCTCGTCCGGTGACCACCAGTGCGCGCCCTCGAACAGGTACGCCATCCACGGAAGGCTGCGCGCATCTGCTGGCGTGCTGCGGGCCGGGATCAGCTGGGCCACGTCGGAGTCCAGGTAGTCAAGATAGGCCGTGTGGCTAGGCGCTATGAGCTGCAGGCCGGTCGCCGCTGCCTCTGTCATGGGCAGATCCCAGCCCTCGCCGTGCGACATGCTCCAGTAGTGGGTGGCGGCCGCGTACAGCCCCGGCATTTCCGCGTCGGTGAGCAGGCGGTTGACGAACAGGATCGGGGCGGCCTGGTCGCGGCGCTTGCCAAGCGTCTGCTCCATGATGGCCAGCTTGCGGAACAGCGCGGAGGTCGCGTCCCGGGTGGCCGAGCCTATCTTGACAATCAAGATCGCGTCGTCATCGACCGATGTCGCGCTGACCCAGGCACGGACCAGCCCGGCCAGGTTCTTGCGCGGCATCGAGTCGGACACATTCAGCACCCGTACCCGGTAGTCGCTCACGGGCCGGCCGCCGAGTGCCGGCAGCGACAGCGGCTCGGTGGCCGGGCCGAACCTGTCGACGTCGACGCCGAGCGGACAAGTTCGGATCTTGTCACGCGGATAGCCGCTGGCCAGCCAGGCCTCCAGCGACGACCGCGTGGGCACGACGACCAGATCGTGGTCGCGGCCGCGAACCACCCAGTCCGCGGGGACCGTGGCGGCCTCGAACATCGTGTAGTTGACCGTGAGCCGGTCCGCGCTGGCCACGACCTGGTGCGGCATGCAGAACTGGAGAACCGCGGCGGCCCGCACCGGGCTGACGAGCTGCTCGAACCACGGGTCCCGGTCGTCTGCGGGCAGCTTCACCGGATGCCAGCTCGGGAGGTCGGTCAGCTGGATCCGGACACCGGCGCCGGCGAGCTGGCGGACGAACTCGCGCGTGTGGTGGTCGTGTCCGCTGGCGCCGCGGAACGAGCCGCGGACCGCGAGCGACCGGGCCTTCTCCACGGAGACGGAACCCACGGGGGGCGCCTGGGACGGGGCGGCGGCCAGTTCGGCCGCGGCGAAGAACTCGCGGATCCGCGGGATCACCGCGTCATGCGAGTACGAGCGGCTCACCAGGCGGCGGGCCTGAGCCACCACCCGCTCCCGCAGTTCGCGGTCGGCGGCGAGCGTCGCGACGGCCCGCGCCGCCTCGTCGGGAGAATCGGCCATCAGCACGTGGACCCCGTCGGCCACGTCGAGCCCCGCGGCCCCGGCAGTGCTCGTGACCACGGGCAGCCCGTAGCCGAACGCCTCGAGCAGCTTGATTCGGGTCCCGCCGCCGGCGGTCAGGGGCACCACGACCACGTTCGCGGCCCGGTAGCAGGCCGCGAGGTCGGACACGAACCCGGTCACCACGACCCCGGGCTCGGCCGCCAGCGAGCGGACCGTGTCGTCTGGCTCGCCGGCCAGGGTGACGGTCACCGGCTGGCCTGCGATCTCACGCAGCCGGGGCAGGATCTCATAGACGAGCCGGATCGCGGCGTCGGCGTTCGGCGGGTAGGTCAGGTTGCCGACGAACAGCACGCGGATGCCGTCGGCCTGCTCGCCTGGCGGGCCGCGGTCCGGCAGGCTGACCGCGTTCGGGATGACCGAAGCGGCCAGGCCGTGCCTGTGCGAGATGGCGGCCGTTTCGTGCGGCGCGGCGAGCGCCACCGCCTGGAACAGCGGGCCGAAGACGCCCACCAGGCGGCGGTAGGCATCGGCGTCCTCGTCGTCGCCCAGTGTCCTGACCACCTGCTCGTCGTCGTCGTCCAGATCCAGCGACGCCCACGGGGAGCCCAGCTGCTCGGCGATGGCGACGCCCAGCGGCGCCAGGTAGGACCTGGTCACGTGGACGGGAGTGCCGGGCGGCACGGCCAGCGCCTTGACAGCTTCGGCGGCCAGGGCGGCCGGCGCGATCCGGGCCCGGTAAGGCAGCGGCTCGGCCTGGGCCATGCGCTCCCGCCAGCGAGGGCCGCGCAGCGGTTCCGGTATGAGGGCACCATCGGGAAGTTCAAGCACCGCCGCCGGGTCCTCGGTCGCCCCGCTGGTCCATCCGGCCACCGGCACTACCAGGACACGGACCGCGAAATCGCGGCGAGCTGCAGAAAGGAAAAGAAAAGACCGCATGGCCAGGCCATTGCCGGCAGGTGAAGGCGCAATGGGAGTAATAAATGCCAGTTCCCGCCGTGACGTCACGGTGCTAATGTTTCAGCCATCGCGGTGGCGTGGCAAACGCCTGACTCGGAATCGTACATGGGGGGACAAATGCCGTCTGAATCCAATGACGCTGGCCCGAGTCGGCGTGCATTCCTCGCCCGTTTCGCGGGCGCGGCCTTCGCGGTGCCCGTGATCGCGTCCTTCGCCCTCGACGGCGTGGCCCAGGCGAGCGAGCGAAACTATCACCATCAAGGGAACCCCAACCAGACAACCGGTAACCAGGGGCATCCGAAGCAGTGCCACCCGAACCAGACCACCGCGAACCAGACCACGGGGACCCAGGGGCATCCGAAGCAGTGCCACCCCAACCAGACCACCGCGAACCAGACCACGGGGACCCACGGCCACCCCAAGCAGTGCCACCCCAACCAGAGCAATCCCAATCAGACTCTCCCAGATTCGACCATTGGATAGCGGCTTCGTCCAGAAATGCGCAGTAATACCGCTGGAGGCGCGGGCGGTTTGCTTACGGCCGCACTGATTGTGCGGGACGAGGCCCATCATTTGCCGGATTGCCTCACGTCGCTCCGTGATGTGGTCGATGACATCGTGGTGGTCGATACCGGGTCGGTCGACGATTCGCCCGCCATAGCCGCCGCCCATGGCGCCCGCGTCTATCACCGTGCCTGGGACGGTGATTTCGCGGCGGCCAGGAACGCGGCCCTTGACCGCTGCGAATCGCAGTGGATCCTCTACATCGACGCGGACGAACGGCTCGATCCTGTTGAGCGGTCCGCCGTGGAGGCACTGCTTGCCGACGCCCCCGAGGTGGCGTTCCGGCTGCTGCTCCGGCCCTGGATCGGGGCGACTCCTTACCGGGAGTACCGGCTGTGGCGCAACGATCCCCGGATCCGCTTCGAGGGGGCGATCCACGAGAAGGTCGTGCCCGCCATCCACACGGTGGCGGAGGCCGACAACCGCCCTATCGGTGTCTGCGACCTGCTGCTGAACCACGTCGGGTACGAGGGCGACCAGACCCGCAAGCACAACCGTAACCTCCCGCTGCTGCGCCGCCAGCTGAAAGCCGAGCCGGACAACCTGTTCAACTGGCATCACCTGTACCGGGTGCTGGCCGGGCTCGGCCGCGAGCGGCAGAGCGAGCGGGTCCTCCTGCACGCGGTCAAGCTGGCTAGGGCCAAGCCGCTCACCGATCCCAACGGGGTGCTCGCCTACTGCGACCTCATCGCGATCCGGCAGGACCGCGGCGAAGACGTCGCAGATCTGCTGGCGGAGGCGCGCCGCAAGTATCCGCGTAACTGCGTGCTCGCGTGGCAGGAGGCCCGGGCGCTGATGGCGGCCGGGCGCTACGACGAGGCGATCGCCGACTGGGACTGGCTGCTGGCGGTCGACGTGCGGCGCCTGCCGGACGAGGGGCCCGCCTACGACGAGCGGCTGTTCGACGAGCTCGCCTACGAAGGCCGCGGGCTCTGCCTGTTCCGGCTTGGCCGGTACGAGGAGGCCGCGGCCGCGTACGCGGCCGCGGCGGAGAGCGCGCCTGATAACCCCGCCTACTCGGTCAAGCGGAAGCTGGCGCTGGCCCGCGCCCGGCGGCAGCACGATGCCCTGTCCCGGCGCGACGTGCGCGGCGGCAACGTCCTGATATTGACGCCCGTGAAGAATGCCAGCGCGTTTCTTGACACGTATTTCGCGGCGCTGTCCAAGCTCAGCTACCCGCCGGAGCTCATTTCTCTCGGCTTTCTCGAGAGCGACTCGCGGGATGACACATATGAGCTTATTGCCCGGGAAACGGCCAGGCTGTCCGGGCGGTATCGGAGAGTGGGCGCCTGGAAGCGGGATTTCGGGTTCGAGCTCCCTGAGGGCATGCCGAGGTGGGCCCCCGAGCTGCAGGCGGAACGCCGCGCGGCTCTCGCCCGCAGCCGGAACCACCTGCTTTCCCGGGCGCTGGCCGATGAAGACTGGGTGCTGTGGCTCGACGTCGACGTCATCGACTACCCGGCCGACATCATCGAGCGGCTGCTCGCGACGGGAAAGGACATCGTCCATCCGCACTGCATGGTGGAGTCCCGCTACGAGCCGCGGCGGACATTCGACCTCAACGCCTGGCGCAATCGCGGCAAGCTGCAGATGGACGACCTTCGCGCCGAGGGTGACCTCGTGCGTCTCGACGCCGTGGGCGGCACGATGCTCCTGGTCAGGGCCGACGCGCACCGTGACGGGCTGATGTTCCCGCCGTTCTTCTACGGGCGCAGGAGCCCGCTCATCCGGGACAGCAACTTCTTCTGGGTCAGCCAGGGCGAGATCGAAACCGAGGGCTTGGGCGTGCTGGCCAGCGACATGGGCTATGAATGCTGGGGCATGCCGAATCTGGAGATACTCCACCACACGGATGACTGAATCGAGCGATCGCCCGGTCTTCTGGAGCGGGCCGCCATCGGCCGGGAGCGTGACCGTGCCCTCGGCGGTTTCGGCGGTCGCCGCGGGCCGGGCCGCGGTGCCGGTGTGGCTCAACGAGGCGGGCGGCCTCACCTTCGAGGTCGGGGACGGCGCGGAGCGCTGCTTCGTCAAGTGGGCGCCGGCCGGCAGCGACGAGCTCGACCTCGCGGCCGAGGCGGACCGGATGGAGTGGGCCAGCCTGTTCCACCCGGTGCCGCGGCCGCTGGCCCGCGGCCAGGACGCGGAAGGGTCCTGGCTGGTCACCGCCCCGCTCCCCGGCGACAGCGCGGTGACGGCGCGATGGAAGGACGAGCCCGCCGTGGCGGTCACCGCCATCGGGGAGGGCTTGCGGGCGATGCACGACAGCCTGCCGACGGCCGGCTGCCCGTTCTCGTGGAGCGCGGAGGAGCGCCTCGCCGCCGCCCGCCGCCAGGCCGAGGCCGGCGGGCAGGATCCCGCGACGTGGCATCCGAGCCATCGGGGGCTCACGGTCGCCGCGGCGCTCGACAGCGCCGCGGCGATCCCGCCGGCCGACCAGCTGGTGGTCTGCCACGGCGACGCCTGCGCGCCGAACACCCTTATCGGCGCCGGCGGCCGCTGGTCCGGGCACGTCGACCTCGGCAGGCTCGGCATCGCGGACCGGTGGGCGGACCTGGCGATCGCGACCTGGAGCGCGGGGTGGAACTACGGGACTGGCTGGGAGCCGCTGCTGCTCGACGCCTACGGCGTCGAGCCAGATCCCGAACGGACCAGGTACTACCGCCTGTTGTGGGAGCTGGGTTAGCTCGGGAGTAAGCCGCGTACGTTCTGGATGAATAGGAATGCTTGCGCGGACGGGCACCGTTGATTATTCGTGAGCCACTCAACTGGCACCGGGCCCGGTGAGATCACTGACGATGGCTGCGCCGTCGAGTTCTACACGCTGCTTCCCCCGTTCGGCGAGGCGGAGATCGTGCACGGCGCGGTGCCCGCGGGGGCCTCGATCCTGGAACTCGGCTGCGGCACCGGGCGGATCCTGAAACCACTGGCGCAACTCGGTCATCGGGTGCACGGGGTCGATGACTCGCCGGGCATGCTCGCCCGCGTCACCGGCTTGCCGGTGACGCGGGCGCCAATCGAGTCGCTGCGGCTTCGCGGGAAGTTCGATGTGGTGCTGCTGGCCAGCTCGATGCTGAATAGCGGGCCGGAGAATCGGCGGGCGTTCCTGGAGACGGTGGGGTATCACCTGGCCGATGACGGCGTCGCCGTGTTCCAGTACAGCCCGCCTGGCTGGTTCGCGGCGTTCCCCGACGCGCCGCGGGAACGGGAGCGGGACGGGATCACGTTCGTGATCCACGAGTCCCGCAGGACGCCGCCCACCATGTCGTGCGAGGTGGAGTACCGCGTTGGCGACCAGACCTGGACGCAGGCGTGGACCTGCTACGAGATCAGCGACGCGGAGCTGATCGCGGACCTCGACGCCGCCGGGCTGACGTTCGGCCAGTGGCTGACCGAGGACCAGGCCTGGTTCACCGCGCGCCCTCGCCTCCGCTGAGGCGACTGCCGTAGCGGTCGGCGAAGGCGAGTTCTGACACGTCGGGCCGGTGCAGCCGCCGCGGGAACGGGCGGGCCGGGTACCCGGCGACGATGTGGCAGGCCGTGGCCATGTGCCCGGGGATGCCCAGTAGTTCCTTGACGTCGGGCTCGCGGGCGACCAGCAGCGTGGTGAACGTGGTGGCGACGCCCTGGGCGCGCAGCGCGAGGCACAGGTTCTGCGCCATGGGGTACACCGAGCCGCCGCCGACGATGCTCAGCCTGCCGAGCCCGGTGTCGGTCGGGTGTGTCTGCGCCAGGTCCGCGCAGACCACGATGATCACCGGGTGCTCGCCGAACCGGCGCGCGAACTGGTCGGTGTCGGCCATCGTCCGCGCGGTGTTCGTGAACCCGGTCTGCACGCTCTTGGCCTCGCCGCCCGCGCCGGGGATCGCCTCCGCGCCCGCTCTGGCGGCGGCGGCGACCTCCTCCCACAAC
>Ga0335073_10007162_pt1 | contig 15635 bp, 11 predicted proteins | sample Lox_Sample_22_FD_207093 | JGI IMG/M metagenome (GOLD analysis project Ga0335073, IMG submission 207093) | Soil microbial communities from Loxahatchee National Wildlife Refuge, Florida, United States - Lox_Sample_2.2 | ecosystem: Environmental > Terrestrial > Soil > Wetlands | place: USA... | reverse complement strand
AGCACTTACGCATTCTTCAGCAATTCGACGGCTGCGTTGACCGACGGTGCAGGGGACAACATACCCTCTGCTGATTTTCAGATTTCTGACAATGGCGGCGCATATCAGGCCCTGACGACTACCGCTCCATTTGGCGGCGCGAACGCGGGCTTGCGGCTCTTTTCGACGCTGGTGCTCGGTAACAACCGCACCAGCAGCCACACGGACGTAATGAGTTTCAACATTAATTTGTCGTCCTTGCCGAACCTGCCAGCCAATACTTATACCGGCACCTTAACGATTCAGGCGCAGGCGTTTTAGGGACAAATGATGATGCGAATTTATGGCAGCAAAAAGATCAAGAGTATCGCGGCGGCACTGCTTACCATCTGCGGGTTGAGCGCGAGCCTTCCCGCGCAAACCGTGCGTCCGCTGATTAACGAACTGAAGAATCCGGCGAAGGGCGAAGTTGAATATGTGAATGACAGTTTGACGCCTCTGAATGTCGTGCTGGAGATGAAGAGCTTTACGGTTTCCGAGACCGGCGAGCTCTCATATCGCCCGCTTGATTCCAACATTCATGTGAAGCTTTCTGCTACCAGCTTCCGCATTCAGCCGCAACAGACTTATTACGTGTTTTATGAGGCGAGCTCAACACAAAGTCCGGCCTGGTTCGTGATTTACGCAAACTTCTCTGGATTCCCATTCCGCACCGCGCAAGGCATGAACGTGCGCCTGGAACTGCCGCACACGGTTTACCTGTTGCCCAAGGAATCGGTAAAGAAAGAAGATATCCGCTTCGATCGGGCCGAGGTGAATGCCGCGCAGAACAAGGTCTTGATTGAAGTTGAAAACACGGGCGATAACTTTGGTCGAATTATCGAGACGCAATTGATCTACAACAAGAAAAAGCAGGAGGCGCCCGGCTTTCCGGTGTTCCCGCATAGCAAGCGAATTCTCGAAATTCCGCTGGATACGAAAGTTGAAGGCGGCAACGTTCCGTCTTCAGTCGAAATCGAATTTCAAAATTTCAAAGTTGAGCAGAATCTCCAGCCGGCTTCCGATGTGGCGGCGTCTGCAAACGCACAACCGGCCGTGGGGACAGAGAATCATGCCGGCGACCGGTAGTCATGCGCATTCGACTTAGTTGCGCGCTGTGCGCCTTGGTAGCACTCCTGGCGGTCAGCAGCAGCGCGCAGGTATTTCGAGTCCAGGGCGGAGATTCCACCCTTCTCAACGCGCAGGGCGGCTCGGTCGAATTTAAAGCTCCCAACTACGATGGAAATTTGGGCCTGGGTTTTTATAACGGCCACTTCGAGCTCGGCGCTGAGACCCGGTATCTCTTCCGTGGGTACACGGTTCTAGCCGGCGACGACGCCGTGCCTTTCATGCTCCCGACAGACATTCTTGATAGCAGCCATTATTTCTCTGCACGAGGCATGGGCGTAACGCGAAAAGACGGCGACCAGAACATGTACGCCTTCGCCGGCACAACCTCAACCTGGCTGGGAACTGGATTCTTTAACGCCGCGAGCAGCGACAGTCCGGTCGCGCTTTTCTTCTACGAACGCAAGCTGAATTCACAGTTGAAGTTTGTCTCACGAAATATCGCTTCCAATCGGCAAACTTTTTTGCAGGGTCTCGAATGGCAACCGGAGAAGTGGATGACGGCAGGAGTCACGGGCGGAGTGGGGTCGAACCAGAAGTATTTCGCGTCCAGCCTGGACGTTGAAACTCAAAGGTTCGCTCTCAAGAGTGCCTACGTGCTGACCGGCGACATGTTCCAACGCATCACGGTCGCGAGTCCAATGAGTTCCGAGGTAAACAAAGGAAACATCGAGGTGCTCTTCAAACCCGAGGAGCATATGAGCGTCACTGCCGGTCACGAGAATATTCTCGAACCGCTGATGCTCAACGGTCCGATGCAGCAGGCCTCCGTGAATCAACTCTCAACCGACTTCCATGTTGCGAAGTTCTATTTTGGATCGGGGCTTTTCAGTTCGAGCGCCGAGGGAAGAAGTTCCCAGGGAACGAACTTTTACCTGGGTCGCCGGATCGGGCAGCGCCTGGAACTGAACACGAACTACTTCACAAGCCAGGAGCAGGGCGGCGTGAAGAGCAACATACTTTCCGGGACCATACGCGAGAACTTCTCTTCGCGATTCAGCCTGCTGGAGCTTGTTTCTCGGACGGCCGGCCAAACGACGGTGGCATTCGGCGGAGACTTTACCAGTAATCGTCTGCTCTTACGCGTCGACTATCAGAATGTGTACCTGCCGTTCCGGCCACAGGATCCATTCGAGCAGGCGCTGGCCTTCAATGTGAACGTTCGAGTAAAGGGACCATTGCAGGTGACGGCGGAATCAGACGTAGCGCCGGATGGCCACCTGCGTTATTCGTTCGGCGCAAGCACGTACTTATACCGCCTCAACGGAATGATGGGGAGCGCGAATTCGGATGCATTCTCGATTGGAAAATACGTGGTGCAAGGGCTGGTCACTGACGAGCAGCAGGCGCCAATTGAGGGAGCGGCGCTCCACATTGCGAATCAAGTGGCGTACACCGACAGCACCGGGCACTTCATGGTTCGATTTTCAAAGCACGGCCCGTTCGCGCTGAGCGTTGCGCCGGATGAGTTCATCACGAACGGTACATACGCAGTCGTATCCGCACCGGCACGAGTCAAAGCTGAATCGGACGACACCGCAGGCAGTATTCAGATCGTCCTGCATCGGGTCGTCTCCAGGCCGAAACCGAACGCGCAATAGTGTTGAACAGTACAGTTCGCTGACTGGTGTTTACGCCGCAGGGTTCTAGCCTATAATCCCGTGCGGCTAGCCCCAGCGCGGCTGTTCGTCCAGGCTGATCCCCAGCGCAGTTTTCGCCACCACTTCGTGGGTGAGGAACGCATTCGCGGGATGAATTCGGCCAAGGCGCGCATCGCGGAGCAGGCGTTCATAACCGACGGAGCGGAAAATGCCGCCCCCGCCACTAATATCGAGACCTTGGTCCACCACCCGCCATGCGCCTTCAACCGCGCGGTATTTCGCGGCGAAGATTTTCGCCGGCCACTCAGCGCCGTGATCCACGCCACTCGACCAATCCTCGGCGATGCGGTCGAGATGCGGCCCAATTGATTCCAGTTCGATTACCATTTGTGCGATCGCATGCTGCACTTCAGCGTGGTAGGCCATGGAGCGGGAGAGCGCTAATGAACGCTTGCTCTGCGCAGACGCGATGCTCTTATCCAGAGCCCGCCTGGCGAGACCGTAATAGATGTTGCCAAAGCCCATCAGCCCCCAGGCAAAGATCGAAAGCACGAACGCGTCGATGCCGGCGCCTCCAGCCGGGACGATGCGCGCCACATAGCGGTCTGGGATAAATGCGTTCTCCAGAATGGTGTCGTCACTGCGGGTTGCGCGCATGCCGAGCGTGTCCCAGGTTTCCTTGATGATGTATCCGGAACTGTCGCGCGGCATGAATGCGTGCACGATCTTCGGGTGCGCCGGATCGGTTGAATCCATGCCATGCAGACCGAAACGCGTCCAGACGGGCGTCAAGCTGCCAAACTGTTTATGGCCGGTGAAAATGTAACCGCCCGAGATGCGTTCGGCTTTCGTGGTCGAAAGCAGTACGGGAATATCGTTGCCACTCTCGGCGTGTCCGGCGGCGAAGATTTCGCCGGCGGCGGCATCGCGCAGAATCCATTCGAGGGATGTGTCGCCGCGCCGCCAAAGGTCGGCGGCGACTCCAACCCAGTAAAGGTGCATATTCACAGCCAGAGCGGTGGCGGGTGCGTGGTAGGCCAAACGGCGCTGCTCCCGGCAGACCTCGGCCAGAGTCAGACCTGGACCGCCGAACTCCCGAGGCACGGGCAGGACCAGGTACTTTGCCGCGCGCAGTTCCTCGAAGTCCTCTTCGAAGAAACGATTCTCGCGGTCATAAGTAGCGGCCCGGGATTCGAAACGCGCCAGCATTTCCGGCGTGAGCGGTGACTCGAAAGAGCGCGGGGTGTTTGCAGCCTTTATCGGGTTGGAGGAACCGGTATTTCGCTTTGATTGTTTCGCAAGAGTTGCTTTGGGAACGGAGCTCATGGTGGTTTGCCTCTTGAGCGTTTAACGCCGGACATTTTACCGCTGAAGAGGCCGGGCAGCCGCCAATTTTCAGCCGCCGCCCAGCCCCGATTCTTAGGCTACGGCCGCGCTTCGTACACGATGTTGAAGGGCGTCTCGGTCGCTCGACGGAAACGGGTAAAGCCGGCTGAACTTACGACTTCACGGATGCGTTTTTCGCCTGCCTGTGCACCCAGACATAGCTGTACTTCCTGCGACCGCGAGCAGGGCGTGCACAGCAGGGTCGAGAAGGAATAGTAAACGCGACCGACGGGATTCAGGTTGTCCTTCAATTCATCATTCGCGAACGGCTCGACGATCATCCAGGTGCCGTCCTTGGCCAACGAGTTGCGCACGTGCTGAGCCGCGCCAACCGGATCACCCATATCGTGCAAGCAATCGAACACGGCGACGAAGTCGTAGTCCTTTCCGGGATAGCTTTTGGCTCTCGCAACTTCGAATGTGGCCCGGTCGCCTACGCCTTCGCGCCGGGCCGCGTCGCGCGCTGCCTCGATGGATTTGTCGTGATAATCGAATCCAAAAAATCTCGAGTTCGGAAACGCTTTTGCCATCAGGACAGTCGAGGCGCCCTGTCCGCAACCGACGTCGGCGACTCGCGCGCCCGACTCGAGTTTTTCTTTTACATCGTGAAGCGAAGGAATCCAGGAACTGACAAGATTGGCGGCATAGCCTGGGCGAAAGAACTTCTCACATCCGTGAAAAACGCCGTCCTCATGCTCGTGCCATCCCATGCCTGCGCCGGTGCGAAACGACTCGGCGATGCGCGGTACGGCCGCCAGCGACCCTAACGCCAGCTCAAAGGCGCCAGGCAGATACGCCGGGCTGTCCTCGCGGGCAAGCGTGAAGGCTTGCTCCTCGCTCAACTTAAATTTGTCGGTTTTTTCGTCATAGGTGATGTAGCCACCGGCGGCTTGCGAGGCCAGCCATTCGCGCAGGTAGCGTTCGTCGGTTTTGGTTTTTGCGGCCAGCTCTCGCGTGGTCATGGGGCCTTCGGCAAGGGCTTTGTAAAGGCCGAGCCTCTCGCCGATCACCACCATGCCGGCGTGGACCGAGGCGCCAAGGTCGGTTACGAACTGTCCGATAAAGGCGTTCAGCTTGTCCATATTAAGGGCGGGTGTTTGTGCTGTGCTCATGTCAATGTCTCCTTTTGGGCGGATTGTCTGTTATGCCATGGCCCGCGTTTTCATTGGCGATTCCGGCTTTGCTAAAATCCGCACTGTGCGCCGGATCTCGTCTGACAGGCTCAAAGTAGCAAGCGTGGGTTGACGGCGTAACGAAACAACGCCAAAAGAACGCCAAAATTGTCACGAACCAGGCGTTCGGCTTCGCAGGAGGCCTTTGGATACCGTCGGCTCCATCTATCAATTCGGTGAATTCACGCTCGATCTGGGGCGTGGCGCTGTGCTTAGGAGCACCGCGGAAGTCAAGCTGCGCCCCAAGGTGTACGAGGCGCTCAAGTATTTTGTGGAGAACCCCGGACGGCTGATCGGAAAAGAGGAATTGATCCAGGCGGTATGGCCGGACAGTTTCGTCACCGATGATTCGCTGGTGCAGTGCACGGTAGAACTGCGACGTGCACTCGACGATCGTGAGCAGCAGCTGCTGAAAACTGTACCGCGCAGAGGATATTTGTTCGTTGCGAAAGTCACGCAATCACGCGCCGCATCAGCCGCGCACCACCAAACGAAATCGACCGATTCGGCAGCCAGCGGGGAAGCCGTTGGGAAAAGGGTCCCGCGAACGGTTGACCTGCCTACACCCCGGACTTCGCTGATCGGCCGGGAAAAAGAAGTGCAGCAAGCGGTAGGACTTCTACAACGGCGCGATGCGCGGCTGCTGAGCCTGACGGGAGCCGGCGGCGCGGGCAAGACGCGCCTGGCGATTGCTGTGGCTTCGGCGATCGCGCCTACGTTTGCTGGCGGAGTTCAGTTCGTGGGGCTTGCATCCATCATGCATTCGGATCTGGTGGGAACGGCCATTGCCAAGTCGCTGGATCTGCAACAGAGGCCCGGCCGTTCCCTTGCAGAATTGCTAAGCGATCGACTACAGGGCTCGGGGCCATTCCTGCTCGTGCTGGATAACTTTGAACAAGTGCTCGCGGCTGCGACCCTGGTTGCCGATATTCTCGCAAAATGCCCAACCCTCAAAGTTCTGGTCACCAGCCGCGAGTGCTTGCGGATCTATGGCGAGCAAGAGTTTCCGGTAACACCGCTTGAACAGAACTCAGCCGTGCAGCTGTTCGTACAGCGGGCGACCGCCGTGCGGCCGAACTTTGCGAGCACCGCCGAGAACTCAGCCGCTATTCGCGAAATCTGTTCGCGGCTGGATGGATTGCCGTTAGCGATCGAATTGGCCGCAGCGCGAACAAAGGTGCTCTCACCTGCCGCGATTCTCGACCGCCTGCAGAGCCGACTGCAGTTGCTGACTGGCGGCGCGCTCGATTTGCCGGAACGCCAGCAGACCCTCCGCAACACGATTGACTGGAGCCATGGCCTGCTTACAGATGCGGAGCAGAAACTGTTCCGCCGATTTTCGGTGTTCATAGGGGGCTGCACGCTCGAGGGAGCAGAGGCGGTGTGCAATACCGGCCGTGACCTCGGCATTGATTTGTTCGAAGGTTTATCGTCTCTCGTCGATAAAAACCTGGTTCAGCGAATGGACCGGCCGGATACCGAGTCACGGTTTGCCATGCTCGAAACCATCCGCGAGTATGCCCGTGAACACCTTGCATCTGCGGGCGAGGAGCGCGCAGTCCGGCGGGCGCATGCGGCGTATTGCCTGGTGCTCGCGGAAGAAGGCAATCCGGAATTGAGTGCAACCGATCTCGGTTTGTGGCTGGCGCGCTGCGATCTCGAGATCGACAATTTTCGCTCAGCGCTCGACTGGCTTTTTGAAAATCACGAGATTGAATGGGGCTTGCGGCTATGTATGGCCTTGTTTCGTTTCTGGGACCTGCGGGAGCACCTGATCGAGGGTCGCGCGCGCCTCGAACGGATCTTGAGCCTTGCCGGGTCTGGCTACACAACCCAACGCGCAAAAATAGATACCGCTCTCGGGGCGTTGGCGACCGCGCTGGGCGATTTTGCAGCCGCCGAAGAGTTCCTGCAACAGAGCTTGTCGTTGTATGAAGGCCTGGGTGATCGATGGGGCATCGCAGCATCGTTGAACGCGCTGGGCGTTTCAGCACGTGACCGAGGCGCTTACGATGCCGCGCAAAATCATTTCGAACGCAGCCTGGCTTGCTGGCGCACTCTGCCGGACCGGGTGGCGACGGCCCGTTGCCTGCATAACCTTGCCAGTGTAGTCAGGGTCCGAGGCGACTATGCACGGGCTCAGGCATCGTTGCGTGAGGCCACTGAGATTTTCGAAGAAGTGGGAGATCGCAGCGGCGCAGCGTGGTCAGTGAATCAACAGGGAGACATAGCACGGGACCAAGGACAAGCCGAAGTTGCCCGCGAATTTTACGAACGCGCGTTGTCGTCCTTCCGCGAAGTTGGCGATCGTTGGGGATCAGCCCGTTCGCTTTCGGACCTGGGTTACATCTACTGCGAGCAGGGCCAGTATGAAGACGCGCACGCGGCATATCAGGAAGCACTGAAGATTTTCGCAGAGCTGGGTTACAGACGCGGCATTGCTAGGGCGCTCGAAGGCTACGCCTGCCTCGCTGCGGCGCGGGCTGACGCCAAGCGAGCGCTCCGACTCGCTGCTGCTGCGGCACATTTACGACGCGTGATCAGCGCACCACTGCCGGAGGCTGAGCAGTCGAAGCTGGAACAAAATCTGTCGCGGGCGCGGAATTTGATGACTGAAGCGGAAGCCAAGGCTACATGGGAGGAAGGATCGGCGATGAGCTTCGAGAAGGCAGTCCAATATTCGTTGGAGGTGCGCTCTACTATTGCAGGTTCACAGGATCGATAAGCCGGCGCACGGCGGAGACGCGGTCGGCCGGAATTCCAACTCGCCGAGCGTGCTCGCGTATGCTGTTCTCATCCGGTGCGAGATAAACGCAATACACTTTGTCTTCGGTGACGTAGCTGTGGAGCCACTGGATCTGCGGACCCATCTCTGTCAGGACGCCGAGCGAACGCAACGAGAGTTCGCGAAGCTCAGCCTCGGAGAGGCTGCCCGCGCCGGGGACCTCACGTTCGATAACAAATTGCGGCATAAGTCCCGAGCAGTCTAACACGGACTCAATGCCTTCTCCACCGCGGAACCACTGCCACGTTTCGGGGCGCCGGCCAGTGTTCCGGGTTAAAGCACGGCTATCGTCGTCGATGTTTTCCGAATTTTTTCGCTGACCGAACACCAGAGTTGGCGCGGTTCCTCGCTCCTCGACGTACAATGGCTGGTTTCAAAGCCGCCGATGAAACGAAACTATATGCCCCGCAAGCTGCTATCGTTCGCTCTCCTCGCCATGGCAATAGCGTTACTTGCCTCGACGGAAGCGCGGGTTCACACACCCGACTCACAGGATGCTGTCCCGTCTGCGGGCAGTCAGGGTAAAAGTCTTGAAACAGCATTTTTCCCGGTTGCAGTCTGGTATAGCGGCGGCAAGGCCCGCGCGCCGATGCTTGAGACCATCACTCCAGATTCGCCGCGACTTTGGAAAGAAGACCTGTCGAAGATAAAGCAACTGGGTTTCAATACGGTTCGCACCTGGGTCGAGTGGAATGTCGCCGAACCTGAAGAGGGCAATTATCACTTGGAGAATCTCGACTTGTTGTTGCGACTGGCCAACGAAGTCGGGTTGAAAGTGATTGTGCAGGTTTATGTCGATTCAGCTCCGGAATGGGTGGGACAGAAATTTCCCGACGGGCATTATGCTGCACAAGATGGACAGCCGATTCCTTCTCAAGCCGCGCCCGGTTATTGCTTCGATCATCCTGGCGTGCGCAAAGCGATTCTCGACTTCTTCCAGGAAGTGGCGAGACATGCTGCCGTGAGTCCCGCTTTTTATGGGTGGGATTTATGGAGCGAGCCCGCTGCGCTGAACTGGGCGCGAATCGGCTACAAATCTGAGCCCATGTTCTGTTACTGCCCCAGCAGCCAGGAGAGATTTCGCCAATGGCTCAAGCGGAAATACCAAACCCTCGATCGGCTGAACGAGGCCTGGCACAGGACGTTCACTGATTGGAGCCAAGTCGAGCCTCCGCGGTATGGGACGATTCTCACCTATACCGATTTCATGGATTGGCGGGTTTATTACGGGTACAAACTGGCCGAAGATTTGGCGATGCGCAATCAGGCGGTGAAAGCAGTTGACCCGGATCATGTGACCACGAGCCATGCGCCGAATCCTTCTCCTCTGGTCCGCACCTTGGCCGATCCTTATGATCCGACCGATGACTTCCTGATGAAAAACTCCGTCGACTTTTTTGGAACCAGCTTTTATCCGAAGCTGCTTGCCCCTGAGCACAACTGGACATTGGAACGGCGCGTACTGGCCATGGACCTGACCAACAACATGACTGGCGGACGGGGATTTTACGTTGGGGAACTGCAAGCGGGATACGGCGTGCACGGGACTATAGTCAGTTCGCCGGTGACGAGCAGCGACCTGGAGATGTGGACGTGGGGAATGGTCTCGCGCGGCGCCCGGGCCATCAACTATTACGCGTTCTATCCCATGAATGCAGGATACGAATCGGGTGGCTACGGAATGATTGCGCTCGACGGCACGCTCACCGACCGAAGCCGTCACGCAGGCGAGATCGCGCGCCGCATCGAGGAAAATTCTGATCTGCTATTGCAATCGCATCCGGAGCGGGCGGAAGCAGCAATCGTGTTCAGTCCGTTGGCCCCGTTGGTGGGCGGATACGACGAGGAAGGCAGCCGCACAACCATGCACGAATCCGTCGCCGGATACCACAGAATGTTCTTTGAACGGAACCTGCCGGTGGACGTGCTCAGTTCTCGCGAACTTGCAAAAGACAATCTGCCGCAATACAAGCTGGTGATCGTTCCTTATCCTTTAATGATGACCGAAGAGGAAGCGAGCGTCTTGAAAAATTATGTTGCCGATGGAGGGCATCTTTTTGTCGAAGCACGCGCAGGCTGGGTGGATGAAAGGGGACATGCTGAACCGAGGGTTCCAGGGCTCGGTTGGGATGAAATGCTGGGAGTTCGCGAAAAACAGCTGATTCCAAATAAAGAGTTCGCGGTGAAATGGGGAGCCGTGCAATTTAAGGCAGCGACTTTCGAGGAGCAATTTGAAGTAGAAGATCATAGCGCGCGGCCGGTCGCGTTCACCGCGGAAGCGACACCGATTGCGTACGAGCAGAAATACCAGAAAGGAAGCGCGATCGTTTTCGGTGGGTTTGTTGGGCAGCAGAACTATGAGCATCCGGTCGCAATGCACCCGCTCGCCGGAATAATGGCGCAGTGGGCAGGCTTATCGGAACCAAAATTACGAGCTCCGCGGCGGCTCGAGCTTCGGCAAATGTACGCGGCGAAAGGACGATGGGTGTTTTTCTTCAATCACGCGGAGAGCCCGGCATTGGTGGAGTTTTCACGAATACTCGAACAGCCTGCTTTGCACATTCGAGAAATCACAACCGGGCAAGAAGTTGCTCATACAGGAACGCATTTGAGTCTTAGAACAGATGTTCCGGCGCAGAGCGTGCGTATATACAGAATTGATTTCTGAATTAAGCGAGTGCAGCAAATCGCTTCATCTCATTGCGGAGGACTAATTGTGAGCGTTGCCCGCTATCGCGAACGCATCACCGAAGTTCTGGATCGAATCTGGACCACACAGACAGCCACCATTGAGAAAGTTGCGGCAGTAATGGCCGAGTGTATTGGGCGCGGCGGCCTGGTGCATATGTTCGGCAGCGGGCACTCCGTGCTTCCGGTGCAGGATATGTTTCCACGCTATGGCGCATTCCCGGGATTTCGACCACTCATGGACATGCGCCTGATGTGGACAAACGTGATCGGCTCCGGCGGAGCAAAAGGTTTGCTCTGGCTGGAACGGCGCGAGGGGTACGCCGCTGACGTACTTTTCGAAAATGAACCTATTCGCAGTGGAGACGTAATGCTCGCGTTCTCGCACGGAGGACTGAATGCAGCGGCGATTGAAGTGTTGCAGGAGGCAAAAAAACGTGGGCTAACAACTGTTGCCATCACTTCGATGGACAACTACCGCAAGCGTCAGGCGAGTCATTCATCCGGAAAGAAACTGGCCGACGTTGCGGATTACGTGATTGATAATTGCGTGCCGGCTGAAGACGCGCTGGTCGCGGTGCAGGGCTGGAAGGCGCCTGTAGCCGCAGGCTCGACGGTTTCGACGGTCACGATTGCAATGGCAATTATCGCGCAGGTGGCCGCTGATTTGGCGGAGCAAGGGAAGAATCCTCCCGTGTTTGTTTCGCCCAATGTGGCAGGCATTCCGGCGGACAACAATAATCGCGTGTACGAAGAATACGAACGCTTGCTGAAACGATAACCTTGAACCAAACTCTTCGGCCGCGATTACTGTTTGTCAGCGCATGCGCGGGAATCCTCGTCTTTGGAATCATTCTCGCAATCCTGGGAACCGTTTTTGGCTTGCCGGCAATGCGCGCGCGGGTGCAGGTCACGCTTGCGCAGCAAGGAACTTTATTTCTCCTGCTGTATCTCGGCATTTTCCTTGCTTCTCTCGTTGTTGGACCGGTAATCGATCATCTGGGAAGCAAGGCGAACCTCCTGGGTTCATCTTTAATTATTGCTGTTGCCATGATTTTTTTCGCGGGCGCACACTCGTTTGCGAGCGCCAGCGCGGCCGCCATTTTGCTGGGCCTTGGCGGAGGCGGTTTGAACACTGGGACAAACGTGTTGGTCTCTGATCTCTACGCAACTCAGCGCGGACCAATGCTGAATCTGCTTGGAATTTTCTTTGGTGTGGGCGCTATCAGCATTCCTCTCACCGCATCCAGCATAGAAGGACGCTTCTCCATTCCTCAGTTATTTCTATTCAGCGCTGCTCTGGTCGCTCTTTGCGCCGTTTGGTACGCGGCCGTTTCGTTTCCACCGCCGAAGACAAGACAGGCATTTTCCTGGGGTGAACTTCTTGAGGTTGCGAAATACAGTGGCCTCTTCTTGTTCGCCATGATTTTATTTTTTGAATCCGGCAATGAGGCGTGTATCGCTGGTTGGACATCGACGTATGTGGACGCGGCAGGATACTCCTCGCGAGTTGCGACACTTGTATTAGCAACTTACTGGGGCGCACTTATGCTGAGCCGGTTACTTGCGGCAAGAGTGCTCCGCGGGTTCGGAAAAGCGCAACTTGTGGTGAGCGCGGCGTTTCTTTCGCTGGCAGGGTGCGTCGTCCTGCTCTCCGCGCGATCTTTGATCATGTTTTTTGCCGGCACAGCATTGATTGGATTATCTTACGCGCCGATTTTCCCGACGACGCTGGCGATTGCGGGTGACCGTTGGCCGCAACGAGCGGGGACCGTCTTCGGCTTGCTGTTTTCAATTGCACTAATCGGGGGCATGACGTTCCCGTGGATGGTTGGCCAAGTTTCGCAGCATATCAGCGTTCGCGCGGGCATGATAGTACCGGCAATGGGAGCGGTTGGCATCATCGGTTTGTCGATTGCAGCTCTATTCCGGGAGCGTAAGGCACTTGCAGCTGCAAAAGATTGAGTACATTTTCGCTCAGCTCGGCGAAACGTGGAGATGAAGTGGGGCACATTTTAGCGGTTGATCTTGGCGGCACGAAATGTTCGGCTGCGGTCGTCGACCGCAGGGGAAAAATTCTTTTGCGCCGCACCGTGCCGGTGGATATCAGTTCGCACTCTGCGCCCGTTTCGCAGATTGTTCAGCTGGCGAAGGATCTTGCCGGCAGTGAGAAGCCGAAAAATGCTTTCGCCGCTGCCGCAGTGGCCGTGCCAGGGTTGGTTCGCCGTGAGGGCACGGTCTGGGCCCCTAACCTGCCTGGATGGGAGCAGATGCCGCTGGGGAGCGATTTGTCGCGCGCACTCTCTGTGCCGGTCAAGGTCGAAAGCGATCGCAATGCGGCAGTTGTGGGCGAGTGCTGGCTCGGAGCGGCGCGGGGCAAATCGGATGCAATTGTGCTGATGATCGGAACCGGAATTGGCGCTGGAATCCTGAGTGGCGGCAAAATTATTCAAGGCGCGCACGAACTTTCCGGGTGCGCAGGATGGCTCACGGTTACACGCGAAGACGTCCCGACGGCTCAGGGTTGTGGGGAGTTGGAATCTCTAGTCGCAGGGCCAGGAATCGCACGGGCCGCACAGCAACGACTCCGGCGTGGCGAAGCGAGCAGTTTAGGGCGGTTGGATCTGCCGACAATTACGGCCCACGATGTTGCGGCCGCTGCGCGCAAAGGCGATGGGTTAGCGCTCGACATCTTCAACCGCGCAGGCCGGTTGCTTGGATTTGGAGTAGCTAACCTCATCAGCATTCTTGACCCCGAAGTCATTATTCTCGGCGGAGGAATGGCTGTGGTGGCCGACCTTTACGTTGGCGCCCTTCGAAAAGCTATGTTTGAGCGCGCGCAACCGCTGGCTGCGGAGAAGGTAAATATCGTCGTAAGCAAAATTGCGGACTCCGCCAACTTGCTTGGTTGTGCGCGCCTGGCTTGGGAACACGCCGAAGTGAGATCGGAAATGAAGAAACGCAGATCCAGGAGTTCTGGCAAAAAAAGCTCTCGAACTCACAAGGAGGCACAGTGAACCGGCGTTCGTTTGCTCAATCCATGGGTGGTGCGATGGCACTTTCAGCGTTGGCAAATTCTTCTACGGGTGAGTCGGCGTCCGACAGAACCCCAGGCAGGATTCTGGCCATTGCCGCCCATCCCGGCGACGGTCTCTTCACCATGGGAGCGACGCTGGCTCAGCAGATCGAGCGTGGCGGAGCGGGCGCTTTATTGAGCCTCTCATTAGGAGAGCGAGGCGCGCCGAAGGACATCGATGTTCAACGTTATGGAGAGATGCAGCGAACCGCCACCGAGAAAGCAACTCACCTGATCGGGGCGGAGGCCATGTTTATAGCGTATCCGGATGCAGAAATTCCTTTCAACGAGGAAAGTACTCTTGCGGTTTGCGACCTTATTCGGGAATACAAGCCGGAAGTGGTGATTACTCACTGGAGCGGGAGCTGGCACAAGGACCATCAGAACTGCCATCTCATCGTTCGCGATGCCATCTTTTATGCGGGGCTGGCAACAATGGCGCGAAGCCGCCCAGCACATTCAGTGTCCAAAATTTTTTACGCTGACAACTGGGAAGATGCGACCAACTTTGTGCCCGACATTTACCTGGGCATCGAAGCGGTGTACGAGAAGTGGCTGCAGGCGTGTGATTTTTACCCAATGTGGCGAGGGCAGACAGGATTTTTTCGATACAACGATTATTACAGCGCGTTGGCGGTCATGCGCGGATGCCTGTCGGGCTTCAAACATGCCGTGGCATTGATGTCAGATTCCGGCCAGCGAATCAGCCGATTGCAATCCCTGTGATGTGATTCATTGAGTGCCAAGACCTAGATAATTGCCATAGCCGACGATGACAGTTGATGCGACCAGAAGAAACAGCGCCAGCGTCAGAAGTTGACCGGCGCGCCTTCCAGCTCCCTTCCACTCATGGAATCCAATCCCCCACAGGCTGCTGAAGATGATGATGCTGGCCATGTGAAGAGTCCAACTGGAGAACTTGTAACGTCCCATTTGGGTTTCGCCCATGGTGTAGAAAAAGAACTGGAAGTACCAGGTTGTTCCGGCCAGCGCGCAAAGAAGATAGTTCCTGAGCATAGGAACACGTATGGTTTGTGCTTGCGCAGGAGGCGCTTCGAGCACTTGGACGGCACGCGCGGAAGAGATGTGTTCCACCACTTCCCGGCTGGGCGCATCGACTGCGCTTTCGGTCTCGTGAGCGGGAAGCTGGGGGTCGGCTTTGGAAGTGAAGAACTGGTGTCCGGTCTTGTTGCGAAGAAGAAGTATTAAACACCAGATGAAGTTGGTGGCGAATCCGCCTATAAGGACTACGACGAGCACAGGTAGGCCTTGCCAAAGTATCGGAGTTCCGTGCTGAATCGTGAGGGCCTTGATTGGATCTCCAGCGGCCAGGCCGTAGGCAAAGCATGCGCTCATCACGCCGGAGAGAATTGCGACGCCGATTCCTTTTCTTAAGTCGAACTCCTCGATCGCGACTCTTTGCTGTTCAGGCGACATCACACTTTCTTTGGCGATGCCCGCGAGACCTGCAGCCGCAATCCCGGCGAGGCATACGCCAATACCTAAAAGGATGACGCGGCCGGAAGTTGTTCCGACTACCTGGCTCATGAACACGCCGCGAAAAATCGGCGGCATGAGCGTGCCGAATGCGGCACAGAGCCCGAGAACAACGGCCATGCCCAACGACAGGCCCAGATAGCGCATGGTGAGGCCGAATGTCAGGCCGCCAACCCCCCAAAGCAGCCCGAAGAAGAATGCCCAGAAGAGTGCGCTCGTCGGCGCTTCATGAAGGACGGGCAGCAGGTCTTTGGTCATGACGACCGCGAGAAGCCACGGCGCGA
>Ga0335073_10007161_pt1 | contig 15636 bp, 11 predicted proteins | sample Lox_Sample_22_FD_207093 | JGI IMG/M metagenome (GOLD analysis project Ga0335073, IMG submission 207093) | Soil microbial communities from Loxahatchee National Wildlife Refuge, Florida, United States - Lox_Sample_2.2 | ecosystem: Environmental > Terrestrial > Soil > Wetlands | place: USA... | reverse complement strand
CTGATCGCCGGTCGCGTCGTCGACAAGATCGGCACGCGGATCGGCTACATCATCATCATGGGCATCTGGAGCCTTTCCGCGATGGGTCATGCCCTGGCCAGCACCGCTTTCGAGTTCGGCATCGCGCGCTTCTTTCTCGGCCTCGGTGAATCCGGAAATTTCCCCGCCGCTATCAAAACCGTCGCCGAATGGTTCCCGCAGGGAGAACGATCTCTGGCCACCGGCATCTTCAACTCCGGCACCAACGTAGGCGCCATTCTGGCTCCGCTCCTCGTACCTTGGATTACCATCCACTACGGATGGCGTGCCGCTTTTCTCACCACCGGCGTCTTCAGCATGCTCTGGATCGCCTGGTGGTTCAGGAACTACCGCAAGCCCTCCGATCACCCGACCCTGACAGGCACCGAGCTTCGCCATATCTATAAAGAAGCCGCTGTTCAGATGGGCCCGAGTGTGCCTTGGATGCGGCTGCTCGGATATCGCCAGACCTGGGCCTTCGCCATCGCCAAATTCCTCACTGATCCCATATGGTGGTTCTATCTTTTCTGGCTACCGTCGTACTTCAGCGCAAAATTCAATCTCAATTTGTCGCACCTCGGCCTGCCGCTCATCCTTATCTACAACATGTCGGCCGTCGGCAGCATCGGCGGAGGCTGGCTGCCGGTGCCCTTTCGCAAATTGGGCCTTTCGGTTGTAGAAGCCCGTCTCACCGTCATGCTCGTGTGCGCCTGCTGTGTGGTGCCCATCTTCACGCTTGCGCACCTGCAATCTGAATGGGCTGCTATAGGCCTGCTCGGCCTGGCTGCCGCGGCTCACCAGGGCTGGTCGGCCAATCTGTTCACAACCGTTTCCGACATGTTTCCGCGCAGCGCGGTTGGTGCCGTCGTAGGCATCGGCGGAATGGCCGGTTCTGTCGGAGGAGCATTACTCGCCTTCTTCACCGGACACATCCTCGCCCGCACTCACAGCTATGCAATCCTCTTCATCCTTGCCTCGAGCGTGTACCTGCTTGCGCTCGCCATGGTCCACCTGCTGGCGCCGCACCTCAGAAAAGTAGAGTTCAGCGCATGAGCCTATACGTCGCCAAAGGCGGTCCCGAGCTCGAACTCAGCGACGACGATCTGAAGTCGCTGCTCTTCGAAGCGTTGGATAAATTGGACAAGCTCGCGCCGCGCCGCCGCGTACTCGCTGTCCCTCCCGATCAGACGCGCATTCACTCACGCGCCGGCGATCTCACCCGCTACGCCTGGCAGTACTACGGCGAGCACCTCGAAGCCATTCTGCCCGCGCTTGGCACACATGCAGCCATGTCGCCTCATCAGCTCACACGCATGTATGGCGAGATTCCGCATGACCTCTTCCGCGTGCATAACTGGCGCGCCGATGTCGAAACTCTCGGCGAAGTTCCCTGCGAATTCATCGAGAAGGTGTCCGAGGGCAAGCTTCACTATCCGTGGCCGGCGCAGACCAATCGCCTCATCTCACGTGGCGGCCATGACCTCGTGCTCTCCATCGGTCAGGTTGTGCCGCATGAGGTGATCGGGATGGCCAACTACACGAAGAACATCCTCGTGGGCGCGGGAGGCCCTGACGGTATCAATCGCAGCCATTACCTCGGAGCCGTTTACGGCATGGAGCGCATCATGGGCCGCGCCGAAAATCCCGTCCGCGCGGTCCTCAACTACGCCTCCGATCGTTTCCTGGGAAACATACCCATTGTCTATGTGCTCACAGTCGTTGGCATTGCATCCGATGGAAGTCTGGCCGTGCGCGGGGTCTACATCGGCGACGACGCGGAATGTTTCCACCTCGCCTCCGATCTCAGCCTCAAGGTAAATTTTGAAATGCTCGACGCGCCCATCCACAAGGCCGTCGTCTATCTCGATCATCACGAGTTCCACAGCACGTGGCTTGGCAACAAGGCCGTTTATCGCACGCGCATGGCGCTCGCCGACGACGCCGAACTTATCATCCTTGCTCCCGGGGTAAAAGAGTTCGGCGAAGACCCCACCATTGACCGCCTCATCCGCAAGTACGGATACCGCGGCACGCCCGCCACGCTCGCTGCGGTCGAGAACAACGCCGACCTCGCCGCCGATCTGAGCGCTGCCGCGCACCTCATTCACGCCTCGTCCGAAGGCCGCTTCAACATCACGTGGTGCCCTGGCCACCTCACGCGCGAAGAGATCGAGGGCGTCGGCTTCGAGTACGGAGACCTGACTGCCATGCTCTCCCGCTACAATCCTGAAAAGCTTCAGTACGGCTACAACACCGTCGACGGCGAAGAAGTCTTCTTCATTGCCAATCCCGGCCTTGGACTCTGGGCCTATCGCGGAAGGTTCCAATAACTCATGACACTTGGCAAATACTCCATTGGCGTTGGCGATCGTTTTGCCCATCAGGCAAGAGCGCAGCTTGAGGCGTGTCTCCTCGCGCAAAAAGCTGGCATCGAAGTAACTCCGGTCTGGAACAAATCCAACCGCGAGCACCTCATCATCGGCTCCGATCCCTCTGCCACGCGTGCTGCGGCCGATGCCGCCGTTAAGGCACTTGGCTGGACCAAACCCTACTTCTGCGACGCGGACCACATCAATCTCGGCACCGTCGACCGCTTCCTCGCGCCCTGCGATTTCTTCACCCTCGACGTCGCCGATTACATCGGCAGAACCGCTGATCCCGCTTCGATCGACGCCTTTGTGGATCGCCACTCCGAACTCGTTGGTGTTATCGACCTCGAAGGTACGGAGCAGGGCATCGAAATCACGCCTGACCTTCTCCGCAATACCGCCGCAAAATTTCTCTTCGCCGTCCAGGAGGCCGGCAAGATCTACCGCAAGATCGAATCCGACAAAGGGAAGGGAAGCTTCATCCCCGAAGTCTCGATGGACGAGACCGACTCGGCGCAGACGCCCGCCGAGTTGCTCATCATCCTCGCGGCCATCGCCGATGAAGGCATCCCCATCCAGACCATCGCCCCGAAATTCAGCGGCCGCTTCAACAAGGGCGTCGACTACGTCGGCGACGTGGCGCAATTCGCCCGCGAGATGGCTCTCGACATGGCCGCCATCCACTACGCCGCGGCTCACTATGGATTACCGGCGAACCTCAAGCTCAGCGTGCACTCCGGCAGCGACAAGTTCTCTATCTATCCTGCGATCTATGCTTCGATGAACAAATTCTCTACCGGTGTCCATCTCAAAACCGCTGGGACAACGTGGCTCGAGGAGATTACCGGCCTCGCCGAAGCCGGCGGCGACGGTCTCGCGCTCGCCAAGGAAATCTATGCCGCAGCCTTCGACCACCGTGACGAGTTATGCGCGCCCTACGCCTCCGTAATCGATATCGACCCGGCGAAGCTCCCTTCACCCACAAAAGTCAGCGGCTGGTCCTCCGAGCAATACACTTCTGCCCTCCGCAACGATCCGAACTCACCGGCGTACAATCCCAGCTTTCGTCAATTGCTGCACGTCGGCTTCAAGATCGCTGCGAAGATGGGCCGCCGCTACCTCGACCTCCTCGAAGCTAACGAAGCCGTCATCGCAAAGAACGTCACCGAAAACCTCTACGTCCGCCACATCGCGCCTGTCTTTCTTGGTCAAAAAAATAAAAAGGAAATCGCATGAGCCCCTCGCCACTGAGTCTCGAAGGCAAAGTCGCAGTCGTTGTTGGAGGCACCTCTGGAATAGGTCGCGCCATCTCCCTAGGACTCGCAGAAGCAGGTGCGGATGTCGTCGCCTCTGCCCGCCGTATCGAGCAGGTAGAAAGCGTCGCCGCAGAGATAGAGGCGAAAGGCCGCCGCACCATCCGCATTCCCTCCGATGTTTCCGACCGCGCCTCGCTGCAGATTCTCCTCGACGAAACCCTCGACCACCTTAGCAAGGCCGACATCCTGGTCAACTGCGCGGGAAAGATTAAGCGCGCTCCGACCCTCGACTTCCCCGAAGACGAATGGCAGAGCATCCTCGACACCAACCTCACCGGAACCCTCCGCGCCTGCCAGATCTTCGGCAAATACATGCTCGAGCGCGAGTACGGGCGGATCATCAACATCGCCTCGCTTAACTCCTTCGTGGCGCTCAGCCAGGTCACTGCCTACGCGGCCAGCAAGGCCGCCGTGGCCTCGCTTACCCGCTCGCTCGCCGTGGAGTGGTCCAGCAAAGGCGTGCTCGTCAACGCCATCGCGCCCGGACTCTTCCGCACCGCCCTGAACGCCGACCTGCTCGACAACACCCCGCGCGGCAAAGAGCTGCTCATGCGCACCCCCATGGGCCGCTTTGGAAAAACCGAAGAAGTGGTCGGAGCAGCCATCTATCTCGCTTCGGATTCCGCGTCATTCGTCACCGGCCAAGTCCTTGTGGTCGACGGTGGATTTCTCGCGAGCGGCGTCAATCAGTAAGCTACTGAAGTGGAGTAGTTAAACAAGTCCCGGAACAACACTCGCCCCCTGTTACATAAAAGATTTGTATTTAGCACATAAGCCTGTTTTCTTCAGCTCGCGAATAATTTGGGCTCACGAAAAATCCGCCCTGTTTTGACCACTTTCCATCACTAATTCCTTGCATTCTCCCGAACCGTGGCCGAAAATGAACACCTCACCACGGAGTCCAGTGGTTTCGTCCCATTATTGAAGAAACATCGAACCAAGAACCAGTTGCCGCCCTCATCGACGGCAGCTGAGCTGTACTTTTTGGAGGAATTTGTGACGAGACATAGTTGCTTACGGATACTCGTAGTGTCTTTGCTGGCTGTTTGCACTTCAGCTGGTTTTTCCCAGACTGCAAATACTTCAGTTCGCGGGGTTATCAAAGACCCCAGCGGCGCCGTTGTGCCCGCAGCGAAGGTTACCCTTACCGATAATTCCAACGGTCAGACCTTTTCCGCCATCTCCGGTGCGAGCGGCGAGTATCAACTCACGCAAATTCCGCCGGCAAAATATAACATCGTTGTTACTGCGGCCGGCTTCGGCAACCAGACCAAGACTGCCGAGCTGCTTGTGAACCAGCCGGCGACCATTGACTTCACGGTGACGGTCCAGGCCAGTCAGGAGATCGTTAATGTCAGCGCCGAAGCGCAGACGCTGAACACCACCGACGCCTCGCTCGGTAGTTCAATGAACAACAATCTCATCCAGGCGCTTCCCAGCGAAACCCGTAACGTTCCTGATCTTCTCGCCTTGCAGCCCGGCGTCCTCTACCTGCCGACCACGATGGATAGTCGTAATGGCGCCGTAAACGGTGGGCGGTCCGACCAGGGCAATATCACGTTGGATGGCATCGACGACAATGACCAGGTGAACGGCACCGCCTTCACCGGTGTGCTCCGCGAGACTCAGGATTCGGTGGAAGAGTTCCGTGTCACAACCGGCATGGCCGACGCGACCGCTGGTCGCTCCTCCGGAGCGCAGGTTAGCCTTGTTACCAAGTCCGGCACCAACAAGTTCCACGGCGCCGCTTACTACTACTACCGCCCAACAAACACTGTCGCGAACGACTGGTTCAACAAGCAGGCGGAGCTCAACAGCGGTGAGCCGAATGTCCCGGGCAAGGTCATCCGAAATATCTTCGGAGGCGACCTCGGCGGTCCTATCATCAAGGACAAGCTGTTCTTTTTCGGTAACTACGAAGGACAACGGCTTGCCGAAAACGCGCAGGTAAACCAGATAAGTCCAACCGCCTCGTATCAGGCTGGCCAGCTTGTTTATCCGAATAGCGACGGCGGCACCACCGTTCTCACGCCGGACCAGGTAGCCACGCTTGATGCCGGCTGCAAGGTTTGTAACACCGCCGCCTACCCCTACGGCCCTGGACCGGATCCGAATGCCCTCGCCTACTTCAATATGCTCCCCACAGCCAACGGCTCTACTCTTGGTGACGGCGGGTATAACACCGGCTCATTCTCTTTCTCCTCACCCAACCCGGTCCGCCTCAACACCACCATCGGCAGAATCGACTGGGTTCCGTCCGCTAAGCAGCGCCTCTTCGTGCGCGGCAATCTACAAAAAGACATCACGGGGGGCACAGAGCAGTTCCCCGGACAGGGTCCCAGTTACGTACTGGAGGACAACACCAAGGGCATCACCGGTGGCGATACCTGGACCATCAGCCCTACTATGGTGAACGATGTCCGCTATGGTTACATCCGCCAGGGATATAGCAATCGTGGCCTTCAGACTGCCGACTATACTCACTTCCGTTTCATGGCAACCAACGTAGCGCAAACGTCCACGACCATCGCCAGCGTCCCGGTGAACAATATCGTCGACAACTTCACCTGGACAAAGGGCAGGCACAACTTCCAGTTTGGCGGGAACTGGCGGCTTGTTCATCAGAACAACTCGACAAATGCCAACTCTTTCAATGTAGGCAGTTCAAATCCGTACTGGCTGGGAGGCGTAGCTCCTGACTTTGGAGACGTTTCTGACGGCTTCGGCAATTCCTATTTGATTGCCTACGCCAACCTTGTCGGAACCATTCCGTCCGTTACCGACAATTACAACTACAAGATCACCAGCGCCACTCAGGGCAATATCCTTGCCGACGGCGCCCCGCTGCAGAAGCACTTCGTTGCCAATGAGTTTGAGTACTATCTTCAGGACTCATGGCGTGCCACTCCGAAGCTCACGCTGACCTTCGGAATCCGCCACACCATCCTGCAAACACCGCACGAGACCAGCGGCCAGCAGATCGCTCCCACCATCGATACCCATACCTGGTATCAGCAACGGCAGATTGCTGCTGCGCAAGGCCAGATCAACGAGCCGGACCTCTTCTTCTCGCCGTCCGGCCCCTACTACAACACGCCGGGCTACTGGCCGAAGAACAAGCTCAACATCGCACCGCGCATTGCCTTCGCCTTCTCTCCTGATCCGAAGACTTCAATCCGCGGCGGCTTTGGCCTCTACTTCGATCACTACGGCGAGGCCCTGGTCAACATCTTCTCCCAGCAGGGTTCCTTCGGACTCAGCAGCCAGGTCACCAACCCGGCGTCGAAGTACCAGACCGAAACTGCTCCCCGCTTCATCGACGCGGCAACACTCCCCTTCAACAATGGGGTTCCCCCCGCCACTGAGGCGTTTCCCTACGCGCCCGACGAGGGCAATGCTCTGATCACCAATGGCCTCGACAGCAAGATCAAGACTCCCTATGCTGAGGCCTTCAATCTCTCTGTCCAGCGTGAGATCAAGGGAGGCTTTACCCTCGAGGTTGCTTACGTCGGTCGCCTTGGCCGTCATCTGCTTCAGAACCTTGATCTCGCTGAGCCCACGGATTTCTTCGATACGGCGGGTGGCGGCAGCTATTTCGCTGCAGGAAGCAAGCTATCCCAGATTGTCGACCAGAACGCAGAGAATGCCCTCGCTCACGTTGCGCCCATCCAATACTTCGAAGACATGTTCCCGTGGATGGCCAATTTCGACTATCCCGGTGAGAGCGCAACCCAAGCCATCTACTCCGACGAGTGGGCCCCCTCCCGCGCCAACCTCGGTGCCACCACCGCCCTCATCGATCTCGACTTTTACTGCGGCACGTCGTTCCAGAACCCCTACACGGGTGACTACCCGTCTTATCCTTGTCCGGCGAATTTCCAGTCCCGCTTCTGGCAGAATCAATTCGCATCTCTGTTCGCACTGTCCAGCGTAGGAAACAGCTACTACAACGCGGGACAGGTCACCCTGCGGCACCCAAGCAGCCACGGCTTGCAGTTCGACGTGAGCTATACGCTTGCCAAGTCGATCGACATGGGTTCTGACACTGAGGCGAACGGCTTCGGCACCAGCCTTCCCATAGGCCTCTTCAGCATCATCTGGAATACATGGAAGCCGCAGCTCAACCGCGGGCCATCGGACTTCGACACCCGTCACCTCATCACCGCCGACTATGTCTATCAGCTTCCCTTCGGTCAGGGCAAAGCCGTGTTCGGTAGCGCCGGGCCGGTCACGAATGCCCTGATCGGCGGCTGGCAGCTGTCCGGAATTCTCCGCGGCACCAGCGGTTTGCCGTTCACGCTCTTTGAACCCGGATACACCACCAACTGGGAGTACGGAAGCGCGGCTATTACGACAGCGAAGGTCAAAATGCGCCGGCATTTTGACGCTAACGGCGATCCCCAGTTCTTTGATGACCCCGACGCCATTAACAGTGGAACCCTCACCGGTTCCCCAGTGCGCTTCCCCTATCCCGGTGAAGCCGGAGAGCGCAACAACTTCCGTGGTGATGGCTACTTCAGCACGGACACTGGCCTCGGCAAAACCTGGACCCTCGGCGAATATGGCGCGCTCAACTTCACCTGGCAGGTCTACAACGTGACTAACACCGTCCGCTTTGATCCCGGATTTATCGGTTCAAACCTGACCGGCGGAAACCTGGGAGTTGCGACGACTCTTCTCACCACCCCCCGGCGCATGCAGTTCTCGCTCCGCTACGACTTCTAACCGCATCAAGCAAACCTGCGCCGGAGATCCTTCAAATCTCCGGCGTTTTTCTGCGCACTGTTCGATCAGGCTGCAAATCGCCCCGGGCGCGCACTCCGAACGGGGCAGCATCGCCCCAATCGGCAGCATCCAAACCACGAGAGCTCTGAAAGTTGCTGCGCAGAACTCCATTTGGTACCATCCGGTTTCCGGCTGTAGCATTTTCGGAATTGGTATATCCGGAACACAGCTCCAAGGTCGACACAACCATCAGGGAGTGCCGGCCGCGTGCGATTTCTACGGGATACAGTGATTTTCGAAAATGCCGTAAATTCCAGCAGCCTTCCCGGCAATCTCAAGGAGAACAACAATGGCAGAAGACACTCAATCATCCAGCGGCTTTAGCTGGTTCCTCGCTGGCCTTGGAATCGGCGCTCTGATAGGCGTTCTCTACGCCCCCAAGGCTGGCAAAGAGACCCGCGAAGATCTTGCCGCCAGTGCCCGCGAGGGCAGCGAGTATCTGCGCCAGCGCTCGCGCGAAGCCGCTGACCAGATCAATCAGATCGTCGATCGCAGCAAGGCCCAGGTCAGCGAGTACGTCGATCGTGGCAAGGAATACATTGATCGCAGCCGTGCACAGTGGGATGACTTCGTCGCTCAGGGCCGCCAGTTCGTCAGCGATCAGACTGAAAAGGTCTCCGCTGCGGTTGACGCCGGAAAAGAGGCGTACCGGCACACGGCAGCCACCAGCGAAAACGAGCAGGCGCCGCTCTAAGTCGGCGCACGCATCCTAAAGACGTTGGTGACGATGGCCAGGTTGCCATCGCGGAGCAGCCATGCAATCGCAACTACCACCGATTTACTACATCATCTTCACCGCAATTACTTCGCTCGGCGTGCTGATGCAGGCCGCTGTGCTGCTTGCTATGTATCTTGCTGTCAGGCGTCTCGTGAACCGTGTGCACGCCATCACCGACCAGTTAGAACCGCATCTCGTGCCTACCGTCACCGCCGCCCGCAACCTGGTCGAAGACGTCTCTCCGAAGTTGAAGGTCGCCTCTACCAACCTCGTCGAGGCGAGCCATACCCTGCGCCGCCAGGCCGATCATGTCACCGCCACCATCGACGACCTGCTCGACAAGACTACAGTGCAGGCCAACCGCGTCGACGAAATCGTTACCGCCAGCATCGACTCGGCGAGCCACGCAACGCAGGCCGTTCAACACGCCTTTTCTGTGCCGGTCCGCCAGGCATCGGCTCTATTTGCAGGTTTGAAGGCGGGTTTCGATGTGCTACGTGGGAAGAATCACTCGGAGCGCCCACCAGAAGACGAATTCTGCGAGTAACGGTTCAGACTATCCAGCCCCCGCCGACCACTTCATCTCCGTCAAAGAAGACTGCCGCCTGACCGGGCGTTACCGCACGCTGTGGCTCGTCGAACTCAGCCTCTGCCTCATCTATTCCGCTCATACGCAGAGTCGCCCACGCCGGCTCATGCCGGTGCCGGATCTTCACCCGCACCCGCATCTCGCCCTTGAGTTCAGGGATCGAAATCCAGTTCAGTTCGCGCGCTCGCACCGTCTTCGACGCCGCCTCGTCGCCGCTACCCACCGTGACGCGGTGGCTCACATTGTCGATCTGCAGCACATAGAGCGGATTCGCTGACGACACCCCCAGCCCCTTCCGCTGTCCAATGGTGAAGTTGTGAATGCCGCCATGGCGCCCCATCACCTCGCCGGACGGGCTCACCAGCTCACCGGCGGTATCCGGAATCTCTTCGCCCTGCTCATCCAGATATGCGTCGATGAAGGCCTTGTAGTCGCCGCCCGGAATGAAGCAGATCTCCTGCGAGTCGGGCTTCGCCGCCAGCGCCAGCTTGTGCTGCGCGGCAATCTCCCGCACCTCCGGCTTCCGGTAGCCGCCCAGCGGAAACAGCGTCCGCGAAAGCTGTTCCTGTGTTAGCCCGAAGAGGAAGTAGGTCTGGTCCTTCGTCAGATCCGCCGGCCGCTTCAGAATCCACCGGTTCCGCACCGGATCGTACTCATTGCGCGCGTAGTGTCCCGTGGCGATCCGGTCAGCACCGATCTGCCGCGCACGGACCAGCAACTGATCGAACTTCAGATGGTTGTTGCACAGCGAGCAGGGAATCGGCGTCCGACCTGCCAGATACTCCGACACAAACGGCCGCACCACGTCGCGCTCAAAGCGCTCCTGCTCATTGACCACGTAGTACGGAATCCCCAGCGTCTCCGCCACGCGCCGCGCGTCATACACGTCATCAATGGAGCAGCACCGGCCCTGCACCTGCTCCGGCATGCCCTCATGCCCCGCCAGCCGCCGCTGGTTCCACAGCTGCAGCGTCAGGCCGACAAGCTCGTAGCCCTCATCCTTGAGCATCGCTGCCACCGTCGAAGAGTCCACACCCCCCGACATCGCGACCGCAACCGTGTTGTTGTAACTGTAATTCACGCCAATAACCATTATAGTTGCGCGCTGACGCAACTATGGGCCAGAGAAGACCGCACGACACTTAGTGTCCGCGGAAATCACCTAGCGCAGCGGCCTACCGATCTCCCAGTGATGCCCAAAGGGATCGGCAACGCGTCCCACCCGCCAGCCGTAGGGCTGATCGGCAACCGGCGACACAACGCTGGCTCCCGCCGCCACAGCCCGGTCGAACGCAGCATCTGGATCATCGACGATCATTACCAGCCGCACCGTCCCGCCGCCCAGAGTCTCCGGGCTGAAATTCAGATATTCCGGCGATTCGTCCGCGACCCAAAAAATAGCCCCGCCGACAGAGAGCTGCGCGACAACGCCCCCGTCCTCGCCATCGAGACGGAAGAGCGTTTCGGCCGCAAAAGCTGCAGTGTAGAACTCTACCGCCTTCGCGCCGTCTCGCACCGAGAGCATCGGCTCAATAGCCGTCTTCTGTTCCGACTCGGTCACCTTAGCCTCACCCCAGAGTACCCGCGTTCACAGGAGCCAGCTCACGAAGCCGGCTCACCGCGGCCGGAACAATCTCGAGCGCCGCATCCACGTCTGCATCGATATTCAGCTTCGTCAGGCTGAAGCGAAGACTCGCGCGCGCGCTGTTCGTCAGCAGCCCCATCGAGGTCAGCACGTGCGAGGGCTCCGAAGCTCCCGACATACATGCCGATCCGCCTGAAACCGCCAGGCCCTTGAGATCAAGAGCGATTACCAGGGCTTCGCCTTCAAGGTAGTCAAACTGAAGGTTCGTCGTGTTAGGCACGCGAGGAACGCTGCCTGCATTTACCGCGCAGTGCTCAACCCGCGCCAGGACACCCTGCTCCAGTCGGTCGCGAAGCGCCGCCACACGATCGATTGTTCCGGTCCGCAGCGCGTCGTAAGCCAGCTCCGCAGCCCTGCCCAATCCTACGATCCCGGCGACATTCTCAGTCCCCGCACGGCGCTGCCGCTCGTGTGATCCGCCAAAGAACAGCGGCTCGATCTGCGTCCCCTTCCGGACATACAAAACTCCCGTCCCCTGCGGTGCATGCATCTTGTGCCCCGAGATACTGAGCAGATCGCAGCCGATCGCGTTCACGTCGATATCGATCTTCCCCGCCGCCTGCACCGCATCTGTGTGGAACCAGACATCCGCTTCCTGCGCGATCCGGCCAATCTCCTCTACCGGTTGAATCACGCCCGTCTCGTTGTTCGCCATCATCACGCTGATCAGCGCAGTATTTGACCGCAGCGCCTTCCGCACCGCATCCGGATCCACTCGCCCCTCGTGCGTGACCGGCAGAAATGTCACCTCAATACCCCGGCCGCACAGTCGTCCGGCCGCATGCAGTACAGCATGGTGCTCTATCGAGGTAGTGATGACGTGATCGCCCGCCTTCACCATCCCGAACAGCGCCATGTTGTCGCTCTCTGTACCGCCGCTGGTAAAAACAATTTCTGACTCGCGACAGTTCAGCAGCCGGGCTACGGTCTCTCGCGCATGCTCCACCGCGGCTCGGGCCTGCTGCCCATGCTGATGAATCGACGAAGCGTTGCCGAATTTCTCGAGCAGCCACGGACGCATCGCGTCCAGCACCTCCGGCAACAGCGGTGTAGTGGCATTGGCGTCCATATAGATTCGGCGCATGTCTTCATTTTACGCAACAGCCGGCAAACTCGTTGAGAAGTTCGCACCAGCACCGGCGCACGCCTGATTCGTCACAATTCGATGGGGATTTGACAAAAGCGCTCTCGCATTCTGCTAGGCTGTTCCCGCAGTTTTACTTTCAGGAGAATCCGCGTGAAAACAATCCGCCTGCTGTTACTTGGGATGCTTTGTTGCCTAATGACCCCCGCCGCTCTTACCTATGCGCAGCCTCCAGCCCAGGCAAATCCGGCTGACGTCTACGACCACCTGCTGACCATCATGGAGAAGCAAATCGTTGGCGCTGCCGACGCCATGCCCGCCGACAAGTACAACTTTGCTCCCACTCAGGGCGAATTCAAGGGTGTCCGCACCTTCGGAGAGCAGGTGAAGCATCTAGCCGAAGCTAACTACGGCTTCTTCGAAGGCTGGGGTGTACCTAATGCCGTCAAGGACGCCGACATCGAAAAGCTGACCACCAAGGATGACATCATGAAGGCTCTGCGCGACTCCTACACTTACGCGCACGCTGCTATGAAAACCATCACTGCGGCCAATGCTTTCGAAGAGATGGGAACCGGACAGCGCAAATCCACTAAAGCGGGCCTGGCAACCTTCTGTATCGCCCACTCCATGGATCACTACGGACAGATGGTCGTCTATCTGCGGATGAACAGCATCATCCCGCCGGCAAGCCGCAAGCCATAAAGAGAAAGGCGTCCATTCAGGACGCCTTCTTGCATCTGCCTTCGCAGAATCTCTATCGCTCGTTCAACGCCACATACTTGGTCGGGTACTCCGGCCCGATATACTCCGCGCGCGGCCGTATCAGCCGGTTGTCATCGAGTTGCTCGATCACGTGCGCAGCCCATCCGGCGATCCTGCTCACCGCAAAGATCGGCGTGAACAGGTCAAGATCGATACCCAGCGTCGTATAAGTCGAAGCCGAATAGAAATCCACATTGGCGTTGAGCTTCTTCTCCGCCTTTACAAACTTCTCGATGTCGTGCGACATCTCGAACCACTTTGCCTTGTTCGCCGAGCGGCCCAGGTCTTCCGACATTTTCCGCAGATGCGTCGCCCGCGGATCCTCAGTGTGATAAACACGATGTCCAAACCCTGAAACCTTCTTCTTCTGCGCCAGCATTCCCCGCACATGCTCAACCGGGTCTGCGCCCTTCTTATCAATCTCGAAGAGCATCCGCATCACGGCCTCATTCGCCCCTCCGTGCAGCGGACCCTTCAGCGCACCGATCGCTCCGGTGATCGCCGAATGTACATCCGCCAGCGTTGCAGCAATCACGCGGGCCGCGAAGGTCGAAGCGTTCAGCTCGTGATCGGCATGCAGAATCAGCGCCATGTCGAACGCCTTCGTCGCCGTCTCCGATGGCTTCTCGCCGGTCAGCATCCACAGAAAATTCCCGGCATGCGACAGCTTCGCATCCGGCGCAACCACGTCCTTGCCCTTGCGGATCCGATCGAACGCAGCCACCAGCATGGCAATCTGAGCCGTCAGGTCGAACGACTTCCGCACATTCGAGTCATGATCAACAGCCTTCTCGTCGGGGTCGTAAAAGCTCAGCGCCGAAACCGCTGTACGCAGGACCTCCATCGGAGTCGCGGTCTTCGGAAAAGAACGCAGCATCTCCAGAATCTGCGGAGGCAACCGCCTGGCTGCCGCAAGCTGCGCCGAAAACTCCTTCAGCTCCGCCCGCGTGGGCAGCTTCCCGTGCCATAGCAGGCAGGTGGTTTCCTCAAAATTAGAGTGCTCAGCCAGCTCGTGGATATCGATCCCGCGGTAGGCCAGCACGCCTGCATCGCCATCGATCCAGCAAATGCCGGAGTTGGCTGCAACAATTCCCTCAAGCCCCTTCGCTGCTACCGCGGTTGCCATAAGCTTCTCTGATCCTCCACTCTGATTCCAAACTTTCCCACGACACGCGTCAGCGATTTGTCCACCTTTGTCGCGGCCTACATTTTTTGATGCCACCGCGCAGATCAGTGCAGCACCAACTGCGCGCATCAAGCTTAAAGCGGGTCAAAGATTCTTTATAACTTAGCGCGATAACCATTGTCATTCTGTGATCGCGCACACATTAGCAATGGACGGCCGACATCGCAAATCGGCCGCATCGAAATCCCGTAACATCCACGCTGAGCGGCTTACCCAGAATCATCTCGCGCAGCACTCGCGCCGTTCCCGGAGCCAGCAAAATCCCGTTGCGAAAGTGCCCGGTCGCAACCCAGCAGCGCTCTCCGCAGGTATCGATCACCGGCAATTCATCCGCTGTGGCTGGCCGTAATCCCGCCCACGACTCGACGACCCGCGCTTGCCGGACCGTCGGCCATATCTCTGCGGCCTGATCCAGCAACCGGCCAATCGCTGCCTCATTCATCTGCTTATCGAAGCCCGCATCCTCGACTGTCGCTCCAATTACAATGCGCCCATCACCACGCGGCACCAGGTAAATATCCGGCGTCCGCAATACCACCTTCAGCCGCCCAGTCCTCGATTCATCGATTCCGCTCTCCTCGACGACCACCATCTGCCCCTTGCGCGGAACGACCGGCAGGCCGGTAAGCCTCGCCGTCCATGCACCGCTGGCGTGAATCAAGTTCTCCACCGACCATCGGCCCGCGCCGGTTTCAATCTCCACTTCCGCGTCGTGTTCGCGCACCGCCACAACTTCAACATCTTCCAGCAGCACAACGCCGGCCGCCCGAATCGCCTTCGGCAGCGCCCTCGCCAGGTCGCGAGGATCAATGCTCTCCTCGTCCAGAGAGAAGAACTTCCTGCCGTCCGCAACCAGTCCCGGCGCAATCGCTTCCAACTCGGTTGCGCTCAGCTCGGCATAGCCATCCGGCACTTCCCCTCCGCTCTGGATCACCCGCGTTGTCCGAATCGGCACGCGCTCGCCCGAACGCCGTTCCACATCCGCAAGAAATTCCCCATACAGCCGCCGGCTTAACTCCGCCAGGGCCCGCAGTCCCGCCGCATTCTCAGGATCGCGCGCCGCCAGCATCCCCGCTGCCGCCGAGGACGCCTCTGCCATTGCGTGGCCCCTCTCGAAGACCGTCACCTCCACGCCCGCCGACGCGAGCTCTAGTGCCGCGG
>Ga0335073_10007160_pt1 | contig 15637 bp, 15 predicted proteins | sample Lox_Sample_22_FD_207093 | JGI IMG/M metagenome (GOLD analysis project Ga0335073, IMG submission 207093) | Soil microbial communities from Loxahatchee National Wildlife Refuge, Florida, United States - Lox_Sample_2.2 | ecosystem: Environmental > Terrestrial > Soil > Wetlands | place: USA... | reverse complement strand
AATGGGACGTCGCCATATATATTTGCCGTTTCGGACGTCCGATTTGTAATTCGACTGTACGAAATGAACAGTATATATGGCGACGTCCCATTAGGTACCATGTCCCATTAGGTACCGACCGACCCTAACTTATGTAGAGAATACACTGCAGCACCCCGTTCAAGCAATTCCGACAACGGCATACACCGGTAACGCAGCATTTAGAAGCAAACCCACACAACTCAAGATCCACGATGTTCCGAGCTCTGATCTTGATTCTTTTGTCGGTGTTGGCACTTGTGGATGCGCAGCAGTGTTCCTGGGTTGGGGCTTACGTGGTAACACCGCGTGTCGCCTCTATTTAACATGATATTAGGAAGCCGATGTGGCCGACCTTTCGATTCCTGAAACCTTTACACTCGTAGAAGAGTACTACTACACGGATTGCGACTACACCATGACAGTGACCCAAGAAGTCCATATCGACGGCACCGAGTTTATCGCAGACTTGGCAACCTTTACTTTTCTCAACCCCAGCCAAGGACCCATTCTGGTGACTTTTCAATATCCCAGCGTCACGATTACTTCACTAACCCCTTTTCAAACTCTCTCAATCGTTATTCCGCTTAAATGCAAAACTAATGTGACAGTTTCAGAGTGCGACGGGCACAGCTGGAGGCCAAACGCCAGTGATTGGCTCTGGATCCGGAATGTGAGTTTCCCCGAACCCAATAACTTTGCTCATCCCTGAATCATTATACCCCCGCAAACTATAGCCACTGTGGCGACCTCATCGAATATCGCAACAACTGCCGCAACAACTGCCTCAAATACGGCCACAACGACTGTCGAAATACCTGTCTTGACAACGTTGACCGAGTTCTTCTCTCTCATTGGAGCTACGGCGTCCTCAACTGCGGGCACGAATCCCACCACCACGGCTTCAAGCTCCTCGTCCGTTGCGGGACCCATTGCGGGGGGAGTCGTAGGAGGGATAGCTGTGCTGGGTGCCATCGCGGGGCTACTTTTCTATTATTTAAGAAGACAGCCGAAAGCGACAGTTGCCACATACGATCCTGGGGAAGAAGGTCGAAGGCTCGAGAAACCGGAGGTCAGCAGCAACGGGGCAGGATTGAGGTATCCAAACTCGTCGGGAGTACAGGAGGTCAATAGTGGAAATTTGATGGGAAATTATTGAGTTTATATCTGTCTAGCGAGCTCAGATCCGTAGGAAATAATCCAAGCTTCTGCAGTGCAAAGCAAGGGTTAGCAACCTCGTGTATAATCCCAATTGAACGACACTTTTATTCGTGACAAATCCGTTTGTTCGAAGGGAGGGTATCTAGGTAAGCTAAAATCAGAGTTTCTGAAATTTTGTTCAAACAGACATGTATGCATCCACTTTGCCAACTCTACGATTTACGCGAGCGGACATGAGCATGACTTGAAAGACAATGGTAAATCATTGTTATGAATTGCATTCATATGTACGATCAAAGGGTGTTCAATGGAGTTATTAGAGTATCCTAACTACTATGTACGTAGGTCAAAAATTGGCGCCAATTCCTGACTTGCATAGTAGTCAGGGATTGGGATTGGTGAAATTGATTGCGTTCACAACCATTACGCATTCCCATTTGAGGATGATTACCCGATTGGGAAAGCGGCCGACAGGGAAATGACGAGTGGGAGTGTCGAATTGCGCTATTCCCGTGGGGACACGGATGTAAACAATTGAAAAAGGCAGATGTGCCTTGTTCAGGCAACAATGCTGTGGTATTGGTTGATTGTTGATTGATTTCTAAAGCTATTGTTCTCGTTATATTCAAATAGCGCAGGTTGCGCGTCAATTGAAAGTCGTAGTCCCTTTCGTATCCCCCAGAATTCATCAGCGCCAGGGATCCCCATGGCTCGCTCCGGGATCTCAGAAAATATAGTATATTCCGAGGAAGGAATAAGTGGCAGGATAATGGCAAAAATCTCAAAACCAGAAACGTGCATGGCTGGAATGCAAGTTTGGGTTATTGCCTTGGATTAGTTTAGGCACTATGTACAGTAATTACCGATATGATCATAGCTAAAGCAACGTCATCCACTGTACTCACCTTCCGGGCTGTCCTAGCGCCCTGTGTCCTAAGCCTGTTGAATCCTCTTCCGACACGATGACCAGAATGACAAATGATCAGCGTCTTTTGTCCTTTTAGAAGATCACTTAATTGGACTACACAGTAGCATAAGGGTCCGTTGATCATGGTTCACCTCAATACAATCGAATATCTCTCTGTCCAAATCATCTCCGGAACACCACATCCGCTATCCAGACCAACCAAGAGTTGTTACAGACGTGTAATTCGGAACACTGGCTTCCTCCGCTCCACTAAACATGCTTTCTACCTCTGTTGAGGAACCTACTAGAAACCTCTAGAACATTCTGGTATCCTCATTGTGGTCAGACCACTGAGTTTGTACCACGTATCTAGAAGACTCTCTGGCTTCTGATCTCAAGTATAAATAGACCCGTTAGCTCCCGCTTTCTGGGAATTAATTCAATCAATCTATTCTCACACTCTTCCCATATCTCAAATCTCAACAACCTCTTCCTGTCGATGCTTGCGCTGTTTGTCCCGACGCTCGCGCTGTTTGTCCCGACGTGTTTGCTCTGACGCCTTGTTCTGGTCCCGCCGCTTCTGGTCGTACTGCTGGTCATTGTTTCGACGAATGCGCCTATTGAATTCTCTGGAATTGGACTTATTTTTGGAACTACTGTAGATTGATTTGCTCCTTCATACCTTCGAACCAATCCGTTGTCTTGATCTTCGTTTACAGAGCAGTCGCATAACTGTGCCCACAGATGTTCGTAGACCGAACATTTCTTCATCGCCGTTTTAACACATTCAATTGCCGCCGAATGGTCCCCATTTTCTTTGAACGCACTTCCAAGGTCCCCCAAAACCGATCCATCATAGAATCTAGCCTCAATTGCTGGTTGGTAAGCTGCAATTGTCTCAGTATCGCTACCCAGCGCGTTATCGAAGCCGCCTGGATTTTTCAAAGCGGATTGCTCATCGGCTTCTTCTAAAGCCGTTTCAATCGCCGCAATCGCCGTTTAAAACTGTCTTCGTTGTGTGCAAACATAACCGACTGATACAGCTCTCGATTGTGAGAATTGTTTTCGAAGTACTCGCGCGGCCGGTCTTGTTAAACCCTCCTTGGCCAGCATTACTCGAATGAACTTCCGAACACGTGGCCTGATCTGTGAGTCGATGTTGTGACATCGATAGGTTCGGGGGAGACGTAATGCTCGTGAACGTTGAAGTCATCCGCAAGGGCTTTCTTCCCGTCTGTAGCCAGTTCAAATAATACGCAGCCCATAGCGAATATGTCGGTTCTATTATTGAAGGACGGTTTTCCTTTTAATAATTCCGGAGCCCGATAGCTCGCGGTCCCTGCATCCCTGCTCGTTGACTTCCATCTAATAGATGTACCAGGCGAAGTCGTCGATTTTCCAGCACTCCGTTGAAAACAACACTGACTGGATTAACTTCAACTTTAGGGTACTTACCGTTTCGTGGTTTCAAGTCTCGATGAACTTGTTTGCATGCACGTACGAATTCGACCCCGGCTGAGATTTGCTCCATAATATCCTATGTGTTCCAAATTCCGCGCTCCCGAGTGAGGATAGACCCAAACAGTCTTGGATTGTCGGAGGCAAGGTATCGATCGCTGGCGTGTTTGCATTCGATGTAGTCCTCCACTGTTAATTGACACAATTCCATGTCGATATAATAGGACATCCATTCTGGTAACGATTCCTGTCCTCCTAACTATATCATACCGTCATTGTACCCTACAATAATGACTAACAAATTGGTTGCGCAATTTTGTGTGGCGTCAATTTGCGCAACATTTTTGCAGTCACTGAAAGCTTTTGGCAGTCAGTCTGAAGGTTGCGAAATTTCCAAATCACGTGGTCCGGAAAATAAATCATGTGTGCTCTAAATGCAACACCATGTGCAATTCGACATAGAAATAATCAAAGAGACAAAAAAAGCAATATCATACCATGCTTCAATTTTCGTATCAAGCAATACAGACAAATATTGGCAGAGTTATAAAAGTTTTTGCTCAGGGCGGTGAGGACCAGTCGGGTTAGGTTTTCAGGAGAAAATTTTTCACAAAGTGGGCAGCGCCGCTGCTCACTGCACACACAATGAAAATTTTCGCTTGAGCTTACAGCCTTCCTGAACCCCTTCAGTGACTGCATCCATCAGTACAAGTCTTTCTGAAAATCTGTCTCTAATATCATAGTAATCTTCTGACTGTTGTAGTGGTTGTCCAAGTCTGTTAACAGGTAGAGAATTGAAGGAGCATTCACAATTTGGAATTCTGAAAATTTGAAAATCAGAAAGGTAGCAGGATGTTTTTCCCAACGAAGCCACAACCAGCAACCTTAGGATAAAATGGAGGATACCATTAGATTGAGGGTTGTTCTACCCACCCTTTTTGAATGACTGTGCTGACCTGTTAGTTACAAGAAATATCTGCTACAGCTGGGATGGGTTGTTTGGCTCATCCAGCAACTCGGCCAGTCAGGCTGTTTGGCAAAGAAGTTGTTCAAGGGATGGTTCTGAATATATTGCTACCATTAGCCTGTCCTCCCATTGAATGGGCTGGATCAGACCTGGTCATCTCTCAGAAAGATGAGATTAGAACAACATCGGGTGTACCGTCTGACCCTTCATATCTTGTTGGCGAGGTAGCGCCCTGGGGAAACCTAAACTCAAAACTGTGGTCCTAAAATGTGGTTATTTATGCCTTGTTGTACGAAGTGTCAGAGCATTTGCTCTAAGTCCCACTTCTAATCAAATGTGGAAACAAAAATGTGTTTACTGTCCCATTGGCTCCGATAAGTTGTGTTTTATGAAGATGTCTGAATTTAAATGATTCTTCGGGATCACTGTGGCATGGCGGGGCCCTTCTGAACCACAGGTCCTTATGGATCTTCATAGGGAATTCAAAAAATGGTCCATCTGGATGTCTGTGGAAACAAAAATGTCTTTACTGCCCTGTTGGGTCTATGTGTATGCTATGATTGTCTGAATAAGCGATCTTCTGAGAGGTGGGCAGGCTAATGTTGGCAACATTTTTGAACCATCCTCAAATTCGCTCTTGAACGTACAGTTCACGGGTGAATTTGGGGAAGGGGGGCAGTCAAGTTACAGCTCCTTCTGTTGGATCCGACAAATACATACACACACTGTGCACTCTCAGATTCAAGCAAACGGCGCTCATTTTTTGTCCTTTTTCGAAGCAAATCGACTCCACTTACTTAGTAAAGCCATGTGTCAATGCAAACTCCGCTGCAATGCAGCACAGAGTGGAGACAATTTGGGGACACTTTGCGGGCGATGTCTCTACTTTAGAGATGACAGCTGAAAAGGGCTGATAGGAGAACGAAGGTCGCCTCATATCCGAAGACGGCAGCCACCAAAACATCCTCACCGTTTCAAATCATGGCTGGATACGTGACTTCTATTTCATCGATATGGAGTTATGTGACTTGACGCTACGGGACTATATTGCATATTTCAATGATGGATCATCATCCCCTGCTTTTGAAATCATTCCGGAGCTCTCACCAGTCTTTGTTGAAAGGAATTGCTCGCCGACATTGAAGATTCAAAATATTTGGACGATTGGACTACACATCGCAAAGGGGCTTGAGTTTATGCACCGTAAGGGTCAAGTGCATAGAGATCTCAAACCACAAAACGGTACAACACCAGATATCTATTAATTGAATTGCTAGTCCTGTTCAGCCATAGTGCCAATGTGTGGAAGCTAACTGACTTCGGCCTTTCTGCTCAGGCAACCTCCAGGAGACACCATACCACTCGTTACTCAAGGGGAACGGGCGGTCACCGCGCTCCGGAGCTCCTTCAGGATCCTGGCCATTTCTCGAACAAGGTCGACATGTGGGCACTCGGATGTGTCATATTTCAGTTTGTTACGCGTAGACTGGCATTCAAAGAAGATTGGGAGACTCGCCAGTATCTCGATTCCGACGCTGCGTTCGTCGTACCCTTTTCCTCTATCCCTTCCTGCCCGGATTTTATACAACATGTCGTTTCTGATAGTATACTTGACTTACTTCACAAGCAGCCGGGGAACCGGCCCGGCGCATCGGATATTTTTCGATTTTTCTTTGTCTTCTCTCAATTCTTAGATTTCGCGAAGACCAGCCTCGATTGTCCCGCAACCATCCATCGTATATTACCGAGATGAAAACGATGGTTATTAACAGCAGAGTACAGAATGGGGAGTTGCTATATCCTCTGGCTACCGAGTACGAGAAGAAAGGACAAGTAGTCGTGGCTACGACCTTACGCAGAGTGTTGATGGAATGTGATGCATTGGATAAATACAGGGCGGCACTTGCGAATGGAGTAACTGATTCATCCCTCCTAATTTCGAGGGCGGACACGTACTTTGAAAAGGGAGATCATGATGGAGCAATCGACCTTTATAAGGAAGCGATTGACGTGGAACCGAATGACTTTTGGTTATGGCACAGACTTTCCGAAGTTTACCTTGCGAAATATCACATAGTCGACGCCGCAATTAACGCATGCTCTCTTGGAATCAAGACGTACCCCAAGCTCCTATCTGCCAAGATGGTCTTATACTCTCTGTACGTACGCTTTGAAGGGTGAATACCGGAGAGCTATAAATGTATTGCATGGTTTTGGGGAGGATGAACTGTCCTTCTCAACCATAATGGTGCATAGAAATGTCTCCGTAACTGGCAAGTGATACCTCGCGCAGTTTTATACACTGACAGTAGTCATACACAGTTTACTTCAATAAAATCGATAAAAGATATCAAGCGTTGGCTCTGCACCGTCGCTGCATTCCCACCTTAAGGTAACGAACGAATCACATTAGATTATGCCGCCTGGACTGGAGCTGCGGGCGTCGTACGGGCACTTTTGAGCGAAGGCTCGGATCCAGGATTGCAAAGTTCTAGCTTCACACCTTTACATTTAGCATATGCACGCGCACGTGGTGAACATCTTAATTCAAGCAGCCCCAACCACGGTCAATGTCATTTCTGAGACAGCAATGATAACTTTACGTCAATCGATCTGGAACGACGATGTCGACGTGATGAATCTCCTGCTGCAAGCAGGCGCCACAACGCTTGATGGTGCAACACCATTTCACTACGCAGCTCTTTCCGGAAACCTGAAAGTAATGACTGAATTGTTGCAACAAAGTGCCGACAATTCGCCTCAGAATGACGACGGTGTAACACCTATGCATTTTGCTGCTCTCTGCGGAGATAACGCATTGATTTCGTTGTTACGGATCGCGGGTGCTGATATCTCCTGCCGAGATCGCAAGGGTCAGATGCCAATTCATATAGCTGCATATTATGCGCAACTGCCGACATTGAATATTCTTGTAGAAAACGGGGGGCGTAGAAGTCCAAGATGATCGTGGAAGAACTCCACTGCATTACCTTGGTGGAGCTATAGCGTCCCGATTGGGACCGCGGGCCGAAAAACAAGTGCAGTTTTACTCAGGAAAGACAGAAAAGTTTTCCGGCAACATGTCAAGAGCATCAATCGAGATTTAGTTGACGGTGGAGCAAACATCTCTTTGAGGGACAAGCATGGATGTACAGCAGTGTTCTATGTGGCGCTGAATGGGCGCATTGAAGCTCTTGAAGCATTCATCGCTGCTGGAGCAAACGTTTGGGAGCAGGATGTTGAAGGCGCAACGCCAATGTTCTACGCGGCGAGCGGCGGGCATACGCAAGGCAGCAAGACTAAACAAATCGGCGGCTGTGGCTGCCCTGGATGAAAAACTAGCACCCCAAGGACCGCTGCGGATGGAATCTGAGCCTCGGGCTACAGATACACCTCAGATGGTGTCGCCACCCTCAGTGCAAGAAGACGGGCCGCTCAATCAGATGGTGAAGGAGCCGCCAGTGCAGACGGTGAGTTTCTGTTCGGATTGCCTAGCTTAAGGATTCTAATATTCTTCTGCTAATATAAATTTATCATAGGGTTTGCTGCTGTTGTTGGACCTCTGAACAGTTTTATATAATATGTTGCTGTTGTCCGCGTTGTTAATAATTGGATTCTTTTGTTTCTTTTGAACAAGCGACACAACTTTTAGTGAACAAGCTCTATCTAGCCTGTTGAAAGGAAACTTCTAGAACAAAACTCAATCCAAACCCCGCTCTGTGTCACCTTTCGAGGACCTTCCACATTCTATCTACAATAAAAACGCTCCCTCCACTGACATTATTATAGAAGATAAGAATGGCGGGCGGCGAAAGGTTACCCAAATCTAGAGCAAACTTTTCAAGCCGAGTTCGGTGAATTGGACCTGAACCCGACAAGACAGACGGTCCACGGCGGCCGGCGGCAACCAATCAATCGATCAGGTAAATGTTAGAGAAGATATGACATTGGGGTCATTGGGGCCTTATCGAAGCGTCCTCGATGCTTCTGGCTGAGTCGAAAAACGTTTTGATGAAGGATTTCTCGGCCCTTGGTCTTTCCCTGGGGTCTACTGTCAATGTATTTTCGAACCTCGTCGTGCCCGTTGCACAGTATTACTTCCTTCAGTATATCATCCAGACTAAGCGGCCGAAGTGGATGCAATACTTTTCTCGCAAAGCCTAAATGAGGTATAAGTATACGAAGGGTCTGGGCGGAGAGATATTCACAACTGGGAGTCCTATCGCGAATCTTCGAGATCGGGTCTAGAACTTACCTCGTGTGCTTCACCGGCGGCACCACGATCAATCAAGCGGATATGGGAGAGAGTAATATTGTCCCTGCCAATGATCCAGTAAATATCATCAATTCGTACTGATGGTGAACTTTCAGCGGATGCCACCATCGGCCTTGATCAACCCGCTTCAATAAATGTTTAAATCCGAGTCATATGACCCGCGCTCAGAATAAGGTTCCGTACCTACCTATTACTTATCAAATCCCCCGCCCAATCAGTAATAAGTCTGGCGGTGCGGCTGATGAATGGAGCTGCCATAAGCGAGGAGCCGAAAACTCTTGATCCTCCGGAATTAGGCTCATATGAGCTAGGCCCACATATAGGCCTGTGCGCGGTCGCCTTTAGGGTTCCGCCACATGATTTGGAGGCCCAAGAGTCCGAATTGTCTCTGCCGACGTGGCACGATCCACACAGCGGACCCATTCTAACACGTTGCGCGGCCATCCTTCACCACATCGACTGGACAACAGCCACGGTGTCCGCGTCTTACAATGACAGAACAACAGCCAAATAACGGCACCGCTATTTGCGACATTTTCTTCAGTGGCGACCCGGACATTGCTGGCGTGGGAGTACTCTCCTGCTTTCCCTGGAGCTGACACGGCATAGATTCGCATTTCCACTTTTGTCCAAGCGGCAATTCTTCTTCTACAAATGCTTTTTGCGAATGACGCAGAGGGAATTCAAATGGCGGTGAAAACAGCTACGTTCACGACCATCGTCCTTCACCTTGCCGTTATTATTCAACTTATTCAACACACCATATCATATTACCATGTATCGCTGGTCGTTCATTATGCGATGCTTTCTCTTATCCCGTACGCGTTTGCATTACGTTTCAGAATTCAGTCGGAGAAATTGATACGTTGCTCGATATTCATCAACGTTCTGACTCTGGCAACCGGAATAATATACCTCACGATAACAAGATCAAATGCCGAGGACACTGAAACGAAGTGTGTCGCGAACGACGGTTTTACTCCTCATGTTCGAAGAGGGACATTCTTATTTTGTCCTAATCGAACCAGTGCTCTCAGTTGTCAAACTTTCTTTCTTTGGTCAATAATCTTGGAATACCTCGCTTGGAGTTTATATATGACCACGAAGGATGGTCCAGTAGATATCGCCGACTGGCCACCACAGTCAGAGCGGAAATCTCACTCCGCTGTAACGACGATATATTTCCTCGTCATGATAGCGTTATCACATCAACAGACGGCATCACATTTTCAACATTATATGACAACCAACGATGAGAGCAAGTGGGGATTTGGACAAATCTTTGCGGCGGGAATAATGATAATCCCCGCCTACGAATTCTATCGATATGTCGCCAGCCGTGGACGTCGATACTCTCAGCAAAACCTTTGGAGTCAAACATTTCGTACTTCCCACTATTCCAACTGGCGAGACTGAACTATTAGGTCAAATTAACTGGACATATGTGGTCTTTGCAATCATAACGGGCCTCATGTTTTTGGAAAATTTATTTGGAGATGCAATGAAAATAATTTTCTTTGCATCTACCAATGCGTTTTTTCCGATTCCACTTCTGATTATCATGTTTTTGGATCTTGATGTTGATGTTGATTTGGAAATGTTCTTCGCGGTAGGCATTATGATGACGATTAAGAGTTTTGTTTTGTGTTACTGGAATTTAGCGGCGGAAGGATTAATATTATACTATCTAAAAGTGGTTCTGTTCGCGGGCGCCGGTAATATGTATTAGCAATGACTCATAAATGGCACTCTAACCTTAGTTCTATTGAGATTGCAATGACCGAGTTATCATTCTTTTCAGGAAATAAGGGAAACCCTCAGAATTGGGCCTTCACCAGGGAAACCCGACAGTCCACTTCGACTCGCTTACGTACATTTCAAACCATATGACACAGGGGTGAACGGGGTCGTTGTTGATTTCGGATTGGTGAACTTTAAAAAGCACCACTCAAAGCGTGCGCCAAATGGAGAATGCCGATCACAGAAACCGAATTTTCCGAAGGATCGGCGGTGAAATTTCTTATGTCGCAACGCGTGATATTGATCAGATCAAACGGTGGAAAAAAGTCGGACCGCCGATCACCCCGATCTCATGGAGTACCAGCACCACTTCATTACCACCCCCACCACCAACCCTTTGTTTGTTTACAAATGTCACATGGTCCGGAGTTGCCTGATACCTTGCGTGCTCAAATTGTCATTCTGCACCAAACGGGGGATTCCTATGCTGAGATAGAGCAGTTTTTGGGAGTTCCTCATAAAACCGCCAGGCTGAAATGGGAAAAGGATGGATGCTTTTCCTCCAGCCCCAGAAGCAGCCGTCCCAAATCACTTCATGAACGTGCTGTCAGGCATATTGCTCGGCATATTACATCCAGTCGGGACACAAGGAGACAGGCATTGGGAGACATTACCAACCAGCTTCATCTGTCGGTGTGCCCCAAGACCCTTCGTAAGACTATCACCGATGACATTGGATTGGGTTATAAAATTGAGCGCAAAAAGCCATGGCTGAGCCCCGATCAGAAGGCCAACAGGCTGCGCTTTGCATTAGAGCATATTCATTGGACTGAAGAAGCTTGGATGAGAGTGGTATGGACAGATGAGATGGGGGTGCAAACGGATGCAAATCAGGGGCAGAAATGGGTGTGGAGGTATCCTGAAGAGGAGTATCACCAGTATTGCTGCAGAGGGACGGTGATTTCTGGGTTTAGGAAAATCAAAGTATAGGCAGAAATGAGGTATGGAATACTACTACTGCGCCTAGAAGTTGGTGATCAAATGTCTGAGGACGTCACTCCGTCAAACAGATGATTCGGAAATAAAATTCAAGGGCTTGAGGCCAATCGAACAGGAGCTCAGGGGGGTGGTCGACTTGTCGTCTCCACCACTTGCTAGGTGGACGCCTAGAGTTGTATGGGGTGTCAAAGGATTATCCTGGCTATGGACGTGACCGCCTATAAGGCTGGCACGGGAGCCCTACCCTAGCTACCTAGCAGTGGTGGTTTGTACGGAAATTTTGTCTGGTGTTTTGTGGATGCGGGAATTCGTGGAGATTACTGCGGAGATTACTTTTAGTGGATTTGACTTGGCTTGGAGATATTTACTTTTTATTTGGCTTGATTTGAGTTAGTTAGCGGTTCATCTAGGCTGGCCTGTATCAGAATACACTAAGTTAACTCTCTGCGAAGATTTGCAGAATCCACAGATTTAAATCTGTGGGTCTTTGCAGCTCACGGGAGGAGTGTCCTTTGCTTTCGAAACATTCTGTTCCACCTGTCAAACAGTCCGTCGAAGTTTGAAGCGATTCGAACGGTTCTTTCCTGGTTAAGATCTGTCAATCTCGGATTCAGGGGTAAAAGTCAACATCAGGACGAAGACCTCCTTTTCGGCATTCGTCCACCTTTTCAGCCCCGGCACCTCCAATCCTCCAGATCACCATTCCTGAGGACCCCTAAGGACTAGTCAGAATGGGTGACCAACTTCCTGGTGGTGATCCGTCGACATCTCGGACTCCACCCCCTCCTCAGAATACAAATACACAGCGCACCTTCTTCTCCTCAGCCTCCTCGGGCGAATTCTTTGATCAGCTACGCACCGTCCTCGATGAGCACCATGCCCAGACCCTTATGGCTCAGGAAGCTCTCTTTACTCAGTTCAACACACCCATTGCAGCCCTCGTGTCTACAGTCGAAAGGCTTATTGGTGCCATTCCTGGTCTTCAACCTCCCCCTACAGGGAATGTCCCCTCTACCAGCAACAGCGCTCAACGACAACCTCCTCCAGTGCCCGCACGACCCCCTTCTGAGAGGCCTCCGAGCTCTCCGCAAGGCTCCCGACAGCATTCGCCGCCCCCACCCATGCCTCCTCGCGAAACGACAGCTTTCACCCTCGCGACGGCAGAAACGACAGCGTCTGCCCTTGGCGGAAGTTCCTCCGGCATAAAGCTCCCCTCCTTTCATGGCAAAGATGGAGAGAACGTGATTGCATGGCTTCACCAAGCGGAACGGTTCTTTAAGTTGAAGAACACGGCCGACGAGCGGAAAGTCGACCTGGTTTCATTCTCTCTGGAAGGTGATGCCCAATCTTTCTTTCATTATTGCTTCATCAGGAATAATGAGATCGAGCTCACCTGGGACGAATTCAAGCACGCCTTTCGTCAGAAATATGAGGTTCCCCGCATGCGAGCCACCCTTTTGCGCGACAAACTCGAAGCTCTGCGATACCGTGGTCCCCAGCACATGCCCGAATATTGCGAAAAGTTTAGGTTGATTGAGTCTCAGATTTATGAGATGGCATTCACTGATCGTCTCAACTACTTTCTCAAGAAGTTCCCTCCTGAGACAGCGATGCACATCCAGAATCAGGATTCTCTGCGCTCTGAAGACATGGAAGTTGTTTACCAACTTGCACGGCAATGGGCAATCAATGCACGACTTTCAAAACACCAGGATCAGAGCCACCGTCGTCGCGCGAAACCCCTCCTCAAATTTGGCAAGAAACCCTCCGGCAATTTGACCTCCACATCTGCCACGACGGTAGCCAAAGACTCTTCGGATGATGACCTCGATGTTATCATTCCGGAACAGCTCAACAAGATAGACCTCACAGCAACGGAATGTTTCAGATGCGGCAAACGTGGACATTTCGCTCGTGACTGCAAATCCCCACCGAAAGACAGAAAGGTCAGTTTTGAAAAGGGTAACTACAGGAGCAGGTATAGCGGTGGCAAGGGTAGTCGAACTCTGTATCACGTGGCAGAGGAGGAGGCAAGCGGCAGCGACAACGATGACAACTATTCTGACTATGGCATCCTCAACCCCTCAGACTCCGATGAAGACGAAGAAGCCCTCGACGTTCTGAATTCGATATCGACAAATCTCCCTGACCCCTCGGATGACGACTCTCCAGACGACAGCGATGATGACAGCTTCTGCCTCATGTCAACGTATGAGTACAACCACGACAAGACCTCCGTTACCAAGAACGACGGCCTCACATCAACAAAGCTTCCAGTCTACGACCTTGTCCTCAATGGAGAACACTCCGGCAAAGCCATCGTCGACTGCGGCGCCTCCACCCTCTATTTCAACGAGACGACTGCAGAGAGTATGGGTCTGGAAATCACCAAGATCAAGCCCCGAAAGGTCAAGATTGCTGACAAGGACACGGTCATGGTCACTGGTTACTGTACCTTTGAGGCGAAGATTGGGGACTTGCCAAAGGAAACCATTACGGCCTATACCTTCCCCCTTGGCTCAATCGACTTGATTTTAGGTCTCCCCTGGCTCCAGAAGCACAATCCACACACAGATTGGAAAAAGCTCACGTTCGAATTCAACAGGAATGGACGTCGGTATATGCTCTGGCCCTCCAAACCCTCTCCAAACATTCGCATTGCATCCCCCGAAGAATTCGCATCCTTTGTCGACCAAGATACGTCCTTCTTCCTCATTGCCCCACCAAAGTCTCATATTCCCGAAGCATTGCTCCATGTTTCTGATGACTCCGCTGACTCTGCTGACCCCGACTCCACCGAGAACGATGACGCCGCCAAGCATCACGGAAAGAAGTGGACGGCAGTACAACCGGCCACCGGGCAACCCAACATTCCTCGAAAACTCTTTCGCTGGATGAAACGCAAGTGTCCAGAATTGTTATGTGAGATCGGACGCCCTGCTAATGTGGAACCCTTTGATATTGACACCGGTGATGCCAAGCCCATCAATATCCGTCCTTGCACACATTCCCCTCGGGATCTCGGGAAGATCAAAGAGTTCATCGACGAGAACCTCAAGAACGGCGTCATCTCAGAATCAGAATCCCCCTGGAGCTTTCCCCTTGTCCTTGCACAGAAACCCGATGGCAGCACCCGCGTTTGTGTCGATTACAGAGCCCTCAACCAAGTCACTCTCAAAGACGCTCACCCAATCCCCCGAATCGACGAGTCCCTCCTTCGTTTCTTCGGTATGAGATGGTTCTCCAGCATTGATTTACGTTCTGGCTATTGGCAAATTCTCCTGAACAAGCTCTCTCGTGCTAAGACAGCATTCTCATCTCGATACGGTCACTATGAGTGGAATGTACTCCTATTTGGCTTGTCTAATGCACCTGGTGCTTTCCAAAGGCGGATGAACAGGGTCCTGCGCAGATACATCGATAAATTCTGCATTGTCTACCTGGATGACATCCTCATCTACAGCAAGACGGAGGAAGAACATGAGCGCCACATCCATACCATCCTTCGCGCCCTAAACCGAGCCGGAATGATTCTGAATCCAGACAAATGCAAGTTCTTCACTAACGAAATCCGCTTCCTGTCATACATCATCGATGAGAATGGCAGCCGTCCTGACCCCCGCAATATCGAGAAGATTCTCAACTGGCCGACTCCCACTAACATCACCGAAGTCCGCGGTTTCGTCAACCTTGCTGGCCACTACCGGAGATATATCCCCAAGTTCTCCGACATCGCTTTGCCTCTCACCGACCTCATGCAAGGTTCTCCCAAGAAAGGTTCTGCAATTTTCTGGGGAGAAAGGGAAGAGGAATCATTTCTGGCTCTCAAAAAGGCTGTCACCAGTGAGCCCGTCCTTCGTCATGCTCGAATCGGCACCCTCTTTGTCATGGATCCTGACTCCTCACAGCATACAATCGACGCTGTCATCCAGCAGTACTTCCTCGATCCAGATGGCAAATGGCGGCTCCACCCTATTGCGTACCTCTCCAAGAAGTTGACAGAAACAGAATCCCGCTATTCGGCACAGGAACGAGAGATGCTGGCTGCGAAATATGCCCTCGACCATTGATGACATATTGTTGAAGGATCCGAGATCCTAATCCGCTCCGA
>Ga0335073_10007159_pt1 | contig 15638 bp, 15 predicted proteins | sample Lox_Sample_22_FD_207093 | JGI IMG/M metagenome (GOLD analysis project Ga0335073, IMG submission 207093) | Soil microbial communities from Loxahatchee National Wildlife Refuge, Florida, United States - Lox_Sample_2.2 | ecosystem: Environmental > Terrestrial > Soil > Wetlands | place: USA... | reverse complement strand
ATGCCATATTGAAGGCATTGGAGACGGACCGCGCGGGCGCGGTGCAGATTGCCGCCCTCGACGCGCTCGGACGTTACGAAGAGGCCAAACGGCTCGATACGCGCCGGGAAGCGGCGGTTGCTCGAGAACTCGCGGCGCTCGTGGAGGCGCGCTCTGCATTTCCGCCCGACGTGCGCGGCCGCGCGGCCATCGCGCTGGGTTTCTTTTCCGGCGAGATGACCGGCGCGAAGGCGGCCTTGCAGCTGGCGTCGGCGTTCGTCGACGAACGCGATCCCGGTGTGCGCGAGCGCATCATGTGGACGATCTTTCGCTATTACGCAACGAAGGTGCCGCTGCGCGTCCTGCGTGCCGGCTTGAAAGACTCCGACGAGGTCGTGCGCATCGAGGCGGTGCGCGCCTACGGGCATCTTTCGGATCGAGGACTCGTAGCGGATCTCCGGCCGCTGCTCGACGATCCGTCGTGGCGCGTCCAGGAGCAAACCGCGGAGTCGATTCGTTTGCTGCAAGGCGGCAAGCTCACCGAGCATTGGACGGCGATTCCGCGCTTCGTGCACACGCCCGCGCCGCAGCGCGATCCCTACGCCGCACTCCCCGCCGAACCGCGCACGATCCCGCCAGCGGGCGGACCGCGTCCGCAGGACGTTGTGGAGGCGCCCGTATTGTTGCCGCAGAGCGCGCGCGAAATGCTCTCCGCGGCGCACGGCGCGCATCCGCGCCTGCGCATCGTAACCACTCAGGGCAACATCTACGTCGTGCTCTATCCGGAGTGGGCGCCGCTCACCGTTACGAATTTTTTGAACATGATGAATCGCGGGTTCCTCGATGACAATCCGTGGTTCCGCATCGTGCCGGACTTCGTCGTGCAGACGGGCGAGCAAGACGCAAAGAAGGCGCCGGGTCCGGGCTACTCGATTCCGGCGGAGGAGAACCCGCTCGAGCAAAACGCCTACGTCATCTCGATGGGCCTGAATTACGACGACAAAACGATGACGCCGATCCGCGATTCGGCGGGGAGCGAATACTACATCACGCTCTCGCCGCAATATCATCTCGATAACGCGTTCACCGTCTTCGGTGCGGTGACGAGCGGCTTCGACGTGCTCGGACGCCTGACCGAAGCCGATAAGGTTCTGCGGGTCGAGCGCATTCGCGATGCCGAGTTGTAAAGCGTCCGTGCTCGCCGCCGCGCTGCTGCTTGCGAGCTGCACCTCGGCGCAAGACGTCCCGCTCGCCGTGCAGAGCTGCTCGATCGCGATCGAAGACGGCGCGGCGCGTTTACACGCTCGCGTGACGAACGAGTCGGCGGCATCGATGCTGCGCGCGACGCTGCGCGTCGACGTCTACCAAAACTATCGCTTCGAACGCGCTGCGGTCGCTGCGGAGTTTACGCCGGCGCTCGATCCGGGCACTGCGCGCGAGCTCTCACTGCCGCTCGATCTTCCCGGCGTCGCGGCGGGAGCTGCATCCTGCGTCGCCACGAGCGCGTCGAACTAGAACGCTTTCTCCGAGTCGAGAAGAATCGTCACCGGCCCGTCGTTTACTAACTCGACCTGCATGTCGGCGCCGAACTCGCCGTACTCGACGTGCAGGCCGAGTGCGTGCATTTCGCGGCCGGCGCGCTCGTAGAGCTCGCTTGCGAGCGGCTCTTTCGCGGCGGCGATGAACGACGGCCGGCGCCCTTTGCGGGCATCGCCGTGCAACGTGAATTGCGAGACCAGGAGTATCGCGCCGCCCACGTCGACGACGCTGCGGTTCATCAATCCGGCGTCGTCGGGAAAGATGCGCAGGTGTGCGATCTTTTCGGCGATGTACCGCGCGTCGTCCTCACGATCGATCGCCGCGACCCCCAGCAACACCATCAGGCCGCTGCCGATGCTGCCGACGACGCGATCCTCGACGCGCACGCTCGCTCGCAGCACGCGTTGTACGACCGCGCGCACGTCAGCGGCTCACTTCGACCAGATCGACGAGAGCGCAAAGAGCGCGTTCTCGCGCCGCTCCATCACGCGGCGATAAAAGTACCCCGCCCAGTGCGTCCCGTACGGAACGTAGACGCGCATGCGGTACCCCTCTGCGACCAGCTCGCGCTGTAGCTGCGGGCGGCAGCCGTAGAGCATCTGGAATTCGAAGCGGTCCGGCGCGATGCCGCGCTCGCGCACGAAAGCGCGAATCGCGTCGATCAGCTCGCGGTCGTGCGTCGCGATCGCGGGATAGCGGCCGCGTTCGAGCAGCGAGCGAGCGAGGTCGAGATACTGCGCTCGAATCGCGGACATCTCCTTGATTGCGATTTCGGGCGGCTCGTTGTACGCGCCCTTGCAGAGACGCACGCGAGCACCGAGTTCGATCGCGCGCGCTACGTCGGCGGGCGTGCGCTTCAAATACGCCTGCAGCACGATCCCGACGTTCTCGTCGGCCGCGTAGGCCCGCTCGAAGAGATCCAGCGTCGCCTGCGTCACGGCGCTGCCCTCCATGTCGATTCGCACGAACGGATCGGCGTTGCCCCGTGCGGCGCGCAAGATCTGCGTCAGGTTTTCGAGGGCGAAGTCTTGGTCGATCAGGAGCCCCATCGCCGTCATTTTGACCGAGACGTTCGTCTGGACGCCGGTCTCGCGGATGCGTTCGAGCATTGCGAGATAGGCGTCGCGGGTCTTGACCGCGGCCCCGCGCTCGAGGACGTCTTCCCCCAGAAAGTCCAGCGTCGCGGTCATCCCGCTATCGTTGAGTTTGCGGACGGCGGCGATCGCCGCGTCGATGGTTTCGCCCGCAACGAAACGCTTGGCAAGGAAGAAGAAGCGGCGTTGAAAGCCGGAATTCGGGGCGATGAGTCTGTCGATAATGGCCATGTCGACGCCTAGACTACGGGCGGCGGCGCAGGAATCCCCGTCCGCGGCCCGGATCATGGTTCTGTAAAGAATAGATTACCGCGACTTTGGCGGCCGAGGCGTGAAAGTGGCGTACCCGAATGGCTGAAGACATGATTCAGCGCAATTGGCGGGTGCTGATTGCAGACGACGATCCCGCAATCTGCACGCTCATCGATACGGTCCTGCGCAAGGGCCCGTACGAGATGGTCATGTGCAACGATGCCGAGAGCGCGCTGGTCGCCGTCGACCGCCAGGGACCCTTCGACATCATCATCTGCGATTTTATGCTCCCTGGTATATCGGGGATCGATCTGGTGGAACGCCTGCGAGCCAAAGAGGGCACCCGCGGCGTGCCGATTTTGATGATCTCGGGGCACACCAACTACGCGATGGACGGACGGGCCAAGAACGCCGGCGCGAATCTCTTCCTCAATAAGCCGTTTACGATCTCGCAGCTCCGTTCGGCCGTTACGCACTTGCTCTCGAAGCGCGACTCGCTCTCCGGCGCACAACTCTTCTGATAAAAATCCTCGTCATCGCGCTCGCGCTCGCACTCGACGTGTTCGCGGTGAGTATCGGCGTCGGCTTGCGCGGCGTCAGCCCGCGCGAGCGGCTGCGGCTGGCGATCGCTTTCCCGTCGGCCGAAGTCCTCATGAACTGCGTCGGCGCGCTGCTGGCGGCCGGACTCGGACGGCTGATCGGCGACGCGGCGGGCTATCTGGGCTTCGGGGCGCTGGTGCTCGTCGGGCTCTATATGATCTACGAGGTACATGACGCGGAGGGCAGCAATCCGATCGACGTCACCGGCGGCTGGGGGCTCGTTCTCGCTTCGCTCGGCATTAGTCTGGACTCGCTCGGCGTCGGTTTTTCTATCCTCTTCGTGGGTGTTCCGTTGGGGTTGAGCTTAATGGTCATCGCGGTGGTCTCGGTCGTTGCAACGCTGCTCGGCCTTAGCCTCGGGCGCGCGCTCGGCGCGCGCGTCGAGCGCATATCGGGGCTGCTCGCCGGAGTGCTGCTCGCATCGACCGGCGTCGCGTTCATCGTGCTCAAGGCCCTCCACCTCGGCTAGCGAAAGCGCGCCTACATGCAGGTGCGCGTCGGTGCGTCGCTTTTCGATCTGTGGAACCGCAGCGGTGCGCGTTCGCTCTTCGTCGTCGGCATCGGCAAGAACGTCGGCAAGACGGTCGCGATGCGCGCAATCTATCGTGCGTGCGTCGAGGCGGGCGAGATCTGCGCGCTCACCTCGATCGGTCGAGACGGAGAAGCCTTCGACGCGACCGACGCCCTCGCCAAGCCGCGGCTCTGGTTGACGCCGGGAACCGTCGTCGCGACGGCGCGCGAAGCGCTGCCGCGTTCGCCGGCGAGCGAGGTGCTCGAGGTCACGTCGTATCGCACTGCAGCCGGTGCGCTCGTGTATGCGCGCGTGCGCTCGGGCGCACACTACGAGTTGGTCGGACCTCCGGCGGCGTCGGCGCTTCGCACCGTCGTGCACGAGCTCGCTGCGCACGCGCCGCGCGTCCTCGTCGACGGCGCCGTCGATCGAATCGCGGCGCTCGCGGGCGGTGAAGACGCCGTGGTCGTTTCTTGTGGCGCATCCGCTGCACCGACGCCCGGCGAGGTCGTCGACGAGGTGCGCGCGCTCGTCGCGCGGCTGCAAACGCCGCGCCTCGAGGAAGGAAGCGACGCGCTCTCGATCGAGGGCGCGCTGACGCCGGCTGCGGTCGCGCAACTCGTTCGCGCGCGGGAACGGCGTGCGATCGTCGTTCGCGATCCCACGCAGATCGCGATCACCGGAAAAGCGGCGCTGCAAGCCTTCGAACGGCTGACGATTCGTTGTCTGCGCCCCTTACGCGTCGTCGCGGTGACCATCGCTTCGATTGGACGCGATCGCGCCTTCGCGCCGCGCAGCTTCGCACGCGAAGTGGCGCAGGCGGTGACGCTTCCGGTCTTCGACGTGTACGCGGCGGAGCGCGCGGCGTGAAACCTGCCCGGCTGCTCGACGCCGCGAGCGCGCATGCCGTCGGTTTTGGCTGGCTGCGCGCCGCGCTCGCACCGGCGAGTCCCTACGGCGACGACGCGTTCGCGCAGCTCGAGCCTTTTGCGCCGGGCGCCGAGCACGACGCGCGCCGGCGCGCCGAACGCATCGCGCGGATCGCAGCCGCTCTCGACGACGAGCGAATCGACGCGGTACGCGCGTTGCTTGCGCAGGCGCCCGACGCGGCGCCCGCACTTGCGCGCGCGTCGATGGGTGAGGCGCTCGACGATGCGGGGTTGCTCGAAGTACAGCGCTTCTTCGACGCCTGCGTTGCGCTCGACGGGCTCACCTCGGCCTGTACCGATCTCCCGCGGGTCGCGGGCGATGCGGTGCGCACGTGCGCGGCCGCGCTCGAACGCGGACGCGCCGGAAAGTTCGGATTCTATCTCGAGGACGCATTCGACGCAGCGCTCGGGCGGGCGCGTGCAGCGCTCGCGCAAGCGCAAGCGGAGTATGACGCAGCGCTTGGGCGTACGCGCGCGGCGGCGGCGCACGCGCTCGGTCGCGAGATCTCCTTCCCCGAGTTCATCGTGATGCGCGAGGATCTGCGCGGGCCGTTGCCGTCCGGCGTGCGCGTCGTGCGCGAGGCGGCCACCTATGTGTTGTGCGAACTCGACGCCGATGACGGCGTGCTCGCTGCATTGAAGCGGCGCGAAGATGCGGCAAGCGAGGTCGCGCGCGTCGAAGAAGCGGTCCGCGAGCGGCTCTCGTCGACGTTGCGCGCGCATGCTGCGGCGCTCGACGAAGCGTTGCGTGCAACCGGGGAAACCGACGTGCTGATCGCTGCCGCGCGTTTCGTCCGGCAGCATCGCTGCGTGGTCGCGGAGTACGGCGCAGACGAACTTTCGTTTGAGGGCGGCCGCTTCGTCCCGCTCGAACTCGAGCTCGCGGCGCAGGGCCGCGCGTTCACGCCGATCGATCTGCGGCTCGACGGCATCGCGGTCGTCACCGGCCCGAATATGGGCGGCAAAAGTGCGTGCCTTCGCGCCTGTGGTTTCATCGCGGCGTGCGCGGCCTTCGGCCTGCCGGTACCGGCCGTGCGCGCGCGCGTGCCCGTGTTCTCCGAGATCGCGTGGATGGGCATCGGCAGTGACGAGGACGGCGGGGGCGGCCTGCTCTCGTCCTTCGCGCGTGAAATCGTACGGCTGCGGGAGCTTCTGGCACGATCGCTTCCGGCGCGCCTCGTGCTGCTCGATGAGTTCGCGCGCACGACGACGCCGAGCGAAGGCAAGGCGCTGCTCGTCGCGGTGTTGGAGCGGCTGCGAGCCGACGGCGCCGATGCCTTGGCCGCGACGCACCTGGCCGGCCTCGCGCAGGCGGCAGGCGCACGCCATTACGCGGTACGCGGGTTGCACGGGGTCGCGCAGCGGCCGGCGGAAGAAGATCTCAACGCCGCGCTCGAAAGGCTCGCAGCGTCGATGGACTACACGCTGGAGGAAGTGACGGGCGAACGCGGGCGCGGCTCCGACGCGATCGCTTTGGCGTCGCTGCTCGGGATCGACGCCGCCGTCATCGACGCCGCGTATCGCGCGCTGGACTCGCTCGAATGATTCGCAGACTTCGTGTCGCCATCGATGCGGTCGCAATCGCGGCGCTGATCGCGATCTTCGCTCGCGCGCTCGAACGCGGCTGGCATTGGCAGTACTGGCGGATTGCGGTCTTTACACTGGCTGCTTACCTTTTCTCGTGGACGCTCGAACGTTTTCCCGAGCGCGGCTGGGTGCACTTGACGCTCGTCGGCCTGCGGCTCGTCCTGGTGCTGGCGGCGTGCTGGGCGGAGTTCCACCTCCCGCGCTGAAGGTTGACGCTCATGCAGCCCCTGATCATCACCTGCGCACCGGTCGGCGCGGAAGTCACGCTCGATCAGACGCCCTACCTGCCGCACACGCCCGCGAAACTCGCCGAAACGGCGCGCGCGATTCGTGATGCCGGCGCGTCGATCGTGCACGTGCACTGCCGCAACGATGACGGAACCAATACACACGACCTCGGGCGCTTCAAAGAAGCATACGATGCGATTCGCGCAGCGTCCGATCTGATCGTCCAGTTTTCGACCGGCGGCGCGATCGGGATGACGCCCGAGGAACGCGCGAGCGTGCTGCAGTTACGCCCGGAGATGGCGACGCTGACCTGCGGGACGGTGAACTTCGGCGACGAGGTTTTCGAAAACAGCTTTCCGATCATGCGCGGTATTCTCGCGAAGATGCGGCAATACAGCGTGCGTCCGGAGCTCGAGATTTTCGATAAGGGGCATCTCGCCAACGCGCGCCGGCTGGCCAAGGAAGGGCTGCTGACCTTCCCGCAGCACGTCGACTTCGTGCTCGGTGTTCCCGGCGGACTCGAAGCGACGGTGGAAAATCTTTGCGACCTGGTCGGCGACCTTCCCACCGGCTGCACGTGGTCGGTCGCCGGAATCGGCCGCGCGCAGATTGCGATGGCGATGACCGCGATTGCAATGGGCGGCCACGTCCGCGTCGGGCTGGAGGACAACCTCTACTACAGCAAGGGCCGTCTAGCCCGCAACGAGGAGCTGGTTGCGCGCGTGGTGCGCATTGCCGAGGAGGCCGGTCGCCCGGTGGCCGGACCGGCCGAGGCCCGTGAAATCCTGGGAATCCAGAAGTTAGCAGCAGCTTAACGGCCGGTGAAGGTGTCCGCGCCCGGCGTTTGTAACTAGCCGCCGTTCGTGTTTACGTATGTGGTGCGGCGGACGCTTACGGCGATTCCGCTCTTGCTCCTGATCTCGATCATTCTCTTCTGGATCCTGAACAACGCTCCAGGTGGGCCGCTCGCGCCGTACCTGCAGAATCCCCACATCACGCCGGCCGACATCGCTCGTCTCAAGCACAACCTCGGCCTCGATAAACCGATCTGGTTCCGCTACATCGTGTGGCTCGGACAAATCTTTCGCGGCGACTTCGGTTATTCGACCAGCAACTCCGAACCGGTGCTCCAAGCGATCGCCGAACGCATACCGGCCACGCTGGAACTGATGAGCATCTCCTTCATCGTCTCGCTCGTCATCGGATTATCGGCCGGGATCTTTTCCGCGGTGCGTCCGTACTCGGTGCAGGACTACATCATCACGACACTCGCGTTCCTCGGCCAATCGACACCCGTCTTTGCACTCGGGCTCTTTCTGCAATATCTGCTCTCGGTTCAAGGCATACCGCTGCCCGACGGCTACAAGATCGCGTTGCCCTCGGCGGGCATAAGTACCACGGATGCGTTCGATTTAGGCGATCGCATCCAACATCTGATCATGCCCGTGATGGTCCTTTCGTTCTTGAACCTCGCGCTCTACTCGCGCTTCATGCGCTCGTCGCTCCTGGAAGTCATGAAAACCGATTACATCCGTACCGCGGCGGCCAAGGGGCTGAGCAATACGACGATTCTCTTCAAGCACGGATTGAAGAACGCGCTCATTCCGGTCGTGACGGTGGTCGCGATCTCGTTTCCGACGGTCCTGGGCGGAGCGGTCGTCACCGAGACGATCTTTGCGTGGCCGGGCGCCGGACGCATGTTTTTCAACGCCCTGCAGCAGAGCGACATCGCGTTGATGATGGGCTATCTGTTGATTCTGGCCACGTCCGTGGTCTTTTCGAATCTGGTGGCCGACGTGCTCTATGCGTGGCTGGATCCGCGCGTGACGTACAACTGATGACGACGTCGATCCCCGCGAACGCGCAGCCGTTCGAAGACGAAGAAGCGCTCGTCTATTCGAAGGTCACGTTTTGGACGCGGCTGCGCCGCCACAAGCTCGCGCTCGTGGGACTCGTCATTCTCGCGATCATCATGCTCTGCGCGCTTTTGGCGCCGCTGCTCGCGCCCTTCGATCCCAATGCGATCGACAACGTGCATTGGCAAGGCGAAGTGCTGCCGCCCTGCTTCGTGAGCACCGTGCTCTGCGGCGGGCACGTGCTCGGGACCGACGCGATCGGGCGCGACGAGCTTTCGCGCCTGCTCTTCGGCGCGCGCGTCTCGCTCGAGGTCGGCATCTTCACGGTGCTCTTCGAGGTGATGATCGGCATCGTCATCGGCGCGATCTCCGGCTTCTTCGGCGGATGGGTAGACTGGCTGCTCATGCGTCTCACCGACGTCTTCCTTTCGATTCCGCTGCTGCCGCTGCTCTTGGTGCTCACCGCGATCGCGTTCGCAAGTAAGACGAACGTGGAAGTCCACGTCTTCGCGTTGACCCTCAAACTCTCGAACGCGGCCGCGTTGAGCTTCTGGGTCATCGTGCTCATCATCGGGTTTCTTTCCTGGCCGACCGTCGCGCGTCTGGTCCGCGCCTCGTTCCTCGTGCTGCGCGAGCGGGAGTTCACCGAGGCCGCCCGCGCGATCGGGGCCGGGAACCTGCGGATCATGTTCCGGCACCTTCTGCCCAACGCGGTCGCGCCGATCATCGTCCAGGCGACGCTGGACGTGGCCAACATCATCGTCCTCGAGTCGACCCTCTCGTTCCTGGGCTTCGGCATCCAGCCTCCGACCGCGTCCTGGGGCAATATGCTCAACGACGCCCAGGCCAACATTCAGAATCCCAACGCGGTCTGGGCCGCCGCCCTGCCGGCCTTCTGCATCCTCCTGACCGTCCTGTCGATCAACTTCATCGGCGACGGCCTGCGCGATGCCCTTGACCCAAACATGAAGTAAGCCGTAGGATAGCCAAGTTCGTCCGCCGGAGCCCGGTGGAAGCCCCGTGCGCAAGTGGCGGAATTGGTAGACGCACTAGCTTGAGGGGCTAGCGGGAGCAATCTCGTGCTGGTTCGAGTCCAGTCTTGCGCACCAAATATAAGAGGCCCGAGTGGGCCTCTCTTATATTTGGTGCGCTACCCCTTGTCATCCCGAGCCCTTCGACTCGCAGGATGTGCGACCGCGAAGCGCGGACGGAGGGCCTCAGTGGTTCAGGATTGGAACGTTGTTGCTCAGATTGCGGCCGGCGCCAGTGCGACGTTGTTGGGGCTGCTCTTTGTGGCCGTCCAGCTAAACCGCGAGTGGATCGTAAAACAGGCCGCGCTGCGGGGGCGAACGATTCAGACTCTTCTGATCTTCATGCTTCCGCTGATCGCGTCGGTCGTGCTTGCGATCCCGCATCAGTCGGTTCGCGTGTTGGGCGGAGAACTCGTGGTCATTGACTGCTTGTACGGCACGGGGCTTGTTGTCGTGAGCCGTATGAACAAAGCGATCACGCCACTCGACCGGCTGCGCAACATCGGTCCACCGGGCCTGCTGACCACGCTGGTCACGCTCATCTCCGGCGCAACGCTCGTATGTGGTCAATCGAGCGGACTGTATTGGCTCGTAGCGGCCATTGTTCTAGCGCTCATCGGCGGCGTTGGCGACGCCTGGATGCTTCTTATGGGTGACGTCGTCGTAGAGGGCGGGAGGCCGCGTTACTAGCACCGCATCGAGGGCCGGAAAGCCCCTTAGGCCTTGAAACAACGGCCGAGCCTCGCCCGTAGTGTGAGGCATAGCTGCCTCGGGAGAGTTTCACCGTGTGGTTAACGCGCTTCGCAATTAGCCGCCCCGTCATCACCGCCATGATCTTCGCGGCGCTGGTGATCTTCGGGACGATTTCGTATTTCCAACTCGGCCGCAGCGCGAATCCGCCGGGAACGACTTTCCCCATCGTCATCGTCGCCGCGTCGTATCCGGGCGCGTCGCCGCAAGACATGGAGAAGCTGGTCATCAAGCCGATCGAAGACCAGCTCGACGGCATCGACCACCTCGATCAAGTGAGCGCGACCGCGCAAGAAGGCACGGCGGTGCTGGTCGTGCAGTTCAAGCTCGGCACGAATCTCGATCTTGCCGACATCGACGTGCAGCGTCGCGTCGACACCGCGCGCACCTACATGCCGACCGACTTGAATCCGCCGGACGTTTACAAGAACGGCGCCAGCGAGCCGCTCCTGGACTACGCGGTGAGCTCGAGCACGCTCTCGCAGCCGCAGATCGCCGATTTGGTCAACAATCAGGTGAAGCCGCTGATCAGCCAAATGCCCAACGTCGCCGAAGTCGACGTCTACGGCACCGCCGATCGCGAGTTCCACGTGCTGCCTGATCCCGTGGCGCTCGCAGGCACCGGGGCGACGCTCGAAGATATCTTCAACGCGGTTCAATACAACAACAACAACGTACCGGGCGGCATCATGACGCAGTCGACCCGGGAGGCGACCGTCGCGATCCACGCCTACATCGATCACGCGAGCGATCTCGCGGCGATCCCCCTTTCGCCGGTTTCGGTGCTCCAGTATCCCGTCAAATCGCTCAAGATCGGCGACGTCGCGCGCGTCGAAGACAGTCACGTCGAGATGCGCAGCATCTCGCACTATAACGGCCTGCCGCGCGTCTATCTCGAAATCGACCGCGATATCAACGCCGACGAGCTGAAGTCGACGGCGCTGGTGCGCGAGCGCATGAAAGCGATCGAGACCCAGTTCAACCAGCTCAAATTCACGGAGATCGACGCGCCGGCCGACTATACCGCGAAGTCACTGGTCGGCGTCGGTCAGTCGCTGATCGAAGGCATCATCCTCACCTCGATCGTGATGCTGCTCTTCCTGCACGCTTGGCGTAATTCGCTGGTCGTGCTCATCTCGATCCCGACCTCGATCCTCTCGACCTTCATCGTGATGAAGGCGCTCGCTTTCCACATCGACTCGATGTCGATGATGGGCCTCTCGCTCATCATCGGTATCTTGGTCGACGATTCGATCGTCGTCTTGGAAAATATCACCCGGCATCGAGACCTCGGCGAGGATCCGATGAGCGCGGCGATCAACGGGCGCACCGAGATCGGCAGCGCGGCGATCGCCATCACGATGGTCGACGTGGTCGTCTTCTTGCCCGTGGCGTTTCTGCCTGGAATCGTCGGCGCGTACTTGAAGGAGTTCGGCGCGGTCATCGTCATCGCGACGCTCTTCTCGCTGTTCGTCTCTTTCACGCTCACGCCGCTGCTAGCCGCCAAGTGGAGCGTCCTGCAACGCTCCGAAGCGACGCCCCAGTGGCTCCTCGCGCTCGATAACATCTTCGTCAACGTCGCGTTGCTTGTGACGGCGGCGTCGGCGTTTGCAATCGGCTCGATACTGCAGATCATCTTGTGCAAAGTCATCGGGATTCTGATCGTCGCGGTTCTCGTGCTCAACGTCTTCGTGCACCGCTATGACGCCATTCTCGAGACCTACCGTACGAAGTGGCTGCCCTTCGCGCTCGAACACGGAACGTTCGTGATCTTTATCTGCACGCTGCTGCTCCTCAACGCGTTGGCGCTGGTTGGGGGCGGTTCGAACGCGCTGATCTTAGACGCCGCCTGGCTGGCCGGTATGACGCTCGTCTACGTCATCGCGTGGTTTATGCGCGGCGGACGACGCGGCGTGCGCGGATTCGCCTCGCTCGGTACGTACAGACCGCTGACGATTCTCACCTACGCGGCGCCCGTCGTGCTCGGTGCGGCGATGTTCGCGCTAGGCGGCGTAAGCTTCGACTTCGTGCCGGAGGAGCAGACCGGTCACATCAATATGACCGTGACCTATCCGCCGGGGACGCCGATCGCGACGACCGATCGCTACGTAACGAAGCTCGAAGACGCGATCTTGAAGATCGACGGCGTCAAAGACGTGAGCTCGACCGTTGGACGCAAACCGTCGGGCTGGGGTTCGTCGACCGGCGGTAACTACGCGCAACTCGGCGCCGACATGCAAGAGAACCGCCGCGGCGATACCAACAAGACGATCGAGAAGATTCGTAAGCTCGACTATCTCGTGCCGGGCGGTGAACTGCAGGTTGCAGGCGATACCGGCAACGGCTCGGGCGCGCAGATTTTCTACTCGTTCTCCGGTCCCGAAGACGAGATCGGCCCAGCCGCGGAAAAAGTGGCGAACGTTTTGCGCAACACACCGGGCTCGGTCAACGTGCAGACGAGCAACGAAAACGGCGCTCCGCGCCTCGACGTGAACGTGGACTCCGGGAAGTGCGCGCTGCTCGGCGTTTCGCCCTCCGACGTCGCGACCGTTGCGCGCATTGCCGTCGACGGGGCCGTTGCAACCAAGGTCCGGACTTCGACCGGACTGGTCGACGTGCGCGTGCAGTTCCCGCGCAGCTACCGTACCAACGAAGATCAGCTGATGAACGTGCGCGTCCGCGCCAACGACGGAACGTTGATTCCGATTTCGTCGGTAGCCACGTTCACGTGGACGACGGCACCGACGAAGATCGAACGCCTCAACCGTCAACGCGTCGTCAACGTTTACGGCAACACGCTTCCCGGTTACTCGCTCGGCGCGGTCGAAGGGCCGCTCGAGGCGAAACTCAAGCAGCCGGGCTTTCTGCCGCAAGGCGTCGGTACGACCGCGCAAGGCGACACGCAATTCATGGAAGAGACTTTCACCAACATGGGCATCGCACTGGTCCTCTCGTTCATGCTCGTGTACATGCTCATGGTGATTCTGTACGGATCGTTCTTGGAGCCGCTGATCGTCATGTTCTCGGTTCCGATGGCGATCATCGGCGCGCTGATCTTCCTCGCGCTCATGGCCAAACTCGAACCGGAACAGGGCCAATCGCTCAACATCATCTCGATGCTCGGTATCGTCATGCTCTTCGGATTAGTCGCCAAGAACGGTATTCTGCTGGTCGACTACTCGAACACGCTCTGCAAACGCGGAATGCGCGTGCGCGACGCGGTGCTGCAGGCGGCCGCGACGCGTTTTCGCCCGATCGTCATGACGACCGCCGCGATGATCTTCGGCATGCTTCCGCTCGCTCTCGGATTCGCCGAGGGCGGGGAGTGGCGTCAGGCGATCGGAACCGTGATCATCGGCGGCTTGCTGAGCTCGTTGATTCTGACGCTCTTCCTGGTTCCGATGATCTACAACACGTGGATGGGAGCCTTCGAGCGCCGTGCCGACCGAAAGGCCGTGCAAAGGGAGTTGGAGACTGCGCCGGTTGGGTAAGACCCAGGCATGATCGGAGCTCTTCACGTTGCGCTGCTGCTCGGTGTCAACGTCATCGTAAACGGAACGCCGATGACCTTCGACCAGCCGCCGGTCGTGCAGGCGGGACGCGTCTACGTTCCGCTGCGCGGGATCTTCGAACGGCTCGGCGCGAGCGTGGTCTGTCAAAGCGGCACGATCAACGCGATGTCGCGCGGCCGCGTGATCTCGCTGCGCATCGGTTCGACGTCGGCTGTCGTCGACGGCCGGACGCAAGCGCTCGACGCGCCGCCCTTCATCGAAGGCTCGCGCACGCTCGTGCCGCTGCGCTTCGTCGCGCAAGCGCTAGGAGCGTCGGTGAACTGGAATGACGGAACGTCGACCGTTACCATCGAGAGTGCGTATGCGGTGGGACCGCCGCCGCCGCGGCAACCTGCCCGTCCGCAGGGGATCGTGCAGGGCTGGGATTTCCGCGTCTGAGCGGTGAAGCACCGCGGGTGCGCATCGACATTTGGAGCGACGTCGTCTGTCCCTGGTGTTATATCGGCGTTACGCGTTTCGACCGCGCGCTGGCCGCGTTCGACGGCGAGGTCACGATTCGGCTCCATCCTTTCCAGCTCGATCCTGACGCTCCGATTCCCGGCGTTCCCGCGCGCGCGCGCTATGCGCGGAAGTTCGGCGATCAGGCGCCGGCGATTCTCGAACGTGTCACGAGCGAGGCCGCAAAAGAGGGCCTGACGTTCGACTTCGATCGCGCCCTCACTGCAAACACGTTCGACGCGCATCGAGCGATCGCGTACGCTCGCGCGAGCAAGCTCGACCGCGACCTCGAGAAACTTCTTTTTCAAGCGTATTTCGTCGACGGGCTCGACGTCAGCGATCGCACGGTGCTTGCCGACGCCGGTGCGCTGCTCGGGCTCGACCGCGCCGCGCTCGATCGCTACCTTGCGAGCGACGAAGGCGTCGACGAGGTTCGTCGCGAGCTGGTCGACGGCGTCGAGCGGGGCATCACCGCCGTGCCGAGCTTCGTTTTCGAAGACGAATTCCTGATACCCGGTGCGGTCGATACGCTGACTTTCGAGCGGGTGCTCGAGCAGATGCGCGCGCTGCGGTGACGCCGCGCACGCGCCGCGCACTCGTCACCGGCGGTGCGAGCGGACTTTCGGCCGGCATTGCGGCTGCGATCGCGGCGCAAGGCTTCGAGCGCGTCGCCATCACCTACCGTTCGAACGATCCCGCGCAGAGCATCCGTGCGATTGAAAGCGCCGGCGCGCGCGCGAGTGCGACGCGCCTCGATTTCCACGGCGAGATCGAGACCGTTGCAGGCGAGCTGGAACGGCTTGTCGCCGCCGAGGGGCCGTTCGACACGCTGGTGCACGGCGTCGGCGAGCTCACGGTCAAGCGCTTCGTGAACCTTTCGCTCGGCGATTACGCGCGCGCCTTCGACGCCAATACGCGCAGCGGAATTCTCGCGGCGCGTGCCGTGCTGCCGGCGATGCGTGAAGCGGGTTTTGGGCGCATCGTATTCTTCGGCGGCTTCGGCTCGAGCGCCACGCTGCCGTTTCGCGGGTTCTCGCTGCACCAAGCTGCGAAGAGCGCGCTCGTCGCGTTCGCGCGCGTTCTCGCGATCGAAGAAGCGTCGCACGGCATCACGGTAAACGTGGTCGAGCCGGGGGATATCCGCGACAAAACAGCCGGAAGGGAGGAGGTGCGCAAACGCACGAGCTCGATCCCGCGCGGCCGCCCGGGAAGCTTCGAGGATATCGCGGACGTGGTGTGTTTCTTAGTCGCGCCTGAGCGCGATTTCGTAAC
>Ga0335073_10007158_pt1 | contig 15639 bp, 11 predicted proteins | sample Lox_Sample_22_FD_207093 | JGI IMG/M metagenome (GOLD analysis project Ga0335073, IMG submission 207093) | Soil microbial communities from Loxahatchee National Wildlife Refuge, Florida, United States - Lox_Sample_2.2 | ecosystem: Environmental > Terrestrial > Soil > Wetlands | place: USA... | reverse complement strand
GATCCAACGCGCTCTCCGCTCTGCGAGCTTTTCCCCCATGGATTCCCGCCTCCCTCGGAGAATTCGGACCACGCCGTTTGCCGTTGTTTTGCTGGCGCTGCTGGCCGCGAACCCGCTCGCCCTGGCCAGTCCGGCCCATCCGCCTTCCTTTGCTCATGCCGAGCGCCTCCGTGAAGCCCTCGAGGGCCGCCCGGAACGCGAACGCACCCGCGCCCAGTACGAGCGTGTTCTCGACGCTTATCGCGCCATCTACCACGGCGATCCAGCCTCGCCCAAAGCGGATGACTCCATTGCCGCCGTCGCCGATCTGCTCGCGGAAGAAGGCCGCGTCTTTCAGGATGACAAGGCTCTCCACGACGCCATCGGCCAGTATGAGTTTCTCCGCCGCGAATATCCCGCCAGCCGCCTGCGCTACAGCGCGCTGCTCACCGAAGGCGAAATCTTCCAGCGCGACCTGAACGAGACTGCGCAGGCCAGGGCCATCTACAGGGCTTTTCTCAGCCTTTACCCGCGCAGCGCCCTTGCCGCCCAGGCCCGCACCGAACTGCGCGCCATCGACCATGAAGAGCGAGCCGGCCATTCACGCGGCGAGAGAGAGGTGAGCCGCGCGTCACGCCCGGATGCGATTCCTGGTGATCCGCGCGAAACCTCGCCTCGCGCCTCCACTTCAGAGTCAGCCGCCGCTACCGGGTTTGACGAGCGCGATTTGGCGCCCCCGTCCTCATCTGCCTGGCCTGAAGCCTCGCGCACCGCGCCGAATCCCTCTGCCGCGTCCGTCTCCGATGATCTCCCCCTGAACGCGCCTCCGCCGCCGCGCCGGGGCAAGATTCCGCTCATCACCGGCATCCGCCACTGGTCTACCCCGGATTACACCCGCGTCGCCATCGATCTGCAGCAGGAGGTCCGCTACCAGGCCGCGCGCGTCTCCAACCCAGACCGCATCTTCTTCGACCTCTATGGCACGCGCCTCTCGCCCGAGCTCACCGGCCGTCCGGTCGAAGTTACCGACGACGGCTTCCTCACCCGCATCCGCGCCGCGCAGACCTCGCGCAACACCACCCGCGTGGTTCTTGACGTGAGCAGCGTCAGCGATTATTCAGCGTTCTTCCTCTCCAATCCACCGCGCCTCATTATTGATGTCCACGGAGATAAGCAGCGGATGATGGCCGCTCGCGAAATGGCCAGCCGCGCGCCGCCTGTGGCCGCGCCGGCTCCGCCCCGGCGCAACGCTGCCGCGATGCCCTCCAGAGTCGCCGCACCAGCCGGCTTCGATTCGAGCGACAGCGAGTCGGCTCTGACCGAGGTCGCCACGCTGAGCAGCCGGCCCGACCAGGTGCGGGCCACGCGCCACCCCACCACGGCGCCCGTCGTCGCGTCGGTTCCGGACATCCCGCCGTCCCTAAGCCGGCCTGAGCGCAAGCCGTCCCCCGCGATCCCGGCCAATGACGATGTTCCTCCCGCCGAAGCCGGCGCCCGCGGCATTCCCGCGCCCGAACCGGCCGGCGAGCATGTGCCCAGCTCGATGGTGCGCACCCTGGGCCTCAAGATCAATCGCATCGTCATCGATGCCGGCCATGGCGGGCACGACTCCGGCACCCTCGGCCCCGGCGGCCTTGAAGAAAAAGACGTCGTCCTCGACGTGGCTCTCCGCCTGGGCCGGCTGCTCAGGGATCGTCTCGGCGCCGACGTGATCTACACCCGCAGCGACGATACCTTCATCCCGCTCGAGACCCGCACCGCCATCGCCAACCAGGCGCAGGCCGACCTCTTCATCTCCATCCACGCCAACTCCAGCCCGGATACGGAGGCGCGCGGCGTCGAAGTCTACTACCTGAACTTCACCACCTCCGCCGATGCCCTCGAAGTGGCCGCCCGCGAGAACGCCTCCTCCGACGAATCGATCCACCAGCTCTCCGATCTGGTGAAGAAGATCGCCCTCCAGGACAAGATCAGCGAGTCGCGCACCTTTGCCGAGGACGTGGACGAGAGTCTTTACGAGGGTCTTGAGCGCGGCAACCCCGGCCTGAAGGATCGCGGCGTGAAGAAGGCCCCGTTTGTCGTCCTCATCGGCGCCAACATGCCCTCAATCCTGGCGGAGATCTCCTTCCTCACCAATCCCGAAGACGCCGCCGAACTCCGCCAACCGCGCTACCGCGAGCGCATTGCCGAGTCTCTCTACCGCGGCGTCGCCCGCTACGTTACCAGCCTCAATGGGCTCCGGATGGCCCAGGCCGGCGGGCGCTCGGCCCCCTCCGAATAGCCTGGCCCGGCTCCGGTGAAACCTTCCTTTCCGCCGCGGTGTCAGTCTCAGTAGTATCGATAGAAGAGCCATGCCCCGGATCCCCGCCCTCGTTTTTTTGTTTTGTGCGACGCTGGCCCTCGCCGCGCCCGCGCCTTCGGGACCGGTGTTGCCGCATGCATTCTCCGGCTGGACCGCAACCGGCGCTCCCCAGACCACGGCGCCCGCGCCCGCCGATGCGGCCGTCCTCCAGGAATACGGGCTGACCCAATCCATCTCCGCCACCTACGCCTCCGGCGCTCATCGGCTGGGTATCCAGGCGTGGCGCTTCCAGGATGCCACCGGCGCTTACGGCGCCTTCACCTTCTTCCGCCAGCCGGAGATGCACGCGGACCCCATCGGATCAGGCGGCGCCGCCTCCGGCGATCACATCCTCTTCTGGGCCGGCACCACTGTCATCGATGCCACCTTCGCCGAGTCGATCCCGAAAGAGAATGCAATCCTCTCCAGCCTGGCCGATGCATTGCCGAAGGCGCAGGGTACCCAGGGTGTGCCGCCGTCGCTGCCCAACTACCTGCCGAAGGCCCAGCTCAGCACGGCATCCGTGCGCTACGTCATTGGTCCCGCTGCATGGGCGCGTCTCGGCACCGCGATCCCGGCCAGCGCAGTCGACTTCAGCCAGGATGCCGAAGCCGTGACGGCGCGTTACGGCGCCGCTACCTTGACGCTCATCATGTATCCCACGCCGCAGATCGCCGGCAGCCACCTCAAAACCATCGACGCGCTGCCGCAATCGCTCGGCCTCGCCGCCGGGCGCAGCGGACCCCTGCTGGCCATCGTGAGCGGCGTGCCCCGCGCGCAGGCCGTGCCTCTTCTGCAGCAGGTAAAGTTCAACGACTACGTCACCATCAATCATCCCGAGGGGTACGTGCCGGAGACGGTGAAGCTCTACCGGCTGCTCATGGGCATCACGGTGCTCATCGTCATCCTGGTTTGTGCCGCTGTTCTGCTCGGACTTTTCCTCGGAGGCGGCCGCGCTCTCTATCGCGTTCTCCGTGGAAAACCCGTCTCCGCGGTTTCGGAAGAAGAGTTCATCTCGCTCCATCTGGAGGGTTGACGTCTGAGGTTCGCCCCCAGGGAGCAAAACTGGCTTCCCATTGAAGGACGTTAACAGACGATATCGTATTCAATTTAAACTGAATAGTAGCGTAATAAATTGGCTTTACTGGTTCAAATAGAGAAGAAACAGCAAAACCGGCTCCCGCCTGGCCCGAATCGACCCCGCTTTTACAACCTGTTGAATATCAAGACAATACGGCCGCGCCGGATTTTGCCTTGACACCCCCAGCGGTGGCCCATACTATTTCGCCAGAAAGTTCTGATGGCTTGCCTCCGTTGGAACTATTCTCCCTGAAGGAAAGGCTGCCCTGTTGCCGGGCGGCCTTTTCTCGTTTTTGCACAGAAATCACCCGGGGTTCTGTCCCGCGTTTTCCACGGCGCTCTCCGGCTCGCTCCACGAGGCGCCGCACTGCTCGCACAACCAGGTGTTGGTCGGCTCCACGCTTTCGAGCAGCGGATCCCCCGCGCCGCATTTCGGGCATGCCGGCGCAACGAAATCTTCGACGCGCACCTTCGACTGGTCGATGATCTCCTGCGGAATCGGCCGCGCGGCGATCGCGCGGGCTTCTTCCAGTTCATCCGCGGCGACGATGACTCTCGGACCGGTCAGGTCGAGCGAACCCTGTTCCGGCGCTTCGATCCAGCTCTCGATGCCCGCGCGCTTCAGCACCTCGGAGATCTGCCACGCTTCCTCGCGCGTGTCGCACGTGCGCAGCAGCGTCTTCCAGGTGTATTCCACCGGCGGCTCTTCGTTGTCGTCGTCTGCGTCCGCTGCGGAGTTGTGTTCCGCGATCGCCCGGCTCCACCCGCCGAACGCGGCGCGGCGGTCCGCCTCTCGGCGCGACTTTGGCTCATCCGCCTTCGGTGCGGTGTGCGGCAGCGTCAGGCCGCGCTTGCGCAATTCATCGCGCAGCACCTGCTGCGCCGTCTCGGTCAGGTTGCCGAAGTCCTCGGCCAGCTCCAGCAACTCCTCGTCACTCTTCTCGTGGTAAAGAGCCGTGAGCCTCTGCCATTCATTGCCGGGATCGTTCTGCATCGCCAGCAGTATAGGCCGCTGGTCACCTTTACGCTCTCCGGCGGGAACGATAAAATCAAACGAGCCCCCAATGCTTTCCCGCCTGGGGCGCATCCAGGCCGACGTAGCTCAGTTGGTAGAGCAGCCGATTCGTAATCGGCAGGTCACCGGTTCAAGTCCGGTCGTCGGCTCCATTCGCACCAGCAGCACGCAAAAACGCCTGCTTCACATTTCTCCTTCGCACGTCTCTTCCCTGATTTTCCGCTCGAGTCTGCTATCCGCCGCTCCTCTTCGGAGCCTCGCAAAATCTTGCGAGCAGGAGCGAGGCAGCATAGCCACTATTTCATCGTTTACCAGCTCGCCTGGCGGAGTTTCGTCCCGCGAGGTTGCAGCAATGAGCGAACCCGATGTCTGGAAGCGAGAAGACGCAGTCCCCTTAAGGGCTGGAAGGAGTAGCAGGGTCTGTGGAGCGGGATCGGACCCCAACGATACGGTTGACCGGGCCGACGCATGGCAACGGTCCAGTGACGGATGTGAGGCGAACGCAGCAATGAGGCATCAGCTTGCCGCACGGTCGGTGGGGCGCCATCCTGCGCACGATCCCCGTGATCACTGGCCCTCGATCCAGGCGGGGGTGTCGGCTATCGTGCAGCACGGAATCGACTGAGGCGATCCATGCGCAAGACCTTGCATACTTCGAGGTCCATACACGTGTAACTTGCTGAATCTACGAAGCCATCTCCGTGGTCGCCAAAATGCAATGAGACGTACAGCAAGAACAGGAATGCCGGATTGAACGTCCGGTCCGGTTGAGGGACGGGGTATTTCGCAGGCGGGGATGATGTCATTCCAGGGGGATAAGGATGAGAGGGCTCTCGATTGCATTTTCACTCATGGCGGCAGCGCTGGTGGCGGCTCCGTCCGCAATAGCTGATTCCTACGTTTACACGATCAACGGCTCAAACTTCAGTGCCACTCTTTACCTCACCGCCACGGCAAATAACGAGAACGGCTTCACCGGCGCTTCCGCCGCTGGCATTGACACCATTACCAGCGTGTCCGGGACCTTCAAAGTGAACGGAACGACCTACGATATCAATTCCCCTGTCGCACCTGTAGCGGCCGCGTTTGGTTCCGACGCCACAAACCCGACCGACAATGATGGTTTCCTGTATGACAATCTGCTCTATCCCACGGCGATGCAGAACAACGGAGTTCTGGACTGGGATGGCCTGCTTATCGACACCAATGGCTACATACTGAATCTGTTCTCCGGCGCCTTCGGGGGGATCCCTGGAAATGAGGCTCCCGGGAACATGTACTTCTACTTCGCAGACAATGGCAGCAACTACAGCAACAACGAAATCCCCGATGCCGTGGGCAATCCAGCTGCAGCCACGCTGGTGGCTACACCCGAGCCCGATTCTTTGCTTTTACTGGGGACCGGCCTGCTTGGACTGGCATTCCTTGCCCTTCGAAAGGCTCGGCGGCCCAGCCCCGGTGTATCCGCACAATTGGCCAGCGCCAACCTGTGAAGATGACCAAAACCACTTCAGCTCTCGAACCCGAATTTTTGGAACTTCTGCTGCACGGCAGCCTTCCGGGCATCTTTGCGGGAGAAGGCGCTCCCACACGCGCTCGGGTCTTCAATAAAGAGGAGTCACATATACAATGAAGATAATATCTAAGTATTTAACATCGCATGCCACGGTTTAACGTGCGCTAAACTTTCTCTCATTCCCTGCGGTATGGAATGCGGCTCAGCCATGAACGACCGGAGTGTCGCGCCTTCTCGCGGCACCTCCTGAGCTGGGGTGTAGGGCACGTGGATACATCAGGCGAACGACGAAAAAGGCGACGTTTCCCGGTTAACGCACCTTTGACTGTGATTGCCGGAGATCGGGAGATCCCGGCCTACACGCGTGACCTGAGCGACAGTGGGGTCTTCTTCTTCCCTGAGTTTACGGGCGAAAATCTGATTGGTTCCGAGTTTGAGTTTGTCGTCGAACTGCCCCCGGAAATTACCCTTTCCGCCTGTTGCTTCATCCGCTGTCGTGGCCGGGTGGTCCGCCGGGAAGTGACCGCGGGAGACCTCACCGGCATCGCGGCGGAGATACTCACCTACTCGATTCTACCGACGGCTCCATCCCTCGCTTAGCTTCCGCAAACCAAGAATGCGGTGGTCAACGAGTGCGGTTTTGGCAACGTATATGAGCCTGTTGTTGCTTCCGGGGTCTGTGGGCAGCACAAAGAATCCCGAGTCCACCAGGTATCGGATGGAGTTGTAGACGATCCCCTCAATCACCTCACCGCTCTGGAACTGGAGGCGCACCCACACTCCATGAACGATCGGCGCTCGCGTATGGAAACTGATGTCCTTTCGGCTTGCATTACCTGCGAAGCTGTCGACGTAGAACACGGCTTTCACATCTTGAATCGGAATCTCCTCGATACAATCGGAATCGAGAAGACGAACCCGGAACGTTTCCGGAGGTCCCTGTGGGGCGTTACGCAGGAGATCCTCGATTGAGTTCCAGGCCGGCGTATCCAGGTAGCCTTTGACGATCTTTGTACCGCACTGGACCACGACCCTCGCGGGATACGACGAACCAGCCTGCATGGTGGGTTCATCGATCTCCCGGACGCATTTGGCGGAACCATCTTCAGGCATGCGCTGTTGCATGCTCTCACGATCCTGAATCGGGCGCATTGAACTCAATCCTCGTGCGGTGCTAATTGAATGCCATCCTGTGCCAGCTTGTATCGGAAGAATCGTGCCTGGCGGTTCTTCCTGATTGGAGGACTGTTCGATCTGAGGGAAGGTCGTTCCTGACAACGCAGTTATAGCTATCTTTGAATATTCTTTTCAATATCCCTGCGGGCGCGTCGCTCATATACAGAAATGGACGCCGACGATGCCTGAATTGAGTTCGCTCCTGGAATGAAGTAGCCCAACGTAGTCACGGGTGACGGGGTCATGCTCGGAGCGCACCGTCCGCGTCCGCGGCATTGTGGGATGGCTGCAGATTATATTGCTTGATTTTGTATAGAAGGGCTTTGTAGCTGATCTGCAGCGTGCCAGCCGCAGCCTTGCGATTCCATCCCGTGCTTTCCAGTGCCTGGGAGATAGCCGCCGATTCCGCACCGCCTTTCAGGTTTCGCACGAGATGCTTCAGGCCTCCGCCTGCATCCTCATCGATCATTGCCGAGGATGGCACCTTCTTTTGAGGCAGCAGCTCGCCAATAATCGCCTGCTCGTCGCCCAGGACGAGATAACGTCTCATCGTGTTTTCCAGTTCGCGAACATTGCCGGGCCAGGCGTAGCTGATTAGAGCCTGCATGAAGGCAGGAGAAAGTGGCAGCGGCTCGCGGCCGTACTTCGTGGCCATTTTGCGCATCAGGTGCCTGGCCAGATTGGGAATGCCCTCAGTTCGTTGCCTGAGAGGAGGCATTTTCAGCGTGAACCCGTTCAGGCGGTAGTAAAGGTCTTCCCGGAATCTCTTCTGTGCGATGGCCGTCTTCATGTCGATGTTTGTCGCGGCAATCACGCGGACATTGACTCTTTGGCTGGATCGGCTGCCCAGGCGCGAGAAGCTGCCATCCTGAAGAACCTGGAGGAGCTTGGCCTGCAGCGATGTCGGCATTTCGCCAATCTCGTCCAGAAACATTGTGCCGTTGTCACAAATCTCAAACTTGCCTGGCTTCGACTTGACCGCACCTGTAAAAGCGCCCTGTTCGTAACCGAACAATTCACTTTCGAGCAGATCAGCCGGCATCGCCGCGCAGTTCACCTTCAGGAAGCAGCGCTGACTCCGGGCCGACATCTTGTGGATCAGCTTTGCAGCGACTTCCTTCCCCGTGCCGCTCTCGCCAAGGATAAGCACAGGAATGTCCACACGCGCGACGAGGGCGCACTGCGATTCGATCTCCCGCATGCAGTTGCTGGATCGAACGAACGTAGTTTCCTCGTCAATTCGGATCTCTCTAAAGAGCTCGGGGGAATCATGGCGAACTTCCTCGCGGAGGCACCTCCGGACGGCGACCTCTATATCGGCATTATTGAAGGGCTTGAGAACCACGTCGGCAGCCCCAAGCCGCGCGGCCACCACGACTTGATTGAGTTCGGCCGAACATGCCAGGAGGATAATTGGAAGCGATGGGAAGGATGCGTGTGTTCGGGCAAGAAGCTCGAGGGCATCTCGGTCGGCGCCGTCGCCTGCAACGTTCCAGTCCATCAAAAGCACATCGGGCGCCCCGGCTGCTTCGATCCATTCATCGAGAACCTCCGAATGGCTGAACACGCTCACATGGAAGCGTTCCGCCAGGATGTGATGGAGATATTTCAGGATTTCAGGATCGGCGTCCAGAACCGCAATATGTGGCTTATCTCTGCCTACACCTCTGGTGACAGCGGCTTCGCGGGTGACTACCATCATTTCGCTCCCAGCAGATCAGTCGGGAATTTATCCTCAGCCGCAGAACTAATTGCGAGCACTGGGCTTGAAGGGAGACAATAGTACCACGCCTCATAGGAAAAACACTTCATCTTTTGTGCACCGTTTTACTCATCCAAGGGTACCTAATCACAGGAGATTTTGCGGTTACCTGAGGGTGACAGTGCCATTACTCTTCTGGCATTGATCTGCCCGCAACCCCAGGCGATTTGCCCATCGCACCCCCCGATTGGCCATTTAAGCCAATGTTTTCATACATTTGCAATGCTTTATCGTGGCCTCAGCGGTCGGGCCGTTCCGCCCGAGTTCTTCCTCGACCCACCGCCCGACGTCATGACGCAGGCATCGGGCGCGACGTGTGCTTATTTAACAGGTGAGGGGCTTTTGGCCGTGGCCCACATCTTGCAAGGAAGATAGCCAACGCATAGAGCCTGCATCCTACGGAGAATAACCTGACGCTCGCGAACAGTTATGTGAACTCCCGCGATCTGCCGCCGCTGGAAGTGTTCTTTGGGAGATCTTCCGCGATGGCTGCTGCTCGCGAGAAGCTCAGCCGAATCGCTGAGACCACTGTCCCGGTTCTGATACAGGGAGAGAGCGGCACCGGAAAGGAAGTCTTTGCCAGGCTGCTGCACGCGCATTCCCGGCGCACGAACGGGATGTGGGTCAAGGTGAGTTGTCCGGCGATTCCCCACTCCCTCATCGAATCGGAGCTGTTTGGCTACGAACGGGGGGCTTTTACCGGGGCTTATGGAACGAAACGCGGCCGCGTCGAGCACGCTCACCGGGGCACGCTCTTTCTTGACGAAGTTGACGGTCTCGATATCACTGCGCAAGTCAAGCTCCTGCAGATGCTCCAGGACGGGACGTTTGTGCGCGTTGGCGGTCACGAGCCACTGCGGGTGGACATTCGGCTTATTTGTGCGGCGAAGGGCAGTCTGCGGCAGCGGATCGAAAATGGAAGCTTCCGCCTGGACCTCTTCTACCGCATTAACGCGGTGACCGTCGATTTACCCCCTCTGCGTCAGCGAACAGAGGATCTCCCGCAGCTGATCGATTATTTCCTGAGACTGCATTCGACAACCTTCGGCATTACGCCCCGGCCACTGTCGCCGGAGATCCTGAAGTTGATGCATCATTATCACTGGCCGGGTAATATCCGCCAGCTGGAGAACATGCTCCGCAGTTATGTTCTGATCGGCAGCGAGGAGGCCCTCGTAGCGGACACGGTTCCCTCGGCGTCCGCGACCTTGCTCCCCGATGTTGATCTGGAGAATCCTCTCTCTCTCAAGGAGCTCACAAAGGCTGCAACGCGTTCGATTGAGAGAGAGGTCATCCTCAAGGTATTGCAGGCGAATGGCTGGAGCCGCCGGAAAACTGCGAAATGGCTGAATATCAGTTATCGATCGCTTCTCTATAAATTGCAGGAGGTACAAGGCACACGGCAACCGACGGGAGATGCTCAGGAGGCCCCGGCGCAACCGGTTGTACGCCAGCCATAACGTCGTGGCTAAAAAAATAGTTCCAACCTGAACCGTGCGGAGGACGGAATCACAGTCCTGGCAGGTGGGATCAGCATCGTTTCACCTCCGAATGTTTGTGCCCGCCGTTTACTGGATAAGGCGAAACACACCGGGAACTGCAATACGCACGTACCTCGTCGGTTCAATTTCCTGAACGGCACGAATTTCTCGGAGTACCTGTTTCCATGCCTGCTTACCTCGTCACCGGCTGTGCCGGCTTCATCGGTTCGTGGATTACCCAGGCCCTGCTGGAGCGTGGCGCGACGGTCCGGGGCCTCGATAATTTTGAGACCGGTAACAGCGAAAACCTGAGCCACCTCCGTAACGGCCCGCTGGCGGGTCGCTTTGAGCTTCTGGAATGCGACCTCCGCGATCCCGCGGCCACGGCCCGCGCCTGCGAAGGTGTGGATATCATTTTTCACGAGGCGGCTCGACCTTCGGTCCCCCGCTCAGTAGCGGACCCGCGCACCAGCCACACTGCCAACCTGGATGGTACCTTCAACCTGCTGGAAGGCGCGCGGGCAGCCGGTACCCGGCGCATCATCTACGCCGCATCTTCCTCGGCCTACGGTAACCAGCCCGGCTTTCCCCGCCGCGAGACCATGATGCCCATGCCCATCGCGCCCTATCCGGTTCAGAAGGTGGCGTGCGAGTTCTACATGAAAAGCTACTGGCAGGTCTACGGAATAGAGACTGTTTGTCTGCGGTACTTTAATATCTTTGGCCCCCGCCAGGTGCCGGATTCCCCCTACAGCGGCATCATGGCCAAATTCACCCTCCAAATGATGCGGGGGGAGCGGCCCACCATCAACGGCGATGGAGAACAGAGCCGCGATTTCACCTACGTCGAAAATGCGGTCTCTGCCAATCTGCTGGCAGCTGAAGCTCCCGCTGTAAAGGTGGCCGGCCGGGTTTTCAATGTCGCCTGCGGTGTCCGCCACACCCTGAACGAAACCTTCCGTGTTCTTGCGGAACTGCTCGACTTCAGGGAGGCGCCAATCTATGGACCGCCCCGTGCCGGCGATATCCAGACCTCCCTGGCCGACATCTCCGCGGCCCGCGAAGCCTTTGGCTACGTGCCCAGGGTCAGCTTCGAGGATGGCTTGCGCCAGACTGTTGGATGGTACCGGGAGCAGTACGCCACGGAAACGCCGAACAATGAGAAACGAACGGGACATCAGACAACCTCATCTGAAAGGATCTGTTAACGGGCCCTGATGGTCGGCGCGCGACTGCTGGCAAGGGCGCCGCAAATTCCGCCAGAATGGCGAGCGAGTCACATGTCAGTCGCACCGAACCAGACCGCGCGATCTGATCCCCCAACAACCTTCCTGAGTCATGACTCATTCGGAAAGCGCGACGAAAGCGGGACGATACCTTCCCTCGTCTCACCCTTCAGAATCAAGCCCCACGCCGCGCACAGGAGTCCTTATATCCAGCCGCGGAATCTGTAGTAGAGAATCTTGACTGATTCGACCAGCATCGTCTCAAAGGCTCGAAAACGCCCATTCCAGTGCTCCGTGGAATGAAGCACGTCAGGAACCGCAAGGGGGGTGACCGCGATGCCTGCCTTGCGGAAGGCGCGAATCGCCCTGTACATATGGAAATCGCTGGTAAGCAGCACCCTTCTGCCGGGCATACCCGGGATCAGCTGCGCAGTGTCAACTGCATTTTCACGCGTGCTGAAGGGTCGGGGGTCCACAAGTATCACGCCGGGCTGGATACCATAGGCGGTAAGGAAGTCGAAGATTCCCGGACCGCCACCACCACTGATCACGATCGTCTTAAAACCGCCGGTATGCCACGCGTCGAGCGCCGCGCGTGCCCGCCAGTAGGATGAATAAGAAATCATTCCCTGGTCATCGGAAGCCGCGCTGAGGATGATCAGGACGTCACCTTTAGGCTGGTCGATCGGCCCGGAGTACGTATGCGCCCACCACGAGACCACCGGCGTACAGACTACAAGGACAGTTATGAGTCCTGTGGCGGCAAGAAATCCGTAGAGCACTCGACAAAATCTTCTCAATATCCGCATGCGCATCCAACCTGAGAATCCTCGGCCAGCCTTTATCTGCATAGAGCCGGCATTCGGCGCGCAGACACAAGGGATTCGAAAATTCCCAACAGCTCGTCAGCGACAGTGTGCCAACTCCGGCTCCCGTGCGCAGAAATCGCCGCTGCATCCCATGCGGCATCCAGGGCCGAGGTCAGAGCACTGGCTAATGCCCGGGAGTCGCGCGGAGGCACGAGACGCCCACACTTCTCACTAAGAATTTCCGGGATACCGCCCACGTTTGTGGCGACGACCGGCCTGCCACAGGCAAGCGCCTCCAAAACGACATTGGGGCAGCCCTCCATGTAGCTCGGCAAAGTGACTACGTCAGCCGCAGCCATCCAGGTGGCGACTTCATCGAAGGCACATCCCGGCATCGTATGGATGTAATCGCCAGCATTGTGAGCCTGGATAGAGCCCTCGATGAGCGACCTGTCAGGTCCTTCACCAACAAGATACACATGCATGTTGGGTCGATGCCGATGAAGCGAGACCGCTGCGGCGATGAGTTCTCGGAGGCCCTTCTTCACATCCATGCGTCCGATGTAGACAACGGCTTCCGAAACCGGGCTGACACCTAAGTCCGCACGTGCAACGAGCCTGTCTCCCGGGTAAAAAACAGACGTGTCGCAACCATTCAGGATAGAGCGCGTCTTTTCCGGCGCCCCGCCCATCGCCAACGCCTTCTCGCGAAGATCGTTGCCCTTGACCAGCAGAGAATCGACCTCACGCAGAACGGTACGAGTGTACATGGCAGAAAGAGCATCCCCGATGCGATTGATGTCTGAACCGATACTTTGAGCCACAACAGGAATGCCCAGCTCCTGGCCTATTCGCAGAGCGGCATATCCCTCCGGGTAGAGAAAAATGCCGAGAATCAGATCAGGCGCAAAGGCACGCACGTGAGGCAGAACCTTCCGTGCAGCAACCCTGCCGTTGAGCGGTCGGGATAGCAGTGGTAAGGCGCGATAGTTTAAGTAGTGCACCTTTACGTCGGGCGGGCAATAGAACGTGTCGAGACGGTCATAAAGCCGGCTGCGTGGTTTAAGCAGAGCCGGGTACTGAGCATTCGGGAAAAAGACCTGTACGTTCGCTTGTCCGGAAATGACACGCAGCACCTCGTAAGATGACCGCCCCTGCCATGGCTCCGCTGAAGTTGGGAAATGGCGCGTGATGACGGCGATTCTCAGCATGGCTGGTTGGGGTTGGCTATTGCAGTGCTCAATGAAGAGCTAGTTTTCGTGGAAGAGCTAAAAGTACGCCTTAATCCCTCGGCAACTCCAACCTGAGGTGACCATCCCAATAGTTCGCGCGCGGCGGTCAAATCGAAGTCGTGGAGGGGCTGTATGGAGCGAATACGATATCGGGACAACGGAACACCGCGCTTGAGCATCCGGCCCAGAAGCTCCACGACAGTAGCGGCCGACATCAAGAGAAATCTGGGAATGTAGCTGACCTTGATTTGAAATCCGGCGCTCTGCACGACGTCGACGAATTCACGCTGCGTGACAGAGCTTGGATCCACCAGGTTGACGATCACCCCTTCCAAACCAGATTGTGAGGCAGCGAGCAAAAGCGCATCTACAACATCATCAACATAGACAAGTGGCAAATGCAGCTTTCCATTCCCCACTACGATCCACCGGCCAAACATTTCAAAGCTGCCTGCGGGACTGGAGGGAGCTGCCCCGGGGCCGAATATGACCCCCGGACGCAGGATACAGACCGGCAAGTTCCTGTCATTCGCTGCTGCGAGCGCAAGATGTTCTGCTTGTAGTTTGGTCTGTGTATAGGCGCCCCGCAGCTCGGCGCGAGGTTCGAGCGGCCAGCTTTCGGTTACCTGACCGTGGCGTCGCACTGCATGATCGAGTACGCTCAGAGAGCTGACGTGGACGGCGCGCCTCACCTGGTGTTTGAGGCAGGCATCGACTACATTGTGTGTTGCGATTACAGTACCGCGCTGGAAATCGGCATGATTGCCCTTCATCGCGGCTCCGAGGTGAAATACAGTCTGCACTCCCGCAATCAGTGCATCGACATATTCGGGATCACCAAGATCGCCGGCCACGTACTCGACTCCGGAAAGCCGTTCACCGGGGATCCGGTGGACCCCGGCGCGCACTTTCAGCCCAGTCTGCACCAGGCGACGCAGCAGAGCACTCCCGAGAAATCCGCCAGCTCCCGTCACCAACACATCAGCGTATGGACGCGGGGCCAACTGTGCCTGACGGAGGGCGTCACGCTGCCGATCCGCCTCCCTGCAGGCAGAAGCCATGGCAACGACAAGCCGAAGCCCCTCTTCAGGGGGCACAGGAACTGGGTCGCCAGCCCCCAGAGCTGCATAGAAATCATGGACGTTCTGATGGATGCCAGGAGAGCCGGGGAGCCGGCCCGTCATGAAGCGCGCCACATTGAGCGGTATCTGGCCCAGGTCGGTAGCGGCATTGAGCATACTGCAAACCACCGGGGAGGCGAACTTGGGACCCGGCAGAAGGTTCGTCGCGCGGCAAGTCTGCAGAAAACAGTCAATCTCCAGGACCCCTCGGGTTCCGTGGACGATCACGTGGCTGCGAATCGGACGCACGTTCCAGGAAAGATAGAGGCGAGCCTGGCCGCGCTCACACTGGACCGTTGCATTCCATTCGTCGAATAGGAGATTCGGATCAGAATTTGTAGAGCGAAAATCAATGACCGCAGACTTCACTTCCCCCAGGAAAGCCTCGGCGATTGCCAGGCCATGTATTCCGATATCCTGGAACGGGTAAGAGCCTTTGCGGTACTGAGGAGGAAGTCGGCCGCCTGGCCATGGCGGATAGTCGGAGCTCCTGTGAAAGTCAATGGACAGGACTTTGCCGATCCGCCCGGTGGCCACAATCTTCATTCCATACAGCACGGTGGGATCTAAACGGGCTGAATGCACAACACAGAGGCTGCGTTCGCTGGCAGTCGCAGCGGCAATCATTTGCCTGCACTGGTCCGGCGAATCCGCCATTGGTTTCTCAACCAATACGTGGGCACCTGCTCCTAAGGCCGAAATTGCTACGCCTGCGTGGGAGGCCGGCGGAGTAAGTACATGGACGACGTCCACTCCAGCTGCAAACAACTTCTCGGTGCTCCCATAGGCCTCGGAAATGTTGAACGCTCTCGCGATTGTTTCGGCTCGTTTGATATCGAGATCTGCGATGCCAACCACCGCTACAGATGGGATGGATCTCAAAGCGCGAAGGTGGTGAGCA
>Ga0335073_10007157_pt1 | contig 15639 bp, 14 predicted proteins | sample Lox_Sample_22_FD_207093 | JGI IMG/M metagenome (GOLD analysis project Ga0335073, IMG submission 207093) | Soil microbial communities from Loxahatchee National Wildlife Refuge, Florida, United States - Lox_Sample_2.2 | ecosystem: Environmental > Terrestrial > Soil > Wetlands | place: USA... | reverse complement strand
CATGACCCAGCCCCTCATCCCACGCGTCGGGCAGGTCGCCGTGCATGCCGCCGAGCAGGCCCGGCCGGGCGCGGCGGCGGATCAGCTCCCGCACCACCCCCAGCTTGGCCGCCGTGACCCAGGAGTCCAGCGCCGCCCACCGGGACAGCAGGCCGATCAGCTCATCATCGGTCGCGCCCGGGCAGCGCCGGTCCGATCCCGAGAGCTCGTCCAGCAGCACGCCCAGCGCGGCGCCCGGCGGGCTGGGGGCTTCCCCGTCGCCGGGCTGCGCGAAGCCGGCCAGCCGCGGGTCGCGGCCCTGCGGCGCGCCGCCGCCCGGACGGCCCCCGTCACCGCCAGGCATGCCGTCACCACGGCCGGGGTCCGCGCCCGGGCCGCGGCCGGAGACCGGCGGCTGGCTCATGTGCGACTCCTAGTTCGATCAGGAGAAGAAAAAGATGGAGTAACTCGAATTCTATCGTCATTTAATGCGTTATGCGGCGTTGATGACCTTACTTAATAGATAGTCTTGACTGTCCTGCACGCCGCGGGTGGGGGACGCGGGAGGGAAGAGTCGCCGGGAAAACGCGAGGGTGGGACGGGACGGATGAGCCGCCGGGGCGAGACGCGGGACCGGACGGAACCCGCCGGGAGAGAGGCGGGAGGGACGGGACGGAAGCCGCCGGGGCGAGACGCGGGAGGGACGGGACGGAAGCCCCCGGTGCGAGACGCGGGAGGGACGGGACGGAAGCCGCCGGAGGGAGACGCGGGTGGGGCGGAGGGAAGAGCCGCCAGGGGAAAGCGCGAGGGACCGACGCCCGAGCGAGAAGCGCGAGGGACCGGACGCAAGAGAGGCCCGAGCGAGACGCGCGAAGGACCCGATGGGAGAGACGCCCGAGCGAGACGCGCGAAGGACCCGATGGGAGAGACGCCCGAGCGAGACGCGCGAAGGAAGCCGGAGAGGTGAGACTGGGCGGGAAGAATGGTGGTTGTGCCGTGGACTGCGCCTGAGTACTCGCGACGGGATGAGCCCTTTGCCGGGGACGAGCGGGCCACGCTTGAGGGCCTTCTCGACTGGTACCGGGCCGGGGTGCTTGTTCGCTGTTCCGGGCTGACGGGGGCGCAGCTCGCGGAGCGTGCCGTGCCGCCGTCGGGTCTGTCGCTGCTCGGGCTGGTCCGGCATCTGACCGACGTGGAGCGGACCTGGTTCCGGCAGCGGTTCGCCGGGGAGCGGGTCGATAGCGTGTACTCCCGGCCTGACCGGCCGGATGCTGCCTTCGACGAGGCGGACGGTGAACTGGCGGCGCGTGACCTGGAGCGGCTGACCGCGGAGCAGGGAGCGGCCCGGCGTGCCGTGGCGGGACTGCCGCTGGACGCGATCTTTGTCAGCGAGCGGTGGGGCGAGATGTCGCTGCGCTGGGCCTATTCGCACATGATCGCGGAATACGCCGGTCATTGCGGGCATGCCGACCTGCTCCGGGAGCGGATCGACGGCAGGACGCGCTTGCGCTAGGCGCCATCGGTGGCGGGCGGCCAGGCGGTGACCCACCATTCGGAGGCGATCGAGAGTCCGCAAGCGCGCAGCGCTTCGCGCTTGGGTTCGTCCAGGTGAGCTGTCACCACGACGGCCTGAACGGCGCCGCGTTCGGCGGCGTGGTCGATGGCTGAGCGAAGCAGCCGCACGCCCGTCGTGGCCCACCGGCCGGGAGCGACGGCGAAGTCGTCGATCTGGCAGGTCCGCCCGCCGGGATCGTAGACGGGCGGAGCACCAGTGATGGTCGCGATGAGGAAGCCCGTGAACGTGCCCGAGTCCTCGCTGACCAAGGTGATGACGTCCGGGTCGTCGACCAGCTTGGCCAGGTAGCGCCGGTGGCCGGCTGCCGCACCTGACGCGGGCCGCCAGAACACGGGCTGGTAGTCCGCGTACTGCTGGCGCCGGGCTTCGGCCATCGCGGTCATGGCGTCCACGTCGGCCGCCACCGCGTGCCTGACATGCTCGGTCACGGCGCCGGCGCTACCCGTCGAGCTCTATGGTCGTCCACGTCGACGGGGGGCCGGACGGCGTGATGGCGAGCAGGACGCGGTTGTCGGCGATCAGGGCGGCGGCGAACTCCTCATCCGGCGGCACGTGCACGCCGTGCTTCTCGCGGATGGCGCGGAAGCGGGGAAGTTCGGCGGGCACGTCCTCGCGGATTTCCACCGTTCCCGAGAGCGCGGCGTAGCGGTGGCCGGTCGAGTCGTCCACGAGGAACTCGACCCGGGGGTCGCGGCGGAACATGGCGTACTTCACGCGGTTGCGGGTCGTGGAGACGTAGAACCGCTGGCCGTCCCACAAGAACCAGTTGGGAGACAGGTGCGGGCGGCCGTCTTTGCGGATTCCGGCCACGATGGCGGTGCGGGGTTCGGCGAGGAAGGCTTCCAGTCGCGAGGGCGATGACATGGCAGCACTCTACGGCGTCGGCCCGCACTCGACAGCAGGCTGGGGCTGGGGAGAAAGCCCGGAGCGTTCGGGATAATGGCTTTTATGAGCGACCGCCTGAGACTGCTGAGTTCGGCGGGTGAAGTCACGATTGTGCGTGACGAGTTCGGGGTTCCGCGTGTGCGGGGCGAGACGGCTGCTGCCGCGTGGCACGGAATGGGCTACGCATGCGCGCGGGACCGCATGTTCCAGATGGACTATGACCGGCGGCGGGCCTGCGGGCGGTGGGCCGAGATCGCCGGGCCGTCGGCGGTCAGCGCGGACATCATGGCCCGGCGGCTGCGGCTGGCGGCCGCCGCCGAGCGGGACTTCGCCGTGATGTCGCCGGAGTTGCGGCTGGCGTTGGAGGCGTACGCGGATGGCGTGAACCAGGCGCTGCGGGACGGCGCGCTGCCGCTGCCGGGGCGGTACCCGGTCGAGCCGTGGCAGCCGTGGCACTCGGTGGCCGCGTTCAAGGTGCGGCACGTGTTCATGGGGCACTGGCAGCTCAAGCTGGTGCAGGCGACGCTGCTGGCGCGGGTGGGGCCGGAGGCGTTCGGGAGGCTGGAGACCAGGGTCCCCGTCGGGTCACCGCTGGCCGTGCCGCCGGACGGGCGACTTTCGGCGGTGATCGAAGCCGCGCTCACCGACGTGGTGGAGCACCTGGGGTTCCTGGCCGAGGTCGAACCGGGGTCCAACGCCTGGGCGGTCAGCGGGCGGCGCACCGCGCACGGCGGGGCGGTGATCTGCAACGACTCGCATCGCGCGCTTGAAGCGCCGAACGTGTACTGGCAGTGCGCTGTGGGCTGCCCGTCGTTCGACGTGGTCGGGGCCACGTTCCCGGGGCTGCCGGGGTTCCCGCACTTCGGGTTCAACGGGTCGGTGGCGTGGGCGATCACGCACGGCGACGCCGACACGCAGGACCTGTACCTGGAGCGGTTCGACGGGTCCCGGTACCTGACCGAGGACGGGTGGGCCGAGGCGGACGTCGGCACGGCGCGGATCCTGGTGCGCGGCGCTGCCCTCGTGGACGCCTCGGTGTGGGAGACCCGGCACGGGCCGGTCGTGCACGGCGACCCCCGGCAGGGCATGGCGGTGGCGCTGAAGTACACGGGGACCTACCGGGCGAACCGCGGGCTCGAGTGCATGCTGCCGATGCTCGTGGCGTCCTCGGCTGGCGAGCTCGCGGACGCGCAGGCGGACTGGGTCGATCCGGTGAACAACCTGGTCTGCGCGGACGTGCACGGGCGGATCGCCTACCAGTGCCGGGGGGAGCTGCCGGTGCGCTCGTCGCCCTCGCACCGGGCGCTGCCCGTGCCCGGGTGGGACGGGTCGTGCGAGTGGGTGGGGACGGTACCGTTCGGGTCATTGCCGCGAGTTGCCGATCCGGACGTCGGCTTCGTGATGACCGCGAACAACGCGATCATGGACAGCGACGAGCCGTACATCTCGTACTCGTTCGCGCAGCCGTTCCGAGCCGAGCGGCTGCGGTCCTTGCTGGCGGGTCCTGGTGTGCTCAGCGTGGCTGAGCTTGCGGGCATGCAGGCGGACACCGTGTCGTGGGCGGCGCGGGCGTGGGCTTCTTCGCTTGGCGTGCTCGGGCCGATTTCTCACCCGGACGCTGAGGCGGCGCGGGCGCTGCTGGCGGGGTGGGACGGGGACCTCGGCCTGTCGTCGGCGGCGGCGTTGCTGTTCGGGTGCTTCCAGCGGGCGCTGGCCGACGCGCTGTACCGGCCGGTGCTCGGGTCAGCCACCTGGGAGTGGGTGGCCGCGGGGAACCCGGTGCCGATGATCGCCATGGTGCGGCGGTGGCTGGCGAACGACACGTGGGAGCTGCTCGGCGGGCCGGTGCCCGAGGGCGCGGTCGGGGGCGCGGTCGCGGGCGGATCGGTCGCGGACGGATCGGTCGCAGGTGGTCCGGCTGGGACTGGTCTGGTCGCCGGAGGCGGCGGCGCCGCGGGCGAGCGGGGGGCGCGGGTGCTCGCCGTGCTGCCGGAGGCGCTGGCCGGGGCGTGGGGAGCTGCGGTTCGTCTCGGCGGGCCGGACCCGGCGCTGTGGCGGTGGGGTGACGTGCACCAGGTCGTCCGCGTGCATCCGCTTGACGCCGGCCGTGCGTTCGCGCGCGTGCCGATGGGCGGGGACGCGGACACCGTGCAGGCCGCCGGGTACGGCTGGCGGCAGGACAGCCCGTTCACCGTGACGAACCTGTCGGTGTACCGGCAGGTGGTTGACCTAGCGGATCCGGCGTCGGCCAGCTACGTCATACCGGGCGGCAGCTCTGGCGATCCGGACAGCCCGCAGTTCGCCGATCAGCTGGCTGAGTGGGCGGCGCACAGGCGGATTCCGATGTTCCCCCGCGACATCGGTTAGGGGGTGGTCGGCCTCAAACGCCATGATTGTGCTTCGTCCGCGATTTCTCTCGTGATAGCAGCTTCTGGCGTTTCTTCAAACGACTGTCGTCACAGGTCGTGAGTCTTTCATGATCGTTTAGCTGAAATGTTTGAATTAACTGTCGTGGGGGCAGCAGTTAATTCAAACATTTCCCCGGGTGCGTGACACGGGTGACGCAAGGTGCTCGCGGTGCGCGCGACAGAAGGGACTGCGGGGGCAGGCAGGCGTGTGAGGTGTGTGAGGTGTGTGAGGCGTGCGAGAGAGTGGAGGCGCGGAGCGCGGCCGGGCGCGGAGCGCGGCCGGGCACGCATTTGCGTGCAGACACATCAGCCGCCTGGTCCGCGGACAAAGGTGAGCTGCGCTGGCTTCGCGGAAACCGAGACGTTAGCTGATCGCGGCGGCGATGATCTCCCGCGCCTCCTCCTGGATGGCGGCTAGGTGGTCGGGGCCGCGGAAGGATTCGGCGTAGAGCTTGTAGACGTCCTCGGTGCCTGAGGGGCGGGCGGCGAACCAGCCGGACTCGGTCACCACCTTCAGGCCGCCGATCGGGGCGCCGTTGCCCGGTGCCGTGGTCAGCGCCGCGATGATCTTCTCGCCCGCCAGCTCGCTGGCGGGCACCTGGTCCGGGGAAAGCGCGGCAAGCGCGGCCTTCTGCTCTCGGGTGGCCGCGGTGTCGATGCGCGCGTAGGCCGGTGTCCCGTAGCGCTCGGTGAGGCCCTCGTACAGCCGCGACGGCGTCTGCCCGGTCACCGCCGTGATCTCCGAGGCGAGCAGCGCGAGGATGATCCCGTCCTTGTCGGTCGTCCACACCGAACCGTCGAGCCGCAGGAACGACGCCCCGGCGCTCTCCTCGCCGCCGAAGGCCACCGAGCCGTCGAGCAGCCCCGGCACGAACCACTTGAAGCCGACCGGCACCTCGAGCAGCGGGCGGTCAAGGCCGGCGGCCACCCGGTCGATCATCGAGGAGCTGACCAGCGTCTTGCCGACGGCGGCGTCCGCTGGCCAGCCGTCACGATGCCGGTACAGGTACTCGATGGCGACGGCCAGGTAGTGGTTGGGGTTGAGCAGGCCCGCGTCGGGCGTGACGATGCCGTGCCTGTCCGCGTCGGTGTCGTTGCCCGTCGCGATCGTGAACTCGTGCTGCCGGCCGATCAAGCTGGCCATCGCGAACGGTGACGAGCAGTCCATCCGGATCTTGCCGTCCCAGTCCAGCGTCATGAACCCGAACGTGGGGTCCACGAGCGGGTTGACCACGGTCAGTTCGAGGCCATATCGCTCGCCGATCTCGCCCCAGTAGGCGACGCTCGCACCGCCCAGTGGGTCGGCGCCGACGCGCACCTCGGCGTCCCTGATCGCCGCCATGGCGACCACGCCGTCCAGGGCGGACACGTAGCTGCCGAGGAAGTCGAACGTGCCCGTCGTGTCGGCCGCCACGGCGCGGGCGTAGGGTACCCGGCGCACTCCGGCCAGCCCGCTCCTGAGCAGTTCGTTCGCCCGGTCCTGGACGACGCGGGTGATGTCGGTGCCCGCGGGGCCGCCGTCCGGCGGGTTGTACTTGAAGCCGCCGTCCTGAGGCGGGTTGTGCGAGGGGGTGACCACGATCCCGTCGGCCCTGGGACCGCTGCCGGACGCATTGTGCGCCAGGATCGCGCGAGACAGCGCCGGAGTGGGCGTGTACCCGCCCCGGGCGTCGGTCAGCACCCGGACGCCGTTGGCGGCGAGCACTTCAAGGGCGCTCACCGTAGCCGGCTCTGAGAGGGCATGGGTGTCGGCGCCCAGGTACAGCGGGCCGTCGATGCCGGCGCTCGCCCGGTAGTCGCAGATCGCCTGGGTGGCGGCGAGGATGTGGTCCTCGTTGAACGTCGCGGTGAACGCCGAACCCCGGTGGCCTGACGTCCCGAACGACACCTGCTGGGCGGGCTCACCGGGATCGGGATGGACCGCGTAATAGGCGGTGACCAGCTTGGCCACGTTCACCAGATCACTTGCGGCAGCGGGCAGGCCCGCACGCGGATCGGCCATGCGGCAATAGTGACACGCGGCACGCCGCCGCCCAGACGGCAGGGCCGACCGATTGGGGATATGGGCGGCGCCACGTCGCGATTACCATTTCCGCGGGGTTTCGGCGCAAGCGGGAGGAGATGTCTCGTGCGCATATCCTGGCGCGCTTGCGCGGTGATCGCGGCAAGCCTGCTAACGCTTGCCGCGATCACCGCCATCACCGCGGACAACGTCTGGGCCGTGGGCGAGCTGCTCGGCGCGAAGGCGCCGACGTGCTTGTCATGCACTGGAACGGCAAGGCATGGCGGGTCGACACCAGCCCGCCGACGGTGCTAGGCGAGCTTGAGGCCGTGGCGAGCAGCGGCGACAACGTATGGCCGTGGGCAACACCATCGGCGGGACCAGCGGACAGCCGCTGCTGATCATGCACTGGACCGCGGGCCACTGGTACGTGGTGCCCACCGGGACGCGCAACGCGAGCTGAGCCAGCATTGCCGAGGACGCGCGGTCAGAACGGTCAGAAGACGACGACCTCGGCGCCTACCGGCAGGTGCTCGTTGTAGTAGTGGGCGTTCGCCACGGTCAGGTGGACGCAGCCGTGCGACGGGGTGGTCAGGCTGCCGCCGTGGAACGCGATGCCGCCGGGGGCGAAGAAGACGGCCCAGGGCATCGGCTCGTTGTATTCGGTGCTGATGTACGTGGGACCCGCCTTCCATGACACGCGGAACGTGCCGCGCGGCGTCGCGTGCGCCGAGCCCGGCGGGCCCGGCTCGGCGCGAACCGGGCCGAAGCTGACGGTGCCGCCGGCCTGCAGCCAGCTGATGTGCCGGGCCAGGTCCACGCAGGCCGCGGCCTGCGGCGGGCACAGCTGCCGGTCGCGCGCGGTCAGCGTCAGCGGGCCCGTCGCCTGCGGCGCGGCGGTGCCCGGCTTGCCGGACGGGGCGTGCCGCGAGGTCGGGTTCCCCGTGGCGGTTCGCGGCGCCGTCGTGCCATGGTGATCTTGGTCGGCCACTGACGGCGCGGCCTGGACCGTGACCTGCGCCCACGACGCCACCGCGGCGGCGGTCACCACGGCCGCCGACGCCGCCGCGACTGTCACTAGCGCCATCAGGCGCCGGGCCGGGCCCCGTGCCCTTCGGGGGACCCCGGCCGGCTTCCCTGCCGTGTACCGCGTCGCCGCGCCCACGTCCCTGCACCGCCCGCCTGTGATCCGAAAGTGTCCGTCCAGAAACCTACTGCTACCACATTCGCGGGGGTTTACCTCAGCAAGAAGCGTGAAAAGTCACCCGGGCGAGTCGCTTAGCCTGTCCCGTATGGCGGTGTTCTGGGAGCGGCTGGCAGGGACGCAGCCCGTGCCGCCAGTGTGGGTCATCGTCGCGAGCGGCGCTTTCGCGCTGCTCGCCGTGCTGAACGCGCGGGCCTGGCACCTGGCGCGGAACGCGATCACGATCGCGCACGAGGGCGGGCACGCGCTTGTCTCCCTGCTGAGCGGCCGGCGGCTTGAGGGGATCCGGCTGCATTCGGACACGTCGGGCGTGACGGTGAGCCGGGGCAAGCGGACCGGGCCGGGCGTGGTGCTCACCGCGCTCGCCGGGTACGTCACGCCGCCGCTGCTCGGGCTCGGCGCGGCGTGGCTGCTCGCGGCGCACCACGTGACCGCGACGCTGTGGCTGCTGCTCGCCCTGCTCGCGGCCACGTTCCTCGCCATCCGCAACGCCTTCGGCGTGCTGGCCGTGCTGGTGACGGCGGCGGCCGTCTGCGCGGTGACCTGGTTCGCCACCGCCGCGGTGCAGGCGGTGTTCGGGTACGGGGTGGCGTGGTTCCTGCTGTTCGGCGGGGTCCGGCCGGTCGTGGAGCTGCAGCGGACGCGCACGCGGGCGCGGCGTGGCGGCGGGCGCGGGCGCGGCCGCCCAGGCGCGTCGGACGCCGACCAGCTCGCGGGCCTGACGCGAGTGTCGGCAGGCGTGTGGGTGGCGGTGTTCGGGCTGGTGGCTGTCGCGGCGCTTGCGCTCGGGGCGCGGCTGCTCATTCCCGGGTCGCTGCACCTGCCGCACTACCTGCCCCAGCACCTGTCGCAGCGGTGAAGGGGCGAGGTGGCGGGTCACAACGATGAAGGGGCGAGGGGTGCGCAGTTAGGTGGCGGGCGGGACGGTTAGTCGAAGCGGCGGGCGCTCGGGTAGCGCTGGCCGCCGTCGACGACCAGGTTCGCGCCGCTCACCCAGGCGGCCCGCTCAGAGAGCAGGAACGCCACCACGTCCGCCACTTCGCGGGCGTGGCCCAGGCGGCCGAACGGGAACTGCGTCTTCCTGAACGTCTCGAAGTCCTCGGGGTTCTCCCGCCGGAACGTATCCCACGCGCCGCCGCCGAACATGATCGAGCCAGGGCTCACCGCGTTCACCCGGACGCCGAACGGGGCGAGTTCCTGGGCGGCCGTCGCGGCGAGCTGGATCTCCGCCGCCTTGGCGGCGGCGTAGGCGGTGCGCGGCGCCGGGCGCATGCCGGTGATCGAGGAGACGATCACGACCGCCCCTCCCCCGGCGGAGCGCAGGTGCGGCAGGCCTGCCCGGATGAGTTCGGCGGCGTGACCCGCGTTGAGCGCGAACGTCGCGGTGAACTCGTCGGCGTGCGCGCTTGTGAGGTTGCCGCGGCCGACAGTGCCGCCCGCGTTGGCGACCAGCAGGTCCAGGCCGCCGAGGGCGTGGGCGATGCTCTCCACAGCCTCGTTCAGCGCCACCGTGTCCATGACGTCGGCCGGCGCCGTCGCCACAGAGGCCCCGTCGGCGGTCAGCCGCCCGGCCGCCCCGGCCAGCCCCGTGGGGTCGCGGGCGATGAGCCCCACCGAAGCGCCCTCGGCCGTCAGCGCCTCGGCGATCGCGAAGCCGATGCCCTTGCTGCCCCCGGTGATCAGCGCGCGCTTGCCGTGCAGGCCGAGATCCATCCGTTGCCCCCGATCGGTCAGCTGCCGTCGCTGCGGACGCCTGTTTCGTCGATGCGGGCCAGCATCTCGGCCGGATCGGCGTACACGCGGTAGGCGCCCGCGCGTTCCAGCTCTTCCCGGCCGTACCCGCCCGATTGCAGCCCCACGCCAAGCGACCCGGCGCGCCGCGCGGCCAGCAGGTCCCAGACGCTGTCGCCCACGACCATCGCGTGCCGCGGCTCGACGCCGAGCAGCGCTGCCGCGGCGAGGAACAGGTCGGGGTCGGGCTTGGCGTGCCTGACCAGGTCCCTGGTCACCATCGGGGTGTCGTCAGGCAGCCCGAGCAGCTCCAGGGCAGGCCGGGCGGTCGCCGCGTAGCCGCTGGTGGCGATCGCCCACTTCACGCCCGCGGCGGTGAGCGCGGCGAGCAGGTCACGCGCGCCCGGCAGCGCGGTCACCGAGGCGAACAGCCTGCGGTATTCGGCGGCGTGGGCGAGCTGCAGCTGCTCGATGTCCAGCGGGGATAGCGTCCGCCCAGTCTCGCGGAGCAGCGCCTGCACGAACAGGCCGCCGCTCATCCCGATCCTGCGGTGGATCCGCCACACCGACAGGTCGATCCCGATCTCGGTCAGCGCGGTGCGCCACGCGATCACGTGCTGGTAGACGCTGTCGATCAGCGTCCCGTCAAGGTCGAAGAGGAACGACGGCGGCGGAGCCGCGGGGTATTCCACGGCAGTAGTGTTCCACGGCGGCCGGCCGTCCGTGTGGGAGGCTCACCACGCGACCGAGGACTCGCGCACCTCCGCCAGCCACGGCGGCTCGGCGCCGGCCCGGGTGCAGGTCAGCGCGGCCACCTGGGCGGCGGCGCGCAGCGCGTCGCGGACCTTGCTCGCCAGCCGCAGGTCATCCCTGCCGAGCCCGTTGGCCGTCCACCACGCGAGGAACGCGCCGCCGAAGGCATCGCCCGCGCCGATCGTGTCCACGATCCGCACCGCGGGGACCTCGACGGTGACCTCGCCGCTCGGCAGGAACGCCCGCGCCGGGCGCGGGCCGTCGGTGACAAGCACGAGCGCGAGCTTCTCGCCGAGCAGCGTGGTGGCCGCGACCTCGGCGGGGACCCCGGGACAGAGGTAGTCCAGGTCCTCCACGCTCACCTTGACCGCGTCCGCGCGGTGCATCATTCGCTCGAAGCGCTCGAGGAAGAAGTCGCGGTCAGCGATCACGCCGGGACGGCAGTTCGGGTCGACCATCACGAGGGTGTCCGGCGGCAGGTCGGCGAGCAGCCGCTCGATGCCGCCCCCGACCGGTTCCATCACCAGCGCCAGGCTGCCGACGTGCACGGCGGTCAGGCCCTCAGGCAGGGCCGCGGACAAGATCGCGTAGCCGGCTTCGGCCGCGGCGGTGCCGTCCAGGTAGAACTCATAGCTCGCGGACCCGTCCGGCCCGATGCCCGCGACGGCCAGCGTGGTCGGCACGGGCGCGGGCGTACGCACGCCCAGGGTCACGCCGTCCTGCGCGATGCTGGCCCGCAGCATATCGCCGAACGCGTCATGGGACAGCCTGCCGAGGAATGTCGTGGGGGCGCCGAGCCTGGCCAGCGTCCGCGCGGTGTTGAACGGACCGCCGCCAGGCCGCGCGACGACCCCGCCCTCGTCGTCAACGACCAGGTCGATCAGCGCCTCGCCGACAACGGCGATCACGGGCACGCCTGCGACTGGACGGCCCAGGTCCCCCAGACGCCGTGCCTTGATGCATCAGGCCGTGCACCGCGCATGGAAGAAGTCCTACCATCGCCTTACGCCGCGCGTCTAGGTTTGCCCCCCATCGGAATCCCAGAAAAGAAAGAGAAAATTGAATCCCGAACGTGCCGTGGTGACTCGCAATTAACAGCCAGATCTCGCGGCACAATGAGAACGCTTACAAAATAAACCATGGGAACGTTCACAAATACGCATTCGGAAAGCGAAGCCGCGGAGATCGCACACCCGTTTTCCCGCCGAAGCGGATCCGTCGCCAGCGGTCTGCTAGCGTCCGCATGTCAGGGTCTAAGCGGGCAGGCGCACAGCGAGGAGACAGCGAGATGACCGACCGGACCGGCAGCGCACAGTGGCAGGGCGACATTAGCGGCACGGGATCCGTCCGTGTGGGCGACGGCGTCTTCGAGGGCACTTACTCCGCCAAGTCCCGTTTCGAAGAGGGCACCGGCACCAACCCGGAGCAGCTGATCGCGGCGGCGCACGCGGCCTGCTTCTCGATGGCCCTGTCCAACATCCTCGCCTCCGCGGGGCACGTGCCCGACTCGGTGGAGACGAGCGCGAACGTGCACATGCGCTTCATCGACGGCGCGCCCGTGATCGCGCGCATCGACCTGGACACCGTGGGCCGCGTGCCTGGCATCGACGCGGAGCAGTTCGAGAAGTTCGCCGCGGACGCCAAGGCGGGCTGCCCAGTCTCGCGCGCCCTCGCCGCGGTGCCGGAGATCGTGCTGACCGCGCGTCTCGCGTAGCGGCCGCGCATCAGCGGCGGTCAGGACGGCCGGACGTGCCGCTTGATCCCCTGGCGGTGCCGTGGCAGAGCGCGACACGCCGGCTGGCGGCGACATAGGGCCGAAGTTGGTGGTTTTCACGTCCGGATTGCACCGGTTTGTCCCACCAGCTTGGGCCCTATCAAGTAGCGAGGTGTCCACATTGTGAGACGGCCGGCCAGGCGAACCTGGGCCACCCCGGCCGCTCCACCCCACCAGGACACCACCCGAGGAGTTGATGAGTCAGCCGGAGTCGTTCGGGATGATCTCAGTCAGATGTGGCGACGACGAGATGGTAGCTCCGCTTCCCGCGCCGGACGAGCGCATACTGGTCGTGCAGCAGGATAACGGTTGACAGCGGCCTGTCCTCAGCCACCAGTACGCCGTTTACGTATAGGGCGCCCTGGGCGATCGTGCGCCGCGCGTCGGACAGTGACGACGCTAGCGAAGTTGCCGCCACCATGGTCGCGACCGTGCCGCCGCCCGATGCGACCGCGGACGTCGCCAACGCGGGACCCGGGGACGATCCCAACTGGTGGAACGGGAACTCCGTCGTCGGCACCTCGGCCCTGAGGAATTCGAACGCCTGGGCGGACGCGCCCGCGGGCGAGCCGCCGAACAGGATCGCGCTCGCCTCCTCGGCGGCCGCGGTCGCCTCGGGACCGTGCACGATCGTGGTGATCTCGCGGGCGAGCCGGCGCTGGCCCTCGCGCTTGTTCGGCGCCTGGGCGTGCCCGGCGGCCACCGCCGCGCACTCGTCCACGGGCAGCAGCGTGAGCTGCAGCAGGAACCGCTCCACGTCCGCGTCGGCCACGTTCATCCAGTACTGGAAGAACTGGTACGGCGAGGTCCTGTCGGCGGCGAGCCACACGGCGCCGTCCTCGCTCTTGCCGAACTTCTTGCCGTCGGAGCGCAGCAGCAGCGGCCAGGTGAAGGCGTGCACGTGCTGGCCGTCCGACTTCCTGATCAGGTCCACCCCCGCGAGCAGGTTGCCCCACTGGTCGGAGCCGCCGACCTGGATCTCGACCCCGTGGTGCCTGCGCAGGTGCAGGTAGTCGTTGGCCTGCAGGAGCTGGTAGCTGAATTCGGTGTAGGAGATGCCCTGCTCGCTCTCCAGGCGCGCCTTCACCGACTCGCGGGCGATCATCTGGTTCACGCTCGCGTGCTTGCCAACGTCGCGCAGGAAGTCCAGCAGGGTCAGCGAGCCGGTCCAGCCGAGGTTGTTGACAAGCGCGACGCGGGAGATGCGCTCGAGCTGGTCCGCGATGCGGCTGGTGTTGCCCGCGAGCGTCTGCGCGTCGAGCAGGTTGCGCTCCTTCGACCGGCCGCCCGGGTCGCCGATCATGCCCGTCGCGCCGCCCGCCAGCGCGACCGCGTGGTGCCCGGCGTCGGCGAACCTCCTGAGCACCAGCAGGCCGATCAGGTTGCCGACCTGCAGGCTGTCCGCGCTCGGGTCGCAGCCGTAGTAGATCCCGACCGGACCGGCGTTAATCCGCGTCCGCAGCGCGTCGAGATCGGTACTGTCCTGCACGAGGCCGCGCGCCTCGAGGTCGGCGAGAAGATCCATACCGGTTATTCTGGCGCACGCGCGGTGGTGGCCGGGCCGGGCCACGGACCGCGGGCATGGGAGCTTCCCGATGTTGATGGGACAGGCGGCGTGGACCCTAACGAGATCGTGATCGATCCGCAGGTGCCTGCGGACATCCGCGGCCAGCTGGCGAAAGCGCCGCGGCGGCGGCTGATCGCATTCGGCGCCGCGCCTCCCGACGTCGTGCCGGCGCCGCGCAAGCGGAGCGGGGACGTGCTCACCCCGCAGGGACGCAAGGCCGTCATCACGGTGGCGAGCATGGCCGTCTTCTTCGTGGCCACGATCACCGCATGGGTCAGCGCCGTGGCCTTCCATGTCCCCTGGGCGGCACTGCTCGGAGTCGCGACGACGGTCGGCTGGCTCAACCGCCTGATCGCCACCGCTCCCGCGCTCGAGGCCGCGCATCAGGCCCGCTGGCGGCAGCGGCCGCTGACCGCGAACCCCAGCCACCCGGCGTGGGACGGGCTGCACGCGGTCACCGCCTACCACCGCCAGTACGTCTCGCCAGGCCAGGACATGGACGCCGAGGCGCGCGCGACGTGGGCGCGAGCCGCCGAGGCGGCCACCAGGCTCCGGCGGTCCGAAGTGGTCACAGCAGGGCTCGTCGACTCCGTCCAGGTGACGACGGTGCTGCCCTACCACCTGTGGGAGATCGCGGAACGGCTGGCCCGGCTGTCCGCGCTGCGCGCCCAGCACCAGGCCATCTTGCGCGGGGTCGACGCGAGCGACCCCGACGTCGCCGCGCTGCTCGCGCCCCAGCGGCGCGCCCACGAGCTCGCCCGCTCGGACATCGAGGACCGCGTGCGGCAGCTCGAGGAGTTCGCCGAGCTGACCGGCCAGGCGGACGCGGCGCGGCGGCGGGAGCGCGCCGTCCGCCAGCTCGCCACGCTGAACGAGTCGCACCAGGAACTGCTGGCGCAGATCGGCCACAAGGCGGGGCACGACGAGCTGGCGGAACAGGTGTCGGTCGACGTCCAGGCCATCATCGACCAGGCCAACGAGGCCGTGCGGCAGGCCAACGAGGCCGGCCGGGGGCTCGTGCTGCCCGAGAAGTAACAGGCGCAGTCCCTTATTCGCTTTGCCGACAGGAAACGCGTTTTTGCCGCGGCCAGGGGTGAACCTTTCGCACGGCTTGAACGTTTAATTGTTGGAGAGTGTTTAAGGGCGTCGCCTGAGCCCCGCAGGCGGCCATTGTGGGCGAGGGACCATGGTGATCGAACCCGATTCGGCGACTTTGCGGGTCCAGTTGCTCGGCCCGGTGCGGGCCTGGCGGGGCGCGCAGGAGGTCGCGCTCGGCGGACCGCGGCGGCGGGCACTGTTCGGCAGGCTGGCGAGCGCGCGCAAGGCGGTGTCACGCGACGAGCTCATCGACGGGCTCTGGGGAGCCGATCCGCCTGCCAACGCGGAGAACAGCCTGCACGTGCACATCCTCGGGCTGCGCCGCGCGCTCGAACCGCGGCGCGCGCACCGCACGCCAAGCAGGCTGCTCTGGGGGATCGGGCCCGGCTACCAGCTGATGGTCGCGCCCGGCGCGCGGGACACCGAGGTGCTCGACCGGCACATGGCGGACGCGCGCCGGCTGGCGGCCGGCGACCCGCGAGCGGCCGGCCGCTCGCTTGACGGCGCCCTCGGGCTGTGGCAGGCGGGGAGCATCTCGCTGGCCGGGATCCCCGGGCCCTGGGCGGACATGGAGCGGGCACGGCTTGAGGAGCTGCGGCAGACCGCGACCGCGGACCGGATCGACATCATGCTCGCGCTTGGCCGCAACGAACAGGCACTGG
>Ga0335073_10007156_pt1 | contig 15640 bp, 13 predicted proteins | sample Lox_Sample_22_FD_207093 | JGI IMG/M metagenome (GOLD analysis project Ga0335073, IMG submission 207093) | Soil microbial communities from Loxahatchee National Wildlife Refuge, Florida, United States - Lox_Sample_2.2 | ecosystem: Environmental > Terrestrial > Soil > Wetlands | place: USA... | reverse complement strand
ATTACAACATCATCACGTTTGGCCGTCCGGGCGATGGGCGGCCTTGAAATTAACAATGTTAGCGATAACACGACCGGTATCCACCGGTACGCAAAAGAAGCTACGCGCGAGTAAATAGATAAACGTGATGACAGAAGTGGTCACCCGCGGAACGGACCGCGGCTACGCGACGGTGCCGCAGGCAGCCGTTCTACGTATTCTCTTTACCTTCTCGCCGAAAGCCGGCCATTGGGCCAGACAAATGACATTCCCGACCAGCCTGATTGACGTGTCTGCACCCGACGCAAGGTGAGGCTCATGATGTGAGCGCTCACGGTGGAACTGGGAGATTCTCGCTTGCACCTGGTTTCGCCAGCTGTTCGCGTCGCCCGACGGCGATCTGCCCAGCGTGATCGCTATCAATGACCCGAGTTTCTGTCCTGGTAAAGCCTGGTTCTTCCGGCACAGTGCCTGGACTGCGGCCCGGCGCCGCGCACCCCGGCGTCGGCCATAGCGGGTTCACCGCTGCCTTTCAAGGAGGGACTGGCACGGACCACCGAGCGGCCGCACGACCCGGCGAGTCCGCGCGGCGGTTCCGGCGTCGCGGGACGAACGTCACCGGGAAGTCGCCTCCGGGGACGAATGCCGAACTGTGCCTGCCGGCCTGGCCGGCCACGTCAGCAGGCGCCCTGCGACGTGGTGGCGCCCCGCGCCAGTTGTGGTAGAACATAGAAACTGCCTTTAGAAATTGGTTGATGCCACAGTCACTGGTCCCTATACTGCCGTTACTGGTGGTTCTCATTCCGGCCTGTGGCCGAGGTGAGGCGTGAAAGGGAACCCGGTGGGAGTCCGGGACTGCCCCGCAGCGGTGTACGGGAACGACCGCCGTCAACGAGCACCGGGCCGGCGGCCCGGGAAGCGACGGCCGGCGGGAGACGCGGGCCAGGCGTCGTGCCTGCGAGCCCGGACACCTGCCACCGCCCGCGCGCCGCCCGGCGCGCGGTCGTCCGTGGCCTGTTGGGCGGGCGCGGGACAAGCGCAGTCCTGTCCTGCCCGGGGACCACGTGAAGGCTGTTCGAGGGAGGCGGTTCCATGGAAACGACCGTGCTCGGGTACCCGCGGATCGACGCGCGCCGTGAGCTGGAGAAGGCGACAGAGGCATTCCTGGCGGGTGTTGAGACAAGAGCCAGCCTGACCGGGACAGCCGCGGCACTGCGCCGTCAGGCCTGGGAGACGCTGCGGGACGCCGGCCTTTCCGATATCCCGTCGAATACCTTCTCGCTCTGTGACCATGTGCTTGACACCGCCGTGATGTTCAATGCCATCCCGGAGCGGTTCGCGGGCCTGGACGGACTTAACGCCTACTTCGCGATGGCGCACGGCACCCATGGAGTCGTCCCGCTTGAGCGGACCAGGTGGTTTGATACGAACTACAACTACCTGGTGCCCGAAGTCGGGCCGGGAACGGACCTGCGGCTGGCCGGGGAGAAGCCGCTCCTGGAGTACCTGCAGGCCCGCTCGTACGGCATCGAGACGCGACCGGTCCTGCTCGGGCCGCTGTCGTTCCTGCTGCTGTCCAAGCCAGCCGAGCCGGGGTTCTCACCGCTTGCGCTCCTCGACCCGCTGCTTGACGCCTATGGCCGGCTACTTGAGAAGCTTTACGTCGCCGGGGCCCAGTGGGTCCAGCTGGACGAGCCCGTGCTCGCCGCGGACCGGACCGGGGAGGAGCTCGAGGCGCTGCGCCATGCCTACCGCCGGCTCGGCTTGCTCATCCGGCGCCCGCTGCTGCTGGTGAGCACCTGCTTCGGGGAGATCGGCGATGCGCTGCCACTGCTGGCGGCGAGCCCCGTCGAGGCCATCGGCCTGGACTTCGTGTCCGGTCCAGGGAACCGGGAGGCGCTCGCCGCGATCGGCGGGATAGGTATCAAGACCCTGGTCGCTGGGGTGGTCGACGGCCGGAAGGTGTGGCGCACGGACCTGCCGCGGGCACTGTCGCTGTGCGCGTCACTGCTCGGCCTTACCGGGAACCTGGTTGTGAGCACGTCCTGCTCGCTGCTGCATGTGCCGCTTGGCCTTCATACGGAGCCGCCGCTTTCTGCGGAGCACACGAGCCGGCTGGCGATTGCGCGGCAGAAGGTTGACGAGGTCGTGGCCATCGGCCGCGCCCTGGCTGACAGCGGCACGGCCGCGACGCTGTCGCCCGTGCCCGCGGCCGTCCTCTAGGCGGGTGCCGCACTCTCCTGACGACCCGGACGGCCGGCCTGAGCACAGCAGCCTGGCGCCGCCCCGGACAGGTGCAGCCAAAGCTTCCCGCTCACCTCTGCCCCTGCGGGCCGGTCAGCAGGATGCCGGCACCAGGCAGGGACCAGTAACGCTTAGTGCACGGTCGGCTGCGAGGCCCAGTGGGCGGTCACCGCTGCCGGTCCTTTGCGTCCCGGCTGCTAGCCCGTCCCCGGCCTGCGGCGCTGGGACGGGACCGCACCCGCCTACAGGGCCGTGCCGGGCGGCCGAGACCGGAAGACATGGTCGCGGATCTCGTGGATGACATCGTCCAGCCGCCGGAGCGCGTCGCTGATCCGCTCGCGGGCCACGTCCGCGGGCAGGTCGGCGGCGGCCTGCAAAGACAGGCCAGCGTGGAACAGGCTCGCGACGACACGGTCGAGCAGGTCCCGGCTGCGCTCGGCCTCGTGGGCGGCAACGGCACCGAGCAGGGCTGCGAGGTCGTCGGCCTGCTGGGCGCGGGTGGCGTCTCTCACGACGGCGAGGACGAGGTGCCTGTCGGCCGTCGGCACCGGGGCGAGGGTGATGGTGACCGGCACGGTGCCGCCGTCCCTGCGGACCGCGACCAGACGGGCCCGGTCAGCCATCGGCCGGGCCACGGACTTGCGCGTGTACCCGGCCCGCTGCGTGCGGTGGGATTCCCGCAGCCCCGGCGGGACCAGCTTCTCCACAGGCAGACCGGCCAGCTCGGCGGGCTGGTAGCCGAGCATGGCTCCCAGGCGCCGGTTCGCCAGCACGATCGTCCCGTCCTCATCGGTCAGCGCGACCCCGTCATCAAGGGCATCGACCAGCTGGCGCAGCACCGCCTCGTCCACCGGCACGGCGGGCCGGAGGCCGGCCTCCCGCAGCTCAGGCGGCAACGCCAGCGGGTCCCACTGCCCGGGGGAATCGTCCGCTTCCGGCGCGTCCGCAGTCGCGTCCGCGAGGGCCGTCTCTAGCGAGGAGTACACCCGGACCAGGCGGTCCAGCGCCTCGGCGGTGACCAGGCGCCGGACGTCCTCCGCGGCTATTACCAGCCGCAGTTGCGCCCGGCTGGCCACTGCGCGCTGGTAGGCCCGGGCGACGGCGCCGCCGACAGCGGGGTCACACGACCGGGTGGCCGACATGTCCGCGATCAGGTTGACCGCCCCCTGGTCGAGTGCGCCCAGCAGCTGCTCACCGATCCGGAAGGCGTCCGGGCCGCCGACATGCTCAGGAAAGGTCACGACCGCCCGCCGGCCAAACCACGCCACCGGCGCGATGCCATCAGTCATGACAGCAGCTTGGCATGCCCGCAACCCCGGCGGCGCCGGCAGCCTGGGGAAAGCCCGCCTCGCCCGGTTCGGCTCCAGGTGATTCCGCTGGGCCGTGATCCGAACTCTGACGGTGGTCACCAGTGGCGGGGGCGTCCACGACCGCTCTCAGCAGGGCGGGATCCGGTAGCCAGCACGTCCCGCTCCTCACCGCGGCTGCAGGATCAACAGGAACTCCGCTGTCCCGTTGCCGGCCAGCGACCCGAGAAAGCCGTACCCGGCGGGTCCGGTTATACGGAAGTCAGCGAAATCGACCGGCAGTGACCCGGCGGCATCGATCGCCGTCCCGTTGCGCCGTGCGGACAGCGTCACCGTTACCGGGCGTGTGATCCCGTTCAGGGTGAGCGCGGCTGCCGCCGTCCGGGTGACCGTGGCCCCCGTGGAGAAGGCCGCGGCCAGCTGGACCGGCCGGGCGAGGGTGATGACCGCGACCGGGTGGGCGGTCACGCCGAGGCTCTGCACAAGCTGCGGCTGACCAGTCTTCCCGTCGACAGAAATCGTGCCGAGACTGACCTCGAACGCCGCGTGCCGGACCTGGGCACCGGTCACCACGACCGTGCCGGAGACGTCGCCGGTGCGCCCGGTGACATCGTTGCTGAAGCCAATGACCGTCTCCCGGACGCGGAACCCGGCCACCGAGCCCGTGGTTACCTGCCAAGTGCCGTCGAGCGGGCCAGACGGTGCGGCGGCGGCCGTCGGCAGCGCCAGCGGCGCCGGCCCCGGCGTCAGTTCAACGACCGCGCCAGTCACCGCGATGGCGAGGACCACCAAAGCGGCCGTGCCTCCGAGAATCCACCGCCACCAGCGCCGCCGCCCGGGAACGCTGGTAGCGGGCTCCTCACCGCTGAAAGCCTTGCGGGAGCGTACAGGCCTGTGCCGCATCGATGCTCCTCCCTCCCTCCGTTCGGAGGTTCCTGGTCAGTACAATGACAGGAAAGAGACTTGGAATACAGAGTCCAAAGTCCCGCTTGTTCAACCTCTGGTGACGGCAGAGAAAGAACGAAGGCAGGAGGTGCCATGGCCGATTCGCGGGGGCCGACGGGCCTGGCCCGACGGGGGCGCAGGCTGCCGGAGGACGAGACCGAGCAGCGGATGATTCAGGCAGCGCTCACCATGGTGAACCGGTTCGGGCTGACGGTGAGCCTGGAGCACATCAGCTTCGAAGACGTCATCCGGGAAGCGGACGTGTCCCGGACCAGCGCCTACCGCCGCTGGCCGCATAAGGACCTGTTCTTCAGCGACCTAGTGCTGGCGCTCGCCACCAACCCGGCCCCTGGGATCTTCGCCGACGAGCTGGACCTGATACGGCGCATCGTCGCCGGGCGGCTGGACAAGCTGGCAGACCCGGAGGCGCGCCGTGCCCTTGTCATCGAACTCTTCCGCCAGCTGTCGGTGCTTGATTTCGACACCTTGTACGCTTCACCGGGCTGGCGCACCTACCTGGCCCTGCACGCCACACTCCTGAGCATGGCCGACGGCGAACTCCGCCATCAGGTCCAGGCCGCGCTCGCCCGGACGGAGCAAGACCACCTGCTCCAGGTTGCGCGGTCCTGGGGACTGCTGGCCAGCCTGCTCGGGTTCCGCCTCCGGCCAGAGTCAGGCGTCACCTTCCAGACGCTCGCCACGCTGGTCGACGCCACCATGCGCGGCCTGGTCATGACAGCTCTGACCGTGCCGGACACCGTCGGCCAGCGCACGACTGCCCGGCCGTACGACGCACCCGAGGCCGGCGAGTGGTCGGTCCCCGCGCTGGGTCTGAGCGCAATCGCCACTGCGTTCCTGGAACCGGACCCGGAGTTCACCTGGGACGGCAGCCGTGCCGCCGCCCTCCGCGAGGCTCTGACCCGGACAACACTGGATCCGGAGCTCCCAGGCTAACCCGCAAGAGTTCCAGGCAGCCGGTCCGGCTCAACGGCCGGCCGGCGCGGACGCCCGGCCTGCGGCTCGGCGCCGGGACCGGCCGTGAACAGCACGCTGGCCGGCGGCCTGCGCACGCCGCCGGCGGCTTGGACGGTGGCACCCATGCGGAGCAGCAGCTGCGGGTACAGGCCCGGCCGGGAGCCGGCGAGCCGGTTTCCCCAGCCAAGCTCGAACGGCTGGCTGTGCAGTGCCGTCGCCACGCCCCAGGCGGCGTTCGTGAGCACTATGCGCTGCAGTGCCTGGCCAGCGCTCACCCAGTCAGCGGGGGTATCGGCGGTCGCTGCCAGGAGGCAGACGGTCCCGGCGAAACGGCCAGGGACGGTGCTCAGCGGGGGCAGGCCCCAGCCTCGGCCGCGGGCGAAGTCCGGGGCGGGAAAGTACGGGACGGTCCGCTCGGCCCGCGCCGGGTACGCCGTGGCCGGCACCCCGTCGAGCCGGGTGCTGCCCGGCGGGGACGTCCACGCGGCGCGCTCGCGGACGCGCGCGCTATCCAGCTGCATGGCGCGCTCGGCTGCCTGCACGGCCTCCGCGAGCGCCGCACGGGTGCCCTCGTCGGTGATGACCTGCAGAACCGTCCCGTACCGGGCGGCGCTCTGCTGCAGCAGCGCGACCAGTTCCGGGGCCAGCGGCAGCGGGCCGAACCCGCCCCGGTGCGACCGACGCAGGCGGACCTGGGCGGACAGCCGGCGCTCATATCCGGTGCGGGCTGAGCGGCGCCGCCAGGTCAGCCGTGCGACCAGCAGCGGCCGGGCCGGGTCGGGCAGGATCTGCACCTCCGGGATCCATCCGGCCGCCCGCAGCGCGAGCCGGGCGGTGAACAGCGCTGCGCCGCAGCTGATCAGCATCTCGCGGCCGTCCGGGTCGGCAGTCGCCAGCTGCCGGGCCGGATCGGCGTACAGGCACAGCCCGCCGGGATCCGCGGTGAACCACCAGGGCTGGGTGTTATGGACCGACGGCGCCCACACCGCCTCGCCGACGACACGCCCGGCGACTCCCGCCATAGCGGCCCGTTCAAGCCCGGTCGGCCGTACAGCGGGTGCAAGGAGAGTATCCACGGGGTCCTCCGTCCTCGCTTATCAAGCAGGCTGCCTTCATGCTGAGCCGCCGTCACATCCGTTGACAGCCGCGAAAGTCCGCACAGGCGAGGGACCTCCGTCCATAGCCGCCGTCCCTATGTCACCACCGGTGCCTGCGGCCGGGCCCGAGCCCCGCCGCGATGGCAACGATCTCGGTGCCGTCGCGGGCCGGCGGGTTGTGTCCCGTCAAGGCGGTAAGGGCGCTTGACAGAAACCAGTTGCTCCCCTGCTGCGGACCAGGACCGCCGTCCGTCCTGAACAGGACGGACGGCCCTGACACGCTGCCGCAGAGGGTGCTGTGCTGGCCGCAAAGGACAGGCACGATCAGACAAGGAGGCTCACGGCCATGCTCATCCGAACCGACCCGTTCCACGAACTGGACCGTCTGCTGACCCAGCGAGTACTCGGCGCCGCCGCCCGGCCGATCCCGATGCCGATGGACGCCTACCGCGAGAAGGACAGCTTTTACGTGCACTTCGACCTGCCCGGCGTCCGGGCCGAGTCGATCACACTGACCGTCGAGCACAACGTGCTGACCGTCTGCGCCGAGCGTCCCCCTGCCAAGGAAGAAGGCACCGAGATGATCATCGCCGAGCGCCCGGCCGGCCCGTTCAGCCGCCAGCTCTTCCTCGGCGAGGCCCTCGACACCGAGCACATCGTCGCTGACTACACCGCCGGAGTCCTCACATTGACCATCCCCGTCCGCGAGTCGGCCAAGCCCCACAGCATCCAGGTCTCCAGCCACGACGAACCGCACCCTGTTACCAGCTAGCCTTCGCGCCCCGGGCGGGCCGCCAGCACTGCGCCGGCCCGCCCCGGAGCTTTGCTCGTAGATGCGCGCCCGGCCCCCGGTGAGCTCGCGCAGGACACTGATGCGCTGCCCGAGGGGCGGGGTCTGCGGCTGGAACACGATCCGCTCGGGCAAGGCTGCCTCGATGCGGGCCATGGTGTCGAGCGGCCGCACGTGTCCGACATAGCCTCCGGCGTCCTGCACCAGTGGGATTCTGGTGCTGCGCACGATCTCCTCGAAGTGGCGCAGCGCCTCTTCGGCGAGGGCTGGACCGGACACCGGCAGAGTGCACATCACCGCGCTCGCACCTGAGTCTTCCGCCTCCCGGGCGAGCGGTGCGATCAGGCCGTGATCAGGTGATTCCCGGTGGCCGCGTCCCGCTTCGCCACCTCTTCGCGGACGATTGGGATGACCTGCTGTCCCACGTCGATCGCGTCCTGCAGCAGGTCGTAGCCGCGCATCGAGATGATGTCCACGCCGAGGTCGATGTAGTCGAGGATCGCCTGCGCGACGGTTTCGGGCGTCCCCACGAGCGCGTTGGAGTTGCCCGCGCCGCCCGTCACGGAGGCGGTCTGGGTCCACAGTGCCCGGTCGAACCGCTCGCCTTCCGCAGCGATCGCGATGAGCCGCTGTGATCCTGTGTTCTCCGGGTTCTTGACCGGGCGGCGCCGGGTGAGGGCTCCGCCGCCCGCCCGCACCCTGGCCTGGATCCGCGCGACGATGCCGTGGGCCTTCTCCCAGGCCTGCGCGTCGGTCGGCGCGATGATCGGGCGAAACGCGACCTGGATCCTGGGCGTGTCCGTGCGGCCCGCTTCCCTCGCCGCCTGCCGTACCGACTCGATCTGTTCGGCCGTTCGCGCCAGCGGCTCGCCCCACAGACAGTAGATGTCGGCCTCCGCGCCGCCCGCCTTGTAGGCGGCCGGTGAGGAGCCGCCGAACGACACCCTCGGCCGGGGCTGCTGCACCGGGAACACGTCGCTGACGAAGTCCGCGAACCGGTAATGCTTGCCGTGGTAGCCGAACGGCTCCCGCGAGGTCCACGCCTTCTTCACGATCTGCATGCACTCGCGGGTGCGCTCGTAGCGCTCGTCCTTGGGCAGGTAGTCACCCTCGCGCTGTTGCTCGTGATCGGTGCCGCCGGTGATGAAGTGCACGGTCATCCGGCCGTTGCTCACCTGGTCGACGGTGGCGAATGTCTTGGCCGCGAATGTCGGGTAGGAAACGTTCGGCCGGTGCGCGAGCAGCAGCTGCAGCTTCTCGGTCCTGCTGGCGATGTAGGCCGCCCCGATGTTCGGGTCGGGGGCGTTGGAGCCGTAGGCGAACAGCACCCGGTCCCAGCCGTTCTCCTCGTGTGCCCGGGCCAGGCGCAGCGTGTACTCCTTGTCGAAGACCGGTCCGGAGCGGGTGGTGGTCTCGGAGCCGTCGTTGGTGGCCGCGATCCCCAGGAATTCGACGGGCATGTCGCTACGCCTCCCTGGCCTTCGGCTCACGGGGGATCTGCTCGCCCGCCTGTACGGCCACCGGGAGATGGTTCCCGGCCGGCGGGAGCGGGCAAGTCGCGAAGCCGGTGTACGCGCAGGGCAGGTTGGTCGCCCGGTTGAAGTCGAGGATGACGGTCCCCTCCGCACCGGGTGCCGGAACCTGCAGCGACCGGTTGGCGGCATAAGTGGTGACGCCGCTGGTCGCGTCGGTGAACAGGATGTGCAGGCTCCCAGGGGCGGAGCCGTTAAAGGCGGTCAGGGCCAGCGGCTGCCCGTCGATCTCGAACTCCACTATGCCTGGAGCGGTGTACACATGCTGCAGGCCTTCGACCACCGAGCCAACGGTAACGTCCCTGGGCTCGCCGAAGGGACGGTAGCGTCCCTGGATCACCCATCGCGGGTCGGGCGCGTACGCGGGGGTGCCGCGGAAGCCCGCGCGCAGCGGCGTGTCGGGATGCCGCGGGCGCAGGATGTCGTTCCCACCGCGCCTGGCGACCTCGTACACGCCGGCGGCATCGGAGGGAAAGAGCCCGCCGCGCTCGGGGATCCGGCCGAAGTGATGCCGGCCGGTGACGGGGGTCCCGTCGAGGGTGAGCTCCTCACCCGGCGCGAGGTCCACGGTGACGCCGGAGTCGTCGGCGGACCACTCCCCCGGGGCGTCGGTGAACCGGGCGGGGGTCTCGGTGAGCCAGTTGATGCTGGTAATCGCGAGGAAACCGTCGGGTGCGGCGAGCCGGTCCTCGTGCTTCTTGTGCCACGCATCCCAGTTGGCGGCGAAGTCCTGGCCCGCCTGAAGGTCCTGAACACTCATACCACCGCAAGCACTGAGGCAAGCCAGCGTATTCCCGGCTAAACCCATCGGCTGGGGCGTAAATCGGCGTTGGCTGGGTGCTGCCACCGCCCGCGGCGCCGCAGTTCCGGCAGTACGCCCTCGCCGAACCAGTAAGCCTCCTCCAGGTGCGGGTACCCGGAGAGGATGAACTCCGAGATGCCCAGGCTCGCGTACTCCTGGATGCGGTCCGCGAGCTCGGCGTGGCTGCCGACGAGCGCGGTTCCGGCGCCGCCGCGGACCAGGCCGATCCCGGCCCACAGGTTCGGCGCGACCGTGAGGCCGCGCCGGGCCGCCCCCGTGGTGCAGGTCGCGCATGCGCCGCTGCCCCTCGGACTCGCTCCGAGCGAGCCCCGCCTGCACCTCACGGATCAGCTCGTCGTCGAGCGGCTCAACCAGCCGGTCCGCGGCCCGCCAGGCTTCCTCGCCGGTGTCCCGGGCGATGACGTGCAGCCGGATGCCGAAGCGCGGCGGCTTGCGGCCTTCCCTGGCCGCGAGCTCCTCGATCCGGCGAAGTTTGGTGCGTACCGCGCGCGGCGGCTCGCCCCAGGTGAGGTAGACGTCGGCGTAGCGCGCGGCGACCGGGCAGGCGGCGGGCGACGAGCCGCCGAGTGACGCTTGTTCGGCGGGTTCGGCGACAGAGCTTTCCAACTAAATCGGTCGTAATTATTGACTAGTGCGAAGAGGCGTGGCAACGTGGATTCGCGACCAGCCGGGCACGCAACCGCGATAGGCGAGCGCGCGGTCCCGGCGCGAGACCAGGGACCGAGGTGACAGATGAACGTGCAGCCAGTCAGGGAGGCGCCCGGTGGCGAGTGGCCGGCCGCCATGTTTCGGGCAGCCGCTGCGAGTTGCCGCTGCGACGGCCTTACCGGCCGCGCCCGCCGACGGGCTACCGCTTCCTGTCCGCCGGACGTTGGCGCGCCTTAGGCGCGCGAGAGCCGACACGCCCCCTGCGGGCACCGTCCCGGCCACTGGCCGTCGGCTGTGCCCCGTGAGAACGGATCTTTACGTGACGTCTTCTTTCACGTCTGGCTACCCAGGCCCGGTCATGCCGGACGCACACCCGCCAGCCGCGGACGGCCAGGCCGGTCAGCCTGCCGCTGGAGGCGGCGACGCACCGCCACAGGATCGGGGGCTCCCCACGGGGGGCCCGCTGACCAGGCGAGACGAGGACAGCCGACTGCTTGCGGCCCGGCTGGTGGCCGCGCGCCATCCCGGCCAGTGGGTCAGTGCGGCCGTGGTTCTGGTGCTGTTCGCGATGCTGGTGCACACGGTGATCACGAATGCGCGGTTCCAGTGGCGCGTGGTCGCGGAATACTTCTTCTACGGGTCGATCATGCGCGGGCTGGTGCTGACGCTGTGGATGACCGTGGCGGTGATGGCGTGCGGGTTCCTGCTCGGCATCGGCCTGGCGGCGATGCGGCTGTCGTCCAACCCCGTCCTGCGCACGCTCAGCTTCGTCTACGTGTGGCTGGTGCGCTCGGTGCCGCCGCTGGTCCAGCTGCTGTTCTGGTACGAGATCGCCTCGCTGTACCCGCAGTTGTCGCTGGGCATCCCGTTCGGGCACGAGTTCGTCACGGTAGGCACAGCGCACTTGTTCACCGGCGTCCTGGCCGCCTTCGCGGGCCTCACCGTGGACACCGCCGCATTCTCGGCCGAGATCGTGCGCGGTGGCATCCTGTCGGTCGAACGGGGCCAGTCCGAGGCCGCTGAGGCCATTGGCCTTGGGCGGAGGCGGATCTTCTGGCGGATCGTGCTGCCTCAGGCCATGCCCGCAATCGTGCCGGCGACCGGAAACCTGCTAATCGGCCTGCTGAAGGCGACCTCCATCGTCTCGGTCATCGCAGTGGCGGACCTGCTGTACTCGGTGCAGCTGATCTACCAGCAGAACTTCCTGATCATGCCGCTGCTGATGGTGGCCACCCTCTGGTACATCATCCTCACGACGGTGCTCTCGATAGGGCAGTACTTCATCGAGCGCTACTACGCCCGGGGCAGGCGCCGCGACCTTGGGCCGGGCCGGGGGCTATGGCAGATCGCCGTCGGTAACCTGCCGGTCTTCGGCCGCATCCGTCACGATCTGGCGGGGCTTGCATGAGCGCGGCCGCCGCTGCCGCAGCCAAACCGGTCCCGCCAGCGGAGCCGCTGCCGCTGGTGCGGATCCGCGAGCTGCGCAAGAACTTCGGCCTGCACCGGGTGCTCGACGGCATCGACCTGGACGTACACGAGGGCGCGGTCACCGTGCTGCTCGGGCCGTCCGGGTCAGGCAAGTCGACGCTGCTGCGCTGCGTCAACCACCTCGAAAAACCCGACGGCGGCTTCGTCGAGGTGGCAGGCGAGCTGATCGGCTACCGCTATGACCACGGCCGGCTGCACGAGCTCAGGCACCGGCAGGTCACCCGCCAGCGGGCACGCATCGGCATGGTGTTCCAGCAGTTCAACCTCTTCGGCCACATGACCGTGCTGGAGAACATCATCGAAGGGCCGGTCGCGGCCGGCGTCCCGCGGAAGCAGGCCATCGTGACGGCGGTCGAACTGCTCAGCCGGGTCGGACTAGCCGGACGGGAAGCCTCCTATCCGCGGCAGCTGTCCGGGGGCCAGCAGCAGCGGGTGGCGATCGCCCGGGCGCTCGCGCTGCAGCCACGGCTGATGCTGTTCGACGAGCCGACAAGCGCACTGGACCCGGAGCTGGTGGGCGAGGTGCTGTCGGTAATCCGCGACCTGGCGGCCAGCGGGATGACGATGATCGTGGTCACCCACGAGATCGGCTTCGCCAGGGAGGTCGCCGACACCGTCGTGTTCCTGGACGGCGGGCGCATCGTCGAGTCCGGCCCGCCCGCCAGCGTGCTCACCAGCCCCAGCCACCGGCGCGCCCGCGCGTTCCTTGCCGCAGTTCTCTGAGCACTGCCTGAACGCCATCGGCGCTGGCACGTGCCCCATGCGGCGACCTGCCCGACCCGCCACAGACCTGCCCGGCCAATCAAGAACTCGTACCCGGAAGGACCATCCCGTGACCACAGAAAGACATCCTGCCCGCCGGCCCAGCCGGCCTCGGATCGCGATGATAGCGGGTGGGCTGGCCGTCGCCGGCGCGCTCGTGCTTGCGGGCTGCGGCTCGTCGGGAAACTCCACGTCGACGTCAGATGCGAGCAGCGCAAGCGGGCCGGCAGCCAGCGCCACATCGCCCGCAGCCGACTCAACCGCCATCCCGACCGAGGACGTTGTCTCGGGGATCGCGGAAGACCCCAAGCTGCACGCCGAACTGCCCGCCAGCGTGCAATCCAGCGGCCAGCTGATCCTGGGCACCACGATCACCCCGGGCACCTCGGGCCTGCCGCATGCCGGCGAGATTAACGGCGTGAACGTCGGCCTCGACGTGGACCTGCGCAACGCCGTCGCCAAGGTGCTCGGCGTGACCTGGAACGTGCAGAACGGCACGTTCGCCACGATCATCCCAGGCGTGCAGAACGGCAGGTACCAGGTCGGGCAGGACAACTTCGGTGCAACTGCGGCCCGCGAGAAGATCGTTGACTTTGCCACCTACCTGACCGACGGCCAGGCGTTTCTCGGCGCGTCTACCGTAAGCATTAGCTCAATCTCGACGATCACCGACGCTTGCGGCTACACCATCGCCACCAGCCCTGGGTCGACGTTTCAGACCCTGCTGACCGGCAACGCGTCTAAGTGCGCGGCAGAGGGCAAGAAGCCCTGGACGGTGCAGTACTTCAGCGATTCCGCGCCGATCTTCCTCGGCCTGGCCAACGGCAAGGTCGACCTGTACTTCGGCCCGACGCTGAGCCTGAAGTACGACGCCACCCACATCGCCGGGACAAAATTCCTCGGGCAGATCAGCTCCACCCCGGTCGGGTTCGTGACCGCGAAGGGCTCCCCGATCGCCAAGGCGCTGTCAGCCGCGGTCAATGAACTGATCGCCAACGGCGACTACGCCGAGATCTTCGCCAAGTGGGGCATCAGCGGCGACGAGATCACTTCGTCAACGCTCAACCCGGCCACCACCTTCTGACATACCAAGTCAGCTGACCTGCGGCACGCCGGCCGAGCGGAGCAACCCGCTCGGCCGGCGACACCAGGAACGGAGTCCTCAGTGCCCGCCTCGACGAATCCCCTGCACCCGGCTGCCGCGCTGGACGGCACAGGCTGGCACCCGGCCGGTTACACCAGGACGAGATTGCCCGATCACCTCCGGCTCGCCCCGCTGGAACGCCCGGGCGAGGCGACTGCCGCGAGGGCCGCCTCATGAGGTTCATCACCATCACGCTGATCGTGCATGCCCCGGACGCCGGCACCGGCGCGCAGATCTCGACCGCCGACCGGTTCCGCGAGGTTCTGGACAGCGCCCTGCTGGCCGAGGATGTCGGCTTCGACGGCTTCGGGGTGGGTGAGCGGCACGAGCGGCCCTTCATCTCGTCGGCACCGACCGTGGTGCTCAGCCACGTCGCCGCACTCACCCGCAAGATCCGGCTGTTCACCGCGGTGACCACGCTGTCGCTGCTCGACCCGGTTCGCGCTTTCGAGGACTACGCGACGCTCGACCACCTCTCCGGCGGGCGGCTGGAGCTGATCATCGGCAAGGGCAACGGCGCCGCCCAGCGCGACCTGTTCCACGTCACCCCCGAGGACCAGTGGGACCGCAACGCCGAGTCCTATGAAGTGTTCCGGCGGCTGTGGCGAAACAACAAGATCAGCTATGACACCAGGTTCCGGCCGTCGCTGACCGATGCGGAAGTGTGGCCCCGGCCCCTGCAGCGGCCGATCCGTATCTGGCACGGCAGCGCCACCAGCAGGGAGTCAGTGGACCTGGCGGCCCGCTACGGCGATCCGCTGTTCTCCGCGAACGTCACCAACCCGATCGAGCCGTACGCCGAGCTGATCCGCTACTACCGCGAGCGGTGGGCGCACTACGGCCACGACCCCGCGGCGGTCGCCGTCGGCGCCGGGACCGCTGGCTACTACGCCGAGCGCAACTCGCAGGACGCGATCCGCGCCTACCGGCCGGTTTTCGCTCACTACCTGGCGTTTCAGAGGAAACTTGGCGTGCAGCCCGTCTTCCCGACCTTGGAGGACTTCGTCGAGCGGTCATCGGCGCTGATTGGCAGCCCGGCCCAGGTCATCGAGAAGGTGCACCGCTACCACGAGCGGTTCGGGCACAGCGTGCTGCACCTGCATGCCGACGCGGGCGGCCTCCCCGGGCCACTGCACCGGGCCAGCTTGGAGCTGTTCCAGTCCGATATCGCTCCGGTGCTGCGTCGCGAGATCCCCGACCCGCCCTGGGGGTGGGGCGGCGGGCCGCTCGGTGACGACGCCGTGCCCGCCTCGAGCTTCACCCGGGACACGACGGGTGAACCCGCGGCCGTCTCACCCGTCACCACCACCGGCTGAGGAGGAAGGCTCTGCTAGTGACCAGCACCTGCCGCAGGTGCCGCAGAAACACCGAGCAGGTCGGCGACCTGCTGGTGCTGATCGCGGTTACTGCGCGGGATTCTGGTCGTCGTCTGCCTGCGCTTCGACCGACTCCTTCAGTTCCTGGATGGAATCCGCGATCGGCCCGATGCCCGGAACGCTCCCAAGGCTCCCCAGAATGATGTTCGCCCACTCCAGCGCTTTCTTGATCCATCTCGGACGCTGACCGGGCGGGCCACTCAAAACGCGATCCAGGGCACGCCGCCAGCCGCGCACCTTCATCCTGCGCCCGTTACCGGTCAGCTGAACCAGCTGAAGCGAGGAGTCGTAGTTTTCGCCGGTCGCTCCAAGGAACTGGCCGCGAAGGAGGAGGACCGTCTGCACAAGATCAAAATAGGCAGCCCGCAACAGGGACAGCATCTCCGAGTCAGTGACTAGCGGATCGATCTCAGCGCTACTTATCCGCCCCATGACTTCGGCCCGGACGCCGGGATAAAGAGCGACCGGAACTTCTGTGGACAAGACCCGGCCCACCAAACCGTAGACTTCCTCCACGACCGATACGATCT
>Ga0335073_10007155_pt1 | contig 15642 bp, 14 predicted proteins | sample Lox_Sample_22_FD_207093 | JGI IMG/M metagenome (GOLD analysis project Ga0335073, IMG submission 207093) | Soil microbial communities from Loxahatchee National Wildlife Refuge, Florida, United States - Lox_Sample_2.2 | ecosystem: Environmental > Terrestrial > Soil > Wetlands | place: USA... | reverse complement strand
TGATCAAAACTATAGCCCCACACTGAAGGCTGCCGGTTGAGCCTTTGATCGCCGAATTCGGGCGCATAGACCCAATATATGCTCAAATCACCTGAAATCGCTCACGCAGTTGACACTGTATGAGGATTATGCTAAAAAGTACTTCCATAGGCGCGAACGCTTGCGCGGGTCCCCCGGGGGACTCGATCGCGGCGGCTCTGAGCGGCGCCGGATTGGACTCCACGAATTTAGCGGATTCGAAAGAACGATGCTCCGCCTTGAAGCATCGCGACAATCCACCATTTCACCCGTTCTTGAAACGCAAGATACGTCTGTACGATCTAGCAAGTCCTTGCACGTGCTTCATCTTCCCGTCTGCGCTTTGTGCAGTTTTGTTTGAAGATGTTCGATGCAACGACGCATACGCCCATCTTGTTTCTTCTCCAGCGAGTTCACACGAAGATGGCGTTTGACGCTGCCATAAACAACCAAAACAAGAGATTAGATCGCGAACCGCACACTTTCCATTTGCTAAGGAGACTCAGGATGCATAGATTCCGGATATTCGCTTCCGCTTTTGCGCTTTCACTCGTCTTTCTTCCATTCTCATTGCATAGCCAGGAACTGCAAGGTACCATCAGCGGTTCTGTCAAAGATTCCTCCGGCGCCTTCATACCCAATGCGACTGTGACGATTGAGGAACTCGGGGGCGACAGCGCTCCGCGCGTCATTAAGACCGACGCTCGCGGCAGCTACACGGTCACCAACCTTCAGGCCGGTACCTACACCATCACGATCTCCGCGCCGGGATTTCAGAACTTCAAAGCTGACGGTGTAACACTGTTCGTCGCGCAATCGCGCTCGCTCGATGCCACACTCAACCCCGGCCAGGTGAGCCAGACTGTCACGGTCGAGGAGAATGCCGAAACCGTAGACACAACCAGCGCCGCCGTCGAGGGCACGATCAGCGGTACCCAGGTGAGGGAACTGCAGCTCAACAATCGCAACTTCGAACAGCTCGTCACTCTGCAGCCCGGCGTGGTCAGCGGCCTGGGAGACGAGGTGGGCTTTGGTTTGAATAACACCACCGATCTTGCTGTGAACGGCGTGCGTTCGACCGCCAATAACTGGACCGTCGATGGAGCCGACATCAACGATAGCGGCTCAAATGCCACCATTCTGAATTCGCCCAGCGTCGATGCAATTCAGGAGTTCACGCTCGAGAGAAGCACTTACGATGCCGGGTTCGGGCGCAGCGGCGGCGGCCAGATTCTTACCGCGACAAAGTCCGGAACCAGCCAATTTCATGGCGATGCATACGAGTTCGACCGCAACACTGATTTCAACGCCAACAACTACTTCAACAAGCAGACCGTTCCCATCTCGCCGCGATCCATTGAGCACTATAACGACTTCGGCTTCACCGTTGGCGGGCCAATCATGTTCCCTAAGGTCTACCACCCCGCCAAAGACAAGCTCTTCTTCTTCTGGTCAGAGGAATGGCGCAAGGTCAGCGCTCCAGCGACATCGACATTTACTGTGCCCACCAATGGCTCCGATGGCAGCACGAATCAATTAGGCGGTGTGTTTTCTGGAAACACGACCACTGACGAGAACCCGACCCAAACTGCAAACAATTGCGTCACCTACGACGCGACTACCGGTAACAGCACCGTCAATCCTTCGTGCTACAGCCAGAACGCCAAGGTATACCTGACCAACTACTATGCTAAGTTTCCCGCGAACGTCTCGGGAAACGCGAGCGAATACACTGCCGCCTATTCGCAGTTGAACAATACGCGCGAAGACCTGGTCCGAGCCGACGCCCAGCTCAGCGAGAAACTGCATTTCTTCGGCCGCGCCATGCAGGATGAAACGCCGGAGAATAACCCCCTTGGCCTTTGGAGCAGCGGCGACTTCCCGGGCTTGGCCGGGTCCGCAATCAATGCGCCGGGAGCGAACATTGTCGGCAACCTCACATGGACGATTTCTCCGCGCATGGTGAATGAGGTGGAGTACGCATATACCCAGGGCTCCATCTCCTCCGCGTTCACGCCGGGTTCAATCGCCACTGATCAAACAATTTCCTCACAGCTTACCAACAACACTGAATACATGGACCCGTACGGCCGTATACCTCAGGTCTCTTTCCAGAATGGCCTCACCGGGTTCACTTACGGCAGCACACCCTACTTTGAACGCAACCTCGATAACACTTTCTTTGACAACTTCTCTGAGACTCTGGGCCGTCACACGATCCGAGTCGGCGCCACCGTCTCCTGGATGATCAAGACTGAGAATGCTTCCAGCGGCGCGGCGAGCTTCACCTTCTCGACCTTCCAGGACTTTCTCCTCGGCAACGACTTTCAGTACACGCAGGCCAGCCGCGACACCATTCCCGACCTGCATTACACCAACTTTGAAACGTATATCCAGGACGACTGGAAGATAAGCAGACGGCTCACGTTGAATCTTGGAGTCCGCTACAGTTATTTCCCGTCACCCGCCGATCTGCTGAGCACGCTGGCCAACTTTGATCCGAAATATTTCACGGTGGCCAACCGGGCAACCATCGATGCGGGCAATCCTGCCACAGACCCTAACGCCGGCAATTTTACTGGCACTCAAACGCCGGCGACGTACGAAAACGGCCTGATTTATCCCGTTGGAACGGCCTGCAGTCTTGCGCAGCAGGTGAATGTGGCCGAGGCAACATGCTCGCCTTACGGCTCCCATGTCGATCCGGATCCGAAGGATAACTTCGCGCCCAGAGTCGGCTTTGCTTACGATGTCTTCGGGAACGGCAAAACGTCAGTCCGCGGCGGATACGGAATCTTCTACGACCGCATGCTCAATGGCATCTGGGAGCAGAATGGATTTCAGGAGTCGCCTGACCTGGTGGTGGCAACCATCCAGAACTCTCTCTTCGACGCCCCACTCGCAGGAACCAACGGTGCTCCACTTTATCCCAACCGCATTACCGCCACCGGTTCGCCGATCATGAAGAATCCGTCCTATATGGATTTGAACTTCACTATCGAACATGAGTTGGCGCCCAGTACTGTCTTGAGCGTCGCCTATGTGGGATCATTGGGCCGGCATCTTCTGGGCGAAAGAGAGATCAATCAAACCACTCTTTCTTCAAGAGAGGCAGATCCAACTGCGTGGGTCACAGCCGTCGTTCCCTATGCGGGCTATGCGGCCTTTGAAGACAGAACTCCCGGCTATAACAGCAACTACAGTTCGCTTCAGGTCGCGTTGAACTCCCGCGCTTTCCACGGCCTCACGTACGGGATTGCCTACACCTGGGGCAAGACACTCACCAACCTGTCCAATGACCGCGGCCAGGAATCGTACAACACCTACGACCTGAACATGGATTACGGCGCTTCTGAGCTCAACCAGCCGCAGACATTTGTTGCCAATTATGTCTACGAGCTTCCGTTTTACAAGACCCAGCGGGGATTGGCTGGGCACGTCCTGGGCGGCTGGGAAGTCTCCGGAATCACCCAGTTCCTCTCAGGCACTTCGCAAAACGTAACTCAGTTCCTCGACAACTTTGACACCAGCGATTGCGCTGTAATCACCCTCTACTACAATTCTTCAAACGTGTGCCCTTCCACCGGCCTCTATCCCGGCGGCCTGAACATGGACGCGAGCGACATTGCTCCTCGCCCAGACATCGTTGCAAAAGTCACGAAAGCTAAAAAAGAATTGAACTGGTTCTCCACCAGTTCTTTCGCTGACGCGTGGAGCCACTTCGGGAGCGCCGGCAACGGCGTCTTTCTCGGTCCCGGCCTTGACCTGTGGGACCTCTCCGCAATCAAGAACTCGAAGATAGGCGAACACACCAGCTTCCAGTTGCGTGGTGAATTCTTCAATGCATTCAACCACAATAGCTTTGCGTCCCTCGGCACCACTACCGACGCCTATTGGAACTTTGGACAGGCTACCTCATCGCACGACCCGCGCGAGATTCAGCTCGGCGGCAAATTCTACTTCTAACCTGAATCTCTTCGGCGAGAGATGCTCCGTTCTCGGATGCGTCTCTCGCTTTGAAAATGTGCCGTCGGAATTCTGTTCGCACCTCGGCAAATTCCGCGGCGCACCGACCTGTCAGTAGATCATCAGTCCTTCAACACCCAGATCAACGTCGTACACGGCGTCATTCGTGGTCAGGACCGCGGTGCCAAGCGGCGAGAAAGCGACCCCGACAAGGTTCACTCCGGCCAGAGCCAGCGACGCTTCGCCTTTGGGCGTGATGCGCACCAGGCCCCGGCGGCCGTGCAAACATGCGCAGACGTAGAGATCGCCCTCGCTCGAGAAGGCCAGGCCTTGCGGCCGGCCGAGCCCGCGATAGTAAACCCGCTTCTCTCCATTGGGATCGATAGCGTAGACTGCCTCGTTTGACGAGATCGAGGGCCCGGTAACATAGAGCGTTCCGGTTGCGTCGACGGCAAGGTGATAGGCCGAAACCGATGGCTCAAGCGTGGCGTGTACAAAGATCTGGCGTTCGGAATTGATCTTGAAGATAGTTCCGCTGCGATCGCCGACAAACAGATTGCCTTCCGCGTCAAACGCCGCGCCTGTCGCCACGCCCATTCCCTCGGCAAAAACCGTAAAGTCGCCCACCGAGTCAATACGGTACACGTTGCCCTCGGCGCGCGAAGTCACATAGAGGTCTCCCTCAGGCGAGATCGCAAGGCCTGTGGCGTTCAGAATGCCTGTCACAAACGGCGTGTCGCGGCCGTCGGCGCTGATGCGTACCACTGAAACCGGAGTCTGCTTGCCGCGCGGCCCGCTTACAGTGGCGTAAATCATTCCCGACCGGCTTACGGCGGGGCTGGTAACCGGGTGCAATCCTTCATTGAGTTGGTGGGCGACGCGCAAGGGAACGGCATTGCCGGCTCCTGCCGGATTACGCACTTCTACGAGACCCGTCGATGCGTTTTCTGGAACGCGAAAGATCAGCCGCGAAGGCCGGCTCATAAAAATGTGTGCAGGTTCGCCGTCCACCATTACCACAGGCAATCCAAAGTCGTGTGGGCCCAGGTTGGCGCCGCCCAGCTCCACCTCGGCAAGCGGCATGGCCGCGGCGGGCGAAACCCGGTCGATTCGCGGGGCTGGGACTGCGGCAAATGCGGGTTGTGCTGAAGCGCGTGGCATTTTGAACATGAGCTTCGCTGGCCCCTAGTACCAGATGCGCACCAGAGACGCTATACCCAAAGCATACAGCCCGGCTCCCAGGTCGTCGAAGACGATGCCCCACCCTGCGGGGAGCCGCTCGAGCAGGCGAATCGGAAATGGCTTAGTGATATCGAGCAAACGAAAGAGAATCAGCGCTATGAGCGCGTGTGCCCAGTCCGGCGGGCAAAAAAGCAGCGCAATCAACTGGCCGGCAACCTCGTCGATGACTACAAAACCAGGGTCGGTGCGTCCGGATTCGCGTTCCGCAATTGTGGCCGCAGGCACGCCGACAGCGATGACCACCGCGATGGCCGCAAGCGTCGCGACCAGCAGTGTTTGCCTTGTCGGATGTGTACCCAGCGCAAATGCCGCCCATAACAAGGTCGTCGCAACCGATCCCCACGTTCCCGGTCCCGGCTTGATGTAGCCGATGCCGAAAAAAGTGGCTACGAGGGTAGCCCACGGGGTCTTATTCATGGATTGGGTTTGCCCTTGACTCACGCTCATTTCACGAACCGATCATCGGAGCCGGCTCTTTGGCCACAGGAGGGTAAATTCTTGCCCCAAAATGCACGAGCCAGGCCGCGACCCAGAGGACGATCGCTATCCTGTCAACAAAGCAGGCCAGCAACAGCCCAAGGTAGTGGGGGAGACTGCCAATATATTGTCCGGCGCTTATTTGAAACAACGCGAGAGAGTAAGCAGGTCCGAGCGCCCACATCGTGAACGAGGCGATCTTCGACGAGGCCACGGCAAGCAGATAAAGGGGGAACGCCAGCAACGGTGCGATTACTACTAAGAAAAAGGTCGCGGGAAAGCCTCTATGGGGAACCCCTCCCCAGGCGAATCCCATAAGGCCAAGAAATGAGGCATATAGGCTCAACACCCCGGCCAGTGCCAGCGCGCCAATATAATGCCATCTCGGGTCAGACTTCACTCTTGTCCTCCGCTGCGTCTTGAGCCGGGGTTGTCAAGATCTTCAAGCACTTCGGGATCGAGAACGGGCGAGCTGATCTTATACACTCCCATGGCCCATTTGCCGAGGTCGATTTTGCGGCAGCGGTCGCTGCAGAAAGGGAAGTCCTCGTCCTCTGCGCGCACCAGCATCCCGCAGGTGGGGCAATGCAGCAGTTTTGCCGATTTCTTTTTGGTAGCCATAGATTGCGAAGCCGCGCCGCTCCAATATTTGCCGCGCCACGGTCAACGTTTATCGTAGCGCCTTTGGGCGGCAAATTCTGCACGGTCGTTCGCCACCGGCGAAGCGCGTCCATAAACCCCGCATTTCAAAGGAAATGATAGTTTGTCGCCGAGATCGGGGCCCGATGTTTACTTACTCGATAATGTTTCGGACTCTGGCCCGGCCCGCAAAACGTGCCCGAACTCCTTGAAAATAGAATCAATTCAACATTCCGTAACATTTGGCGTAGAAAATGGGTCGCGGCAAGTTCTATTGCGAGGGAGTAAAACATGAGAAGAGCGGTATTCACCATTGCAGGCCTTGTTTTGGCCTTGAGTGTAGCCCATGCCCAGTCGCTGACCGGAGCTGGCGCTACTTTTCCTTACCCCATTTATTCCAAGTGGTTCACCGAGTACAGTGCGGCCCATCCGGGCGTGCAGATTAACTATCAATCGATCGGCTCGGGCGGCGGCATCAAAAACTTCTGCGGAGGCCTGGTCGACTTTGGCGCTTCCGACATGCCCATGACCAACGAGATGATCGCGGGCTGCAAAGAGAGACTTGTGCACATTCCAACCGTGCTGGGTGCCGTAGTGCCCGTGTATAACGTGCCGGGCGTTAGCAACGTGCGATTCAGCGGTGCCCTGCTGGCTGACATCTACCTCGGCAAAATCACCAACTGGGACGACCCTGCCATCGCCAAAGACAACCCCGGCGTATCCCTTCCCAACCAGAAGATCATCGTGGTGCACCGCGCCGAGGGCAGCGGCACCAGCTTCATCTTTACCGACTTCCTCAGCAAGGTGAGCAAGGAATGGGCGAGCGGCCCTGGAGCGAGCTCCGCGCCCGGCTGGCCTGTTGGCGTTGCAGGCAAGGGCAATGAGGGTGTGGCGGGCCTGGTCCGCCAGGTTCCAGGAACTATCGGCTACGTTGAACTGATCTACGCGCTGCAGAATCACATGTCCTTTGGCGCGGTGCAGAATGCGGCCGGCAACTGGATTACCGCCTCGATTCCCGGCGTGACGGCAGCCGCGGCCAGCATCAAGGACATGCCCTCCGACTACCGTGTCTCCATCACCAACGCACCCGGCGCCGATGCTTATCCCATCTCGAGCTTCACTTACCTGCTCATTAATACGCACCCCACCGATGCCACAAAAGAAAAGGTGATCCGCGACATGCTGAGCTGGATAGTGAAAAGCGGCGAAAGCGAAGTTTCGGCTCTGTCGTACGCGCCACTGCCTGAGGCGCTGCAACAGAAGGTGCTGAATTCTGTATACGCGCTGCCTGATTAAAGATCCGCTCAGAACCGGCATTTCGGGGCCTGGCGAAACTGCCGGGCCCTTCTCGTTATGGTGTGGCTGCTTTATGTGCCGAGGTGTTCGCCGATCAGCCGGTCGAGCAGCGGGATAAGCGACTCGCGCGTTCGTGGCAGCACAAACTGCGCCGCAGTCGCGTCCCAATCGAGCTTGAAGCTGGTGGCCAGCGCCGAAATCCAGATCTGGCGCACCGGCGTGTTGGGCGTGACTACAAATTTCCCCCCGGCATCTTCAAAGGTCACATTCAGCACCCCGGCCTGCTCTTCCACTTCGAAGCCTGCGTCGTCTTCCTCTTCGCGCTCAATCAAGTGCTTCTTCAAAGCCTCGAGCGCCGCTTCCGCCGCCCGCCGAAACTCCAGTTCATCCTGCATGGCCCCAGTGTAGCAAGGACGGTGAACCGGCAGCGGCCGAAGTAACTCTTCCGGTAATTTGGCTAATTTTGCCGGTTTTTCACCTGATTCTTCCCGTTCATTCACCATTTGCAAGCGAAACTCAAATCGGCAACACACTCTTTTACCCAATCCCCTTGCGATGAGGAGAACGGCAAAATGAGCATGCTGCGGTGGGCAGTCGTCCTGGGCATGGCTGCGTCAGCAGGAAAGATCGCGATTGCGCAGACCTCGCCATTGCCTGAGCCGGCAATTACCCTGGTCCGCGAAGTTGTCTATAACGAACTCCACGATCACCAGCATCACGGCTATTGGCGCTACCGCATCGACCGGCATACCGCAAGCGGAATCGCGACCGAAGAGCAGGTGGAAACGGCCGGCGGCCCGGTCACCTGGGTGACAGCAGGCAACGGCCAACCGCTCAACGGCGCGGCACGCGAAGAAGAACAGGCGCGGCTCGACCGGCTGATCACTTCGCCGCAGGAGCAGGCCCGGCATCTGCGCGACTACAACAAAGACGAAGAACGAATCGGCCGCATCGTTGCCATGCTTCCCGACGCTTTTCTGTACGATTACGATGGGGAGGAGAACGGCTGCTACCGTCTTCGCTTTCATCCCAATCCCAGCTACCCATCGCATTCCATCGAAGCGCGAATCTTCCACACCATGAGCGGAGTGCTATGGGTCGACGCGCGCTACAAGCGACTCGCAGGCCTCGAAGGCCATATCAACCAGAATGTCGATTTCGGATTCGGGATTCTGGGACGAATCTACAAAGGCGGATGGTTCAAGCTGGCGCGTGAGCGAGTAAGCTCGACTGACTGGAAGACCGACAAACTCGAAATGCACCTGAATATTCGCGCTCTGCTGGTGACAAGCTTTTCACGCGAAACCAGCGAGACTCGCGGGGACTTCAAGCCAGTGCCGGCAGCCATGAGCGTAGCGCAGGGTGTGGCGCTGCTTGAAGGCAGCGAGACGGCGTCGACGGCGGGAGTCACGCAGACCGCGCTCGAAATCAGCCGATAGGGCTTGGAATTGGAGTGCGGTTGTAGCGCCAGTTTCCTGCCCTCGCAGTTCTCAAATCATTAGCCTGTCTCAAATTCGTACATAAATCCGACTGCAAAGATTAAAGATCCCCGCTGGCCACGTCGATGAATGAATTGCAGGAGGCGCTGACATGGAGATCGCTCCCATTCCAGGGTTTCGCGGATTCACCGCCAACCGAATACAGCGCGCCGATTCCGATCCTTCTCCGGCTTTCGACATCAATGCCTTGACCAAAATGGGTGACGGCGCGGCGGCTACGCGCGTGAACAAAGCCGCTGGAGCCGAGGAAAACGATGACGACCTGCTTGAGAACGATGAAGACGAAGACGCGCAGGACTCTTCAGGCGTGAACTATTTCGCATGAAATTGGCGAGTCAATTCCGTCAGCCCGCCTGATCCGGCCAGCTCCGCTTACAAACTGGAGGCAGAGCCGGCGTCCTTTTTCAGAGAGACTCTCAAAGCGGCTTGCGCAAGGTCGCTAAGGAAGCCCCGTTACTTCCGCTGCTTTGCTGAATTGCCGACTCGCTGACATGCTGACTTGCTGTCTCCTACAACGTCCTCTTGAACAGCGGCGTCGCAATCAGCAGCGTCCCTACACCGAACAAAAACAGCACGGCAAGATCGGTGTAGATCGCCGCGAATCCGCCATCCTTGAGCAGAACCGCCTTGAAGCCGTGGATTACATAGGTGAAAGGATCGATCACGCCAATGGCCTGCATCCACTTGGGGAACGACGAAACGGGATACATGGCGCCCGAGGGATATAAGAGGAGGACATTGAGTATGCCAAACATGGCGCGCGGAACCAGCGGATCGTCGACCCGCACCATGAGCAGAAACATCATGCCATTGAAGGCTATGGAGCCGGCGACAATGAGGCAAATCATCTGCATCATGATCATGGGATGAAAGACAATGCCCAGCCCGGCGACGAGTGACCCGATCACGGTAAGGCAGATCCCACTCAACACCGCCTTGATGGCTCCGGCGATGTTGAGGCCGAAGACGAGCTCAAATTTGGTGATAGGCGTAACCAGATAGCCCTCGTGCACGCCGCGCGCCTTGTCGTCGATGTATAACATTCCGCCGCCAATCATCACCGAAATATACATCGCAAGCGCCACCGTCATCGGCAGAAGATACTTCAGATAATTCACGTATGGGTAGAGCTCGACGATTTCGAGTGCGATGGTCTTCGCCAGCCGGTCCTGAATCTGCGGCGCGTTCATGGCGTCCACGAGCGACTGCATCTCTGCTTCGAGCGCTGATGACGTGAACAGATCGGAGTTGTCCACGACGAAACCGAGCTTGGGCGCATCCTGCGAGTAGACGCGGCGCGAGTACTCGGTGGGAATGATGACGGCGGCGTCGATTTTGCCGGTGCGCACGTCTTCGCGGGCCTGCACTTCGTTTGCGTAATCGGTGGTGGTGAAGGTCTTGATGTTGGCTGCGACAGCGTCAAAGGCTTCGCGAACCTTTACTGCCTCGGGGCCATGATCGTGATCGACCACGGCAACGTGCGTGCCCACGATCTTGCCCCCGAACGCGTTTCCGATGATGATCAACTGCAGAATGGGCATCATCAGCGACATGATCATGAGCATGGGCGAGCGGAAGAACTTGCGCATCTCGCGTTCAACAATGGCCATCATTCTGTTCATGGCTGCGCTCCCGGCCGCGGCGGCATGGTGAAGACCGCCTTCACGGTCTCATCGCGTAACTGGCGGCCCGTGTAGTGAACAAAAACGTCGTCGAGCGTGGTGTTTTGCACGCTCAGTGAGGTGAGCGTCTCGCCCAGGCTGGCAGCCAGTTCCACAAGCTGCATGGTGGTCTTCGATCCCGACCGTGTGATGACGCGGTAGAATCCCGAGCCCTCGGGATGTACGGTGGTGACTCCCTCCATCTTTTCCAGGCGTCCCTCCCACGCTTCGTCCTCGCGGTCGAAGTGCACTTCCACAACGTTGGCTCCCGGCACGCTCTGTTTGAGCTCGGCCGGCGTGCCCAGGGCAACTAGCGTGCCGTGATCCACAATGGCAATGCGGTCGCAGAGCTTGTCGGCCTCTTCCATGTAGTGCGTGGTGATGAGGATGGTGAGTCCGCGATCTTCCTTGAGCTTGTTCAGCATCTCCCATACGGCGATGCGCGAAACGGGATCGAGCCCGGTGGTCGGCTCGTCGAGAAAAAAGATGCGCGGATTGTGCACCAGCCCGCGCGCAATCTCGAGCCGCCGGCGCATGCCGCCAGAGAGCGTCTTGGTCTGCGCCTCGCGCCACTTGGTCAGGTCCACCGCTTCCAGCACCTGGGCGATGCTTTTTTCGCGTTGCGCGCGGGGCACGCCATAGAGCTTCGCGTAGATGAGCAGATTTTCGCCGCACGTCAAATCGGGGTCGCTCGTCAATGCCTGGGGAATCACGCCAATCATGCGGCGCACATCGTCCGGATCTTTGGCTACGTTGTGGCCGCCCACGAGCGCCTTGCCCGACGTGACCGGAATCAGTGTAGTCATCATGCGGATGAGCGTGCTTTTGCCCGCGCCGTTGGGCCCGAGCAAGCCGAAGATCTCGCCCTCGCGCACCTCGAAATTCACGCCCTTCACGGCCTCGAAGTCGCCGTAGCGCTTCACGATATTTTCGACAGCGATGGCGACGGGCCGCTTCGCTGCCGGAATGCCTGCCGTTGCGCTCATCGCTTCACCAGCTTCGCTTTCGGTATGTATACTTCGGCTGTCATGCCCGGCACCCATTTTTCTTGCGCGTTGGGGATGAGCAGCTTGATCTGGATCGTTTTGATGTCGCGCTTCATGCCGCTCACGTCGCGCTGCGTGGCAAAGTCGCCGAGCGCCAGCTTGCCGATCACCTTGCCCTCGATCGTCTCTCCGCTGGGCATCACCACGCGCAGAGTGTCGCCGATCTGCACCGCATCGGCCTGCGTTTCTGGCAGGGGCGCGTACACCCAGGTCTGAGTCAGGTCCATGATGGTAACAATTGCGGAGCCTGCCGAGACCACCTCGCCCTGTCGCGCCGCCCACACGTTGATCATGCCGTCGATAGGAGCAGTAATCTGCGCGTAGCCTTGCTGAACGCGCGCCTGCTGGGCCAGCGCACGGGCATTGGCCTCTTCGGCGCGAGTCTGGCTTACTGTCTGCGCTGAAACATCGGTCAGCAGTTCGTGCGCCCTGGCCTGCTTCAATTGCGCTTCGGCCGCGGCAAGGTTGTCGCGCGCAGTGTCGATTGCGGCCTGTGACGCATTAAGCGCAGTCGATTGCTCCTCGCTGGCCTGCGCGCTCATAATGCCCTGCTGCGCCAGCGCAACGGTGCGGCTGGTGTCGGCCTTCTGATGGTCGTAGTTGGCCTGCGCCTGCGCAAGCTGGGCCTGCGCCATGCGAACCTGCGCCTCGGCGCTCAGAACTCCACTGCCGGTTTCGCCCTGGTTCTCGCGCTCGGTCTCCACCGCGCCCTTGAGCTTCGACTGCTCGCTTACCGCCGTTGCCTCGGCGGCATTCAACGCCGCCTGCAAGTCGTTGCTCTCGATCGTCGCAATCAACTGGCCTGCCTTCACCGTCTGGCCCTCTTCAACGGTAAGGGTCTGAATCCGGCCCGGTATCTTTGAGCTCACCACAACCTCGTTGGCATCGACGGTGCCGATCAGTTGCAGGTCGCTCGTGTGGCGCGTGGTCGCGAAATACCAGATGAGCGACCCCACGGTGAGCAGCCCAAGAATAAGAAAGACTCGATTGCGTGCGTTCACTTCGTCCTCACTTTGAAATCCGTCAATGGCGCGCTTTCAGGCATGGGAGTTCGCGCGAGTACGCGCTGCGCTACGCGCCCTCCATGCCGGCGGTCGGTAAACACCGTTTGTCCCAGGTAGAGAATTGCGGCCCTCCGGCGTTCCATTAACGCCCGCTGCTCGAACGGGTTCATTCCGAACAGGAGGCCCATGGTGGGGCCGGAGAGAAAATAAAACACGTTGGCGCCCAGCGCGGCATACATCATTTGCCACTCGTCGGTGCGTATCAATTCATGGGTACGCATGCCCTCATTCAGCAGTTCCTGTACCGCGCCCACGATCGGCCGGAATGCCTTTTCCACCAGCGGCGTGAGCGCATTCTCCTCGCCCCGGCGCAGGCGAATCATCTCTTGCTGCATCAGGTTCTGGAAGTTGCGCTGCGAGTGGATGCGATCGAAATGGTTGAGCACAAATTGCAGCAGGCGCTCGCCGGCCGGCCGTTTTGCCGAGAGGGCTGCCATGCTGCTGGCCAGGGCGCGATCCGCAACCGACTCGATTGCCGCGGCGTAAAGCGCCTCTTTTCCTTCGAAGTAGTAGTAGAGCAGCGCTTTATTCACTCCGGCGGCCTCGGCAATCTGTTCGGTGCGCGCGCCGGCCAACCCGTTCTCGCTGAACTCGGCAATGGCGGCCTCGAGAATACGCGCGCGCGACTGGTCGGCGCGGTCGGCCTGCGTGCGGGCTAGGTGATGGGCCCCGTTTTTGACGGGAATTCTGGATGGTGCAGCAATGGGCATGTTTTTAACTAACTGGTTAGTAAATTACTTCTACTATAACGCGGAATGGGCGCCTGAAGTTTCAAAAAAATTGAATTAAACGGGGAACAGGCGAAACAACCAGGCCGAAAATGACTCCAACGGTCTCCTACCCCGCCTTTGCCATCAACTTCCTGATCGGCTCGTTGTCAGCGTAAACGCGCCACTCGGCAACTTTGCCGTCTTCAACAAACGCCCGAATCGCTACAGGCGTCGACCAGCGATTCTCCGGTTTCAATTCGCCGCCTGCGAGGTATGTGCCCTGCGCCGTTCCCAGCAGGATCGCGACCGGGCCGTCGGAGTAAGCTTCTTCAACCGCGATGCTGTAATCGGGAACCATTCGGAAATAACCGGCCCATCCGGCCCGCATGGCCGCGCTGCCGGTAACCGTATTTCCCAGCGAATCGATGAAGCGATGCCCTTCGGTCATCAGCCCGGCGATCGCATCCACATCCTGGCGATTGATGGCGCGCACAAACTGCTGAGCAACGACGATGGACAACTCGCTCATGATCACGCCTACCTCTTTACTGCACAATCTCACACGAGGCGAGAACATCCTGCATTTAGGCCCGCTTCGCCCGCTCACGATCGCCAATCATCTGTATCGCTCGCAGCGAACTCACCGCCGCGCCCTCCTGCCAGCCCAGAATGTGACTCGCGTGGTCGCCAACGAAATAGATGGGGCCGTCAGCGGCGATAAGCGTCTCGTAGGCGGGTGAACCCTTGTCCTCGTAGGAACTGACTCCGGGTTCATACGACCCGATCCATGAGCCTTCGTTAAACGGCACGTATCCCCAATTCACGAAGAGCGGCTTTTCCAATTCTTTGCCGTGGCCTGGATGCAGCTTCTCAATCGTTGTGCGCGAGGCATCGAACTTCGCGGCGAGAGTCATCTTCTCGAACTCCGGCGTCGTGTCAAAACCGTAACCGCTCACCAGTACTCCACGGTCGCTGAACATGCCCGCCGAAGGCAGCCATACGATGCCAGGTTCGCGATGCGCAAACTCAAGGCCGCCGTAGATGTTGAAATCTTGCTCCCAGAAACGCCGGCTCTCCCACGCAATTTTGTACGCGTGCGAGTAGGTGCACTGGTCGATCACTTTCTTCACTGCCGCGTTGAAGTCGTTGGGAGTCTTTTTGAGGATCGACAGGGGCATGCCGCACAAGCAGTAGTCGGCCTCGAGAGATTTCTGCGCGCCGCCCTCGCTATAGACAATGCGCACGCCCGACGCGGTTTTGCGAATTTCCTTCACCTCGGCCCCGTAGTGCAGCGTGCCGTCGAGCGTTTTAGCAAACGCGTAAGCGATGCGATCCATACCGCCCACCGGCTGAAACATCGTGGCCTGCTGGTCGAACGCATCATCGAACAGGATCGCGCCCCAGAAGTTCTCGTCGAGCAGGGTGTGCATATCGATGGGCCGGCTGAGCGTTCCCAGTTCGTCGCCGGCTCCGGGCTTCCTCATGTAACCCGCGCGATCTGAGCCCGCGTATTTGCCGGCCTTGTCGAGCGGGCCGTATTCGCGCAGAAAGCTCAGCATGCGGTCGCGGTCTTCGGCGGTCAGCTCGCTGTTGAGCGCGCCCTGTGCGATGCATTTCGAAAGCAGCTCGCTGACGTGGCCGCGAGTATCGTTCACGGCCTGTCGCTGCACTACGGGCTTACCGCCGTTGGCTGCGTCGTTCTCGAGCATCGACGAACGCGTCGAGTTCACCTCGACCTCCATCGCCAATCCAAACTTGCGGCAGTAGCCCAGGATGTTGGTGTGAATCGAGGGCAGGCGCGCGGGCCCGAAGTTCTGGTAATGGCCCTCCTGCCAGTCGCAATGTTGAACTGACCCGTCGGTGAATTCGACTTTGTTGCCCGGGCGAACAGTCCAGTTGCGGCCTCCGGGGCGTTGCCGCGCCTCGAGCAGCGTGCAGCCGTAGCCGAGAGCCTTCATCTCGTATGCGGCGACGAGACCCGCGATTCCCGCGCCAAGAATAGCAACTTTTTTGCCATTCCCTGA